>Ga0265327_10002473_pt1 | contig 19426 bp, 13 predicted proteins | sample 41621metaG_FD_202089 | JGI IMG/M metagenome (GOLD analysis project Ga0265327, IMG submission 202089) | Rhizosphere microbial communities from Carex aquatilis grown in University of Washington, Seatle, WA, United States - 4-16-21 metaG | ecosystem: Host-associated > Plants > Roots > Rhizosphere...
CCGGCAGATCGTTCGGCCCGATGATGGGCGACTTCGACAACACCACGGCCCGCTCGATCACATTCACCAGTTCTCGCACATTTCCCGGCCAGCGATACCGCTGCATCAGTTCAATTGCCTGGTGATTAAACCCGGTCACATTCTTGCCGGTCTGGTCGATGAATTCCTTCAGGTAATGATCGGCCAGCAGCGGAATGTCGCTGATCCGCTCACGCAGTGGTGGCTGTGTCAGCGTCACAACGTTGATTCGATAGTACAGGTCCTGACGGAACTCGCCCTTGCGAACGGCTTCTTCCAGATCCAGGTTCGTGGCCAGGATCATGCGGACGTCGACCTTGTGAGTCTTGTTTCCTCCGACCGGTTCGAACTCGCGATCCTGCAGGACTCGCAGCAGCTTGACCTGCAGGTTCGTGGACGCGGTGCCGATTTCATCGAGGAAGATTGTGCCGCCGTTGGCCTGCAGGAACTTGCCGACCTTGTCGTGCGTGGCCCCCGTAAAGGATCCGGCGACGTGACCGAACAGTTCACTTTCCAGCAGTGAATCGGGCAGAGCACCGCAGGCGACTTCGACAAACGGCTTGTCGCGACGATTACTCATCTGATGAATCGCGCGGGCGGTCATCGTCTTACCGGTTCCCGATTCACCCAGGATCAGCACTGTGGTGCGCGTGTCCGCGACGCTTTCGATCAGGTCGAACATTTTCAACATGCGGTAATCGTGCCCGACGATATTGCCGAGTCCGAACCGCTGGCTCAGTTGAGCCTTCAGGGTCTTGTTTTCGGAGACGATCTGCCGCTGGCCCAGGGCGCGGCGGATCGAGAAGTTGAGTTCATCGTCGATGATCGGCTTGGTCAGGTAATCGAAGGCGCCCAGGCGAATGGCCTCGACCGCGTTGTCGATCGTTCCGAAGCCGGTCAACAGGATGACTTGCGTATCTGGAACCGCCTGCGTGGCCCAGTCCAGCAATTCGAAGCCGTCCTTGTCGGGAAGATTGACGTCGCAAATCACGACATCGAACGGGTACTCTTTCATGCGGGCGATGGCATCGTCGCAGGTGGTGGCGGTCTCGGTGCGATGACCCAGACTTCTCAGGTAGTCCGCCATCGCTTCCAGGAGGGGACGATCATCATCAACGACGAGCAATGAGCCTTGATTTGAGGCTTGCGACATGGCGTGTGGCTTTGTGTTAGAACAGTCTCGAAACCAGCAACCCGATAAGCGATCGAATCCGCGCGAACAGGGGACACGGTCCTTCTGCCAACGAGGCAACTTGTTGTGGGAACCGGAATTGGGGATGCGGTTCACACGGTGCTGGGAGACATTTTTTCGCTGAGGGTACGCAAACATACGTCATGGTGGCGAGTCGTCAACATGCGGCATCAAAGATTGTTGCAGAGAGTCAACAAATCCCCGGGCGGAAGGGTTATGCGAGGTCACTGGGCATCATGACGATGTTCGAACACGACAGAAGCCCGCTGCACGAGGCCGCATGTCAACGGGTGCTGGCTCGATATGCGCCCGGAGTCGTGCCGGATCAGGTGGAACCGTTGGGGAATCGCGGCGGATTCAGCGGCGCCGCGATCTGGCGCGTGCGGACCACCGCCGGAGACTTCGCCCTGCGCCGGTGGCCGAATCCGGGACTGCCGCCAGCCCGGATCCTGGGCCTGCATCAATTGTTGCAGCACTTGCGACGAGAGGCCCTGAGTTTCGTCGCGGTGCCGCTGACATCGGACCAGGGGACCTCATTGGTTCACGATTCGGGTTCGCTCTGGCAGTTGGAACCCTGGTTGCCGGGATCGGCAAGTTTTCGCGCATCGCCGTCAACGGCTCGACTGCGAGCGGCGATGGCCGCTCTGGCTCAATGGCACCTGGCGGCCGCGCGATTTCTCCCGAGGGGTGAAGCCACGACGTGGTTCGCCAGTCACCCTGCGGGAGCCTCATCCGCTATCTCCGAGCGATTGCAGATCTTGAACTTAATCACCGCCGAGCGGGTTCAGTCGCTCCAAAAAATCATTTCGTCGTCCCTGTCACCGCTGCGGGATATGTCTCTGCAAATCCTGGAGACGATCCGGAACGCTCGCAACTCGGCAATCCGCGAAATGATGTCACTCCAGGATGTACGGGTTCCGCTGCATTCCTGCCTGAGGGATGTCTGGCATGATCATCTGTTGTTTACAGAGGTCAGAATTACCGGGCTAATAGATCCTTCGGCCTGCCGCATGGAAAGCGTCGCCTGTGATCTTTCGCGACTGATCGGCAGCCTGATCGGCGATGAACCGGCCGGGTGGGAAGCGGCGCTCGAGGAATACCATCGCTGGCGTCCGCTGAGCCACGCCGAGCGATCACTGATCCCGGTTTACAATCGGACGGGATGCCTGCTGAGCGGATGGACATGGATCACCTGGCTGTATGTGGAACGACGCTCGTTTCCTGACTTGGGACAGGTGGAACACCGGATGCAGGAAATCCTGGGTCGGATGAGAACACTCCTGTAGGGTGTGTGCAGTCTTCGGAACACACCACGATACAATCCGACCCGAAAACATGGTGCGTTACAAAGACGCCACGACACCCTACGGGACGTCGACGCTCCCGTTGCGATCAGGCGTTATCGATCTGGGTCAGGTGTTGAATTTTCCCAATTTGGCCGACACGCAGCCCTCATTGTCTTCCACGCGATCGTTCGGCCAAATTGGGAAAATTCAACACCTGACCCCTTGGCACCCGCACCGTCACAGGCTCAACGTGATGGCGGGAAGACGGCCGTCGGTGTGCCAGGGGTCACCGCCGCCGTTGCGACCTGAAAGTTACTTGAACTGAACCAAGAATGAAGTTTTATCCTTGACTGGTCCAATCATACCAGGGTGAGTGCAGTCTTCAGCACACACCACGACAACGATTCGGGCAACGCTCGTGGTGCGTTCCGAAGACTGCACGCACCCTACAAGAGCGGGCGTTATCGATTTGGGTCAGGTGTTGAATTTTCCCAATTTGGCCGACACACAGCCCTCATTGTCTTCCACGCGATCGTTCGGCCAAATTGGGAAAATTCAACACCTGACCCCTTGGCCTTTGGCACCCGCACCGTCACGGGCTCAGCGTGATGACGGGAAGACGGCCGTCGGTGTGCCAGGGGTCGCCGCCGCCATTGCGACCTGAAAGCTGCTTGTGAAACGGGTCGAGCCAGTTGATGTCGATAACTTTGCTGTGAGCCTGCAGATCGGCCAGGATCTTGTCTCGTTCGGTATCGACGTCGGAACCGATGTGGTGAGTGATCTGGCCGGTTGTATGGCTGAAGCCGACTTTTTCGTCGAACGTCGCGGCGCCGATCCAAAGGGGCAGACCGTTGTCGTCCACTTCGGTCGATCGCCAGAATCGAACATGGTGACGGCGACGGGGATCGTTTCCGACAGGCTGCTCAAACGCCAGATCCTGTTTTCGGCCCCAGACAAACAGGTTGCTGACGGGAGCATCGACATAGGGTCGGCGGAGCACGGTGTCGTCGGCGATTCTCAGGCAGCTTTCAAGAGTCAGCGGATCAGCGGGATGCCAGCCTGCGGCGAGCATGTCGCGACTGACGGCCCCTTCGGAACCAATCAGCGCCAGGTTCATCGGATCACCGGGAATATTGTCGTGAGTCGTGGCGATTTGAGGTAACCCGGCAATCGCCGGATGGTGTCGCTCCGCTCGACGCCAGATCATCGGGATCAGCAGGTAAGCGAGCCCCAGGTACACTCCCAGGAGAAACACGATCCAACGGGTTTTGCGGTATCGCATCCGCTGGGCTGGAGTGACCGTTGGGGATTCGGAAGGATCAACGTCGGTCATGGTCAGCTTTCCACAGTTCGGCCCGGATTTCTGGCCAGTATGCTGATGTTGGGGACTGCGGGAAACGATGAGAAATCCCGAAGTTTTTTCGGATTGCCGGGTCCGGGCAACCCTGGATTGAACAATTACAGTCCCCTGGCATCTTACCTGTTTCGCAACACAATGGACTTCCGATATACTGAGAATGCTCGAAGATTGTGTCCGATGCCTGTCGACCGCCCCCCGGTTTCTGTCCAGCCAGCTGATTCGGGAGAGTTCCCTGATGAGTGTTCGTTTCGTCGCGAACTTGTGCCGGTTGTGCAGCCTGTCGCTGGTCCTGTGCCAGGCGGGTTTCACCCAGGCTGCGGACGTCCCCAAGTTTTCTGACGCCGAGCGGAATCACTGGTCGTTTCAGCCGGTCGTCCGCCCTGCTCTGCCCGTCTTGGCGCCGACGGGGTCGGCCCCCGTCAATCCGGTCGATTCGTTTATCCTCTCCAAACTGCAGAGCGAAGGATTCTCGCACTCGGCGCCCGCCGACAAGCGAACTCTGGTGCGACGGATCACGCTGGATCTGACGGGGCTCCCGCCATCTCCCGCCGAAGTGGATGAATTCCTGGCGGATGAATCTCCGGAAGCGTATGCGAATCTGGTGGAACGGTTGCTCGCCAGCCCCCATTACGGCGAGACCTGGGGACGCATGTGGCTCGACCTGGTCCGGTTCGCTGAGACGGCGGGGTTCAACGCTGACCCCGCGCGACCGCTGGCTTACAAATACCGCGACTATGTGGTTCGCGCGTTCAATCGGAACCTGCCCTACGATCGCTTTCTGCAGGAGCAACTTGCCGGGGATGAACTGTTTCCGGACGACTTCGACGCGCTCGCGGCCACCGGCTACTGCCGCATGTGGGCCGATGAAAGCAATGCCTCGAACATTCACCTCGCCCGACAACTGGCACTCAACGATCTGACAGGCAACCTGAGTGCCGTGGTGCTGGGGTTGTCGCTGGGATGTGCTCAGTGCCATGACCACAAGTTCGACCCGCTGCTGCAATCCGACTTCTACCAGTTGCAGGCGTTCTTCTCGGGGATTGTCCTGGAAGACAAGCTGCCGGTCGGCTCGCCCGCCGCGTTAACCGACTACCATCGTCAGCGTGAGGAATGGCTGGCTCAGACCGCCGAATTGCGACACGAGTTGCACGCGATCGAGCGTGAAGCGCGGATCAAGATGGCAGGGGACAAGCGGATGAAGTTCCCCACGGATGTGCTGGCAGCGATTGATTGCCTTCCCGAAGAACGGACAACGATGCAGCGTCAACTGGCGTTCTGGTCTGAGCGTCAGATGGAATACAAGAATGATGACCTGCCAAAGAACCTGTCGGACACAGCCAAAGCCCGTCGCGAAGAATTGCTGAAGAATCTGGCCGAGGCGCGGAAGCGTCACCCGCAACCGCCGCGGGAAATGAGCGTCATGGCGGTGGCCGAGTTGTCATCGAATCCTCCGGCAACGCATCTGCTCGATTCCGGAAGTTACGACAAACCGCTGGAAGAACTCCCTCCGCATTACCCCGCGATCCTACGCCGGGAGGGGACCTTCGAACCCCCCTCGTTTACTCCACCGAGTGAACGATCGTCGGGTCGCAGGACTCAACTTGCACGCTGGCTGACCGCGGCCGAACATCCGCTCACCTATCGTGTCTGGGTCAACCGGATCTGGCAGGGACACTTCGGTCGAGGTCTGGTCGACAATGCCAACGATTTCGGAGTCCTGACCCCCGCGCCCGTGCATCGCGAACTGCTCGACTGGCTGACCGCAGAATTCATTTCGAGCGGATTCGACACCAAGCACCTGCATCGACTGATCGTCCTGTCCGCGACATATCGGCAGCGCGGCGATGTGCACGACGCCGGCCAGCCCGCTGACGAGCGACAGGCTCCCGCCGGCTTGCTGGCACACTTCCCCCGGCAGCGACTTTCTTCGGAACGGATTCGCGATTCGTGGCTGGTCGCTTCAGGGACGCTGAACGACACAATGTATGGTCCGGGCGTCAGACCCGAGTTGCCTCCCAATTTTGGCGGCGCGGGGGGCTGGAAGGTGAGCGAACCACCGGATCGGACCCGGCGTTCGGTCTACATCTACGCGAAGCGAAATCTTCCGTATCCCCTGATGGCCGCTTTCGATTTCCCGGACATGCACGAAACGTGTGGTTGTCGCACGCAGACCACGATTGCTCCCCAGGCGCTGATGATGCTCAACAGCGGCCTGGTCCTGACCGCGGGTCGACAACTTTCCGTTCGAGCGAAACAGGAGGCGGACTCCGCGGATCCCCAAGCCCGGATTGATCAGGCCTTTCGAATTGCATTGGGGCGGCAGCCGACCATGTCCGAGTTCGAATCGGCGCGAAAGTTCCTAGCCGATCAGCAGGTCGTGATCGCCCGATCCGATCGCAGCCGATCCGGAGAAGATGCGAATCAGGTCAAAGAGGCGGACGCGGAAGAGGCGTTTGCCGACCTTTGCCATGCCTTACTGAATGCGAACGAGTTTCTGTTTGTCGAGTAATCGTCTGAGTCACGCTGGATTTGATCGCCCTTTCACGATGGGTCATGCCGTGTCTGAACTGCATTCATTTCATCATGTGGTTGCTCCATCGCGGCGTGATTTCCTGACGCGTGCCGGTGGCGGTTTTGGAGCACTGGCCCTGGCAGGACTATTGGCCGAGCAGCAGCCGCAGGCCGTGGCCGCCGATTCTCAGGTGCGGCGACCGCATTTCTTCGGCAAGGCGCGGAACGTCATTTTCCTGTTCATGGACGGCGGACCAAGCAGCCTGGATACATTTGACCCGAAGCCGCTGGTGAACGAGATGGCCGGCAAACCGCTGCCATCGTCAATCAAGCGTGTGATTACCCCGATGGGCGTTTCCGAGAACCCCCTGCTGGCCAGCAAGCGAAGCTGGAAACGCTGCGGAGAAAGTGGGATCCCTGTATCGGACTGGTATTCGCACGTGGGGGAATGTGCCGACGATCTTTGCGTGATCCGTTCGTGCACGTCCGATGCGCTGAACCACGTGGGGGGGGTCTGCCAGATGAACACCGGCAGCATCCTGGCCGGTCGTCCCAGCCTGGGGGCATGGGTCAATTACGGATTGGGATCCGAGAATCGAAACCTGCCCGGCTTTGTAGTGCTGATGGACAGTGATCGCGAACCGCCGGGTGGCAATCGCGTCTGGGGTTCAGGGTTCATGCCCGCCACTCACCAGGGGACCAAGTTCCTGCCAGGCAAACGCCCCATTCTGTATCTCGATACTCCGGAAGGGGTGAGCGACGAGCGGCAATTGAAGAAGCTGGGATTCATCGATCAGTTAAATCGCGAACACATTGCGGTGCGTCCTGGTGACACGGACCTGGAAGCCCGGATCGCTTCGTATGAACTTGCCTATCGGATGCAGTCCGAAGCGCCGGAAGCAGTCGATCTGTCGAGCGAAACGAAAGAGACGCAGGACGCCTATGGAATGAACGACAAGCGGACTCAGATGTTCGGGCAGAACTGTCTGCTGGCGCGACGTCTGGTGGAGCGGGGTGTCCGCTTCGTGCAATTGTACTCGGGTTCGGGCAGCAAGTGGGATGCTCACAGCAAAATCGAAGAGAACCACGGATTGCACTGTGGTGAAACCGACAAACCCGTGGCCGCGCTGCTCAAGGACTTGAAACAGCGCGGATTGCTTGAAGAAACGCTGGTGATCTGGGGCGGCGAATTCGGTCGGACGCCGATGAGTGAAAAGGGCGATGGACGGGATCACAACCCCTATGGATTCAGCATGTGGCTGGCAGGGGGAGGCGTGAAGGGGGGACAGATCATCGGTTCCACGGACGAGTTCGGCATGCACGCGGTGGACGACCGTGTCCATGTGCATTCTCTGCACGCGACGATCCTGGCGGCGATGGGAATCGACCATACCGAACTGACCTACAAGCTGCAGGGGCGGTCCGAGCGTGCGACGGTCAACGAAGGCGAAACGGTCTCACGCGCCTTCGGTTGATTTGTAACCGTTCACGGGTCGGGGACTGACGCATTTTCACGGCGAAAAACAAACATCTTCCATGGACGCGATAAGACTCCGAACCGCTGTTTGTCCGTGAAAATGGGTCTGTCCCCCTCGCTTGCCCGTGAACGGTTACCAAATGGGGACACCCTTTCAGCTCTGGTTTGATCGGGTCATGTCCCGCCGAGCGAAGCAGCTGACTCGCCGCCTGAAGCCCTGGATTTCGACAGGCGGCCGGATTGCGGATGTCGGCTCCGGCACAGGCCACAATGCCGAGACCTGGCGGCAGGATCTGGATGTCGTCGTCGATGAATTTGACGTGCAGGATTTGCATTGGATCGGCGACGGGCCGATGATCTTTGACGGTCGAAAGATCCCCGCACCCGATGTGGCGTATTCAACGGTCACACTGCTGTTTGTTCTGCAATATGCGGTCGATCCGGTCGGTCTGCTGCAGGAACTGCGTCGGATGTCCGCAGGTCGGGTCCTTCTGGTTCAATCCACGTACCAGGGGACCTGGGGATACTTCTGGCTGAGCGTACGGGAATTCTTCTGGGGACCGGTTGCCCATCGAGTGGCTCGCGTGGCAGGCATCGTGAAGGGTCAATCTTGCTCCCTGAAATCTCGGACTCTGTACACCCGCCAGCAGCTTGCCCGGATGTTTCAGCAGGCGGGACTGACGGTCATTCACAGTCAGGCCGAGCCGTGGTGGGGAATGTCAACCAGCCGGGATCTGTATGTGCTCGAAAGTGCGACCCGGCCATCGACATGTCGATCATCATCCCCGCCAGAAACGAAGAACGATGGCTGGCAGCAACATTGAACGCGGCGATTACGGCCGTTGACCAGGCGGCCGCCCAACAGATCTCGGCCGAGATCATTGTGATTGACAACAACCGCCACGATGAGACCGGGGCGCTGCTGGAAGAGTTTGTAAATCAGCAGCGCATTCGCGCCGTGTGGTTTGGCGATGCCGGCGCGGCGAAAGCGCGCAACTGGGGTCGCCGTCAGGCGGCAGGCCGAATCCTGGTGTTTGTCGATGCAGACACGCATCTTCCCGCGGATGGTCTGATCCGGATCAAGGACCGCTGCGACCGTGATGGGATGGAAGCGGGAATCACGCGACTGGCAGGACTCGAAGGAGGCTGGAAGGCATCGCTCTGGTGGACCTTCTGGGAGCACGTCCGTCGATTGCCAATTCCTCATGCCAAGGCCATGCCCGCGCTGATGTTTTGTACCGCGACCGCGTTTGACGAGTTTGGTCCCTTCGATGAAGCGGTTGCGATTGGAGAGGAATGGCCCATCCTGGCCGGAGTCTACCGGCACCGGCGGCATCGGTTTGTCTATGATCGTTCGTTGACGGGACTGACTTCGAGTCGACGGATGCAGCGGCAACCGTTTGGCTATTCCAGAACGTTCCTGAAATATGTCTGGGCCATCCTTCATCAGTCAGGCCGCATTCATTACACCGACCGCATTCGCTGACCAGGGCCGGAACCGCGCGATGTTCGACCAAACCAGGCTGTGGATCGCAAAGCGACTGGCGGACGTTCAATTGCATCGCTGGTCAGACTCAAATGGCGTCCGCACGAAGTGTCGCATACCAGGTTCGGACCGGCTGATCGCTGCGGGAAATGGCCTGATGCGCATCCAGGGGGGACTGTCGGAATGCCTGCGCTGCCGTGAGTGGATCGAATGGGAGATCTCGATCGCCCACTTGCTGGATCGCGACGTTCGACCACTTCATCATCGGACTGGAATCACGCTCCCCATGATTCCAGGGATCAGTCTCGCGGAATTGTTGAAATCCGATGTCTGCATGGATCACAAGCGACAGGGAATGCAGTGTGCTGGTCAAGCCCTGCGAGCATTTCATCAGCAAACCGTGACCATCGGCGGAGTCATCGACTGGCGTGTGAGTCATGGCGATGCCACATGCGAGAACGTGATCATCCAGGGAAGCGACAATCGCGCGGCCTGGATCGATTTCGATATGAGACACCGTCTGAGCGTCGCCGCCATCGATCGCCACGCCGATGACCTGCGAGCCTTGATCTGGTCGAGCGCCGCCATGCTGGAACCCACGGGCTTTCACGAAGTGGTCTCGTCCACCTGCGACGGGTACTCGGATCCGAAAGTCATCGGCCGGATGCGAGAAATGACTCATCAAACGCGGCGCCCCACGCTGTTTCAACTCGCCCAGGCCCCGCTGCGTCGCGTGGATTTCGAGCGACTGCGATCGACAATCTGTGCCGACTGACTCATTTACCGCTTGATACTGCATGCGACACGTGTGGGTCTCATGGTGCTTTGTGACGCCCTGATAGCGTAGCATATTGAAATGGAATTCTGGATAATATTCTCTGATTGTGAAGATCGCATACTCACTCACGGGCCATTCGATGAAGAAATCCAACCCAAATCAGGTACAAGCTGCGGTTCGGCGTTTGATACTGAGCAAATTCGTAGACGAAGTTAAGCCGCTGGAGGAGCGAGAGCATTTGTATCTCCTTCAAGACAAGAAGACTGGCGCATGGTATTGCGAGTGCCATGTGCACGCCAGCGATTTGGTGCGGCTAAGCACCACTGACGTTCCACTAGACCCGGAAGACCAGAGCGAGTATCGGGCAAACCGAGAAGTCGTTGGAAATCATCACGCTTTCGCGAAAATGAAGGACGATGCCGCCGATGGCAGGTCATTCAGCAATATTGTTGCTGAGTACACGAAAAACATAGATCCAAAACACCCAATAAAGATTATTGGGGGACAACATCGCTTTGAAGCAATCAGCGAGGCATTCGCCAAGGGTGTCAATGAGCACCACGGAATAAAAGTGTATCTGAAACTGAACAAGAGACAGAGGCTCGACGTTCAGTTGATTTCCAATACGAATATCGCCGTCTCCCCTGATTTGTTCGACAGAATGCAGGAGACGGTTCATGGCCCTTCTCTTAGGGATTGGTGCCAGGATGTTGGCTTCCTTGACGGCCAGCAAGACTTTGCGGATAGGAGATTGCGCGGAAGCCCGATGTCCGTCCAGATGGCTCGGACGTTCATCATCAACTACTTCGCTGGTGTTGATGCAGCGCTCCTCGACTTTTCAAAAACCAACACGACGCCGCTCGTCTGCGCAAGAGGGCAGCATGATTCGGACTGGGAAGAGTTGAAGGAACGGCATCTCGACTTATGGGAAGATCAGGCGCTAAAACTCGCCGCTCGCGAATATGCGGCATTGATCGAAGCTCAGCGAGCAGCGTTCAAAAACAAGATTCCTAAACCAAAGCGAGATGTGCCCGAGAAGGCCGTGAACATGGCGATTATGGCCGCGTGGTCTTATGTCGCGGGGCTGTTGCAATCCAACCCCACGAGACTGCAAAGACACTTTGCGCTGCGACATACAAAAGGTCGCGATCCATTGAACGCAGATGCGTTGGCGACAGGGAAGCACAAAAGCGATGCCGACACTTACCGCGGGCTCGGCAACAGGACGGATGCGAAGGAGCGAGGGAGGTTCGTGGAACTATTTTATCACCAGGCAGAAAAGGGCGGCGGGATTACGAAGACCACAGTGGACGTGGCGATCAAGAAATACCATGCAAAACAGGCCGAGCTAGAAGTCATCAAAGCAGTGGAGAAGTCGAGTGACCGAAGCTGACGAATTCTCACGTATTCTGCTTGAAGAGTCCAAAAGATTTCTTGAACTCGCCGACGAGTGCGACGATCCCAGCGGCGCGACGGCTTATCTCCATGCCGCATTGATGCTGTCGTTCTGCGCGCTGGAGGCATACATAAACGCCGTTGCTGACGACATGCTCGCGGGTAGCGCGTTGACGCTACATGAACGAGCAATCTTGTCCGAGTCGGAGGTTAGATTTGAGGACGGTGAATTCAAGATCACCAAGACTCTTCGGATGGTTCGCCTTGAGGACAGGATTCACCTTCTGCATTTCAAATTCGCACAGGCGAAAATTGACAAACAATCGCCGTGGTGGTCTGCGTTTAAGGCATCAATTGATCTCAGGAACCAATTGACTCACTCAAAAGGGGCTCCCGCTATCGGCAGAAATGATGTCGAGAGGGCTATCGCCGCGGTGATTGAAGCCCTGTCCATCATTTTTAGGGCGGTCTTTAAAACGGACTTCCCGCCAGCACTGCGTGGCCTGCAGTCAAAAATGGATTTTCGCTGAGAAATTTCCAGCCAACCAGCGGTAAAGGCTGATTTGGCCAGCGAAGTCGGAGGCATGAGGAGGCAATTACCGGAGATCGGAGCGGGGATCATTCTCAGTGAACCGGCGATATCGCCTGGTCCGATATGTACCTGGATTGAACATTGCCTTATACTATGCGTTGTTGACAACATCGTCAGGTTCGTGGGCAGCAGGGACATGCGAGACAGGCAGATTCGGGCTGCACTCAGGCAGCATCTTTTGAGCGAACACGATCAGCAAGACACCATCATCGTTGAAGAGTTGGGCTTGCTGAACGGAGTGGTACGCGCTGATGTCGTCTTGATCAACGGAGCCTTGAACGGCTACGAAATCAAGAGTGACCGAGACACACTAAAGCGGCTGGAGCGTCAGCAAAAAGCGTACGCACAATGTTTCGAGACGATGACCCTTGTGGTCGGCCCGAAGCACACGGCAGCCGCCAAAGCGATACTGCCCCGATGCTGGGGGTTGATCGAAGTATGCGGCGAAGCAGCGAATGTCACTTTGAATGTGATTCGTAAAGCAGCAGCCAACAAAAAAATCGACTTAGTCGCAGTACTCCGCCTTCTCTGGGTAGAAGAACTTCGTGGACTTCTTGAGGCAAAGGGCGTGTCTTTCGCGAGAGCGAGCACACGCGCGAGCTTGATCGCGACTGTCGTATCGCAGTTTGGCACTGATGAATTGCTTCAGCGTGTTCGCGAGAAACTTAAGGCGAGGGGACAGTGGCGATCTGGTCTAACACCGTTTCGACGTGGTGATTCACGCCAATTATCCGCCAAGTCTCCGCGTTCCCACAAGAACCGGACTTGGTTGCTTTCTCAGCGATCTGTCGATCACCCTCACTGAACGCTGCCCCGCGATATTCAGGCTTCGTTACCATGTCTGCACAGATATCGCAGAATTGAGCGAATCCTCGCAAATGTGTAAAGACATTCTCGCCCTTGAAAATCAGAAAGTCTGACGGAGTGCTATACCGAAGTTGAGCGAGGATGGTCGCACGTCCTTCCGGTGGCAGGTCGGGATGGGCAATTGCATAATCACCGTACGATGGCAGTCGCGCCAGGCCACGCGGCCGCTCGATCAGACTGAACCATGCGTGCCAATCGTTTCTCGAAATCGGATTCCATATGCCCCTTGTAAGCGGCGAAAGGCTGGTTGGAAAAGCACCTGAAACTACAGTTAAGGTTCGCCATTCTGTTATGCGAGGAAGTAATGAAAGCAAAGTGCGATGAGTCCGCGCAATAACCGCTGCTGTCTGCCCCGCCACTGTCCCCAAATCGACAATCATATCTATTGATGAACTCTCGATGCCCGTGTAATCAATGATGGCATCGACCCATTCCGCTACCGCGTCCTCATCGTCAAAATCGTCGGTTAGCAGCCGAATCGCGAATCCGCGTCCCTGAGAGGCGACAATTGCTCTCAAGGCCGCCTGATACGCCGGCGAGCGAGTTGGGCCGGTGACAGGAATGCCAAATTGATGCTTGTCGGCGATGCTATTAAAGCACAATGCTAGCGGGTGAGTTGAGGCCGACCCTTCTGCCGCATCTTCGTCATCTACAAAAAGCATATCAACGAAATACGGGTCGTCTTTGCTCCAAATATCGTCCATTTTTCTGGGGATAAAGTCTGGTTGCTGCGAAGGAACATGCTCAAACAAGGGGGTTAACAGGATTTTGGATCGCAGTGCGCCAATTGCTGGGAATTCGCCGCGCTTGCCTTTTAGGATTGGAACATAATGAAGATGATCAAACATCTTGCAGCCCCACGAGAGTACTTCGATGACTAACCTTCAATCAGCCTAACGTGTACACAGCAAATATCAAGCTAGCGACCTGAAGCAACTCAACACACTTCGCATGCAGAATCCACCTCTTGATTGCGAGAGACGAAACACCTGCTAGCCAATCCCGCCTGAAAACGAGGGTAGAGCAAATAAAAACGCCCCGCATATTCTACGGGGCGTCTTCGAAGTTTCCGAAATGGCAATCACCACCTGGCATGACGAGGCGAGGTGCAGATCACGCTTCCATCACGGCTTGGCCGCAGGGGTGAAGATCTTGCTGGTATGGCCATCGGACGACAGTTGCGGAGCCGATTTCCGTCGGGGACCGAATGACCCCGACACATTTCCGCCGGAGGAACGATCGCCGATCGGCTCGTTGACGGCGGCACTGCTGGCCCCGGCCTTCAGGTTGAACGGACGTTCCTGACCCGGACGGAACATCCGTCGCTTCGATTCAAAACCGATGTAGGCCAGGAAGTCATTCAGCTTGATCGGGCGAACCCCGTTCACACGTGCTTCCTTGGACATTTCGGTGGCATGCTTACGGATCTTGGTGACCTTTTCCTTGTCATCTTCGTTGACGACCTGATCCGGTTCCGGGATGTCGCCCAGGACCAGGAACTTGGTGTGAACAGTGATCTTGGAGTTTTCGGGGAATCGCTCACCATTGTCATCGACATAGGTGTCGACCGAGGCGCCCGAGACAGCCAGCATTTGACGCAGTTCATCCCAGTCGCTCTTGCCATCGCCATCGACGTCCATCAGACCGACGAATGCGAATTTCTCGACCAGGCCGGGGCTCCACAGCGGTGTGTAGATGAGGTCGTTGGTGACCATCGGGCGGTAAAGATCTTCGCTGGTGATTCGGGCTTCAGCGATGTGAGGTCCCAGGATCCGGGTGACTTCAATCTTTCCTTTGATGTCTTCGGCTCCGCGGCCCACTCCCTGGTTTTCCTTGCCGTAGACACTGAAGGTCATTCGTGGCTTCAGGTAATCGGCTTCACCCAGGTTGATCCAGACCAGTTTGGAAGCGGCGTCGACTCGCTGAATCAAACCGTCGGCGACTTCGAAGCTTTCCTTCTTGATGTCGTCCAGTTCCTGTCGGAGTCGTTCGATGCGGGTTTCCAGTTGAGAGATTTCAGTGTTCTTGGCGCGGTTGTCGCGTTCCCGACCTTCTTTTTCCTGAGCCAGTTCGGCGGTCAGCGCGTTGTTTTCCTGCTTGATCTTATCGAGTTCATCCTGCTTGGCCTTCAGGCGTTCGTCCTGCACGGCCAGGACATCGCGTTTTTCGGATTCGGCTTTGGTTTGAGCCTTGCCCGCGGTGTCGATCCGGACATTCAAGCGGTCTTTTTCCGCCTTCAGTTCCTTGTCGAGCGCCACGATCTGGACCGCCTTGGAATCGCGATCCGCGATTACGGCATCCAGAGCTTCCCGCAGCTTCTGCAGGGTTTCGGCATAGTTGCTTCCGACATGTTCCTTGCCGAAATCATTCATGTCCTTATACGCGGCGGCTTTCACCGTGTTCGCATTCCCCGGATTGGTCGCATCGTCGACCAGGTCGAAAATGCGGCCTGTCGTCTTCTTCAAGACCTGAACGTTGTCGTCCAGCATCTTGTACAAGGCCTTGGCCTTGCTCAATTCCTGCTCTTTCTCGGCGAATTTCGCACTTTGATCCGAGAATTCCCGATGGAACTGGTAGGTCATGATCCCCAGCACCACCGTGATCATGACGAACACGATCAACGCGTAGTGAACGGCACCTGGCTTGTTGGAAGCTGCAGCCATTTGGTTTCCCTCGGGCAAATCGAAAAGACGTGATCAAGTGGCTAATCGGAGAACTGGCAAAGAGTTGCGACAGAAACCCATCAAGGTTACCGAGGTCGCTCCGATTGAGTATGCATGGAGTCTTCAGTGTTACGGCGGTCGAGTCATCAGTCAAGCAGTTTCCGAGCCGATTGAAAATTCGCCCCTTCTTTTTGGGCGGATTCGGCGAATCGTCTCAAAAACACCAGCCACCAGCACGCTAGTCGTGATCCAAGGATTCACGACGGGCGCGCAGGCTTTCGTTCGAGTTGTGTCGGCAATTTACATTGCACGCCCAGTACGAAAGCGGCAAGTCCTGTCGCAGTTCGAACGAGAGCGAAAGTCCATGCCGATTAATCCTCTTTTGCTGGCGGTTCCCCCCCGGCGTGCCAATAATGCGCGCGGTTTCGGCGGCAGAATCCGACTTCCCGAACCATTCACACCCCCGGCTAATCCTTCCCTGGCGCTCCCCTCAAAATGCCCGATACCGTCTTCCTGATCGACACCTTTTCACTGATGTTTCAGGTGTTTCACGCCATTCCCCCGATGACCAGCCCTTCGGGCCTGCCGACGAATGCCGTGTTCGGATTCAGCCGGGATCTGGTGTCGCTGCTGCAGGTCCATCAACCGGACTGGTTAATCTGCGCGATGGAATCGCCGGGCGTCGGCGTGCGCGAAGAACTGTATCCCGAGTACAAAGCCAACCGGTCCGAGATGCCGGAAGATCTGCGGCCACAGATCCCGTTGTTGACGGAACTGATTTCTGCTTTTCGTGTTCCGGTGGTGCAGTCCGCCGGATGGGAGGCGGACGACGTCATCGCCACGCTCACGCGACAGGCGGTCGAACGGGGGCTGCAGGTGAGGATCGTCACCAGCGACAAAGACGCCCGGCAACTGATTGGACCGCAGGTGCAAGTGTACAACCTGCGGAAAAACACCTACCTGGACGAAGCGGCCCTGCTGGCGGATTGGGGAATCCGACCGGACCAGGTGGTTGACTTTCAATCGCTGGTGGGAGATGCCGTCGACAACGTCCCAGGCGTTCCCCTGGTCGGACCGAAAAAAGCCGCGGCCCTGTTGCAGCAGTTCCAGACTCTGGAAGGGGTTCTGGCGAATGCGGATCAAGCCCCGGGGGCAAAACTCAAGGAAAACCTCAAGCAATTCGCTCACCAGGCGCGACTCAGCCAGCAACTGGTTCGCCTGAATCAGGAACTGGACCTGCCGTTCGACTGGGACGGGACCCGCCACCTTTCCCCCGACGTCCCCGCCCTGCAGGAGATGTTCCGCCGTTTTGGGTTTCGACGACTGGTGGACGACATCAAGCAGTTTGCGCCGGCAGATACGGTGTCGGAAGTGGCGGCTTCCATCGCGGTCCCGATGGCTTCGGCATCACGCCAGACGGGAAAGTCGTTGTTCAGCGACGATTCGACGGACGATTCCCCTCGTGCGGGCTCAATTCCGCCCGACTTCGAGGAACTTCCGGATGAGCACTCTGTGGCGGAGGCGGAGGTCGCCGTTCCACTGACGAGCGGACCGCCGCGGACCTGGACCGTCGTCGACACCCCGGAAAAACTCGCCACGTTTGTGGACGCGCTTCAGTCTCAGTCCCGTTTCTGCCTGGATCTGGAAACGACCAGCCTGGACCCGCGGTCGGCGGAGATTGTCGGCTGGGCCTTCTGCTGGCAGGCGGGTCTCGCCTGGTATCTGCCGACCTTGGGCCCGGCTGGCAGCACGCTGCTCCCCGGACCCAGTGTCGTCCAGGCGCTGCGCCCCATTCTGGAAAACCCCGCCATTCGGCTGGTGAATCAGAACATCAAGTACGACCTGATGGTGCTGGAATGTCACGGGATTCATGTCGACCCGAACTGTCTCGACGTGGATCCCATGGTGGGGGATTATCTGCTGGATGCCGGCGCCCGGTCGCATGGTCTGGAAGCGTTGATCGTGAAGTATTTGCGCCGGACGAGCATTCCGATCACGGACCTGATCGGTTCGGGCCGCAGTCAGAAGTCAATGGCCGACGTCCCCGTGGAAAAGGTGGCGGAGTACGCGACGGAAGATGCGGATTTGTCGCTGCAGCTATCCGATCTCATCTCGGACAAGCTGCGCGAGCAGGGGTTGTGGGACTTGTACTGGAATCTGGAGCGACCCCTGATTCCGATTCTGGCCGAGATGGAACAGACCGGGATTCGCGTCAATACAAGTGACCTGTCTCAGCAAGGGGTGGATCTGACCAATCGACTGCACGAATTGATCTCCGAAATCCATGACCTCGCCGGTCACGAATTCAACATCGATTCCCCCAAGCAGCTTCGGATCGTGTTGTTCGATGAATTGCGTCTGCCCGTCAAGAGAAAGACAAAGTCGGGTCCCAGTACTGACCAGGATGTCCTGGAAGAACTCGCCAAATTGCACGAGTTGCCCGCCCTGATCACCGAGCATCGACATCTGTCGAAGCTCATGGGGACGTATCTTGAGGCGTTGCCCAAACTGGTCCATCCGCGGACCGGGCGAATCCATACCTCGTTCAACCAGGTGGTGGCCGCCACAGGCCGACTCAGTTCCAGCGACCCCAACCTGCAGAACATCCCCATTCGAACGCACGAAGGAGAGTTGATTCGTCGAGCGTTCATCGCATCCGCACTGGGAAATTCAGCGGAATCCCCCTCCTCTGCACCAGCAGTCGCCCCTGCCTCCGCCCCTGTTGCTGCAGTCGCCACCGATGAAGCGCCGGATGTTCCTGACATCGAAATCTCGAACGAACCTGCCCCCAAGACGCAACGCCGGTTGTTTGATGAGGACGACGCGGAACCGGCCACAGCCACGGCGCCAGCACCGTCGCTCCTCTCACAGTCGCCCGGTCCCAGTCGCCAACCCCAACTGTCCAGTCCCGCAGATTCCTGGCGGCTGGTCTGCGCCGATTACTCGCAGATCGAATTGCGGGTGCTGGCACACTACAGCCAGGATCGCGAATTGATCACCGCGTTTGAACAGGGAGTGGACATCCACACGGCCGTTGCGTCGCAGGTCTTCGGCGTCGAACGGGATCAGGTGACCAGTGAACAACGCAGGATGGCCAAGGCGGTCAACTTCGGCGTGATTTATGGGCAAAGTGCGTTCGGACTGGCCGCGGCGCTGGGGATTGATAAAAAGGAAGCCGCAGACTTTATTGACGGGTATTTCGGGAAATACTCGGGGGTCACTCAATTCATCGAAGAGACGCTTTCGGAAGTCCGCGCCACGGGATATGCGAAGACAATCCTGGGCCGTCGCCGCGCGATTGATGGTATTCGATCCCTTCGCAATCGCAATCTGAACATGCCGGAACGGACGGCCGTCAACACCGTGATCCAGGGATCGGCCGCAGACCTGATCAAGCAGGCGATGCTGGCCGTGCATCGTCGTCTGCAGCGCGAGCAGCATCCAGGCCGGATGCTGCTGCAAATCCACGACGAATTGGTTTTTGAAACCGCGCTGCCAGACGTGCCGTCGCTGGTTGAAATTGTTCGCCATGAAATGCAGCAGGCCATGACCTTAAGCGTGCCACTGGTAGTGGATGTTTCGGTCGGGCAAAACTGGCTGGAAACTGAGTCCGTGCCGATCGATCCTCCGGCAACGACTTGAGACGGGTCCCGTTTTCACCGGACTTGCCGACAGGGGTCTTCCGGTCAACTTTTCGGAATGGCGAAGCGGGGTGGAACGGTGTGACCCTGGCCAGCGACCGATTTCAAATCGCGGGCGACTCACGGCATTCGCTCAAGAATCTGTTTGACATCCTGCAGC
>Ga0265327_10002474_pt1 | contig 19424 bp, 13 predicted proteins | sample 41621metaG_FD_202089 | JGI IMG/M metagenome (GOLD analysis project Ga0265327, IMG submission 202089) | Rhizosphere microbial communities from Carex aquatilis grown in University of Washington, Seatle, WA, United States - 4-16-21 metaG | ecosystem: Host-associated > Plants > Roots > Rhizosphere...
GGGGAGGATATTCCCCTCCCCAACCAAGGACCACTTCTTCATGCGTGAAGCCGTCATCGTCTCCACCGCCCGCACGCCCATCGGCAAGGCCTATCGCGGTGCGTTCAACAACACCTCGGGCGCCGAGCTCGGCGGCCACGTGATCGCCCAGGCCATCGCCCGCGCCGGCATCGACCCGGCCACCGTCGACGACGTTGTCATGGGCGCGGCCCTCCAGCAGGGCTCTACCGGCAACAATATCGCCCGCCAGGCCGCCCTGCGCGCCGGCCTGCCCAACACCGTCTCCGGCATGACCCTCGACCGCCAGTGCTCTTCGGGCCTGATGGGCATCGCCACGGCCGCCAAGTACATCATCAATGACGGCGCCAATGTCGCGGTCGGTGGCGGCCTGGAGAGCATCTCCCTGGTGCAGAACGACAAGATGAACCGCTATCGCACCAGCGATAAGTGGCTGAACGAGCATGTGCCCGAGATCCACACCTCGATGCTGGAAACCGCCGAGATCGTGGCCGAGCGCTACAACGTCTCCCGGGAATACCAGGACGAGTACGCCTTCCAGTCCCAGCAGCGCACCGCCGCCGCCCAGGCCGCCGGCGTGTTCGACGCCGAGATCGCGCCGCTCACCTCGATCATGCTGGTGCAGAACAAGGAGACCGGCGAGTTCTCCGAGCAGGAGGTCACCCTCACCAAGGACGAGGGCAATCGCCCCTCCACCACCCTGGCCGACCTGCAGAAGCTGAACCCGGTGTTCAAGGGCGGGAACATCATCAAGGAAGGCAAGTACATCACCGCCGGCAACGCCTCGCAGCTGTCCGACGGCGCCGCCGCCGTGGTGCTGATGGAGGCCAAGGAGGCCGCGCGTCTGGGCCTCACCCCGCTGGGCGCTTATCGCGGCATGGCCGTGGCCGGCTGCGGCCCGGAAGAGATGGGCATAGGCCCGGTGTTCGCGATCCCCAAGCTGCTTGAGCGCAACGGCCTGAAGATCGACGACATCGACATGTGGGAGCTGAACGAGGCCTTCGCCTCCCAGTGCCTCTATTGCCGCGACAAGCTGGGCATCGATCCGGCCAAGTACAATGTCTCCGGTGGCGCCATCTCCATCGGTCACCCCTATGGCATGACCGGCGCCCGGGCCACTGGCCACATCCTGCACGAAGGCAAGCGCCGCGGCCTGAAGTACGGCGTGGTGACCATGTGCGTCGGCGGCGGCATGGGCGCCGCGGGCCTGTTCGAGATCTTCTAGGTTAATTCGTTCAAGATTGAACGACTATTAAAGGGCTGTCCGCGAGGGCGGCCCTTTTCCATGCCGTCTTCCGTCATCCTCCGGTCAGCCCAAGGCTGATCCCGGGGACTCAAGCCGGGCGCCGGGCTGGAGTTCCGCCGCTTGGGTCCCCCGGATCGTCTTGCAGACGACCGGAGGATGACGGATAGGCGCGGCGCTCGGAACCAAGCGGCGCCGCAGAGGTTTGTTGATCGGAGGTCGCCATGTCCGCCGACAGCATCCCAGACACCCTCGAAGACGGCGCGAACGTCCACGGCCGGTCCTTGCGCCACGTGCTGCTGGGCGCCGCCATTACACTGGGCGCCGTGGGGCTCTCGGCTCTGATCGCCCGGCGCAGCGCGGGGGCGAGCGGCCTTACGGAGGCCGAGGCTGATGAACTGGGATTGCGGCCCCATGGGTTCCGGCCGCGGCGGGCGGTGTTCGGCCTGGTCTGGCCGCCCCTGTTCCTGGCCCTGACCCTGTCCGGCCTGCGGGTCTGGAACGCGCCGCGCAGTCCGGCCCGCACCCAGGCGCTCACCCTGTGGGGCATGGTCCAGGCGCTGAACGCCATCTGGATGGCCCTGGGCCCCAAGCGCCTCGGCGGCCAGCTGGCCGCCACCGTGGCCTCGCTCGGCACCTCGGCGGCCTATGCCTACAAGGCCCACCAGGTGGACGCCCCGGCCGCCAATCCGCTCTATCTGGGCTGGATCAGCTTCGCCAATGTGGTCACCGAAGAGCTCTGGCGGAAGTCCACAGCACCCCCGACAATCCATTGACTCCCCCATTGTGATTGCCGCGCGGGCTCCATAGGCTCCCCCCAATCGAGCTCTGGGAGGGGTGCATGGCGGTTGCGGCGGCGGCGGGGACGAGGTCTGACGAGATTCGCAGGGACGGGCTGATCATCGGGGCGGCCTCGGCCGGCACGATCTTCGAGTGGTATGACTTTTATCTTTATGGCTCCCTGGCCGGCTTCATCACCGGCCACTTCTTCTCCGGCGTCAACGAGACCACCGGCTACATCTTCGCCCTGCTGGCCTTCGCCGCGGGCTTCGCCGTGCGGCCCTTCGGGGCCCTGGTGTTCGGCCGGCTGGGGGACAAGTGGGGACGGAAGAACACCTTCCTGGTGACCATGATCCTCATGGGGCTCTCCACCTTCGCCGTCGGCCTGCTGCCGGACTACAAGACCATCGGGGTGGCGGCGCCGATTGCGCTCATCGCCATGCGCCTGGTCCAGGGCCTGGCCCTGGGCGGCGAATATGGCGGGGCGGCCACCTATGTGGCCGAGCACGCGCCGGAGGGAAAGCGCGGGCTCTATACCAGCTGGATCCAGACCACCGCGACGCTCGGCCTGTTCCTCTCGCTGATCGTCATCATCCTGGTGCGCACCCAGACGGGCGAAGACGCCTTCAAGGCCTGGGCCTGGCGGATCCCCTTCCTGGTCTCGATCATCCTCCTGGCGGTGTCGGTGTGGATCCGGCTGAAACTCCATGAGAGCCCGGTCTTCGCCCGGATGGTGGCCGATGGCACCACCTCCAAGGCGCCGCTCACCGAGGCCTTCAAGGGCCCCAACTTCCGGCTGATCCTGCTGGCGCTCGCCGGCCTCACCGCCGGCCAGGCGGTGGTCTGGTACACCGGCCAGTTCTACGCCCTGTTCTTCCTGGAGAAGACCCTCAAGGTCGATGGCCTGCTCACCAACGGCCTGGTGGCGGTGGCGCTCCTGCTGGGCACCCCGTTCTTCGTGCTGTTCGGCTGGCTGTCGGACAAGATCGGCCGCAAGCCGGTGATTCTGCTGGGCTGCCTCCTGGCGGTCCTGACCTATTTCCCCATCTTCAAGGCGCTCACCGTGGCGGCCAATCCGGACCTGGCGGCGGCGACCGCCAGCGCGCCGGTGACGGTGGTGGCCGATCCCGCCGACTGCGCCTTCCAGTTCGATCCCGTGGGCAAGCAGACCTTCGCCTCGTCCTGCGACATCGCCAAATCGGCCCTGGCCACCGCCGGGGTCTCCTACGCCAACCAGGCCGGCCCGGCCGGCGCCGTGGCCCAGATCCGCATCGGCCAGGCGCAGGTGGCGAGCTTCGACGGCCGGGCCCTGCCCGCCAAGGCCCTGGCGCCGGCCAAGACCGCCTGGACCAAGGGGCTCACCAAGGCCCTGTCGGGCGCCGGCTATCCCGCCAAGGCGGACCCGGCCAAGATCGACAAGCCCAAGGTGGTGGGGCTGCTGTTCCTGCTGATCCTCTACGTGACCATGGTCTATGGCCCCATCGCCGCAGCGCTGGTGGAGATGTTCCCGGCCCGGATCCGCTACACCTCCATGTCCCTGCCCTATCACGTGGGCAACGGCTGGTTCGGCGGCTTCCTGCCCACCACGGCCTTCGCCATGGTGGCGGCCACGGGGAACATCTATTACGGCCTCTGGTACCCGATCGTGGTGGCGGGGATCACCGTGGTGGTGGGCGGCCTGTTCATCAAGGATCGCCGCGGAATATCCGTTCACGATTGAACGATCTCGAGCGGGGCCAGCTTCGGGTCGCCCCAGTTACCGCTCATCCCGGCGAATGCCGGGACCCAGGTCATATGGCTCGGCGCATGCGGGCACACCCATTTGGGATCGCTCCGGACCTCCATGCCTTAGGATCTGGGTCCCGGCATTCGCCGGGATGACCGGTGCAGGGGGAGCGAAACTCGGCAATCACTTCCGGCCCTAGGCGGCCCGTCGCTCCAGCCCCAGGGCGAACAGGTCGGTGATCTCGTCGGCGATCTGGGTCGGGGTCAGGCGGTAGTCCTCCGGAAGCCACTTGGGCAACCAGAGGAACACCCCGGCGCCGACCTCGGCCATCAAGGTGGTGTCGCAGGGTCGGCAGGATCCGTCGGCCACCCCCTGGCGCAGGCTGCGGGTGGTGGTCATGCGCAGCTTGCGCGAGGCCTGGGAGAAGGTCGCCAGGTCCGCCGCCGGCAGGGCCAGCCGGCCGGGCTGGGGCATCAGCGGCGACAGGCCGCCCACCTGGGCCTGGACGTTGAGGTGCAGGGTGATGAGGCTGCGCTCGAAGCCGTTGCGTCCCTGCGCCACCGCGGTGTCCATGAAGATGTCATAGAGCTCGAAGGCCCGGCGATAGCAGCGCACCACCAGGTCGGCCTTGTCGTCGAAATAGTGATAGACGGCGCCCCGGGTCGCCCCCACCGCCGCGCCGATCTCCTCCAGGGAGGCTCCGTCAATGCCCCGCCGGTTGAACAGTCGTGAGGCCGCGGCGATCAGCTGGGTAATCTTGATGTCGTTGGTCTGCCGTCGGTCGAAGGCGTTGTAGGGCCGGGCGATGAGGGCGTCGGCATCGATCCGGAACCGCTGGGGGTGCGGGTCGGTGGCGATGCCCAGGAGCACCAGTTCGCTCACCACCCCGATCATCCGCTTGCGCGCCGCCCGGCCGTCCCGATAGCCCAGCCATCCGGCCGAGAGCCGCACCCAGGCCAGCACGCCGATCAGCGACTGGGCCACCACCTCGGTGTCGCAAGGCCGGAACGCGCCCGCGGCGATCCCCTCCGCGATCATGTCCCGCAACGCCGCCACATTGCGGTCCTGATGGGCGCGGATCAGGCCGCGCTGCGGCTCGGGCAGGAAGTCCACGTCGCTCAGCACCGCCTGGCCGGGCTGGTCGAAGGCCAGGGATCGCTCGATGAAGATCCGCAGTCGCTCCCCGGCCTGCGCGCCCCGCTCATGGGCGGCCACCAGGTCGTCGGTCATGGCCTCGCAGGCCCGCAGATAGCAGCGGAACACCAGGTCGGCGCGGTCGGCGACGTAATAGTAGAGGGCGTTGCGGGACAGCCCCACCTGCTCGGCGATGTCATTGAGCACGATGGCCCCGGCGCCCAGGGCGTTGATCTGCGCCGCCGCCTCGTTCAGCAGCAGGTCGCGCCGCGCGGCCCGCTTGCGCTCGGGCTTGGGCGAGGCGCTCGCCGCCGGTCCTGTGGCCTTAGCTGTCGACATTGCGCTCGTCTGGGTGGCCCCATCTGGGGCTGGAATTCTTCGTCATTCCATATCGTGAACATGCGCCAGTGTCGAAAAAATTCTTGACGCTTTCTGGTCGTAGTCATATCTCGACAAACACAAGTGTCGAAAAACGTCAGCTGGAAGCGACGGGCGGCACAGGGGAGGGCGACATGACTTCGCGAACACTCAGGGTCCATGGATCCAAGTCCGGCCTGGCCTTCGGGGCGGCGGCCCTGATGTTCGCCGGCGCCGCTGCCGCGGCGGCCCCCGAGGCGCCGGTGGAGCTGGAGACCATCACCGTCACCGCCCAGAAGCGCACCCAGGACACCCTGGATGTGGGCCTGAACGTCGCCGTGGTGTCCGGCGCCGATCTGCAGGCGCGCCGGGTGACCCAGGTGAGCGACCTCAACGCCTTCACCCCCAATGTGGACATCAAGGAGAACATGCCCGGCATCCTGCCGGTGGTGACCATCCGCGGCGTCGGGCTCAACGACTTCAGCGCCACCAACAATCCCAGCGCCGGGGTCTATGTGGACGAGGTCTATCTGAGCTCGCTGGCCCTGATGAATTTCGACCTGTTCGACCTGGAGCGGATGGAGGCGTTGAAGGGGCCGCAGGGCACGCTCTATGGCCGCAATTCCACGGCTGGGGCGATCAATGTGCTCACCGCCCGGCCCACCTTCGGAGACCTTGAGGGGCGCATCTCCGGCGGTTATGGCGACTACAAGACCTCTGACCTCGACGGGGCGGTGAACATCCCGGTGGGCGACAGCTTCGCCCTGCGGCTCAGCGGCAAGCTGGTGAAGCAGGACGAGGGCTTCTTCTTCAACCGGGTGACCAATCGCGACCTTGGCCGCCGCGACGTCCAACTGGGCCGGCTGCAGGCCCGCTGGAAGCCTGCCGAAAACCTGGACGTGCTGGTGAAGTATGAGGTCCAGAAGGCCCGGTCGCAGGTGGGCGCCCCGGAATTCTTCGGTCTCACCAAGCCCCCGGGCGCGCCGGCCAGCCTGACCTGTCCCGGCTCGTCCGGGTGCCTGGACTTCCTCGGCTATCACGACACCGACGGCAATCCTTTCAAGGGCGACTGGTCGGTGGACCCCGCCTATCATGTGGACCAGCGGGCCTTCACCACCCGCATCAACGCCGATCTGGGCTGGGCGAACCTCACCTCCATCACCGGCTATGTGGACTTCAAGCGCCGCTGGGGCGCCGACACCGATGGCGGGCCGTTCCGCCAAACCGACTTCATCGAGCACGACAAGATCGCCCAACTGTCCCAGGAGCTGCGGCTCTCCGGACACACGGGCGCCAATGACTGGCTGGTGGGGGTGTTCGCCTCCCGCGACACCGTCAAGATGACCTATGACGGGAATCTGCAGGACCTGTTCAACACCACCTCCCTGACCTTCTCCGACCAGATCTCCAAGTCGGCGGCGGTGTTCGGCAACCTGGAACACCAGCTCACCCCCACCCTCAGCCTGGTGGCCGGTCTGCGCTACACCTGGGAGGAGAAGGCCGATATCGGCGGCGACTTCGACCTGGTGTCCCAGTGTCCGGCCAGTTTCCTCACCTTCGCTCCCTGCGGATCGCCGCCGGTGAGCCTGGCCTCGGTGAACGCCACCATCGACGACAGGAACTGGTCGTGGAAGATCGGCCTGAACTGGAAGCCGCAGCCGGGAACCCTGGTCTATGGCAGCATCAGCCAGGGGGTGAAGAGCGGCGGCTTCTTCTCCGGCGTGGCCACCAGTTCCCTGCAGCTCAAGCCCTATGCGCCGGAGACCCTGCTGGACTATGAGGCCGGGGTGAAGCAGCGGCTTTCCGGGCTCGGGCTCTCCTGGTCGGGCAGCGTGTTCTATTACGACTATTCCGACGTGCAGACCTTCATCCGCGACAATACCGGACCCCTGCCGATCCAGCGGCTGGGCAATGTCGACACCGCCAAGATCTATGGCCTGGACCTGGACATGATGTGGCAGCCCCGGGCCCTGGCCGGGCTCGATCTCACGGCCGGCCTCGGCCTGCTGCATACCGAGCTGGGCGCCTTCGCGTCCGGCGGCGGGCCGGTGGCGTCGGGGAACCGGCTTCCGGACGCCCCCGAGGTGAGCTTCAACCTCTCGGCGGCCTATACGGCCGATCTCGGCAATGGCCTGAAGGCAAAGGCCCAGATCGATGGCCGCTATGCCGACAAGATGTTCAAGGACGCCCAGAACGATCCCCTGATCGCCACGCCCAGCTACTGGCTGTGGAACGGCCGGGTGAGCCTGTTCTCGGCCTCGGACTGGGAAGTGGCGTTGTGGGGCAAGAACCTGGCGGACGAGCGCTATGTGACCCAGGGGGTCGACAACCTCTCCCTCGGCATCGGCTTCCGGGTCTATGGCGCGCCGCGCACCTACGGGGTCTCCTTCACCAAGAGCTTCCGATGAGCGCGCCGGTCCACGGCGTGAGCGCGCCGCGCTTCCAGGCGGCGGCTGAGGAATTCGCCCGCAACTTCTCTGATCGCGGCGATGTGGGCGCGTCCCTCGCCATCGTTACGGATGGTGAGCTGGTGGTGGATCTCTGGGGCGGGACCCTGGACGCCGCCGGGCTCAGGCCCTGGACGGCCAACTCGGTGGTCAATGTCTGGTCCACCACCAAGGCGGTGAACGCGCTATGCTTCGCCATGCTGGTGGATCGGGGCCTGGCCGCCTATGCCGATCCGGTGACCCGCTGGTGGCCGGAGTTCGCCGCGGAGGGCAAGGGCGGCGTGACGGTGGCCATGCTGCTCTCCCACCAGGCGGGGCTCTGCAGTTTCCGCGACCCGGCGGGGGTGGAGGCCTTCTACGATCAGCCGGGCTCGGCGGCCCGGCTGGCGGCCCAGGCCCCCTTCTGGCCACCAGGCTCGCGATCCGGCTATCACGCCATCAGCATCGGTATCCTGGCGGGCGAGCTGTTCCGGCGCATTGAGGGCCGCAGTCTGGGGACCTTCATCGCCCAGGAGCTGTCCGGCCCCCTCGGCCTGGACCTCACTCTCGGCCTGCCCGCCACCGAGGAGGCCCGGCGCGCCGAAATGATCGCCCCGCCGGAGCTGGCCTCCTCCGCCATGGGGAGCGACCTCAATCCCTCCCAGCTGGCAGCCTACACAAATCCGGTGATCGACCCCCTGCTGCCCAACAGCCCGGCCTGGCGGGCCTGCGAGCTGGTCTCGGCCAACGGGTTCTCCAACGCCCGATCCCTGGCGCGGCTGTTCGGGACCATGGCAGCCGGTGGGGCGGTGAACGGCCGCCCCCTGGTGAGCCCTGGGGTCCTGGCCGAGGCCACTGCCGAACGCATCTCCGGCGTCGACGAGGTGCTGGGGGTCCCCGCCCGCTGGGGCGCCGGGTTCCTGCTCAACACCGACGGGCTCTACGGCCCCGATCCGCGCGCCTATGGCCATTCCGGCTGGGGCGGATCCTTCGTCCTGGTGGACCCGGCCCGGCGCACCGCCATGGCCTACGCCATGAACCGCATGGGGACCGACCTAGTGGGGGATCCCCGGGACGTGGCCCTGATCGCCGCCGCGTATCAGGGCCTGGCCTGAACACGCAGAAGCCGCCGACCTCGCGGGCGGCGGCTTCGAAAGGTTCAGCCCATGCGGCGGATGGCGACTATTCCGCCGCCTGCCGCGAGACGCCGATCTTGGGGGCAAGTTCGCCCTTGGCGTAGCGCTTGGCCATGTCGGACAGCGGGATCGGCTTGATCTTGCTGGCCTGGCCGGACGTGCCGAACTCCTCGAAACGCTGGATGCAGACCTTGCGCATGGCTTCCTTGGCGGGCTTCAGATAGCCGCGCGGATCGAACTCGCCGGGCTTCTCGGCGAACACCTTGCGGATCGCGGCGGTGATGGCCATGCGGTTGTCGGTGTCGATATTGATCTTGCGCACGCCGTGCTTGATGCCGCGCTGGATCTCCTCCACCGGCACGCCCCAGGTCTGGGGCATCTCGCCGCCGTACTGGTTGATGAGGTCCTGCAGGTCCTGCGGCACGGAGGAGGAGCCGTGCATCACCAGGTGGGTGTTGGGCAGGCGGCGGTGGATCTCCTCGATCACGTTCATGGCCAGGACGTCACCGTCCGGCTTGCGGGTGAACTTGTAGGCGCCGTGGCTGGTGCCCATGGCGATGGCCAGGGCGTCGACCTCGGTGGCCTTCACGAACTCCACGGCCTGGTCCGGATCGGTGAGCAGCTGGTCATGGCCGAGCTTGCCCTCGAAGCCGTGACCGTCCTCTTTCTCGCCCATGCCGGTCTCGAGGGAGCCCAGCACGCCGAGCTCGCCCTCCACCGAGGCGCCGACCCAGTGGGCCATGTCCACCACATTGCGGGTGACCTTGACGTTGTAGTCGTAGTCGGCCGGGCTCTTGCCGTCGGCCTTCAGGGAGCCGTCCATCATCACGGAGGTGAAGCCGTACTGGATCGCCGTGGCGCAGGTGGCTTCGTTATTGCCGTGGTCCTGGTGCATGCAGATCGGGATGTCCGGATACATTTCGGCCATGGCGTCGATCAGGTGCTTCAGCACGATGTCGTTGGCGTAGGAGCGCGCGCCGCGGCTGGCCTGCATGATCACGGGCGAATCCGTGGCCTCGGCGGCCTCCATGATCGCCAGGGCCTGTTCCATGTTGTTGATGTTGAACGCCGGCACGCCATAGCCCTGCTCGGCGGCGTGATCCAGAAGTTGTCTCAGTGTGACCCGGGCCATGCCCCGCCCTCCATCATCGTCTGTTCTGTTTTGACAAGGCCGCCACACCGGGCAGCTCCTTGCCTTCCATCCATTCAAGAAACGCGCCGCCGGCCGTCGAGACGAAGGTGAAATCGTCGGCGCAACCTGCGTGGTTGAGGGCGGCTACCGTATCACCGCCGCCGGCCACCGCCACCAACTTGCCCGCCTTCACCAGTTTCGCGGCGAAGTGCGCGGCGGCCACCGTCGCCTTGTCGAAGGGCGGCATCTCGAACACCCCCAGCGGGCCGTTCCAGATAAGGGTCTTGGAATTCTCCATGGCCCGGCACAGCCGCTCCACGGTTTCGGGGCCGGCGTCGAGGATGCGCTCGTGCTCGTCCAGCTCTCCCAGGCCGCGGACCCGGGCCGGAGCGCCGGGCGCCATCTTCTCGGCCACCACGATGTCCAGCGGCAGGAACAGCTTGCAGTTGTTCTGACCGGCCAGGCGGATGATCTCCCGGGCGGTCTCGGCCATGTCCTTCTCGCAATAGGAGGCGCCGACGTCATAGCCCTGGGCGTAGAGGAAGGTGTTGGCCATGCCGCCGCCGATGGCCAGCTTGTCAAGCTTGGTCACCAGGTGGCCCAGCAGGTCCAGCTTGGAGGAGACCTTGGAGCCTCCGACAATGCCCATGACCGGCCGCTCGGGATGGCCCAGCGCCTTGTTGAGCATGGTGAGCTCCAGGCGCATCTGCTCCCCGGCATAGGCGGGCAGAACATGGGCCAGGCCCTCGGTGGAGGCGTGGGCCCGGTGCGCCGCGGAAAAGGCGTCGTTCACATAGAGGTCGCCGTTCTCGGCCAGGGCCCGGGCGAAGGCCGGATCGTTCTTTTCCTCGCCGGGATAGAACCGGACGTTCTCCAGCAGGATCACGTCGCCGGGCGCCATGGCCGCCACCGCCGCGGCGACGTCCGGCCCCGCGCAGTCTCCGACAAAGCCCACCGGATGGCCCAGCACCTTGGCCAGGGCCGGGGCGATGGGGGCCAGGCTCATGGAGGGTACGAACTTGCCCTTGGGCCGGTCGAAGTGGGCCAGCAGGATCACCTTGGCCCCGCCGGCCCGCAGCTTCTCGATGGTGGGGACCGCGGCCCGCAGGCGGGTGTCGTCCGACACCTCGCCATCGGCCATGGGCACATTGAAGTCCACGCGCACCAGGGCGCGTTTGCCAGCGAGGTCAGCGTCGCCGAGGGTCTTGAAGGTCATGCCAAATACCCGCTCACCCCGGCGAATGCCGGGGCCCAGATGAAATAGCGCCGAGTTCCGGCGGTTGTCTGCAGGGACCCCTCCGCATGGCGCACCGCCATACGATCTGGGTCCCGGCATTCGCCGGGATGAGCGGGGAAAGCCGGGATCACGAGTCTTAGATCAGCTTCGCCATGGCGAGCGCCGTGTCGCTCATCCGCGTGGAGAAGCCCCACTCGTTGTCGTACCAGCTGAGCACCCGGCCGAGACCGCCGTCGATCACCTGGGTCTGGGCCAGGGCCGCGGTGGACGACGCCGGGGCGTGGTTGAAGTCGATGGACACCAGGGGCTCGTCGGTCACCGCCAGCACGCCCTTCAGCGGACCGGCCGCGGCGGCCTTCAGGGCGGCGTTGATCTCTTCGACGGTAAGAGTGCGGCCGGGGACCCAGGTCAGGTCCACCACCGAGACATTGGGGGTCGGCACCCGGATCGAGGAGCCGTCCAGCTTGCCCTTCAGTTCCGGGATCACCAGGCCTAGGGCCTTGGCGGCGCCGGTGGAGGTGGGGATCATGGACATGGCCGCGGCGCGGGCGCGGTAGAGGTCCTTGTGCATGGTGTCCAGGGTCGGCTGGTCGCCGGTATAGGAGTGGATCGTCGTCATGTAGCCGCGCTCGATGCCGGCCAGCTCGTGCAGCACCTTGGCGATCGGGGCCAGGCAGTTGGTGGTGCAGGAGGCGTTGGACACCACCAGGTCGGCGGCGGTCAGGGTCTTGTCATTGACCCCGAAGACGATGGTCTTGTCGGCGTTGTCGCAAGGCGCGGAGACCAGCACCCGCTTGGCGCCCGCCTCCAGGTGGGCCGAGGCCTTCTCCTTGGTGGTGAACAGGCCGGTGCATTCCAGGGCGATATCGACGCCCAGGTCCTTGTGCGGCAGGTCCTTGGGATCGCGGATCGCGGTCACCTTGATCTTGCCGAAGCCCACATCGATGGCGTCGCCGTCGACAGTCACCGTCCCGGGGAAGCGGCCGTGGACGCTGTCATAGCGCAGCAGGTGGGCGTTGGTCTCGACGGGGCCCAGGTCGTTGATAGCCACCACCTCGATGTCCGTGCGGCCATGTTCGACGATCGAGCGCAGGACGAGCCTGCCGATACGGCCGAACCCATTGATGGCGACGCGAACGGTCATGAAGTGCTCCTGACGAGGTTAATGGCCCCGAGCGGCCTCTTGTTTGAATTGCGCGGGTTTTTTCGGGTTGGCCGGACGTAAGTCAACCCCTCGCGCGATCAAGTCTCGCAGCCGTTTGTGACAAGGGCCCAGGTTCAGGGCGTGCGGAACCGATGGATCACCCGGTCCTCGCCGTCGATCTGTTCCCAGTCGGAGACGCCGGCCGCCACGAGCGCCCTGGGCCAGAACGCGAAACCTTGGGTGTTGGCGCAATAGACCTGCAGCTCCCACTGGCCAGGGTGGCGCGCCAGCACGGCGCCCAGGGCGGCCTGCCCCAGCCCGCCGCGGCGACAGGCCGGCAGGACGCAGAACTCGGCGACAGCATGGTCGATCGGCTGGCCCGATGGCGCGTGGGCGTTGACCAGGCAGAAGCCGACGCGCTCGCCCTCGGCGACGATCCAGTAGGGGTGGCGAGCCGGGTCGACCCAGTAGGGGTCGAAAAAGTCGTAGGACCTGGGATCGCCATGGAGTCCCTGCGGATCGACCTGGTCGGCGTGCTCGATGAGATAGGGGTCGAGCACGGCCTTGAGGGCCGCCTTTTCGGCGAGGAGAACCGGCTCAAGCGTCACCAAAATCATCTCAACTCCGCTCATCCCCGGGCAACGGGTGTGCGCCCTATTTGGCGCTCTTGCCGGCGCTCGCCAGGGCGTCCGCCAGGCCCGGGGCGAAGTCCGCGCCATAGGGCACGGTTATGGAGGAGCCGGCCAGCGCGGTCCCGAACGGCTCGGCCCGGCCCCCCAGACACTTGGCCAGGAACTGCTCGGAGGTGGCGTAGAAGGCGATGTTGTTTTCCGGCCGGGCGAAGCCGTGGCCCTCGTCGGGGAAGACGATATAGGTCACCGGCAGGTCCTTGGCCTTCATGGCCTCGACGATCTGCTCGGCTTCCCTGCGGTTCACCCGCGGGTCATTGAAGCCCTGGCCGATCAGCAGCGGCCGGGCGATGGCGTCGGCCCTATACAGCGGCGAGGCGGCCTTGAGGATCGCCTGGCCTTCCGAGGTGCGCGGATCGCCCATGCGCCGGTACATCTGATTGCGGCCGCTCTCCCAATAGGCGGGAATGGCGGAGAGCAGGGTGTTGAGGTTCGACGGCCCGACAATGTCCACCCCGCAGGCGAATGTGGTGGGGGTGAAGGTCAGTCCCGCCAGGGTGGCGTAGCCGCCATAGGAACCCCCCATGATCGCCACCTTGTCCCGGGCTGTGACCCCGGACTTCACCGCCCAGTCCACCGCGTCGATCAGGTCGTCGTGCATCTTCAGGCCCCACTGAAGATTGCCGGCGGCCAGGTACTTTTTCCCGAAGCCGGTGGAGGCGCGGTAATTGACGCTCAGCACCGCATAGCCGCGATTGGCCAGCCACTGGTGGACGCCATTATAGCCATAGACGTCCCGGGCCCAGGGGCCGCCATGGACGAACAGCACCATGGGGACCGGCTTGTCCGGATGGCCGTCGCCCTTTGAGTCCGCTCCCGGGGGCAGGGTGAGGTAGGAGACCTCGGTGAGCCCGTCCCGGGTCCGGATCTCCACCGGATGCATGGCGGCCAGCGTCGCGCTTTCCAGTTCCGGCCGGGCGGTGAACAGCTTGGTCACCGCCTTGGTCTTGCGGTCGAACAGATAATAGGCGGCCGGGCCAGTGACCGGATCCACCGCCAGGCTCCAGAGATCATCGGCGTCGGTGCGGGCGGTGATGGAGACCTCGCCCTTCAGCTTCGATTTCAGCAAGGTGAGGTCCGCCCCCACGGCGGGATCCAGGGCCGTCCACTCATTGCGCAGATAGTTCACCGCATAGGCGTCGACCTTGCCGGTCTTGGGACTGCGCATCAGCCCTTCGCCGATATCGGCCTTGGGGCTTTCCCCCAGCACGGTCTTCCTGTGGGTGGCCATGTCCTCGGCGATCAGCGCCCCGGTGTCGCGGCCGCGGCTGTCCAGCCAGTAGCGGGTGGTCCCGTCATGGGTGAAGCCGACGATACCGGTGTCGGAATCGTCGAACCCGATAGTCTCGATGGGGGTGGCGGCCACCTGGTTGTTCTCGACGGCGTAGATGTCCACGCCGCCGTCCGGGCGGGGCTTCACCGCGTCGCGGATCTTCAGCTGGTCGTCGGAATCGTAGCCGGCGAAGCCGTCGTTCTTCATCACCAGGGTGAGCGCCCCGGTGGCCAGGTTCAGCTCATAGACGTCATGCCAGCGCGGGTCGCGGTTGTTCAGCCCCACCAGGATGCGGTCCTTCACCGCCCGGCTGATCCCGAAGATCTCCACCCGAGTCTTCTCGAACGGGGTGAGGCTCTTCTGTGCGCCGCTGACGACGTCGACCCCGTAGAGCAGGAAGTTCTCGTCGCCGCCCTTGTCATTGATGAACAGGATCTGGCTCGAGTCCGGCGCCCAGAAATACTGGCGGATCGGCCGCTTCGCCTCGCTGGTGAGCGCGCGGGCCTGGCCCGGACTGGCCACCGGCGCCACCCAGATGTTCATCACCCCGTCCCTGGGCGCCAGCCAGGCCAGCCACTTGCCGTCCGGGCTGATGCGGCCCTGGACGCGGCTGGGATTGCCGAACAGCTTGGTCCGCTCGATCAGCGGGGCTCCAGTCGACATGGGCGCGGCCTGGGCGGCGGCGGCGCCGAGCGCGAGGACGGCCGCCGCGGCGGCCAGGGCGAGCTTGGTCATGGATGTTCCCCCGGGATTTTTTGTTGGCGCAAAGCTAGGCATGAGGCCGGGCGGCGCGCAACTCACGCGGTGGCCGGACGGTGGAGCGCCCGGCGTTGGGTCAGCAGATAGCCCATGGCCAGGAGCCAGGCGGCCAGGAAGACGAAGGCCATCGGCGCCGGCGGCAAGGCGACGGCTCCGATTGCGACGGCGAGGCCGGCTAGGCTCTGAGCCCAGCCGCAGCGGCGCATGACGCGACCCCAGGACGCCGGGTCTGGCGCGCGCTCGCCAGTCGGCGGCGATGCCTTGGCGGTGAAATTGCCCTGGGTGGCCATCAGCAGTCCTGCGAAGATCGCCGCCATGCGGGCCACAGGCTCGAAGCCGGTCGCCCGGCCGTGGCCCAGATGGCTGGCGAACCAGCCCTGCATCGCCAGCAGGAAGAAACCGGCCGCCAGCAGCGCGGCCTCGGTATAGCCGCGGTGATTGTCCGCCAGCCGCGGGGTGGTCGAGGCCAGCCGCCGGCTCCCGGCGACCCAGACCAGGATCAATCCCAGGGGCGGCCAGACGGTCTCCACGAGCTGGACCAGGGTCACCCGCCGCACGAGGCTGGTCGCCGCCAGGCCAGCGCTCACCGCGTCCCAGCGCATCAGCGGTATGGCGACCGCCACGCTCAGCAATTCCATCAGCAGGACGGCGAGCACAAACTGGGTCTGGCGAGTCACGGCCTCTCTCCCTTGGGCGTCTTGCGGACGTCGGGCGCGGGCTCCGCCCCAATGCCGAGCGACTCGGCGAAGCCCAGCAGGGCGTCCTCCACCACCGACAGCTTCAACCGGTAGATGATCGTGCCGCCCTGCTTGTCTGCCTCGATCAGGTCCGCCTCCCGCAGAACGGCGAAGTGGGCGCTCATAGTGGGCTTGGCGAACGGGAAATGCCCCGCCAGCTCACCGGCGCTCATCGGCCGTTCCCGCAGCAGCTGCAAGACGCGCCGGCGCGAAGGATCGGACAGGGCCTTGAAGACGCGGTTCATATTTTGTGTTTAGCTATTTAGCTAAATGGAGTCAATCCGGACCGGCCCATGATATCCGCTCATCCCCGCGGAAGCGGGGACCCAGGCGTTTTGTCGTCGAGCTCAGGCTGAACAGAAAAAGCCTGGGTCCCCGCTTCCGCGGGGATGAGCGGTGAGACTGGAGGGCCTCAGCCTTCCACCACCCGCACCTTGTCGGCGGCTGTCTTCGCAAGGACGCGCGCCGCATCCGTGCTGGCCGCCCGCGCCAGAGCGACCCCCATGCGGCGCTTCTCGAAGGCCTCGGGTTTGCCGAACAGGCGCAGGTCCGCGCCGGGAACGGCAAGCGCCTCGGACACGCCCTCGAAGGCGACGCCCCGGGCCTCCATCCCCCCATAGATCACCGCGCTGGCCCCGGGCTCCCGCAGGGTGGTGTCCACCGGCAGGCCGAGGATGGCCCGGGCGTGCAGGGCGAATTCGCTCTGGGCCTGGGTGGCCAGGGTGACCAGGCCGGTGTCGTGCGGCCGGGGGCTGACCTCAGAGAAGAACACCTCGTCCCCCTTCACGAACAGCTCCACCCCGAACAGGCCCAGGCCCCCCAGCTCGCCGGTGACCCTGGCGGCGATCTCCCGGGACCGGGCCAGGGCGGCGGGCGTCATGGCCTGGGGCTGCCAGCTCTCCACATAGTCGCCCTTCACCTGCCGGTGGCCGATGGGGTCGCAGAAGCTGGTGACGGTGCTCCCGTCGGCGGCATTTGAGCGGACGGTGAGCTGGGTGATCTCGAAGTCGAAATCCACCTTGCCCTCGACGATCACCCGGGGCTGCTCGACGCGGCCGCCGGCCAGCGCATAGCGCCAGGCCTCGGCGATCTGGTCGGGGGTCTCCACATAGGACTGTCCCTTGCCGGACGAGCTCATCACCGGCTTCACGAAGCAGGGGAAGCCCGTCACCTCGGCGGCCGCCTTGGCCAGCTCCGCCTCGGTGGAGGCGAAGGCGTAGGCGCTGGTGGGCAGGCCCAGCGTCTCGGCGGCCAGCCGGCGGATGCCCTCGCGGTTCATGGTCAGCTGGGCGGCCCGCGCCGTGGGGATCACCGTGGCCAGGCCCTCGGCCTCGATCCGCACCAGCTCGTCGGTGGCGATGGCCTCGATCTCCGGCACGATCAGGTGCGGCCGCTCGGCCTCCACCACGGCCCGCAGGGCGGCGGCGTCGGTCATGGCGATCACGTGGGACCGGTGCGCTACCTGCATGGCCGGCGCATCGGCGTAGCGGTCGACGGCGATCACCTCGCAGCCCAGCCGCTGCAGCTCAATGGCCACCTCCTTGCCGAGCTCACCCGAGCCCAGCAGCATGACCTTGACGGCGGAGGACGAGAGCGGGGTGCCGAGGCGCATGGGATGGCTCCTGGGAATCTAAATGAATGAACCGCGAAGACCACGAAGACCACAAAGGGGCGACGGGGTTCTCCACGCTGCGCTCGGTCTCTCATGGGGGCCGCAAAGCGGCCCTCGATTAAGATCACGTCGTGCGAACCGACACATCCTTCGTGGTCTTCGTGGTCTCGGTGGTTCCCAATCTTGTCGGTGTCCGGTTCAGGCCAGGTGGCCTGCCCCTCAGTCCTGGGTCAGCTGGGCCTTGGCGGCGGCGACGACGGCTTCGGCGGTGACGCCGAACTCCTCGTAGAGCTTCTCATAGGGGGCGCTGGCCCCGAAGCTATCCATGCCCACGAACACGCCATCGGGGCCGAGGAAGCGTTCCCAGCCCTGCTTGACCGCCGCCTCGATGGCGACGCGGGCCTGGGTCTCGCCGATCACCGCGGCCTGGTAACGGTCGGTCTGGGCGAAGAACAGCTCCCAGCAGGGGGTGGAGACCACCCGCGTGCCGATGCCTTCGGATTCCAGCTTCTCGCGGGCGGCCATGGCCACCGCCACCTCGGTGCCGGAGGCGAAGATCGTCACCTGGGCCGGGGAGCCGGCGGCGGCCAGCTGATAGGCGCCGTGGGCGCTGAGATTCTCCGCTGTCGTCTCGGTGCGTACCGCGGCGGTCTTCTGGCGGGACAGGGCCATGATCGAGGGCGTGCGCTTCGCCTCCAGGGCCAGCATCCAGCATTCGGCGGCCTCCACCGCGTCGGCGGGACGGAAGACATTGAGATTGGGCATGGCCCGCAGGGCGGCCAGGTGCTCCACCGGCTGGTGGGTCGGGCCGTCTTCGCCCAGGCCGATGCTGTCATGGGTCATGACATGCACGACCCGCACCCCCATCAGGGCGCCCAGGCGGATGGCCGGACGGCTATAGTCCGAGAACACCATGAAGGTGCCGGAGAACGGGATCACCCCGCCGTGCAGGGCCATGCCGTTCATGGCCGCGGCCATGCCGTGCTCGCGCACGCCGTAATGGACATAGCGGCCGTCATAGTCGGGGAGGTCGAAGGCCTTGGTCCCCTTCACATAGGTGTTGTTGGAGCCGGTGAGATCGGCCGAGCCGCCGATCATTTCCGGGATGGCCGGGACCAGCCGCTCCAGGGCCGAACCGGAATGCTGGCGGGTGGCGGCCGCGGGCTTCGACACCTTGGCCTCGGCGATATGAGCCTCCAGGGCGGCGAACGCCTCCTTCGGCAGGTCTCCCGCCATGGCCCTGTCGAACTCAGCCTTGTGCGCGGAAGCGTCCAGCTTGGCCTGCCAGGCCTTGCGCCCCCGGCCGCCCTTGCGCCCGGCGGCGCGCCAGGGCTTCAGCACCTCGTCGGGGATCACGAAGGGCGGGGCGGACCAGCCCATGGCCTTCCGCGCCTCGACGATCTCCGGATCGAACAGGGTATAGCCGTGGCTGTGGGGGTCAGCCTCCTTGGGACCCGCGCCCTTGGAGATCTTGGTCTTGCAGACGATGAAGGTCGGCCGGTCCTGCCTGGTCGCCCAGCGCAGGGCGGCGGCCACCTTGGCATGGTCGTGGCCGTCCACGGCCTTCACCGCCCAGCCATAGGCCTTGAACCGGGCCAGCTGGTCGCCCGTCTCGGAGATGGTGGCCTCGCCGTCGATGGTGGTGTTGTTGTCGTCGAACAGCACGGTGAGCTTCGAGAGCCGGAACCGCCCGGCGATGGAGGCGGCCTCATGGCTCACCCCTTCCATCAGGCAGCCGTCCCCGGCGATCACCCAGGTGCGGTGGTCCACCAGGTCCTCGCCGAACCGGGCGGCCAGGTGGCGCTCGGCCATGGCCATGCCCACGGCGGTGGCGATGCCTTGACCCAGGGGGCCGGTGGTGGTCTCGACGCCCGGGGTGTGGCCGTATTCCGGGTGGCCGGGGGTGTTGGAGCCCCACTGCCGGAAGGCCTTGATCTGCTCCATGGTCACGGCCTTGAAGCCTGTGAGGTGCAGCAGGGCATAGATCAGCATCGAGCCATGGCCCGCGGAGAGCACGAACC
>Ga0265327_10002475_pt1 | contig 19418 bp, 13 predicted proteins | sample 41621metaG_FD_202089 | JGI IMG/M metagenome (GOLD analysis project Ga0265327, IMG submission 202089) | Rhizosphere microbial communities from Carex aquatilis grown in University of Washington, Seatle, WA, United States - 4-16-21 metaG | ecosystem: Host-associated > Plants > Roots > Rhizosphere...
CGCATCTGTAGTGGCCTCCGCCTCAGCCCCGGTGAAATCCATGTTTCCGCATACTCCCCGTAGTCGCTGCACATTGACACGTCGTGTTGGTCGCAGACAGTGATACCGCGACAAAGGTTCTACTGGGTCGCTAGTTTTGTCGCCAGTTTCGGCGTCAATTGTCGGTATCGACCGATGGATTCCTGAACGGCGGCTTTCGTCGCTGGATCGTCCAATCGAGTCGCGTCCTGGTCGGCCAGGATTCGATCGACATACAACTGACGCAGGCAGGGGTGATCCAGGAACGTCGGAGCGTGCAGATCCTGGATCGCGGTGATTCCCACGGAAGAGAGCGGCCATTCGCTGGCCCAGCGTCCGAGCGCCGTGACCAGTGGATCATCGGGTGATGCCGCTCGAGCCATCCGCATCAAATCGGGAAGAAACCGGAACGTCAGGTCCACCGAGTAGACAACCTGTGGAGTCGCCGGTTCCGGACAGGGAACGGAGAGCGCGGCCTGAACCTGTTCGGCGTTCACATCACGATAAATCAGCACACTGCACGCTCGATGAACCATCATTGCGGCCCAGAGCATGGCCGCAGGTGAGATCTCCGGAGGTGTGTGTGGCAGATCGAAGCGGTACTCGCGTTCGTACTCCTCCAGTTGTACCTGAACCTCCAGCAGTTCATCGGGGGCTTCAGCCAGGAATCGCCCTTCCTGATCGTAGATCGGCCCCACGCGAGTGCGGCCTTCCTGCAGCAGCGAATGAAGAAAATCCGAGAGACTCATGGAACGGGCCACTCCTGCGGGCGGACAATTACGTGAAATGGCCCCATTGTCGCGGCCGAAATGAACTCGGAAAGGGGGCTCGCGTTAGAAAACGGTCAGATTCGGCCATTCTGAAGGGAGTGCCATCGTAAACGTTCACGGGCAAGCGAGGGGGACAGACCCATTTTCACGAACAAACGGTACTTCGGAGTCTCATCGCGTCGATGGAAGGTGTCTGCTTTTCGCCGTGAAAATGCGTCAGTCCCCGACCCGTAAACGGTTGCGTGGCATCCACCCAAGTCGAGTGACCGCTCGGAATCTGCAATCGCCGCTCCCGTTGGTCACTCACAAAAAAGGTGCACAAATCGCGCGGTCCCTACTGGAAGACGACGGGGAGCGCCAGGAACTCTTCATCCTTCGGAATGAAATACGGAAGGTACAATTCCTGGATCTGATGCGTCAGTGATTCGAGCATCGTCTTGCGAATATTGACGTCATTGATTTCCTCGCGAAAACTGCGTGCCGAATTGGCGTTCAGGGAATCGCGCCACAGCGGCGCTGATTCACCATCGGCGGTCAATTCGACCACCAGGCTCCCTTTCCGCTCGGTGGCGTTGCGTCCAGTCGCCTGACCACGCAGATCAAACGGCGATTGTCGTTCATAGATTGGCAGCGTGTCGCCAGCCTGTTCCGAGAATCTCAATTTGAATTGCGTCTTCTGACCATTCGCGACTTTGATCCCGTCGCGCTGCAGACGTTTGCCCAGGGCGTTGGCAATCATTGCCGCGGTCTGGTTCGCATCTCCGGAAAGCTGCCCGCCGAAGTCGATGGCGATGGAAACCGATTGCGAAGGCCCCAGCAGGCCTGCATTGGGATCACTCATCAGTTCGGCCGATTCACGAATCTTCTTCCAGGGGATCACATACGACTGCAGTTCTGCGGGCTGATGAGGAAACGCGCCGACCAGGTGATCGGTGTCGTACAACCAGACTCGCAGATCGTTCCCGAACGTCTTGCGAATCCCGACAACCGCCCGCTTGGTCACTCGGTCGATGATGTGCCCGCTGACCAGCCAGCCAGTCTTGTCGGGAAGCCATTGCAGGCTGTGTTCCCAGAAGGCCATTCGGGGAAGCATCAACGGCTCATCAAACAGCAGCTTTCCTTTGACATCCCAGACAATCAGCCGGGGATCCGGATGAGTCGAGACGGCGGCAATTTCAGTTCCGTCCGGGGAAAACTTCAAGGCCTGCATCCAGGCATAAATGAAGATCGCGTCCGTCGGATCCCCTGCAGGAATCGCCGCCGGCTTGCCTCGAACGGGTTTGGCAGGGGGCGCATTGGGAGCAGGCGCCGCGTCCCGAACCATGCGACGAGGGGGACTCATCACGGTCACGGCCTTCCCAGTGGCGGTCCTGAACAGGGTGAGCTTGTCGTTGACAATGGCCAGGAACAGTTCGCCATCCGCGGAGAACGCCGCCTTCCCCTGTTCAATCCGCTTCGCCTTGATATCGATCGGCTTGCTTTCCTTCTGCTCTTCGATATCCCAGACCCGCAAATCGGGCGTGGATCGACCTCCCAGGATCAGGTACTTGTTCCGGGAAAAGAGCATCAGGTCCACGAACCGATTGGGAGCCCCGGGAATCTCGCAAACTTTTTCCCCGGATTCGGTCGACCAGACCTGAACCGGCGTTTCTTCTTGATTCTTCGACTTCATCCCGGCGGCAAAGTACCGCCCGTCATCGGACAGGACCGTCAAGGCGTTGCGTTCGATTTCCCCATCCAGTTGCGTCTGGATTTCGTTGCGGCGGACATTCCAGACATCATTCCCGCAAACAATGACAGGGCAACCGGCAGGCCCAAACGTGACATGGGAATTGTCATTGAAGGGAATCCGGACTTCGAAATCCGTGTCAGTCGGCGGCGCATCGGAGTTCTTTTTCTCAGTCTTCCCCGCCGCTGCTTTGAAGGGGTCGCTTCCCAGGCATTCGCCAGAAACGAATATCACCGCGAGGGTAAAAAAGAGTTTCGAAGTGACATGGAAGACCTGACGAGAAGACCACGAGCGCAACATTGGCCGCCTCCGGGATGGTTGGATCACTGTCAGCAGGACAGGAAGAAATCGGGAGTTGTCTCGGTCACATTTCACCACGATTGACGGGGTCGCTTATTTTCACCAGCAAACGGGGAATCGGTCAACTCGCACCACAGTTGGCGGTGGTTCTGTAACGAAACGGCACCTACAGTTCGGTGCTGGACCGTGAGGTGGGTTATATAACATCTCCGCTGGCGTATCCGGGGTCAGGTCTTCAAATTTCATTTTTGGCGTTGCAATTGAGGTCCAGCATCGATTGCAACTCAAGTCTGCGGTGAAAGTTGGAGGTAGCTTGCGGGGCCAAAAATGAAGTTTGAAGACCTGACCCCACTCTTCGGGTCGTGATTGCGACTGCGGTCGTGCTGTGAACTTTCTGCGGCGTTTTGTGTCTCTGTGAGTCCGTGCCGTCACGAATTCGCTGCTCCGGTCTTGTGTTTTGATCGCGTCGGGAGCTTCCGTTGGTGATAATCATGGCATGACATGCCTGTCCACAGCGCAGCAGGAAGGAGGTCCGTGATGGGGAGTTCCAACGATGTCTTCATCAAGTATCCGAGGACGCCCCACCTGTTCGGTTCAAAAGGGACTGATGATGACAAGCACCTGGGGGAGAAGGAGTCCAGCCGGTTCATCTCTCAGCCGTCGCTGATTGTCGAAGAAAAGATTGATGGAACCAATGTCGGAGTTCATTTTCAGGCGGATGGTGAGATGGTTCTGCAATGTCGCGGGCACTTGATCACCGAGGGGATGCACCGGCAGTACGACCTGTTCAAGCACTGGGCCGCCATCAAGCGGCAGGCGTGGGATGAGTGCCTGGAAGACCGCTACATCCTGTTCGGCGAATGGGTGTTTGCCCGCCATTCCATTCACTATCTGCAACTGTCTCATTACTTTTTTGAGTTCGATATTTATGACAAGCGGTCTCATGTCTTCCTGAGCCTTCAGCAGCGGTTACCCCTGATTGAACAGCTTCGCGTCCAGACGGTTCCGATCGTTCATCGCGGTCCGGTTGACCGGGAACGGCTGTCTCAATTGATTGGACCGTCGTACTTCGATTCCCGCTTTGAACATCCCGGGACCGGTCAGGTCGACAGGCTGATGGAAGGCGTGTACCTGAGAACCGAAGAGGGGGACGTTGTGACCGGCCGCGCCAAATTTGTCCGTCCGGAATTTGTCGAGAAGGTCAAGCAGAGCACACACTGGCAACAACAGCCCACGGTACCGAATCTGCTGAAAGAGGGTGTGGACTTCTGGGAATGAACTGCAATGAACTGGGACGAACTGAGCTGTCAATCGCTGCCCTGGATCCTGGACTGGGCGGCCGGGCAACCATGGTGCCATGCCATGGCCGCATGTCAGCAGGATGCCGGGTGGCATTCGGAAGGGGATGTCTGGACCCATACGCAGATGGTCTGTCATCAGCTTCCTCAATTGCCGGAATGGTCAGGGCTGACATCACATGAGCAGACCATCCTGATTTTCACGGCACTGTTTCACGATGCCGGCAAGCCGCTCACCTCGCGCCAGGATCCGGTCACCGGCCGAATCACCTCGCCCAGGCATTCCATCAAGGGCGAGCATCTGGCGCGATCGATCCTGCGGGATCTGGACTGCGGGCTGGACGTGCGCGAGGAAATCGCCCGGATGGTTCGGTATCACGGTCGTCCCGCGTTCCTGCTGGATCGACCTGAACCCGCTCACGAAGTGATTGGGCTCTCATGGTCGGTCGTGAACAGGCTGCTGTATTTATTCACCCTGGCAGATTATCGCGGTCGTCGGATGGGGGAACCCGGGCGGTCTGAAGAGATCCTCCATCTGTGGAAGGGGGTTGCGGAAGAGCAGGGCTGTCTGGACCGGCGTTATCCGTTTGCGAATGACCAGGCCCGGTTCCTGTTCTTTCGCCAGCCAGCGTCCGATTTGCATTATGTTCCGCATGAAGATTACCGGTGTACTGTCACGCTGATGTCGGGGCTGCCAGGGAGCGGAAAGGACACCTGGCTGGCAAGACATCGTCCTGAATTGCCCGTTGTTTCGCTGGATACAATTCGATCGGAATTGGAAATCAGTCCGTTGGAAAACCAGGGTGAGGTTGCGCAACTGGCGATGCAGCGCTGCCGCGAGTTACTGCGATCTGGGTCGAATTTCGCTTTCAACGCGACGAACCTGATGCAGTTGACCCGTCAACGCTGGATCAACCTGTTTGCAGACTATGGCGCGAGGGTCGAGGCGGTTTACCTGGAACCGCGATTGTCGACGATTCTTCGTCGAAACTCATCGCGTCCGCACAGGGTTCCCGACAGTGTCATTCGCGAACTGGCTGAAAAGTGTGAACCCCCCACCTGGACGGAAGTTCACCATTTGACGCTGATTTCCGGGGAGAAAGAGTGATGCGACATCACTTTGAAACCCACCTGACGCTGGCGGTCGAGACGTTGCCCGGACGGGATCAACTTCTTGAGTGGACCGCGGCACGAGGTTTGAAATGGACTCAGATTGTGCTTGATCGTGGTTCAACCCCATACCAACCGATGGTGACCTATTGGGGCCGCGGTTCCCTGGAGCAGCAACAGGATCTTGCCCGGGAACTCGCGGCCGAGATCGCGCGACTGGGAGCAACGGTCGTTCGGATCAAGATCGAGACGCCCATTGACGACGGGGCCGATCCAGCGCCGGATCGAACGGTGCTCCCAGAGGCTGTACGCTACTTTGAGGTTCATTTCAAACTGTTGCTGGACGAGGAGGCTGATCTGCAGGCTTTGTCGGTGCTGGCGGGGCCTCATTGGGCGCGGATTTCTCGCAATGATCGACGGCAGCGTGAGGATGGACTTCGGGAGCGATTTGTCACGCAGCGATCGTCGGGCGGGGATGTGCGGCAGGCCATGGAGGCTCGTCGGCGCCTGCAGAGTGCGCTTCATGACGCGGGGTATACGATCCTGGAGGTCGAATCGGAATCGGTGGTCTTCGACTCCAACCTGTCACTGGATGCAGGATGGCTCACGCAGGAAGGGATGACGGATGTGGTTTGACCGACTGATTAGCTTGATCAATCGGATGGTGCCTGCACGATCCAGGGCAGGGGAGACTCCGTCGACGCTGGCCGCGGAACTGGCGAACAAGAATCTGAACCGACCGCTCGTGTTTGATCCGGCGTTGTGTCCGCTGAACGCCCAGCGGGCGGCCGAGCCGCGGTTCGAATCTGACGAGGATGCACGTCACTGGAACCGTCTTCGTGTCCGGGTCATGCATCATCTGCTGGAAACGATCAGCAAATCACCCTGTGGTCAAAATCTGGTTCTGCGCGGAAGTACCGTTTTGGCCGCATGGTTCGGCGATCAGGCCAGGAGCCCACGGGATCTGGATTGGGTCGTCACTCCCGACTCGATAAAATTCAAAACCTCGTCAGCAAACTCGCTGATCCAAAGTCTGCTGAGCGTGTTGATGGGGTCTCGCATCACGGACGAACTGTCGATTCCCTCGGAGGGCTTTGCTGCCGAAGAGATCTGGACCTACGAAAAATCGCCGGGACAGCGAATTGTTATCCCCTGGGCCTGTCGCGATGCCCGGTTCAACGGGACCGTTCAGCTGGATCTGGCCTTTGAAGAAGCGATGTTCAGTCCCCCTGTGGAGACGGAACTCAGATTCGCGGGACTGCCGCCGATTAAGATGACCACTGCGAGCCGTGAACAATCGCTGGCCTGGAAGCTGTTGTGGCTGATGACGGATACTTTCCCTGAAGGAAAGGATTTGTTCGACGCCGTGCTTCTGGCTGAAACAACGAAGGTTCCGCTTTCGGTTGTTCAAAAGACCTTTGAGCAGGCGTCATGTTCGAGTGGAGATCTGACTCGCGCCCAGATTCGGGACCTGGACACAGAATGGGATGATTTTCTTCTGGAGTACCCGAAAACGACAGGAACGGCAGCCGAATGGCAGCAGCGACTGGCCAACGCTCTCGAACCGCTCTGGAAAGAATTCGAGGGACAGGGTGTATCCCGTCAATCCTGATTCAACTGGAAGGATTGCCGGCTGGCGCTGGTCAATGACGTGTCGCTCTGGTCACCGATCCCTCGGAGTGTTGTCCTCTCCCGGGGACCTTCCGAATTGGCGCTCGAATTGCGTTGTCCGATTGGCAATTCGTGACCAGGTTTTCAGAAATCTGCATCAAGGCGAAATGCCCGCAACCCGCTGAGATTCATCGCGGAGGCCGTGTCGAGATCACAGGCCTGCTCCTTGACGGGATCGATGGCGGATCCCGCTCGGCACGACGTTTGCCCTCAATGGGAATTCCCGCGGAACACGAGCTTGGATGCCCCAGCTTTCCCTCATGGACTGGCCGTCAAACCTACCCATGCGAGTCTTACGATGCCTTCCTACAGCACCCATCGCCTGCTTGGGATCGATCACTGTGAACGATCGTTGGACGATCAGCAGCAACGGATCGGCCAGTTGTTCGCCGAAACCATCGAAGGTCTGTATCGCGCGGCAATCCGCGACAATCCAAGTCCTGTGAATCAGATGGCCTATGCCCGCTACCTGGCATCGCACGGGATGCCGCTCAGGGCGATCCATGAGTTTGAATCGCTGCTGGAGGACCCGGTGGTCTACAACGACTCCCGCCTGCTGGCCGAAGTCAGCCATCAGATTTCACGGATGGAAAAAAGTTTCAACAGCGATTTTGGAGATCGAGATCTGGCGTCGAGTGAAGCTCCTCATCCTGATGCGGATAGCCGTCCGTTTGCCGTCGCCAGTGAGTTTGCCGAAGTCATTCTTCAGTTGATGGCCGACGTCGGCGATGAGCCCGATAACGAGCTGAGCCTGGTGCTGATGGAACTGAACGAACATGCGATGGATGAGATTGGAGGACTGCTTGGCATCCTGCATCAATACCACCAGTCGTGCGAGCGGCGAGTCCAGGGACGTTCCTTGCTGAAGCTGGCCGAGTTCTGTGCTGAACGGCAGTGGTCCGCAGTTCAAGTGGCATGCCTGAAGAAGGCCTTGCGGTGTTTCGGGCGGATTGCCAGCGAGGTGTCGCCAGCGTCGGAACGCGGAGCCAGGTCGAATGCAATGATTGCTGGCACGAGGTGCTAGCGGGCGAGCGGTCGCTCGAATCGGGTCGAGGGAACGCCCTCAGGTGGATTCTGAAACAGGGATGGAGAGGTTGTTTTTATGAGTCGAGAGCGAATTCAGCGGCATTCCAGTGACGTGTCCGACCCGGGGGCGGCGCAGGTCAATTCCCACGCACTGACGACCGAGTCGTCGCGGCTTCCAGGCTCTTTCATCACTCCGATTGGCGCGGCGTCCGATGCGCAGATTCTGGCGCAGGTCAAAGCCGCACTGGATCAGAGCGGGTATGAACAACTGCGCGGAGTTCTCACATTCTGCCATCACGGTCGAATTGTGCTGCAGGGACGCATCTCGACGTACTATCTGAAGCAGGTCGCACAAGAGCTGGTTCGGAATGTTTCCACCGTTCGCGATGTCGACAACGATTTGCGCGTGGTCTGCAGTCGATAGCAGGCCAATGCGAATCGCCTGATCATCAGACTACGTGATCGTCAGACACTGTCCGGGACAGGCGGGAGGACGACTTTCCCGATGGAAAGATTGGCTGCCCTCAATTTCGTTCGCAGTGTGAACCGGCTGACTCCGAGGATCTCGCTGGCACGGGTCTGGTTCCCATTCGACTGGCGAACTGCACGCGTCAGAATCAGGCGGTCGAAATGTTCCAGGGCACGGCGATAAAGATCGGTTTGACCGCTGGAGAACCACGATTCCAGCAGTTCACCCAGACGCTGCCAGTTTTCTGAACCATCAGGACGAGTTGAGTCTGCATCCGCGTCGTGACCATTGAGCAGTGCTGGCGGAAGGAACTCGGGTAACAGCACGGAGCCGGATGATCGCAGCAGCGATTCCCGAATGGTGGCCTGAAGTTCTCGAATGTTGCCTGGCCACGCATGTTTCATCAGCAGGGACATGGTTTCCGGAGCAATCGATTGAATGGCGATGTCCAGGTCATGTCCGCACCGAACCAGGAAATGAGCGGCCAGCTGGGGGATATCCTCACGGCGTTCGCGCAGCGGCGGCAGATGGATTGCCACTCCGCGCAGCCGGTAATAAAGATCCTTCCGAAACCGTCCGTGCTCGATATAGGTTTCCAGATCCTGGTTGGTCGCCGCCAGGATTCGTACATCGACCGAGATCGACTGATTTCCACCGACCCGTTCAAAGCAACGTTCTTCGAGGATGCGGAGCAGCTTGGACTGCGTGTTAGGGGCCATGTCGCCGACTTCATCGAGCAGCAGGGTTCCGCCGTGACAAAGTTCAAACTTGCCGATCCGCCGGTGATCCGCGCCGGTGAAGGCGCCCTTTTCGTGGCCGAACAGTTCACTTTCCAGTAGCGATTCGGGAATGGCCGCGCAGTTGATGGCGACGAACGGACCATTGCAGCGATGACTGTGATGATAGATCGCCCGGGCCACCAGTTCCTTGCCGGTGCCGCTTTCCCCGAGAATCAGGACCGTCACATCCTGTGCCGCGACCCGGCCAATTTCCTTGGCGACCGACTGCATCGCTGGGCTGTTGCCAATCAACTGGTCGGAATCCTCAGCCACAGATTTCAGCGTTTCCGCGGGGACCTCGGCCGGATTCGAGGTCTGCCTGGCGATTTCGAACGCGCGGTCAATGACCTGCTGGAGGTGATTCAGATCGATGGGCTTCACGAGATAGTCATGGGCGCCCTGCTTGATCGCTTCGATCACTGTTTCCGTCGTGCCATGCCCGGTGATGAAGATGACGAGGCTGTCTTCCGCGCAGGTTCGCAGTTCCTGCAGGATCTGCAATCCGGATCGTTCGCCGAGTTTGAAGTCGAGCAGGATGACCTGGGGCGCCTCTTCCCGAGCCAGTCGCAGTCCTGCATCGGCGGTCGTGGCGCTGAGCACGCGGACGTCGGTCGAGTTGAGCAGGCGCCCCACGATGGCGGAGATTTCCGGGTCATCGTCAATGACGAGTAGCTTGAGCATGGCTGGAGCCTTTCCGGCGTTGAATGGCCAGTGTGACGATGGCAGTCACCAGTTCGTTGGCCTCGATTGGTTTTGCCAGGTGCAGCTGAAACCCGGCGGCCAGGCTTCGGCTGCGATCTTCTGCCCGTGTATAGGCGGTCAATGCGACGGCAGGAGTGCGTCCCCCATCCGCGGCATCCAGCGCCCGAACGTTCTGGATGAACATGTACCCATCCTCGTCAGGCATCTCGATGTCGCTGACCAGAACATCCGGTTTCAGTCGCTCAATGGCAGTCAGCCCTTCCGCGGCGGTGGCGAAGGTGTCCACTTGAATTCCACTGTGGGCCAGGACTGCGGCGATCAATTCCCGCGCCTCGGGATCGTCGTCAACGACAACAACGCGCATGCAGCGCATGTCGTCAATCGAAGTCCCGGGTTCCGGAAGGATCACTTCCGGCCAGCGGCGATCTGGATCCGAGGTGGAAATGATGGGTGAGGACTTGGAGTTGGAGGCGACAGGCAGAGTGATTTCAAACGACGTTCCGGCGCCTTCGCCGTCGCTGGCGGCGCGGACCGTTCCTCCGTGCATTTCGATCAGCCGCCTGACGATGGTCAGGCCCAGGCCCAGTCCCTTGTGGGCTCGGGTGCTGGAACTGTCGGCTTGCCGGAACGCATCGAATGCCTGCGGCAGAAACTCGGCATTCATCCCGATTCCGTTGTCTTTGACAATCAGCTGCACCGAGGATTCGCGACGTCGCAACTGGATCTCAACGATGCCGGATTGCGGTGTAAACTTGATCGCATTGGAGAGCAGGTTCCAGATCACCTGCTGCAATCGATTGGGATCGCCAAAGACGGCGCAACCATCGGGGTCCAGTTTCAGGTGAATCGAGATACTCTTGGCTTCCGCTGCCGGGCGAATCGTTTCCACTGCGGCGGCGATGACGTCGGCCATTTGCACCGGTCGAACGTCGAGCCGCATTTTCCCCGTGACAATCCGTGACACATCCAACAGGTCTTCGATCAGCCTCGCTTGAGTCTTCGCGCTTTGTTCGATGGTCTCCAGGGCATGGGACTTTCCCTGGTCATCCAGTTTTCCGGCGCGGAAAAGTTGTGCCCATCCGAGAATGGAATTGAGTGGCGTGCGAAGTTCGTGTGAGACCGTTGCCAGAAATTCATCCTTCAGCCGGCTTGCTTCAATCAATTGCCGCGATCGTTGTTCCAGCAGATCTTCTGCCTGCTTTCGCGCCGTGATATCCCGGAAGACGGCCGTGAAACCCACAAGGGCTTCGTTTGAATCGAAGACTGTGCCGATCACGAAGTCAGCCCAGAATTCCGAGCCATCCTTGCGGACACAGCGTGACTGCCAGGCGGCGCTTCCCCCTCCTTTGGCGACCTGCATGGCCCGGCGAAACGTGGCCGCGGAGTTGGCAACGTCGACGTCGAGCAACGACAGCGGCCTGGCCAGAATCTCATCACGGCTGTACCCCGTCATCCGTTCCGCCGTTTCCGTCCAACTGCCGATATTCCCTTCCAGATCAATCAACAGAATGGCGCTCCCTTTGACCCCTTCCACAATTCTTCGAAAATCAATCGGTGACGATTCGGCAAGTCGATGATCTGGCAATCCTGGCTTTGATGCGCGGAGCGCCCCGGAGGTGCGAAAAAGTCCACTGAGAACCATTCCTTCGAGCAGCAACAGCAGCAGTCCCACGTTCTGCTCGGGACGCGTTCCCGACAGGAATTCACTTGGGCTGCTGAAGAATCCCCCCGAAAACAGCACGGCCACGAGTGTCGCGAGCATGGCGGGACCACTTCCCGCCAGTCGACCGATCACGCCAATGGTCAGGAGCAGGAAGCTGTGCTCCAGCGAAACTTCGATTGGAAAGAGGACCAGCCTCGACAGGACCGCACTGACACAGATGAGGGCGACGGCAACGCAATTCCGGACGAGCGTGGGGCGATGTACCAGCAGCGGCTGAGTAAATGGTGGCGGCGACTCTGGCAAGGAATGAATCATGCCAGGGGTAAGAGCAAATCAAATTCCGGACCTCGGGAAAGCCCTGATCGACTGGCGAAAGAGACAAGTGAGGTCGAAAACGTCGTTCAAACAGGACGACCGATCGGCCTCTCGACATGGATGAACGCGCGAAATGCCTTCAACCCCTCCGGTTTGGTAAATGACTGATCCAACTGATCATCAATCGATCAATTCCCGAGCCTGACGAAACTGGAAGGGATCTGGCCGCGCCCTTCACTCCCGGTTTTACCCCAACTGATCGCCTGAATTCACACTTAAGTTGGTTTCCATGACCAGTCTTCCGTTCCGGGAGATCGGGACGGGACCGATGCACGGATCGGTTTTGGCCACGTGACGGGCACGGTCATTGCTTCCATCGCGTGGATGAACTGAAAGTGGCCGGACTCACAAATTGGTCATCGACAGAAGGGGATTGTCATGAACTCAACGATCAAACACGATCATTTTCCGTTGCCGGGTGAGGCCACCTGGCAACACGCTGCGACGGAACTAAGGCCTTGGTCTGTGCGACTGACTCAGTCGGAATGGCGTCGCAGGATCTGCCATATGACCCCTGGCGTGGTCATGTTGCTGCTGTGTCTGATCCCGCATCCGCATCCTATTCCTCCGCTTCGGCTGGCGGAATTGCTGTTACTGATTGTTGCAGGCGCCGCGGCGATTCAGTTGGCGTATCCCTGGATTGCACGCGATGGCGAGACCGAGTCGACGATGAACATCGTCCGATACATCGCACCTGTCGTTGGCCTGCTGCTGCTGTTTCCGGCGCATCCCGAGTTGGCTGTGGTCGTTCTTGCCGTCGTGGCGTTTGGCGATGGGTCGGCGACTTTGTTTGGATTGCTCTTCGGCAAACGTCGACTTCCATGGAATGAGCGGAAGACGTGGGCGGGGTTTGTGGGATTCGTTGCCTGCTCGCTTCCGCTGGCAACGCTCGCCTACTGGCTGCAGGCGCCCCCTGGTGTGGGACTGCGAATCGCTCTGATTTGTGCGTTATCTGCCGTCTGCTGCGGAGAGATTGCGGAATCGCTGCCACTCAAATCGTCCGACAATCTTCGAGTCGGGTTATCAGCCGCGATTGGTGTCCTGCTGGCTCAAGTGTTCCTTGTTGGCCTGACCGGCTGATCCTGGTCCGTTGATTCAAGCGATTTGAAAGCGGGCTTGTGCGCTGCGAATGCGGGCTGACTCCGATTCGTGGCAAAGCCGGTCTGGATCATCATCCCCCTGTGAGGGAGCCTGAATTATGCTGTCGACAGATCCATTGTGGTACAAGGACGCGATTGTCTATCAACTGCATGCGCGCGCGTTTTGTGATACGACCGGAGATGGAACCGGCGACTTCCCGGGACTAACGCAGAAGCTCGATTACCTGCAGGACCTGGGCGTTACTGCGATCTGGCTGCTTCCCTTTTACCCATCGCCGCTCAAGGATGATGGCTACGACATCGCAAACTATACCGCGATTCACCCGACCTATGGAACGGTTCGAGAATTCAAATCGTTCCTGGATGATGCTCATCGACGCGGGATGCGGGTCATCACGGAACTAGTGCTCAATCACACCTCGGATCAGCATCCCTGGTTTCAACGGGCTCGACGCTCCCCCCCCGGCAGTTCCGAGCGAGACTTCTATGTTTGGAGTGACACCCCCGCGAAGTTCCAGGACGTTCGCATCATCTTCAGTGACTTCGAAACCTCCAACTGGGCCTGGGATCCGATTGCCGGCGCACACTATTGGCACCGCTTTTATTCCCATCAACCCGACTTGAACTACGACAACCCCGAAGTTCGCAAGGAGATGTTCGCGGTCGTCGATTTCTGGATGGGACTGGGTGTGGATGGTATGCGGCTGGATGCCGTCCCTTACCTTTACAAACGCGAGGGGACCAATTGCGAAAACCTTCCCGAAACGCATGCGTTTCTCAGGGAACTGCGTCAGCACATTGACAGCAAATATCCCAATCGGATGTTGCTCGCCGAAGCAAACCAATGGCCTGAGGATGCCGTGGCCTACTTCGGCAACGGTGACGAAAGCAACATGGCGTTTCATTTTCCGCTGATGCCGCGGATGTTCATGGCGATGCATATGGAGGATCGGTATCCGATCGTCGACATCCTCAATCAGACCCCGGCGATCCCGGAAACGTCCCAATGGGCCGTCTTCCTGCGCAATCATGACGAATTGACGCTGGAAATGGTGACGGACGAGGAACGGGATTACATGTACCGAATGTTCGCGCGGGATTCGCGCGCCCGGATCAATGCCGGAATTCGCCGCCGACTGGCGCCATTGCTGGATAACAGCCGACGGCGGATTGAATTGATGAATGGACTGCTGTTCTCGCTGCCGGGGACTCCCGTGATCTACTACGGCGACGAAATCGGCATGGGGGACAACATTTACCTCGGGGACCGAAACAGCGTGCGGACTCCGATGCAGTGGAGTTCGGATCGAAACGCCGGATTCTCGGACGCGAATCCGCAGCGCATGTACCTTCCCGTCATCGTCGATCCCGAATACCACTACGAGGCGATCAATGTTGAGGCCCAGCAAAACAACCCGAGTTCGCTGCTCTGGTGGATGAAACGCTGGATCGCCCTGCGGAAGCAATATCGGGTCTTCGGTCGGGGATCGATCGAGTTCCTGCAGCCGCGCAACCACAAGGTGCTGGCCTTCCTGAGACAATTTGAGAATGAACGGATCCTGGTCGTGGCGAATCTGTCGCGGTTCGCTCAATACGTCGAACTGGACCTGGCGAAGTTTGTCGGCTGCAGCGTGGTCGAATTGTCCGGTCGAACCGCCTTTCCGATGATCACTGATCATCCATACCTCTTGACGCTCGCTCCCTATGCATTTTACTGGCTGCTGCTCGATCCGACACCGTCACATGAACTGGCTCGGACGACGGGGACCACGCCCGAAATTCCCACGCTGCCGGTGCTGCCGAACTGGAACGAGATCCTGCAGGTTCCGGGGAAAGCCGTCCTGGAACGGCGACTGTCACAATACCTGCATGAACGTCACTCGCTGGGTCCCGACCCGCGCCGCGTCAGGACGATCAATATCACTGAAGCGATCCCAATGCAGTGCGATACGGAAGCGGTCTGCTGGATCCTGCTTCGCGTCGACTTCCTGGATGCCGAGCCCGAAACCCATGTCCTGACGCTGGCCCTGGCGACGGGCGAGGCCGCGGTGGGAATCGAGTCGCGCACGCCTCACCATATCGTGGCGCGGCTGGAGGGTGACACCCCCGCCGTGCTGTATGACGCGCTGATCAATCCGGCCTTCTGCCGGGGCGTGCTGGATCTGATTCTGAAGCAGGGTGGCATGGGAAGTTTCTCGGGCGAACTGACAACGTCGATGATGCCAACGGGCACGGAGGCAATTCCCGCGGATGTGTCACTGGAACCGGACCTGCGATTGGCGGTGCAGGGGCGTCCCCTGGTTGTGTTTGGCAACCAGATGGTCCTGAAGTTCTGCCGCAAGACCGAGGCGGGAATCAATCCGGATCTGGAGATGGGTCGCTTTCTCGCCAGGGCGAAGGGCAAGACGAATGTTCCTCCCGTACTGGGTTGGATTGAGTATCGGCGCTGGCGTGATGAACAACCGATGACGCTGGGGATCCTTCGGCGCTATCTGGAAGGGGTCGAGGACGCCTGGCAGTACACAGTGGATGCTGTCGGGCAATTCTTCGATCGGGCACTGGCGACAAAGACGCAACCCGAACTGGTGTCACTCAATATCGAAACACTGTTGGGTTCCGTCGATCGCGCGTTGCCGCAACTCGCTTCGGACACCGTCGACACGTACCTTGACCTGGCTCACGGGTTGGGTGGACACACGGCGGAGTTGCACCTGGCGCTGGCATCCGATGCCGATGATCCGGCCTTCGCGCCCGAACCCTTTTCCGTGCACTACCAGCGGTCGATTTATCAGTCGATGCGAACGCAGACCATCCGGGCGCTGGCTGAGTTGCGACAGCGCCTTGGCGAACTGCCAGCAGACTTGCAACCGGAAATCCGCTCATTGCTGGAGCGGGAAGACGAGATTATGCAAAGCTATCGCCGGCTGTTGAAGGACCGGTTGAACGCCACGCGAATTCGCTGCCATGGCGACTACCACCTGCGCAACGTGCTTTATACCGGCAAGGACTTTGCGATTGCCGATTTTGATGGCGAGTCACTGACGGGACTCAGTGAGCGGCGCATCAAGCATTCGCCGCTGCGTGACGTCACGAGCATGCTGCGGTCATTCCAATATGCCGTTTATAGTGTTCTCTACGGACATTCCTCCCGCGCTGGCAGTACCCTGGCGGCAGTCCGGCCGCAGGATGTTCAGCAATTGGAGCCGTGGGCCAGGCTGTGGTGCCTGTGGGTCAGTGCCGCGTTTCTGAAGTCGTATCGACAACGAGCGGGCGACGCCTTGTTCCTGCCGAAAACCCGGGAAGAATTTCGAATCCTGTGCGATGCCTTCTCATTATCCAAGGCCAGTCAGCAGATCATCTACGAACTGAATCATCGTCCTGACTGGCTGGCGATTCCTGTACGTGGACTATTGCAGTTGCTTCCACCACGCACGAGCACCTGACGTTTCCGCGCGGCCAGGGATGTCTCGTCGGCATCGCCCGGTTTTGGGTTCACTCGCCAGCGTTGAACCTGATGAAGCGACGAACCCAATCCAGATTGGAGCCGCTTCCTCTACGGGAAAGATGTCATTGAACCGTGAAATAAGGAACGCTGTCATGACAACAGACACAGACAACCTCAGCAGCCGGTTTCGACATGGGCCGGTGTTCCTGGATCGCGGGACATACCAGGTCCGCGTCTGGGCACCTCGCCGCGAGTCTCTGCGACTGGTGCTTTATCGAGACGGTGAAGAGTTCGACGAAGTCGCGATGCGGCCTGAATCTCACGGTGTCCATGTGTCGCCACCGCGCCTGGTCTCCGAAACGCATCGATATGGCATCCGCATCGGGACGGGGCCGGTCCGCCCAGACCCGGCGACTCGATGGCAGCCGGAGGGAATCCACCTCCCTTCCGCACTCTGGGACGCCAGACTGTTTGACTGGTCCGACGCCGACTGGCGCGGCATCCCCCGGTCAGACCTGGTGATTTACGAAGTCCATGTCGGGACGTTCACCGATGCGGGAACATTCGATGCGATCATTCCCCGGCTGCCGGAACTGCGAGACCTGGGGGTCAATGCGATCGAGTTGATGCCCGTGGCCCAGTTTCCCGGCAACAGAAACTGGGGTTATGACGGTGTCCATCCCTTCGCACCGCAGAACACCTACGGCGGACCTGGTGGACTGCAGCGGCTGGTGAATGAATGCCATCGCGCCGGGTTCGCCGTGATCCTGGATGTGGTCTACAACCACCTGGGTCCCGAGGGGAATTATCTGAGCGAATTCGGTCCATACCTGACCGATCACTATCGCACGCCGTGGGGAGCGGCCCTGAATTTTGACCAACCCGGCAGCGACGGAGTACGGGCGTTCGTTCTGGAGAACGTGCAGCACTGGATTCGCGACTTTCATATCGACGGGTTGCGACTGGACGCTGTCCATGCGATTCACGACTCGGCACGGACTCACATCCTGAACGAGATCACATGTGTCGCGAATGCCGCGGGGAGTCGGTCTCCGTGGCCCCTGCATGTCATCGCGGAATCCGATGCCAATGATGCCAGGTTGCTCGATCCTCGCGACACCGGCTCTGGTCTCGATGCGGTCTGGAACGACGACTTTCATCATGCCGTTCATGCACTATTGACGGGCGAACGACATGGATACTACGTGGACTATGGATCGCCGCGGGAACTGGTGAAAACTTTGAACCAGACCTTCGTGTTCGGCGGCAGTCACAGCACGTATCGTGGCCGGACGCATGGAACGAAGGCCGACCGGCATTCGGGTGATCGATTTGTCGTCTGCATTCAAAACCACGATCAGATCGGCAATCGGATCTGCGGTGAACGCCTTGCCGCCATCCTGTCGCCCGCCAAACAGCGGCTGGCCGCCGGATTGCTGTTAACGTCGCCCTACTTGCCGCTGCTGTTCATGGGTGAAGAGTATGCCGAGACGCGGCCCTTCACGTATTTCTGTTCGTTTCTTGATCCGGATCTGGCTCAGGCAGTTCGTCATGGGCGGAGTCAGGAGCATTCGAAGGAAAATCCGCACGCCAGGTTTCTGGATCCGCAGGCCGAGGAATCGTTCGCTCGCTCACGACTCGGTTGGTCCTGGCCCGCGCAGTCCCACGCGGCGGGGTTGCGACGACTGTATCAGGATCTGATTGCCGCTCGTCGAGACTGGCCGGCACTGCGCGATTTTCACAATCGTCGCGCGGAACTGCTCCCCAATTCGGAGACGCCCCGCGTGGTCCGGTTTGTACGTGCCGCCTCATCGCACCGTGCCTCGGGGGCACTGGTGGCATTCTTCAACCTGACCGCGACAGAACAACGCCTCGATTTGTCTCTGGCAGACGACTCGGTGCTGCTGATGTGTTCCGAGGGAAGCCGCTATCGCGGATCACGTCGTCCCGGCGATCAGGTTGATTCGCTCTACCCGTATGAATTCCAGATCTATGGACCCATCGCATGGAAACCGTTATGAGCAACGCGTCCGTCTCGAGCTTGAATGAACTCGGTGAAGGGACTTCCGATGTCGTCCATGATCGTGGAACGTCGAGTCGCACGACCCGGCGCAGGATGCTTCCGTCGGCGACTTATCGACTGCAGTTCAATGCGACATTCACGTTCCGCGATGCACAAGCCATCGTCCCCTACCTGGCCCGGCTGGGAATCTCGCATTGTTACGCCTCACCCTTTCTGAAGGCTCGGGTCGGCAGCCCGCACGGATATGACATCGTCGATCATTCCACGTTCAATCCCGAGATTGGAACGGAGGCGGAGTTCCGGGAGTTTGTAACCGCGCTCCATTCGCATGGGATGGGATTGATCCTGGATTTTGTCCCCAACCATATGGCCGTCGCCACCAGTGACAACGCCTGGTGGATGGATGTGCTGGAAGATGGTCCCAGTTCACCCTATGCCAGTTTCTTCGACATCGACTGGATGCCCCTGAAGCCGGACCTGGCTCACAAGGTGCTTCTGCCTGTTTTGGGTGACCAGTTCGGCAAGATTCTGGAAGAGGGACAACTGGTGCTGACGCTCAGCCACGGGACGTTCTCGGTCTGTTACTTCGATCGGCGATTTCCCATTGCGACTCGTTCCACCGGGCTGATCCTCCGGCATCGACTGGATCTCTTGCTGGCGAGCCTGGGAGAGGACGATCCGCACCTGATCGAATACCAGAGCATCCTGACAGCCATTGGCCATCTTCCCGGACGGACGGAAGCGCATCCGCAGCGGATTGCCGAGGGACGGCGCGAGAAGGAAGTCATACGCCGGCGATTGAACGACCTGTGCGAAGCGTCGACCGTGATTCAGAGCTTCCTGGATGAGAATGTCCGGCTCTTCAATGGTCAGGTCGGCGATGCGCGCAGTTTCGATCTGCTGGACCAACTGCTGCTCGATCAGGCCTACCGCCTGGCCT
>Ga0265327_10002476_pt1 | contig 19414 bp, 15 predicted proteins | sample 41621metaG_FD_202089 | JGI IMG/M metagenome (GOLD analysis project Ga0265327, IMG submission 202089) | Rhizosphere microbial communities from Carex aquatilis grown in University of Washington, Seatle, WA, United States - 4-16-21 metaG | ecosystem: Host-associated > Plants > Roots > Rhizosphere...
CACTGGCCGGATGATCCAGGATTCCGAACAGGTGAAGGAGATCGCCGAAACCAGCCGTCATGCCGTCACCCAGTTCCAGGCACAGGTGCTGAAGTTCGCCGACTCGGCGAGAACCTCCCAAGTGCAGGTCGCCAAGGCCCAGGATTTCAGCTTCGCCTCCCTGGTGAAGGTGGACCACTTCCTTTACAAGCAGAACGGCTACCGCGTCCTGCACCAGGGCTCGAATTCCTCCGAGGCCCACGCCATCCAGACCGACCACCGGGGCTGCCGCCTGGGCACCTGGTACTACGAGGGCCAGGGCGCCGAGATGTTCTCCCATGTCCCCTCCTTCAAGCGTCTAGAGGTTCCCCACATGAACGTTCACCAGAACATCCAGGAGGCCGTGAACCTGCTGGGGACCGAGTGGGATCGCAACGAGGAGTCCCAGAACCGCATCTTCAGCCACTTCGAGGCCGCCGAGCGGGCCAGCGAGGAAGTGGTGCAGGTCATCGATCGCATGGTCGACGAGCGGCATCGCAACCTCTAGCTACCGAATCCCGATGTGCAGGGCCACGATGCCCCCCGTGAGGTTCGTCCAGCGGACCTCGCGGAAGCCCGCCCGCTCCAACTCGCCGCCCAGCGCCCGCTGATCCGGGAAGGTGCGGATGCTCTCGGGCAGGTAGGTGTAGGCAGAGGCGTCGCCGCTGATCCAGGCACCTATCTTTGGCAGCACCCGCAGGCTGTACCAGTCGTAGAAGGCCTTCAAACCAGGAAACACCGGTGTGCTGAACTCCAGGATGGTGAGCTGGCCCCCGGGCCGCAGCACCCGCAGGAACTCCGCATAGGCCAGGGCCCGGTCCTCCACATTGCGGATGCCGTAGCAGATGGTGATCCCATCGAAGCTGGCATCGTGAAAGGGCAGGTGCTGGGCGTCCGCATCACTGGAGGCCCAGATGAGCTTGGAGAACCCCTTGCGCGCGAATTTTGCGGGCCCCAGGCGCAGCATGGCGTGGGTGAAGTCCGTGCTGACCACCTCGGCGCCCCGCCGGGCCAGGGCCAGGCTCGAATCGCCCGTGCCGGCCGCCACATCCAGGTAGCGCTTTCCCGGCCCTGCCCCGCTGGCCCGGGCCATGCGCCACCACCACCAGAAATCCACCCCGCCCGAGAGCACGTGGTTCAGGACGTCATACTTCCCGGCGATGGCCGAAAACATCTGCTGCACTTGCCTGCCTTCCGGCATCCAACCTCCGCGGGAGCTTCCATTGAACCAGAGGAGGCCGCCTACCCGAAGTATCCACCCCATTGACCAGAGGTAGAGGCTAGCCAAGCGGCGTCAGGCCTTGCATCGTGAACCCAACCCAATCCGGAGGACTGAGATGAGCAACGCTGCTGCAGAGCAGGTCAAGGGAGGCAGTTTCCTGCTGACCCCCATCGGGGCCATGCCCCAGTTCACGCCCGAAGAATTCGGCGACGACGCCAAGGAATTCGCCCGGGCCGCCAAGGATTTCATCCAGGGCGAGGTGCTGCCCCGCGACGAACAGATCGACAAGCTGGATCTCCCCCTCACCGTGGAACTCATGAAGAAGGCCGGCGAGCTGGGCCTGCTGGGCCTGGAGATCCCCGAGGCCTACGAGGGCATGGACGTGGACAAGCGCACCGCCATGCTCGTGCTCGAGGAGATGAGCAAGCAGGGCAGCTTCGCGGTGACCTACAGCGCCAACACCGGCATCGGCACCCTGCCCATTGTCTACTTCGGCACTGAGGCCCAGAAGCAGGCCTACCTGCCCAAGCTGGCCACGGGCGAGTGGCTGGCCGCCTACGCCCTCACCGAGGCCGGCAGCGGCTCCGACGCCCTGGCGGCCAAGACGACCGCCGTCCTCGACGGCGACCACTGGGTGCTCAACGGTACCAAGATGTGGATCACCAACGCGGGCTTCGCCGATGTGTTTGTGATCTTCGCGAAGATCGACGGCCAGCACTTCAGCGCCTTCATCGTCGAGAAGACCGATCCCGGCATCAGCACCGGCGCCGAGGAGAAGAAGCTCGGCATCAAGGGCAGCTCCACCCGTACCGTCATCCTCGAGAACTGCCGCATCCCCAAGGACCGGCTGCTGGGCGAGATCGGCAAGGGCCACAAGATCGCCTTCGGCATCCTCAACATCGGCCGGTTCAAGCTGGGCCTGGGCAGCCAGGGTGGCATGAAGCGGATCCTCGAATACGCCATCCGCTACACCACTGAGCGCCAGCAGTTCGGCAAGTCCATCAACGCCTTCGGCATGATCCAGCAGAAGCTGGCGGACATGGCCACCAAGATCTTCGTGCTCGAGGCCCTGAACTTCCGCACCATCGGCTACATCGACGAGGCCTTACACAGCACCAGCTGGGACAGCCCCACCGCCGGCGCTGACAAGATGGCCGCCATCGACGAGTACGCCATCGAGTGCAGCATCTCGAAGGTCTGGGGGAGCGAGGCCCTCTTCTTCGTGGCCGACGAGGCCGTTCAGGCCTACGGCGGCTACGGCTTCAGCGCCGAGTATCCGCCCGAGAAGGCCCTGCGCGACTGCCGCATCAACCGCATCTTTGAAGGCACCAACGAGATCAACCGCCTTCTGATCGCCGGCACGCTGCTGAAGCGTGCCATGAAGGGCGAACTGCCCCTCATGCAGTTCGGCCAGCAGGTGGCCAAGGAGATCGCCAACCCCATCAAGGCCGAGGCCTTCACGGGCCCCCTGGCCCGACTGAAGCACGGCGTGGAGTTGAGCAAGCGCCAGTGCATGTTGGCCGCTGGCTTGGCCGTCCAGGTGCTGGGTCAGAAGCTCGTCGACAACCAGGAGGTCATGGCCCGCATGAGCGACATGCTCATGGAGATCTACGCCATGGAGAGCGCCGTGGTCCGCGCCGAGCGCATGGTCGAGTCCGGCCACCGCTGGGCCCCGATCGCCCGGGACATGACCGAGCTCTTCGTTAACGAGAGCTGGCACAAGGTCCACGGCAACGCCCGCATGCTCTGCGCGGACGTGGTCGAAGGCGAGGCCCTGCGCCACGCCCTCGCCGGCGTGAAGGCCTTCACCGAGTTCCACCCGACCAGCAGCGCTCGCCTGCGCGGCCGCATCGCCAGCGAGCTCATCCAGAAGGGGATCTACCCGATCGAAGTGGCCTGATCCAGACAAAGCAACAGCAAGGAAAGGGCCCCGTTCAGGGCCCTTTCCTTGTCAGGGATGCTTCAGCTTTTCTTTTCCTGCAGCTTTTTTTCCTCGTGAGGCTTTTCCCGCGGGGCTTCGGGCCGTGGTGCGGGCCGCGTGTCGTTCCCCGCGGGTCGGGGAGGGTCCGGGCGGCGCTCCTCTCGAGGGCTGCGGGGAATGAACTCGGGGCTGCGTTCCCGTTCGCGGGGCGCGGGTTCCGGACGGCGTTCCTCCATGGGGCGTGGGCGTTCATCCACTCGCTCCCGGGTCGGCTGCAAGTCAGGGCGGCGCTCCGGCAGGGGCCGGCGCTCTTCCACGCGGGGCGTGGGGGCGGGAATCTCAGCCCGCCGGTCGTCCGGACGCCGGGAATCCGAAGGCCGGGTCTCGGGTCCGCGCGGCGGCGCAGGCACGGGGTCCAGGCGGCCCGGTCGGTTGCGGTCCTCGAAGGGCTGGCGCTGGGGCGGAACCACGCCGGTGTTGGTCGGCCGGGTCGGCGTGAGGTCGCGGTAGATGACGCGCCCTGTGCTGGACTGGGCCTGGCGCTCGTAGGCGTGCATGCGCTCGAGGTTCACGTCACGCCGGAACACGCCTTCGATCTGGCCGGGGTTGCGGAACTCGGCGTGGGACACCATGAGCGGGGAACGCTGCCAGGGCGGATGCAGGTCGCGGCCACCGGGAGTCCAGTTGGTGCCGCCCCCGAAGTTCCGGATGACATGCACGTCCGAGTACATGTGCAGGTGCACGTTGACGACGTTGATGTTCGTGACCGCCACCACGTTCCAGGCATAGCCACCACCCCAGGCGCCATAGCCCCAGTGGCAGGGAGTGTTGTAGTAGCCCAGGGGCGCCCAGCCGTAGTAGCCCGGAGTCTGGTGCCACGCCACCCAGGCGGGACTGTAGTAGACGCCCGGGATCCAGAACCAGCCCACGCCCACACTCCACTGCCAGCGGCCGTGGTGGTAGGCGACATAGGCCCAGGGTTCATCGGACACCCAGGTCATGCCGCCGGAATAAGGCGCCCAGCGGCCCTGGTAGTAAGGACGCCAGTCCTCGGCAATGCCATTGGGTTGCCAGACCCAACCGAATTCATCCGAGTGGACCCACCGGCCATGATTGTCGAGCTCATCGGCGTAGTAGCGGATCTCGGAAGGCACATGATCCCAGCTCTCACCGCGTTGCACGATGACGGCGCGGTCGCTCCACCGGTCGAAGTCATCGCCATCGTAGGTGTTGAAGCTGCGCACACGGTCAAGGCCATCCTGCGGGCTGTAGACCGTCAGGCGTTCGCCGGCGGCGATGCGGGCCTCGTCCCGTTCGTTGGCGAAGCTCACGCGGCCGCTGTGGACCTTCAGGCGCACCACCCGGTCGCGCTCGGCCTCGAGGGTGAAGCCGCCCTTGTCGAAGCAGGTGGCGGTACCGGAGGGCGTATCCACGCGGAACCGGGCATCGGACTGGCCGCCCAGGAGGACGCGCAGGCGACCGTAATCCAGGCGCAGGAGCACCTGCTTTTCGTTCTTCTTGTCGGTGAAGAGGGCCGCCACTGTGAAGCGGGTGGCGTCGGCGAACGCCACGCGGGTGCCGTCCCCCAGTTGCAGAACGCCACGGCCGCGGCTTTCCACGACATCGCCTTCCGCGATGGGGGTGCCCCGGGTGAGGACCTCATCCAGGTCACCCTTGCGGATGTGCACCTCACCCTCGAGGGCCCGCACCATGGCATAGCGATTGGCCGATTCCCCTTGATAGGTCTCGTCATCAGCCGGGGCTGAGGGGGGCTCCGGCGCCTGCGGGGCAGCCATGAGGATGGCGGCGGGGAGCAGCAGGGCGGCCAGTCGGGAGTGGCTGTAGGTGAGGTTCATGGTCCCTCCGCGGGTTGGATGCCGAGTCCCTGGGGGTCGGTTCCTGAGGTGGGGCAGCCAGGGTCATGCCAACTGGCTCTCGCCCGTGTTCCTCACTCCTTGGGAAAGGGTGCGAGGGCCGTTCCACCCTTGGCGGGATCGCGGTGCGGCGTCAGGGCTGCGAGGCGGGGCAGCAACCCCATCCAGGGGATGGACCACTGTCGGGGAGCGCCTTTGTCCACCTCACCCGCGACCACTTCCAGCCGATCCGGAAGGAAGCGCAGGCTCAGCTCCCGCCCGGGCGGCAGGGGCAGGAAGACCACGCGAGCGGTGGCGGGATGCACCGCGCACAGGAAGCCCTCGCCATCGTCCAGGATCCACAGCATGCCCCGCAGAAAGGGGCGGAAGTCCTCCGCAGCCCACTGCAGCCCACCCAGGCCCTGGCTCAAGGGTGCATCCAGGGGGAACGCCCAGGTGCCTGTGGCAGAGGCCAGGACGAGACCGCCATCCCGCCAGGCCTTCAGCGGTCGGCCGGGCAGTCCGGTCTTCAGGCGGATGATGCCGCGGGCATCTCGGAGGCTGAGGGTGCCGTCGCCCGTGAGGGTGGCCGTCACCGGGCCGCTGGAGGCCGGTGGTACTGCGGAGCCCTCGGCACGCGCCGGGAAGGTGCCGCTCTGCCATTCCAGCGGCATCACCTTCTCCCAGGACAGGGTCGGTCGACCCTGGGCCCCCAGGGTGGGCGCAGCCAAGGCCGCAAGGGTCAGGAGGAGGGCGCCCAGCCGCACAGGGCCTCCAGGTTGGTGGTGGTGAGTTCGGCCAGCTTCAGGGCAGGAATGCCCCGCAGTTCCGCCACGGCCTCGGCGGTGAACCGGACATACCCCGGCTCGTTGGGCTTGCCTCGGTAGGGCACCGGGGCCAGGAAGGGTGCGTCCGTTTCCACCAGAATGCGGTCCGCCGGGGCCCAGGCCGCCACATCGCGCACAGCCTCGGCTTTCTTGAAGGTGGTGATGCCGGAGAAGCTCAGGTAGAAGCCCAGATCCAGCGCGCGGCTGGCGAAGGCGCGGTCCTCGCTGAAGCAGTGGATGATGCCCCGCACGGCATCGGCGCCTTCCTCTTCCAGGACGCGGAGCGTCGCCTCGGGCGCCGACCGTGTGTGGATCATCAGCGGTTTCCGCACCGCCTTGGCGAGGCGGATCTGCGCACGGAAGGCCGTCTCCTGCTCCTCCCGGGGGCTCAGGTCGTAGTGCCAGTCGAGGCCCGTCTCGCCCACGAAGCGCACGGCAGGGTCCAGGAGCAGAGCCAGAAGGTCGGCCTCCACCACGGGAGTCCAGGTCTTCGCTTCGTGCGGGTGGACCCCCAAGCTGGCCTGCACGCCGGGAATGCGGCTCGCCAGTTCCAGCACCACCCGGGAATCCTCCAAATCCGTGCCCACGGCGATGAAGCCCGTCACGCCCTGGGCACGGGCCCGATCGAGGGTGGCCTCCACCTGGTCCGAGGCCAGGTAGGAACCGGTGAGGTGGCAGTGCGCGTCCACAAGCATGGCTCCATGGTCCCACGAACCTCTCCGGCCCCCACCATCCCCGCGCAGCAAGCCCGAACCGTCGCTGTGACCGGCGGCACGATCACCGGGGCATGGCTCCCAATCCCCTTCATTCTGAAGGGAAGTCGAGATCGCCGTGCCACCCCCCATCGCCCCGTTCCCAACGTCCCATCGGCCCCGCATGCTGCGCGTGCGGGATGGGCTCCGCGACGGACTGGGCGGTGAGGTCACCTACCTGCGGGTCTCCCTGACACGCCAGACGAACCTGGCCCGCCTGCGTGGTTCAGTGCGAGATCTCACTCACCCCGACGGCAGGCCCATGAGCCGCAACGAGGCCGTGCACCTCATCAAGGTGTTCACCAGCCTTGGCATCCGGAAGGTGCGCCTCACGGGCGGTGAGCCCCTGCTCCGCCGGGATCTGGAGACCATCGTCGCGGGCATCAGCCCGGAAGTGGAGGGTCTGGTCCACCTCACGACCAACGGTACGCTGCTGGCTCGCCGGGCGCGGGCGCTGGCGGATGCGGGGCTCGCGGGTGTGAACCTCAACCTTGACGCCGCCGAGCGTGCGGCCTTCCGGAAGGTCACCGGCAAGGATGCCCTGGGCAAGGCGCTGGCGGGGCTGGAGGCGGCCCAGCGCGCGGGCCTGAGGGTCAAGCTGAACGCAGTGGTGGTGCGGGGCTGGAACGAGGATCAGATCCTCCCCCTCGTCCGCCTGGCCCAGCGGGAAGGCGTCCACTTGCGCTTCATCGAGTGCATGCCCCGCCGGGGCGAGGTCTGGGAACTGGATCGATTCATGCCGGCGGCCGAGATCCTGAGGACGATCCGCGAAGGGCTGGGCACCGATCTGGTGGAGGAGACGGGCCAGCCAGGGGAAGACGGCCCCGCGCGGCTCTTCCGCCTCCCCGGGCAGGCCGGCAAGGTGGGCATCATCTCCGCGCTGAATACCAACGCCTGCGACCACTGCCACCGGGTGCGCCTGACCAGCCACGGTGAGCTCAAACTCTGTCGCTTCGGGCCACCCAAGGCGGACCTGCTCACCGCGCTCCGCCATCATGCCACTCAGGCATCCCTCGTCCGCCTCCTCCGCCAGGCCCTGCAGGCCAAGCGGCCCTGCCATCCGCTGCAGCGAAGCGGACTGCTGGAGGTGGCCCAGGGGCTCTGGCAGGTGGGCGGGTAGACTCGCGTCTAACCCAGCCGCTTCCTCACCAGCCGCTCGACGGGCACGCCGCCCTGCAGGTGGCTTTCGATGATCTCCGGCACATCCGCCGGCGTGACATGGGCGTACCAGATGCCATCGGGATACACCAACACGGCCGGGCCGATGGCGCAGAAACCCACGGACCCGCAGGTGCCGCACAGGACCTCTCCATCCCGGTTTCCCTTGTGGAAGAGCAGATCGGCTTCCTGCAGCTGCGCCTTGAAGGCGTCGAGCACCGCCTCTGAGCCATTGGCCGCACAGCTTTTGGCGGTGCACACCATGACCTGTCGTTTCAGCTGGTGGCGGACCATCGGGGAGAGGGCGGCATCTTCCTCGGCCGAGGGCGTGGGGCGGTGATCATCCATCCAGGACCTCCCTGTGAACCCCCACCATAGCAGTCACCCCGGGGTACCCAAGGACCTGAGGGCACTGGTGGAAATACCGCCAACCCCCTGCTGGACAAAGGCTTGCTCAGCACCCAGCATGGTTTCATGCGCCTTCCCACAACCATCCTCCTGGTGGATGACGAGCCGGGCATCCGGCGGTCCCTGGGCGAAGCCCTGAAGGACGAGGGCTATCACGTGGTGAAGGCTGAGCGCGGTGAGCAGGCCATCGAGCTGCTGCATAACCCCGATGGTGAAGGCCTCCAACTGATGCTGCTGGACGTGTGGCTGCCGGGTATCGATGGATTGGAGACGCTCAAGCAGGCCAAGCAGATCCGCCCCGACCTGCCCGTGGTGATGATCTCCGGCCACGCCAGCATCGATACGGCGCTGCAGGCCACCAAGCTCGGCGCGTTCGATTTCCTCGAGAAGCCCATCGACCTCGACCGCCTGCTGTTGGTGGCGGGCAACGCCTTGCGCCAGTCAAAGCTGGAACAGGAGAACCAGCGGCTCCTGGCCGAGGTGGAGGGCGGCCGATTCTTCCTGGCGGACAGCCCCGCCATGAAGCGCCTCATGTCCGATGTGGCCCTCGTGGCGCCCACGGAGGGCCGCGTGCTCCTCACGGGTGAGAACGGCAGCGGCAAGGAGGAAGTGGCGCGCCTGCTCCACCTGCAGAGCCCCCGCAAGGACGCCCCCTTCATCGAAGTGAACTGCGCCGCCATCCCCGAGGAGCTCATCGAAAGCGAGCTGTTCGGTCATCAGAAGGGCGCCTTCACCGGCGCCATCCGCGATCAGAAGGGCAAGTTCCGCGAGGCCGATGGCGGCACCCTGTTCCTCGATGAGATCGGCGACATGTCGCTGAAGACCCAGGCCAAGGTCCTGCGAGCCCTGCAGGAAGGCCGCGTGGAGCCCGTGGGTGGCGGCGGTGCCGTGGGCGTGGACGTGCGCGTAATCGCCGCCACCAACAAAGACCTACCCGGCGAGATCACCCGCGGGCGCTTCCGCGAGGACCTCTTCTTCCGCCTGGCCGTGGTGCCGCTGCGCATCCCGCCCCTGCGCGAGCGCCCCGAGGACATCCTCCCCCTGGCCGACGCTTTCATCAGCCGCATCGCCCGGCAATACGGACGCCCGCCTCGCCACCTGGGGCCCGAGGCCAAGGACACGCTCCTCCGCCACGACTGGCCCGGCAATGTGCGCGAGCTGAAGAACCTCATGGAGCGCGCCGTCATCCTGAGCCGCGGCAGCGAGATCGGACCCCGCGACCTTGGCCCACTGGCGGCCCGCCACATCGCCGAGCAGGATCCCTTCTCCTTCCCCGACTTCGCCAGCCTCAAGGACGCGAAAGACTGGTTCGAGACCCAGTACCTGCAGCGCGAAATGCGCCTGCAGAACGGCAACATGACCCGCGTGGCGGAACGCGTCGGCATGGACCGCTCCAACCTCTACAAGCGCCTTAAGACCCTGGGCATCGAGCCCAGGGAGGGCTGAGCCGTGAGCGAGAAGAAGTGGTTCAAGATCGGTGAAGCCGCCACCCTCGTCGGCGTGGGCCCCAAGGACCTGCGCTACTGGGAAGATGTCATCTCCGACATCAAGCCGCGACGCAGCAAGGGCAACCTCCGCTACTACCACGTGGACGAGTTGCCCCGCCTCAAGCGCATCAAGGGCTGGCTGGCCGAGGGCCTCACCGTGGCCGACTGCGCCGAACTGCTGGCCCACGGCCACCTCGTCCAGCGCCTCGACCTGGGCCTGGAGCCGGAGGAACTGCCCGCCGCGCCCGCCCAGAAGCCCAAGCCCACCATCCCCAGGCTTCTCCGCACCAGCTCCGACCTGCAGCCCATCATCAAGTCCGTGCGCGCCCTGTTCGAACGCCTGTCCGCGCCACCCAAACCTTGACCCCAAGGCCAACCCGGTCTACAGTCAAAGGTTCACGGCGCGTGGCGCAGCCTGGTAGCGCACTACCTTGGGGTGGTAGGGGTCGGAGGTTCGAATCCTCTCGCGCCGACCAAATACACCTAGAAGGGCCAAGACTTACGAGTCTTGGCCCTTTGCCTTTTGAGGGTCAGATGGGAAATGGGCGAAAAGTACGCACCAGGACGGCCATCTACCGGCTTGAACAAATCTGGGTGGTTCTCCGGTCTGGAAGAGGCAGGAGATCCTGACCAAGCATGGCGGGCTGATTTTCGACCATGGCGTACATGCCTTGGCAGCACCAAGTCGCAGAGGTCCTCCTGAGCTCTGCTATTCCAGGAAAGCTCAAAAAACTCTAATGAAGAAGCCCGTGGTTTTCCACGGGGAACGGGAGGTGCCCTCTGCGCTTACCTGCACCCTGGCCATTTCATGGCCGGTTCTATTCCGAAGGAATCAAAACCCAGTGTCTGTATCCGCCAAGCGAAGGAGCGCTAAAAAGGCCTTCCGGTGAATCAGGCTCACTGCAATGCACGTTGTTTGGTGCCCTGCCCTATGGCCTTTTCTGCTCTCTCACGGTCATGCGGTTGTTCACCCAGGCCACGCCATGGATGTTGTCCACGAGCCGGGATACCTGGTCGTATTGAGCACCGCTTTCCACTTCACCTGACAGGGTGACCACCCCACCTTGAGAGACCACGTGGCTTGTCAGCAGGTGGGTTGATTTGTGGTAGAGGAGGGCCACCTTCACCTGTGCCCGCAAGGAGGCGTCATCCACCGGAAGCCCTTGGACCATGCGATGGACCGTTTCCGGTCTTGCGACAACCAAGTGGTTGAGGACTTCTTCAACCCCTTCGATGTCCTTGGCCCAGTCCGTCACCAGCTGCTTTTGAATCTCGGTGTTGGCAGTGCCAGTGAGCGTGACAAGCCCGCTCTCGGTGAACACATGTACACCCGAGGCTCGAATGTATTTATGAAGGAATAGGATCGCCTCCACCCGCATGGTGATCCAGTGATCTGAGCATGCGAGCGGCTGATCACCCGCTAGGATCAGGCGGCTTGTCACACCCCTCACTCCGGGAATCCCGACTGTGGTTTCCAGGATCAATTGCTTGTGGTACTCATGGGCAACCGTTCCCGTGAGGGTGACCACGCCACCGGTGCAGTTGGCCCGGATGTCGTCCTCATTCAGAAATGCCTTGAAAGTGTAGCTGTCCCGGACCAAATGTTCGATGCGGGCATCCGAGCCGAGCATCTGATTGGGTGGGCTGGGTGTCGATGGCATCGCCACGCACGTTATGAAGCCGAAGGCGAAATTCAGTGTGATGGATCGCATGGTGAGTCCAACTTTGCCAACAGCCTCTAGCGTTTATTCAAGTCAATGCCCGCATGACGAGGTTTGCCCAACCCAGCGATAGGCTTGCTCGAATCACCCCCATCACCGAGTTTGCCCGGTGCGACGAGAAACTTATTCATCTGCGCGCCGAAAACGGGCATATTCTGCGCCAACCAGGCCATTAGCATCGCTGCATGTTCCATTTCCTCATCACGGTTGTGGGCGAGGATGGCATTCAAGGTGGCTTCTTGAGAGGCATCGATCCGCTGGTGGTAAGAATCGATGGCTTCGAGTTCCTCCTGAAGGCTGGCTAGTGCGCGGTGGATGTCCACCACGTCTGCGGTGAGACCTGTTTCAATGAATCCGCTGCTCATGGTGGTGGCCTCCCCGGCCGGTATCAGAGCGTAGTTGAAGGATTCATGCGGCGAGGTTCGCCGCATGAACATCGTGGCCCGGTGGATCAGACGCGCGAAAAGTGCCCTGAACCAGGCAGCTTGCAGACAGCAGCATTTGAGCCACGGGGCAAGTCGTCTGAAATGAGTGCCGTTAAGCAACTTGGGCACAAAGCCAAAAGCATTCCCGCATCAATGTGAACGATCCGCCCGATCAGTTTGAGGGTGCAGAGGCACGCGGTGTCTTGCGTCTTGCGCCCTTTGCGAATGGCCACCACCCGCGCGTGAGCCGCTGGCCCGGGCGGGGTAGCACCTGTTCACGACTCTGGAGGCGCTCAATCTCGGCCAGCACATCCTCTGGTTTGGTTTCCATGGTCAGATCCGCATCTGCGAGTTCGCTACCTTCGTTGTTGCTGATGCCGATCTTGGTCTGGATGCTGCGGAGCATCTGCAGCACCCGTGTGAGCTCATGTTCGGTCATCAAGCCGGTTTGCAGGCCCAGGTCGGTCAGACGCCCAGTCTCCTTGGCCAGCAGGTTCTGGCTGATCAGCACAAACGTGGAGAGAAAGATCGCCTCCAGGGAAACGACCATGGTCAGCAGCCCATAGGGGAAGGGATCAAAGGCGCGAATGCCCATGTGCCCTGTGTTCAAGAGGATCCAAGCGACGAACCAGAGGATATGGACGTAGAAGCAGGCCATGCTGCCGGAGAAGGTGGTCATGCCATTGGCGATCCGATCCTGCAGGCTCTGCCCACGAAGTGCCGTTTGGCGAACCAGAATGATCTTGCGTATGTTTCGCTGGATGACAGTGGAGAGGGCCGGATTGTCTTCTTTGTGGTCTGCCAATTCCATCTGGAGGAGCTTTGCTTCAAGCATGTTTCGGACACGGGTGAGCACTTCGATCAGCTCGAATGGCTTGCTGATGAAATCCTTCGCACCCGCCTGCAAGGCACGCGCCTTGTGCTCAGATTCGGCTGTGATGACCAGTACGAGTGCCTCACTCTCCATATTCAAGCCCATCAGGGCTTTCATGACCTTGAATCCATCCATGCCGGGCATGCTGATATCCAACAAAATGAGATCATAGTGATTCTTGCGGTGAAGCTCACAGACCAGGCGGGGATTGGTGGTCGAGGTGATGAAGCGATAACCCGCCCCACCCAGCGTGCGTGCCAGAAGCACAATATTGTCTTCTTGGTCGTCGACGATCAGAATTCTGCAGTTCAGGATGTCAGCCATCTCAATCACGGTGGCCAGCCTTCGTTACAGGTTGCAACGGACCCGCTTCTGCCTTTTCCAAGGTCTGGTCGATCGATTCCATCAACTCCCTGATGTCGATGGGTTGGGTGAGATAGCAGCAGAATCCCGCCGCCAGACCGGTTTCAATGGCCTGTGGCATGGCGTTGGCGCTGATGGCCATGACGGGAGTGGCGGCAGTCGAAGGGTCCAGCCGCAGACGTCTCAGGGTCTCGAGACCGCTGATGCCGGGCAGGTTGATGTCCATGAGGATCATGTCCGGGTGGGACTGATGCGCGAGTTCCAAGGCGCGGTTTCCTGTCGTGGCTGAGAGCAGCTGGATGTTGGGGCGGCGGGCGAGTACCTGCGCAACCAGGGCCAGATTCGCCGGGTTGTTTTCCACATAGAGAATTCTGCGTTTCCCGACCCAGCGATGCTGTCGAGGTAAACCCGTGGGGGCCGATTCAGCCGTTTCGATGCGGTTTGCCGGACCAGCCGCAGAGGGCAATTCGAACCAGAAATTACTGCCAACACCGACCGTGCTTTCGACGCCCACGCGACCGCCCATCAATTCGACCAACTGCTTGGTCACTACCAAGCCAATGCCTGTGCCTTCAACCCCGCCAGCCTCCTGCCCAAGCCGGTTGAACGCCTGGAACAGGTCCCCAACCTGGTCTGGCCGCAGCCCGTACCCGCTATCCCTGATGCTCACCCGGGTGAAGCCTTCGCTTCCCAGAGCGCAGTCGAACTTGACCGTTCCATCCTCACGGTTGTATTTGATCGCGTTGGAAAGCAGGTTCAGCAGGACCTGCTTGACTCGCGTCCGATCAGCCAGCACGAAGGCCTTCGGAATGGAACTGGGAAACAGGAGATGGATGCCATGAGGCTCGGCCTGTGACCGCACCATGTCTTCACACTCGATCATCACCTCGCCCAGGGACAAGGGCTCTCGGGTCAACGAAACCTGTCTGGACTCCACCTTGGCAAGGTCAAGGACCTCGTTGATCAGCCCCAGCAGGTGCCAACCAGCCTTGAGAATCCGAGTCAGGCTTTCCTTCTGGTCGGGTGTCGGGGGCGGAGTATCGGATTCCAGAAGTTGGGCGAATCCCAGAATCGCATTCAGGGGGCTGCGAAGTTCATGACTCATGCTGGCGAGAAAATCCGACTTCGCCTGATTGGCATGATCGGCCGTCGCCCGAGCCTCCTTCAACTCAGTGTTCCGTTCCTGCAGAAAGTCTGTCATCCCCTTGAGGGCTAAATGGTTCCTTACCCGAGCCATCACGAGCGGCGGACTGATGGGCTTGGTGATGTAATCAACTGCGCCAAGCTCCAGACCGCGCTTCTCGTCGTCCTCCTCAGCCTTGGCAGTTAAGAAAATCACCGGGATGTGCTCGGTCTTGGGGTTGTTTTTCAATTGCACGCAGACTTCATAGCCATCCATATCCGGCATCATGATGTCGAGGAGTATCAAGTCGGGTGGCGAGTCAGACATGGCGATTCTCAGGGCTTTCTCCCCGCTGGTCGCAATCTTCACCCGGTAATCGCTTCGCAGCAGGCTGCTCATCAGGGCCAGGTTGTCCTGGGTATCGTCGACCACGAGGACCGTGGCTTTGCCTGAAGGGTCACGTTCGCTCATAGGGTCTCTTTCCCGGATGTTTTCCGATTGGCGGTGGAGATCAAGGCCAGCGCTGCCTCAAAGTCGAAGGATTCAACAGCGGCATTGATCTCGCGGAAATGATCTGGAAAAGCCGCGCACAGCAGATCACGGTTCTGATCGAACACCTCTGTGGCCTCCACGTCGTTGTCAGCCAGCAGTGTGGTGAGTTTGATGCAGACCAAGTCCAACTGGTGGTGATCGAAGGTCGTGGGCTCCCTGAGCAGGGCCACAGGAAGCTTCGCCTCCAGCAACAGGATGAGATGTCGCAGCGGCGTGCCCAAATCACGAATCTGTGCATCCAAGCTCGTTGGTTCTGCACGGCCTGCAATCGCGGATTCAAGGCTGGCCGCAAGCACCTGCAGTTGGGTGGCACCAATGTTGCCGCTGACGCCCTTCAGCGTGTGGGCGAGTCGTTCGGCGGTGCTCCAGTCGTCATTCTTGAGTGCGGTAGCGATCTCAAGGTCGGCCGAGTGTTGCCCGGAATAGAACTTGCGCAGCATCGAGAGATAAAGCGCCTTCTTTCCCAGCACTCGACGCAGGCCGTTGGTCATGTCCAGTCCCTCCACGCCCAGCCAGATGCTGGATTCGGTGGGTGGATGCTGATGCATGGAGGATTCTGATTCCGACAATGATTTTGGCTTAACCCAGGTCAAGAGGGCGCGCCAAAGCTCTTCCGGCTCTATCGGCTTGGCGACATGATCGTTCATGCCCGCCGCGAGGCAGCGATAGCGATCGCCCTTCATCGCATTTGCAGTCATGGCGACGATGGGTAGGTCCCTGAATCGTTCATCGAGGCGAATCTCCCTGGTGGCAGTCAGTCCGTCCATCACGGGCATCTGCATGTCCATCAAGACGATGTCGTAGTGGTTCGCCCTCACCATGGCCACGGCAATCTCCCCATTGACGGCGAGCTCGACGGTGAAGCCGGCGTCCATCAGCAGTTCTGTGGCCACTTCCTGGTTCAGTTCCACATCCTCGACCAGCAACACGTGAGCCCCTTTGATGGCGGCAAGCTGTCCGAAGCTGTCAGTTTGAATCGATTCAGCGGTTTTGGGGCCCTCTGCGCTGCCCCCCAAAATCCGCACGATGCCATCGAACAGCACCGAGGCACTGACGGGCTTGATGAGCACTTCCTTGAACCCCATGGCCTCCGCGTCCTTGATCACGTCTTCGCGGCCATAGGCCGTCACCATCACCATGAGCGGCGTCTGGCTGTGGGGGCTTTCCTTCAGCCGCCTGGCGGTTTCAATGCCATCCATGCCCGGCATCTGCCAGTCCATGAACACGATGTCGTAGGGCGTGCCATCAGCTTCGGATCGGGCCACGGCCTGGAGGGCCGCCGGGCCCGATTCGGCTTGGTCCACCTTGAACCGCATGCCACCAAGCAGGTTGCCCAACACCAGTCGGGCGTTTTCATTGTCATCCACCACCAGGACGCGCTTTCCCTGCAGGTCATCAGACAGGGCCAGCTTTCGCTGGCGGCCGGTGCCGATGCTGAGGCGCGCCGTGAACCAGAACGTGCTGCCCTTGCCGAGTTCGCTCTCAACGCCGACCTCGCCACCCATCAGCTCAGCGAGTTTCTTTGAGATGGCCAGGCCAAGGCCCGTCCCGCCGAATTTGCGGGTGGTGGACGTGTCCGCCTGGGAGAAGCTCTGGAACAACCGCCCCATCTGCTCCTCGGAGAGCCCGATGCCCGTGTCCCGGACGGCGAAGTAGAGCAGGACATCCTTCTCGGTCTGCTCTTTGAGGCGGATGACGATGTCGATCTCGCCCCGCTCGGTGAACTTGACGGCGTTGTTGCTGTAGTTGATGAGGATCTGGCCCAGTCGGAGCGGATCACCGATGAGATTGGCCGGCACGCTCTTGTCGAGATCGAATACGAGCTCTAGGTCCTTGGCCGAGGTCTTGTCTGAGATCAGGTTGGCCACGGTGTCGAGGACTTTTTCCAGTTCGAACTCAGTGGTCTCGAGTGTCAGCTTGCCGGCCTCGATCTTCGAGAAGTCGAGAATGTCGTTGATGATGCCGAGCAGATGCTGACCTGACCCACGGATCTTGCGGAGGTAGTCCCGCTGGCGTGGCGAAAGCGAGGTCTTCAAAGCCAGGTAGGACATGCCGATGATGGCGTTCATCGGCGTCCGGATCTCATGGCTCATGCTGGACAGGAATTCCGATTTGGCGAGGTTGGCCTTCTCCGCGGCCAATTTGGCCGTCTTCAGTTCGGCGCTCTTGCCCTGGAGCACGAGGTCAAGCCGGTTCCGCTCGGTGACATCCCGCGCTGCAGCCAGCAGGCCCTGAATCCCGCCTACTCGGTCGTAATAGGTAGTCAGGTTAAAGGAGACAACGGTTTCATTGCCGTCCTTAGCCAGAGCGATGAGTTCGTAGTCGGTGACCTTGTGCGCCTGTAGCACCCGGTTGATCCCGGCTTCGGCCCGTTCGGGGTCCGTGAAGAAGGCGCTGAACGGCTGGCCGATCAACTCCTCGTTGGTGCACCCGACCAGCAACTCGGTCTGATGGTTGGCGTGGGTGATGATCCCGGATGGATCGGTCGTGATCAGCGCGTCCGGGATGGCCTCAAGGAGGGAGCGGAAAAAGAACCGCTCGTCACTCAAAGCCTTTTGGGTGGCATATTCCTCGGTCACATCCCGGAAGACCAGGACCACACCAACCACCCGGCCCTCGCGATCCCGGATGGGGGCGCAGCTGTCGGCAATGGCGCATTCCGTTCCATTCCGCGCGATCAAGATCGTGTGATTGGCCAACCCATGGATCGTACCCTTCGCCAGGGTCTCCTGGACGGGGATCACGGCGGGCTTGCGCGTCTCCTGGTTGATGATGTTGAACACGTCAGCGACGGGACGCCCCATCGCCTCCGCCTTGTTCCAGCCGGTGTACTGCTCTGCCAGGGGGTTCAGGCCGGCCACCCGACCTTCGGCATCCGTGGTCAGCACCGCATCGCCGATGGAATTGAGGGTCACGGCCAGGTTCTCTTCGCTCTTCTGCAGGGTGACGTTGACGGTCTTGAGCTCCTCGTTCGTGGCTTCCTGGAGCTTCAGGAGGTGCTTCGTCTCCTGGTGAACAAGATCCTCGAGCCGCTGCTTCGTTTGGCGGTGGATGAAATACACCAGGAACAGCGCGAAGAACAGGGTCAGGGCGGTGATGGCCACGATGAGCCCCAGCAGGGACCGCATGCTGGCCTTGAAGGCCGCTTCTCGCGTCAGCAGGGAGGCCTCTTCGACGGCATCCAGCCCCTTCAGTTCGACGCGAATCTGATCCATGAGCCGCTTGCCTTGGCCGCTCCGCAACAGCTTCAAGGCAGCTTCTGGCTGCCGATGTGACTGCAGGTTGACGGCCTGTTCCAACTTGGCCAGTTTCTGGTCTATCAGTGGTAACAGCTTCTCCACATGTGCGCGGGCTGCGGGGAGCTGCGTGATTTCACGCAACCGGCTCCAATCACGGGTGATGGAAGCGCGCCCGTCCAGATACGGCTCAAGAAAGGCCTTGTCATCGCTCAGCAGGTAGCCGCGTTGACCGGTTTCGGTGTTCAGCAGATCCACCAGCAGGTCGTTCGAGGTGTCCAGGATCGCGTGGGTACGGCTGCGCAACCGGGTGGCTTCATCGATCTGATGGAAGGTCCGGATAGACGACACCACCACCAGAGCCACCAGCAGGGCCGCTCCAAACATTCCGATCAAGGTTTTCTGGATGGTCTTCACGGGGACTTCACTTTCTCAGCCATGGGCTGCCAGGACCGCCAGGAAGGACCTTTGAATCAGAAAATTGGGCACGATGTATGCCAAACGGCTACTGCAGCGGCCCATGACGCCCCACGGGGCCTCATCCTCAGCAGGGCTGAGGGTTCCCATCCGAGAGCCTCGGACGGGCCGGGGCCATAGGCCTCCCCAGCGTCCAGGGCAGCCACTCCATGGCCTGGATTTCCCCTTCAATTCGACACACCCAACCCATCAAATTGAGCGGAGCGCCTGATTTATCCCGGAGTCCGGGTGTGCCGATGAGGCGAGTGATCACGCTGCACCAAAGCCAACTGGGGCGTGGTTCCTGAGCAGTTCCTGACCGAGATTGGTGCCTGGTGAAGCCTGGCCCCAGGGAGGATGCATGCGACCCGTCTTGCAACTGACGCTAAGCCTGATCGCAATCCTGCCCTTGCAGGCCCAGGCGGGCGGGAACTCAGGGGTGCACATCCCCTGCGCGGTGCGCATCCGCCCGATCGCAGCGGCCGAATATGATCCCGCCGGGGAACTCACCCTCCGGGGCACGGTCCTTGAGGCGCGGGAGGGGATCTTGAAGGTCCGGTTGTCCATGGGTCAGGTGCGTGTGCAGGTCGGGCCCCTCCTCACCAGCGGTGCGGTGGCGGTGGGCCAAATCATCGAGGTGATCGCCTCCCGGTGGCAGGATGAGGGCGGCCAACGCCTCATTGCCCGGGAAGTCCATACGGCGACCAGCACCTTCGTTCTGCGAGATGCCCGCGGAGTGCCTGTCCCTTGAGTCAGTTGTAGATCACCATGACCGCGAAAGTCCCACGGTAGTCCCCGTCGGGCTGATTGGCGCTGAGGTTCAGCGTGGCGCCGACCGTGAGTTGCTGCTGGCCGGTACCGTCCAGGAGTCCACTTCCATCGGGGGTGCTGCTGAACAGGGTGACCTGCATGGTTCCTGAAGGCCCAGTCATGGTGATGCTGGGGGGCAGAAGGATGGCATAGGTCGCGTAGGGTGCGCCCTTCACCGCGAAGGTCGCTGCGGTCACGGCCGAAAAGT
>Ga0265327_10002477_pt1 | contig 19414 bp, 22 predicted proteins | sample 41621metaG_FD_202089 | JGI IMG/M metagenome (GOLD analysis project Ga0265327, IMG submission 202089) | Rhizosphere microbial communities from Carex aquatilis grown in University of Washington, Seatle, WA, United States - 4-16-21 metaG | ecosystem: Host-associated > Plants > Roots > Rhizosphere...
TTGCAGACATCAACGACGACGGCGACGCGGGTGCGTCTGCCGAATAAGTGGCGCCCAAGGGACTACCAGACGGCGCTCTGGACCTATCTCGAGAGGGGCGGACTGAGGGCCGATGTGGCGGCCCATCGCCGCTGGGGCAAGGACGAGATCGCCCTGCACCACGCCGCGGCCCAGGCCCATACCCGGGTGGGGGTCTACTGGCACATGCTGCCGGAGACCGGCCAGGCGCGGAAGGCCATCTGGGACGCGGTGAACCCGCACACCGGCCGCAAGCGGATCGACGAGGCGTTTCCGCTGCACCTGCGGGCGACCACCAAGGACGCCGAGATGCTGATCCGGTTCAACAATGGCTCGGTCTGGCAGGTGGTGGGCTCGGACAACTATAACAGCCTGGTGGGGGCGTCGCCGGTGGGGGTGGTGTTCTCCGAATGGGCCTTGGCCAAGCCGGACGCGTGGACCTATATCCGGCCGATCCTGGCGGAGAACGGCGGCACAGCGCTGTTCCTGTGGACCCCGCGCGGACGAAACCATGCGACCCGGTCCTTCGAGGCGCGGGCCGCCGATCCGTCCTGGTTCACCCTGAGGTCGCCGGCCACCCAGACGGATGTGTTCACGCCGCAGCAACTGGCCAAGGAGCGCGCCGACCTGGTGGCCGAGACGGGATCGGCGGAGGAGGGGGAGGCGCGGTTCTCCACCGAATATCTGGTGGATTTCGACGCCGCGACGCCGGGCGCCTATTACGGGACCGTGCTGCGGGAGGCCGGTGAGGCCGGGCGGATCGCCCGGGTTCCGCATGATCCGGCGTTGAAGGTGGATACGGCCTGGGACCTGGGGGTGGCCGGGGTCGCGGTGTTCTGGGCCTGGTGCGCGCGAAGCGCGCCCTGGCTGGCTGCCGGCATGACGGCGTTCCTGGCGGGACTCGGCCTCAAGGCAGGATCACGATGACGGAGTCGATCGAGGTGCGCCCGCCGGTGGAAGTCCGGTGGCTCTGGCGCAGGATCTATACGTTCGGGGCCACCTTCACCAATAGCCTGGCCCTGGGCGGGATCGTCGTGCGGGTCAATGACGCAACGACTTTGAAATGGCTGGGCCTGGCCGTGGTGGGGGCGAATGTGGTGATCGCAACCCTCTACCTCGCCGGCGCCACCGTGACCGATTGGGCGCGGCTGGCCCAGTCGGTGCGCAGGTCGGAGAACGCGCAGAGCAAGACTGAAACCTGATCCCTCGAGACCTCATTGGCACGCGGAGGCTTGGATGACGACTTGGCTATCCCCTCACTTCAGCCTCGAAGAGCTGATCATCACCGAACATCGCGAGTTCGATAACCTGCCCCCTCCCGAGGTGCGCGCCATCCTGTTGGCGACCGCTCAGCAGATGGAGCTGGTGCGGCATGCGCTCGGAGATCGCCCCATCAGCGTTTCCAGCGGGTACCGGTGTCCGGCCCTGAACGCGGCGGTCGGATCGAGTCCCGGTAGCGCCCACATCACAGGGCATGCCGTGGATTTCTGCTGCCTGACTCTTGGCGACCCCCTGGAGGTTGCGAAGGTGCTCGAGCATGCGGAGGTCGCATTTGACCAGCTTATCCATGAGTTCGGGCGGTGGGTGCATGTGAGTTTCGACCCGCGGATGCGCGGCGAGAGACTGACCATTGATCGCCAGGGCGTACGTGCGGGCCTGCTGCCGATCCGTTGAGGCGACCTTCCAATCCAAAGAGGAGATGAATATGCGGAATCTGCTGATCGCAGGGTGGATCATGCTCGCCGCGACTGCGGCCGCGGGCTGCTCTGGCTGCGCCATTCTCGCCAATGATCGCGGCGTGCTTTCCGGCACGTTGGTTGATGAGAAGGCGCTATACGCTGCCGAAGCCGCCGACTTCGGGGCGGAAGCAGCGGCGGAAGCCGCGGCCGACAGCGGGCTTCTGAAAGGCGCTGCGGCTGCGAGCGCCCAGTCGGCGCTTGACAAAGCGCATGCCGCGCTAGTGGCGGCAAGGGCAGCCTATGCCGCAGGGGACGCCAAGACTTGTGAGGACCGAATCGGTGCGGTCCAGGCCCTGGTGGCCGACGCGTGGGCGTTGATGCCGAAGAAAAAGGAAGGCTGAATCCATGCAATCTCAAACAATCGTTGCCCTGATTTCCACCCTGGCGCAGACGGCGCGGGTCCTAGCGCCCGAAGTCGAAGAGGCCATCGAGATCCTCACATCCGAAGACGCTGACAAGATTCACGTGGCGCTGGCGCAGCTCCGGGCCGCCGGTGACGCCTTGCACGACCGGGTCCACGCAAAGCTGGCCCTTGCAGCGAGCCCCGGCGGGGCGGTCAGCCCTCAGGCTGGCTGAAGGGCGACGTCTATAGAATCGAACTCCGCCATCAGGTTTCGGCCGGCCGGTTCCCCCATCACGCTTACGACCTGCCGCTCGAGTTCAATTCGGCTGCGGGTGCGGGAGGCGTCTCGCTCACGATGACCGTGCCAGTCCACCATGTCCGCCCAGATGGGATCGATGATTCTGGCTCCAGAGACCGTGGCGCCGCCGACTGTTCGGAACGTGAAACTGCGGAGTTCGGAGACGACGACCTGCAGATAGCCGACGTGGATGTTCTCGTCGGAGCGGATGCGTTCCACCAGCACAGCGGCAAGCTCGGCCTCAGTGCGGCGATCTCTGAAGTTGGCCGGGTCCCTGAACACGTCGCAGCAGAACGCGAAAAAAGATTCAGCGCGCACCTCAATCATGAGGACGTTCATCAGGAGTTTGAAGAAGGCTTCATACTCCGGGGGTAGCTGCGGCATCTCCCGATCCGCGGTCACCGGGCGCGAAATGCTCTCCGGCACGTCAGGGATCGGAAATGTGTCCTTTCCGAAGACGAGATCCCGGGCCGCGAACCACATGGCGTCATGAGCGCCCAATCCCGGTGTGCGCGGATCGCCACCGCCTTCGTCCATGCCATGAGCGGCCAAGAGCCCAAGGTGAAGGTGGCCCGTTGCGGTGTCGGAGACGTCTTCGACGATCAGCTTTTGCATGTCAGGCGGGGTGAAGGTCGCCAGGGCCTTGCCGCGCGCCTCGATCACTCCGGTGACTGTCAGGGAATTCCAGAGGGATTGCCCGATCCCACGATCAAGCAGCAGGCGCTGCTGCGCGGAGGACGGATAGTTGGGAGAGTGCAACAGGCCGGTGGTGGCGTCGATCAGGGGCCAATGCCGCTCTTGAAGCGCACCCGTCCACGCCCTGACGGCGGGCCATCGATATTGAATGCGCGGCGAGACATAGTCGCCGGCCTCGTTGAAGCCTCCGTGAAGCGTGTAGCCCGCCACTTCATGCGCTGCCGCATAGGCGTCGCTGGCCATCAGTTGATCGCGTGAATAGCGAAGCTGCAGGGGCATAGAACATCTCCGGGGCTTCGCCGCGAAGGGCGCGCGAAGTCGCGGGAGATGGTTGCGCTGACCTTGCCGCGGGTCAACGCGAATGGCTGCCCGATGACGCCTCGCGGTCGGTGAAACGCTTGATGTAGAGTTGAACGTCCTGAGGCCAGGGCGCGAGGCACCGCGCGAAGCTCTCCGTATCGCCGGCATAAAGGGCGCGGAGGGCCTCCTCATAGCCAGGAAGATTGCCTGCGAGGGTCGTCAGCACCCGGTGGGCGGCCTCCCTGGACTCACGCACCAGATCGCCGAGCTGATTGTCGCGGCGCGCCTGCTCCACCAGTCGGCGCAGCGTCGCAGAGGCGCCGCCGGGCTGGGATGCGAGCCAGTCCCAATGCCTAGGCAGGAGCGTCACTTCACGCGCCGTGACCCCGAGCCTGGGACGACCGCGCGCCGGCTTGATCGTCGCCGAGCTCTCGTCCGCAGGGTTTTCGGCTGGTCCTGACGTAAGCGGTCGCGGGTCAATGTCTACGGCACGACCTGTGTCATCAGCGAATACGATCACGCCCTCAACGCCGCCGTTGAGGGCCGCCGTGACCTCCGATGTCACATGGGGGAGGGACCCTGCCGCCAGGCGTCGCGCGCCCGCGAAGGCCGTGTAGGTCCTGGTCGGGCCCATAATTCTCTCCCATTTCCACGCGTCATCGCCCACGACGAGTGGCCGCCTTAATACCCGGATAATAAGATTTGGGAAATCTGGGAGAGTTCGAGGATCCGCGCCGCCCCGGAGGGCGACGCGGTATCCAAGACTATGAGCGACCTTGAGGTCGCTCGAACGATGGTGCCGCCGGGCAGGATTGAACTGCCGACCTCAGCCTTACCAAGGATGCGCTCTACCACTGAGCTACGGCGGCGAAAGGCGAGGCGGGGGCTATAGCCAAACCCGAGCCCGACGGGAAGAGCAAAAGCAGACCTGTGCGCACTTGACGTCAAACGCCGATCGCCGCACCCCATTTGGTCGCCATGGACAAGCCAGACAAAACCCCGCGACTGGACCGCGAAGCCAAACTGGCGGAAGCCCTCCGCGCGAACCTGCGTCGGCGAAAAGCCGGGCGCCGGCCGCCGCCGCCGAAGCCGGATAGCGCTGCGGAGTCGAAGTGAGACGCGCCTTTGCGCGCGGGCGACGGCAAGCTAGATAGCCATCCGAGAGCCTTGATCCGGATCGGGTCGTCCCGGCCAAATTTCGAAGGAACTGGATTGGACCGCATCGCCATTACGGGCGGCGCGCGGCTTGAGGGTGAAATCCCGATCAGCGGCGCCAAGAACTCAGCGATCAAGCTCATGGCAGCCAGCCTGCTGACCGACGAGCCGCTGCGCCTGACCAATATGCCGCGTCTGGCTGACACGCGATTCCTCGGCCAGCTCCTGAAGAGACTGGGCGTCGAGGTCGTCGAACAGGACGGCGACGATGGCCCTGAGACTGTGCTCACCACTCGCGAGATCGGGAGCACGATCGCGCCCTATGATCTGGTGCGTCAGATGCGAGCCTCGTTCAATGTTCTGGGGCCCCTGGTGGCGCGGACGGGACAGGCCAAGGTTTCCCTTCCCGGCGGCTGCACCATCGGAGCGCGTCCCGTTGACCTGCACCTTGAGGCTCTAAGAGCCCTGGGGGTCACGATCGATCTGCATGAGGGGTATGTCTATGCTCAGGCGCCACGTGGCCTGACCGGCGCTGAGATCGCATTTCCGATGGTCTCGGTGGGGGCGACGGAACATGCGCTCCTGGCCGCAGTGCTGGCCAGGGGCGAGACAAGGCTGAAGAATGTCGCGCGAGAGCCCGAAATCGGCGATCTCGCGGACTGCCTCAACAAGATGGGGGCTAAGGTTTCCGGCGCCGGGACGTCGGAAATCCGGATCCAGGGCGTGGACCGCCTGCACGGCGCGACCCATGCCGTGATCCCCGACCGCATCGAAACGGGGACCTTTGCACTTGCGGCTGCAATGGCCGGCGGCGAAGTTCGGCTGACGCGTACTCGAAGCGATCTGATCGACACGCTGCTCGACAAGATGGAGGAGGCCGGGGTGGACGTGGCCCGTCACAATGACGGCGTGACGATCAAGCGAAATGGCGCCCGCCTGAAGGCTGTCGAGATTGAGACCGATCCCTATCCGGGCTTCGCGACCGATCTTCAGGCGCAGTTTATGGCGCTTATGACCATGGCGGACGGCGAAAGCGTCATTCGGGAAACCATCTTCGAAAACCGCTTCATGCATGTGCCGGAGCTCGGTCGACTGGGTGCGGACATCACAATTGCGGGCGGCGAAGCCCGGATAAGTGGTGTCACCGCCCTTGAGGGCGCCCCTGTGATGGCGACCGATCTGAGGGCCTCCGTAAGCCTTGTCATCGCCGGACTGGCCGCGCGCGGCCAGACCCTCGTCAGTCGCGTCTATCATCTGGACCGCGGCTTCGAGCGTCTGGAAGAGAAGCTCAGCGCGTGTGGCGCCAAGGTGCAAAGGATCAAGGGAGAGGGCGCAATCGATGAGTGATCCGGCCCCGCCCGCGGCCCTGAGGCTTCTGGCCCAAGATGCCGACGATCTCGCAGTGATCGCGGCGGCCTTGCAGGACTCCGTGACGCGGATCGGCGACATCCGCTATGAGCCCAGGAGCCACCGCCTGACGATGACGGTGAATCGCTATCGATGGGAAGGCGCTGGCCAAGAGCGTGTGCGCGCGGCCCTGCAAGTGGGTTCGACGCTCGGGGTGCAGGCAAGGCGGCTGCGGCGTGGCGCCAAGGACGCCGTCGTCGAGCTCCTTACCGTGGCTTTCGAGCCGACGGCCGCCCCCGGGGGCGTCATGACCTTCACCTTTGCCGGTGGCGGCGATCTCAGGGTCACCGTCGAGTGCGTCGACGCCATCCTGGCCGACGTGTCGGCGCCCTGGCCGACGCCGCGAATTCCGAATCACGAGACCTGACCCGTGGCGCCGCAGGGCCTGCGACGCTAAACAGCGCGGATGCGCAGGTTCCTGTTTTCCGATCCCGGCTTCGAGGCCGCCTTCTCCGCCTTCGTCAATGAACGACGGGACACGCCGGAGGCAGTTGACGAAGCGGTTCGCGATGTCCTGTCGGCCGTGCGAGCCGAGGGCATGGACGCCGTCCTGAGGTTCAGCCGGCAATTCGACAAGGTCGATCTGGACGCTGAGACGATCCGCGTCACCGCGGAGGATATTCAAGCAGGCGCAGCCGCATGTCCCGCGGAGGTTCGGGATGCGATCTCGTTCGCTGCGGCGCGTATCCGTGCCTATCACGAACGTCAGCGACCCAGGGACGAGCATTTCACCGACGCCGCCGGCGTCGAGCTGGGATGGCGGTGGACGCCGATTGAGGCCGTGGGTGTCTATGTGCCGGGCGGGCGCGCAGCCTACCCCTCAACCGTCCTGATGAATGTAGTTCCCGCCCAGGTGGCGGGGGTCGATCGTATCGCCATGGTCACGCCTCCCGGGAAACTGCAGCCGGCTGTTCTGGCGGCTGCTCAAGCCGCAGGCGTCCAAGAAATCTGGAGAGTGGGCGGCGCCCAGGCGGTGGCGGCGCTCGCCTATGGGGCCGGATCGATTCGGCCCGTTGACAAGATTGTGGGGCCTGGAAACGCTTTCGTGACGGCGGCTAAGCGCCGGGTCTACGGAACGGTGGGGATCGACTCTCTGGCCGGGCCCTCTGAGATCGTTGTCGTGGCCGACGGGGCGAACAACCCGGAATGGATCGCCGCAGATCTGCTGTCTCAGGCAGAACACGATCCGGCGGCGCAATCGATTCTCATCACTGACGATCCCGCCTTTGCGGTTCGCGTTGAGGCCGCGGTCCTTGATCAACTCAATCACCTCAGCACAGGCGTTGATGCCGCCATGTCGTGGCGGGATCACGGTGCGGTGATCATCGCCCCGCTGGACGCAGCGCCCGGGTTGGTCAATCGCCTCGCCCCCGAACACGTGGAGTTCGCAATCGAATCACCGGAGCGACTTGCCGACAAGGTTCGGCACGCCGGCGCGATCTTCCTGGGCCGCTACACGCCTGAGGCCATTGGCGACTATGTGGCGGGCTCCAATCACGTCCTGCCAACCAGCCGCGCGGCGCGCTATTCGTCGGGCCTCTCAATATATGACTTCATCAAACGCACCTCGATCGTGAAATGCGACGAGGCCTCGTTTGCAATTCTTGGCCCGCAGACTGTTGCGCTCGCAGAGGCCGAGGGGCTCCCGGCCCACGCCCGCTCAGCAGCGCTTCGACTTGATCGAGGCTAGACGCGCGCTCCTGACGCTACAGCGGCGGGTGGTCACCTGAGCAGGCCTATGTGGTCATCAGCCGGTCTCGGGCTCGGCGGCGCATCGACCATTGCGAGCCAAACGCCTCGAATGTCTCACGGGAGGGCAGGACGTCTAGCCGCGAGGTCGCCAAACAGGAGGATGACGTTAGGGGTTGGTTTGCAATAAACGTCACCGAAACCCCCAACTCCGACCGACATGGCCGACGACGACCGCAACATCCACCGCCTGCAGACTGTCGAGATTGACGAGGAGTCTCTCGCCGCGGTTTCGCGCGACCAGGAGCAGGAGCGTCAGATCGCCATCTACGATCTGCTGGAGGAGAACTTCTTCTGGCCTGAGGGCGCCGGAAACGGCCCCTATGAACTTCGGATGGGACTGGTGGAAAACCGCCTTGTCCTGGACGTCACCGGCCCCGGCTACGAGCGCCGGCATATCTTATCGCTCTCTCCATTCCGCGCGCTGATCAAAGACTATTTCATGATCTGCGAAAGCTATTACCAGGCGATCCGCAACTCGACGCCACAGCAGATCGAAGCGCTCGATATGGGGCGTCGGGGCCTCCACAACGAAGCGTCACAACTGCTTCGCACCCGGCTGGCGGGAAAGATCGAAACGGACCTCGACACAGCGCGACGGCTCTTCACCCTCATCTGCGCCCTTCACTGGCGGGGCTAGGCGCCGGTGCAAGGTCCAGCTCATGCGCGCCCCATGCCGGGCGCTGTCTTGTTTGCCTGCAATTTCAATCGAGTCCGTTCACCTATGGCGGAGGCTCTGCTGAGGCGTGTCCTGGGCGACAGGATCTATGCGGACAGCTGTGGCCTTCGGGCAGACACCGGACCTGACGCCGCTTCAGTCGACCCGTTCGTCGAGGCGGTCATGGCCGAGCTCAGCTGCGATATGGTGGGCCATCGCCCCAAGACGTTTGACCAGCTTGAGGACGATTCATTCGATCTGATAGTATCGCTGACGCCCGAAGCCCAGCATCGCGCAGTGGAACTCACGCGGGGTCGCGCGGCGGAAATCGAGTACTGGCCGACCCAGGATCCGACGATTGTGGAAGGGTCGCGCGAGGTCCGGATGGCGGCCTACCGCGAGGTGCGGGACGTCCTGGCGGCGAAGATCGCCGAACGATTTGCGATCTAGCCGGACTCGCGCCGATCCTGCCAATCCGGCTAAGCCGGGGCGCATTGACCTGTTTTCCAAGTGCTTGTCGACCCGAACGGGGGCACTGCGTTATACTCGCGGCTTGCCCACGGCTCTCGCCCCTGTTTCAGGCGTGAGCCGTTCGCTTTATCGACGATCAGTTTGGAGCCTGCATGGCCAAAGAAGAACTTCTGGAATTCCCGGGCACGGTCAGCGAAGTCCTGCCCAACGCCACCTTCCGCGTTAAGCTCGAGAATGACCACGAGATCATCGCCCACACCGCCGGCAAGATGCGCAAGAATCGGATTCGTGTGTCGGCTGGCGACAAGGTGCTGGTGGAGATGACGCCGTACGACCTCACCAAGGGCCGAATCACTTTCCGCGTCCGCTAGACTGGGCTTGTCTGGCATGACGTCGCCCCGTCTGGTGCTGGCTTCCGCGAGCCCCAGGCGGCTGGATCTCCTGGCCCAGGTCGGCCTGATTCCTGATCAGGTCGTAGCCGCCGAGATCGATGAATCCTCCCTTCCCGATGAAACGCCCCGCAGGCTGGCGGCGCGGCTGGCTGCCGCCAAGGCGGACAAGGTCGCCGCCTTGAACCCAGGCGCATTCGTTCTGGCCGCGGACACTGTCGTCGCCTTGGGCCGCCGCATCCTGCCCAAGGTCGAGACCGAGGCTGAGGGGCGAACCTGCCTGAACCTGCTTTCCGGCCGTGCGCACCGGGTGCTTACGGCGATCAGTGCGCAGGCGCCTGGCGGCCGGCGGGCGAGTCGCCTCGTCGAGAGCCGTCTGCATTTTAAGCGCCTGACGAGCCAGGAAATCGAAGCCTATCTGGCCAGCGGCGAGGGCATCGGTAAGGCGGGCGGCTATGGTGTCCAGGGGCGGGCCGGGGGCTTTGTGATGGGCCTCCGAGGCTCCTATCCGGCCGTTGTGGGGCTTCCGCTCTACGAGACTCTTGCATTGCTCGATGGGCTCGGATTCAAGCGGCCATGAGCACGCGTCGACTACTCCTTGATCGCGGCCTGGGCGAAGACCGCGGCGTCGTCCTTCTCGACGGGGCTCCGGAGCGGCTGCTGATCGCACGCGAGGGCGAGTCGCCCTTGACCCGCATTGGCGCTCGTCTGGCGGCCCGGGTGCGAAAGGTCGAGCCGGCATTCGCTTCGGCCTTCCTCGATCTGGGCGAGGGCCAGGAAGCCTTGCTGGCCTTCAAGCCGGACAGCCGGCCGGTCCAGGGGGCGATGCTTGAGGTCGAGATCCGCACCGAGCCTCGGGCGGACAAGCTCGCCACGGTCCGCGCCCTGGGCCCAGCCGATGGGACGCCTCGTCTGATGCAGGCGGCGCCGGACCTCGGACAACAGCTCCGCACCCTGGTGCGCGATCTCGACGTGGTCGAAGGCCGCGAGGCCCGAATCAAGGCCGACCTCGCCGAAGCGGAGGCCCTCGAAACGATTCACGCCCTGCCGGGTGGCGGCACGATCGCCATCGAGCCGACACGGGCCCTGGTGGCCATTGACGTCGACCTTGGCGACCGCAAAGGCCAGGATGCCAAGCGGATCACCCGCCAGGCCAACCTGGCCGCTCTCGCGACCGCCGCGCGCTTGCTTCGTCTCAAGGGTTTGGGCGGGATCGTGGTTATGGACCTGGTCGGGCGCGGGCACGATGGAAATGCTCTGATGGCGGCCGCCCGCGCAGCCTTCGCCCCGGACAATCCTGGTGTCGCGATCGGGCCGGTCGGACGTTTCGGCACAATGGAGCTCGCCTTACCGAGGCGGATTCGCGCGGTGCGAGAGATACTGCTCGACCCGGCGGGAACGCCCACTGATGAAACCCTTGCCCTGCGGCTGATCCGGCTGGCCGAGACCGAGGCCGCGATTCATCCGGGCGCCCGACTCATCGGAGCCTGCGCCCCGGGTGTCGCCGTCCTGGCGGAACCCCTTGCAGTTCGCCTGCGGGCCATAATCGGGGGCCGTTTCGAGCTGGCCAGTCGGCCAGACTGGCCGAGGGACAAGTTGGAGGTTCGCGCAGAATGACCGCTCCAGCCTGCCCGATCTGCGGCAAGCCGGTCATCGAGCGCTATCGGCCATTCTGCTCGGGCCGTTGCGCCAATGTGGATCTGCAGCGTTGGTTCACCGGAGGCTATGCCATTCCTGCCACAGATGAGGACGAGGAAGGCTCTGGCGACGAGAGTGAGGAATAGTGACCTCACGCTCGCTGGACACGCGGCCGACCCTCTTTTATAGACACGCCTCCCGCGCGGCGGGGCCCAAGCCTGGGTAGCTCAGTTGGTAGAGCAGCGGATTGAAAATCCGCGTGTCGGTGGTTCGAATCCGCCCCCAGGCACCACTTCCCCCAAAATAGTGGTCGCTCCTTACCCAGGGGCATGCCGATTGCCCGATTGACGTGGCCGCCCGCAGCGCCTTGAAACAGGTGCGAAGCGGGGGAAACGCAAAGATGTCCAAGGCGACGATCGCCATTTGCGAGAGGACGATCCGGCCGCGGCCCCGCGCCAGGTCGGCCGCGCAATGACGTCGCCCAGGGACATCGCCAACCGAATCCCGATCACCGGCGCCCTCATGCTGGCGACCTTGATGAACACGCTGGATTCGACAATCGCCAATGTGGCCCTGCCGCATATCCAGGGCAGCGTCTCGGCAGCGCAGGACCAGATCACCTGGGTGCTGACGTCCTATATCATCGCGACGGCGATCATGACGCCCCTGTCCGGCTGGCTTGCCCAGCGGATCGGCCGCAAGCGCATGTTCCTGATGTCGATCGCTGGCTTCACCCTGGCCTCCATGTTGTGCGGTGTCGCGACCAGCCTGCCGGAGATCGTCATCTTTCGCCTGCTGCAGGGCATCGCAGGCGCCTCCATGATGCCGTTGTCCCAGACGGTGATGCTCGACATTTTCCCGCCCCGGCAGATCCCGCAGGTCATGTCGATCTGGAGCGCTGCCGTGATCATGGGCCCGATCCTCGGCCCGGCGCTGGGGGGGTATCTCACTGAGCACCTCTCCTGGCGCTGGGTGTTCTATATCAATGTCCCCATCGGCATCCTGGCCTTCCTCGGCCTCTACACCTTCATGGATGCGGATGACGGCGGGCGACAGCGACCCTTCGATTTCCTGGGGTTCGGAGCGCTGGTGGTCTTCATCGGCGGCTTCCAGGTCATGGTGGACCGGGGGCCAGGACTCGACTGGTTCGATTCGCGCGAGATCTGGTTCGAGGCCCTCGCCGGGCTGATCGGCCTCTATGTGTTCGTCATCCAGACCCTGACCGCGGAGCACCCCTTCTTCCACCGGGATCTCGCTAGGGACCGCAACTTCGTCTCCACGACGATCTTCGGCTTTTTTGTCGGCGTGCTGCTGTTCTCAACCACGGCGCTCCTGCCCACGATGATGCAGAGCCTGCTGGGCTACTCCGTCCTGCAAAGCGGCTACGCCAGCATGCCGCGGGGCGTCGGGTCCCTGGTGGCCTTCCTGCTGGTGCCCAGGTTGGTAGTGCTGGTGGGTGCCCGCAGGGTGCTCCTGACCGGGCTGTTCATCAGTGCAGCCGCCTTGTGGCAGATGAGCCGCTTCGACCTCTCGATGACCTCGACGCCGATCATGGTGTCCGGCCTCATCCAGGGCTTTGGCACAGGCCTGCTGTTCGCCCCTCTCACCTCGCTGGCCTACGCCACCTTGTCGCCGGTCCATCGGGTCGAAGGTACGATTGTCAGCACCATGGCTCGGAGCCTGGGGTCCAGCGTAGGCATCTCGATGCTGCAGGCGATGCTGATCCGCCAGAGCGCGGCGGCTCATTCGGCGCTGGCGGGCCATATCCAGCCCGGTGATCCGGTGGTCGCGGCCGCTCTGCCTAAAATGTTCGATCTGTCCTCGGCGCGCGGCCTGGCGGCGCTGAACGGCGAGGTCACCCGTCAGGGCGCCATGATCGCCTATGATGGAATCTTCGGCGTCATGGTCATTCTGACCGTGTCCATCATTCCGCTGCTGTTGATCATGCGCGCCCCAACAGCCGCGCCCGCCGCGCCCCACGAGGCGCTGGCCGACTGAACCCCGTCATCGGGGGATGGGGCAGCCGCCACACGGCGCCGGGTAGGGATGGGGCAGTCCCCAGGGATCCTCGACCACGACACCGCCATCAGCATCCGACCCCAGATAGGTCGGTCCGACCGGAACCTTGCCGTGGCCGCCGGGGATGTCGAGCACGTAGGTCGGCTGACAGAGACCCGAGAACCGCCCCCGGATGTCGCGCATCAACGCCTGGCCCTCTGCGAGGCTGGTGCGCAGATGGCTGGTGCCTGGGGCCAGATCGCCCTGATGCAGGTAGTAGGGCTTGATCCGGGTTTCGACGAGTCCGCGCATCAGCGCGGCCAGCGAGTCGGGATCGTCGTTCACGCCCCGCAAGAGCACAGTCTGGCCGAGCATGGGAATGCCGGCATCCACCAGGCGGGCGCACGCCGCACGCGCTTCGGCGGTGAGTTCTCGCGCATGATTGGCATGCAACGCCACATAGATCGCCTTGCCTTTGCAGCGAAGCGCCGCCACCAAGTCGTCCGTCACCGCCGCCGGATCCACCACCGGAACCCGGGTGTGGAAGCGCACGACCTTTACATGTTCAATCTTCGCCAGCCGATCCATCAGCTGACCCAGCCGCCGAGGCGAGAGCACAAACGGGTCGCCGCCGGTGACGATCACCTCCCAGATTTCCGGGCGGTCGGCGATATAGGCCACGGCGTCGTCCAGGACCGCGGGCGACAGCGCCTGGAGGCCCCCTGGCCCCACCATTTCCCGCCGGAAGCAGAAGCGGCAATAGACCGCGCAGACATGGGTGAGCTTCAACAGCACCCGATCTGGATAGCGATGGACGATCCCCTCCACAGGACTCATGACGTCGTCCCCTATGGGATCGGCGTCCTCAATCGGCAGAGTCTTCAGCTCGGCGTCGCTCGGGATGAACTGACGGGCGATCGGGTCGCCCGGCGTTTCAATCAACGCAACCATCGCCGGCGTAATGGCGACGGCGTATTGGGCCGCCACGCGCTCCAGGGCGGGCAATTGTGCGATCTCGACCAGGCCTGCCTGGGCGAGCGCCTGAGGATTGCGAAGGGTCTTGACGGGGGGCATGGGCTTGGCCGCAGGAGGCAGGGACGGCGGCATATGACTGAACTGGCGTGCTGGGGCAAATTCAGCAGGTGACGTGATCGGATCAGTCGACCTGGGCCACGGGGGTCCAGAGCACCTGATCGATGCGGTTCGCGCCGGTCGCCAACATGACAAGTCGGTCAAAGCCCAGGGCGCAGCCCGAAGCCTGCGGCATTTGGCCAAGCGCCGCCAGGAAGTCCTCGTCGAGCGGATAGCGTTCGCCATAGACCCGCCACTTCTCCGCCATTTCCGCCTCGAACCGTCGACGCTGCTCGTTCGCGTCCGTCAGCTCGCCAAAAGCGTTGGCGAGTTCTACGCCGCAGGCATAGAGCTCGAAGCGTTCCGCTACCCGCGGATCCCCCGGCTTGGGACGCGCCAGGGCGGCTTCGGCGGTTGGGTATTCACAGAGGATGCTGGCCCGCCCCTGGCCTAGTCGCGGCTCGATGAATTCCACAAGAATCCGGCTGAACACGTCGGACCAGGTGTCGTCGTCCGCCACGCGCAGCTTGGCGGCCCGGGCCGCTGCGGCAAGGCCCTCGCGGTCCGTCCCGCCGGCTGGGTCCAGTGTGGACAGGAGGTCGATGCCGGCGAACCGGTCGAAGGCCTCAGCGACCGTGATCCGCTCCGGCTCAGCGAAGGGATCGGCCGTCGCGCCGCGATAGCGAAAGGTCGTCGCGCCGGCCGCGTCCGCAGCCAGGGCCATCAGGCGCGCGCAATCGGCCATCAGGGTCTCGTAGGGCTCCTCGGCGCGATACCATTCCAGCATTGTGAATTCCGGATGGTGCAGCGGGCCGCGTTCGCGATTGCGCCAGACCCGGGCGAAATCAAAGATGCGCAGCTCCCCGGCGGTCAGCAGCTTCTTGCAGGCGAATTCGGGCGAGGTGTGCAGGAACAGGCGCGCTTGCTCGCCAGCGGTGGTGATCAGCTCCGTAGCGAAGGCGTGCAGGTGGGCTTCGTTCCCCGGCGAAACCTGCAGGGCGGCGGCCTCAATCTCCACGAACCCCTCATCCTCGAACCAGCAACGGATCGCGCGTGTCGTCCGGTTGCGCGCCATCAGCAACGGACGGCGGTCAGCATGGATGTCGGGGCGCCACCAGGGGGAGGGGGCGGGCGGACGGGGCGGCGTCAAGGGACTCGGCAAGGTGGGTCAACCTGCAGCAGGGGGTGGCGATCTCGGTGCGGATCGCTATAGGTGCGCGGAAACCGATCACCAGCATACTCGCGAAGATCCTCTCGAGGACATCGCGGACTTCAAGGATAGCTCACGTGAAAGTCGCCGCCAGTTCGCTCCGCAAAGGCTCCGTCGTCGATGTGGAGGGCAAGCTCTATGTGGTTCTCACCGCCGAGAACATCCATCCCGGCAAGGGCACCCCGGTCACCCAGCTCAACATGCGCCGCATCTCCGATGGGGTGAAAGTGTCTGAGCGGTGGCGCACCACAGAGCAGGTGGAACGCGCCTTCGTGGACGACCGCGACTACAACTTCCTCTACGAGGACGGCGAGGGCTATCACTTCATGAACCCGGAGAACTACGACCAGGTCGTGGTCTCGAAGGAAGTCGTGGGCGACGCCGCCGCCTATCTGCAGGACGGCATGACCTGCATTCTGTCCCTGCATGAGGGCGTGCCGATCGCCCTGCAACTGCCGCGCCTGGTGACCCTTGAAATCGTCGACACTGAGCCGGCGGTCAAGAACCAGACCGCCTCCTCATCCTATAAGCCGGCGATCCTCACCAACGGCGTGCGGATCATGGTTCCGCCCTACATCACCGCCGGCACCCGGGTGGTGATCCTTACTGAAGACGGCTCCTACCAGGAACGCGCCAAGGACTGACCGGTCCGAAGCCTCGGGACATCGCCTGTCCCGGGGCCTGTGCGTCCTGCGCGCACGCTTGGCCTCCGCGCAGAGGGTCTGGAGCGTCGCCGCCACGGGCGCCTCCAGGCCAGGACCTCATCTTCGCGAGTCAGACGGCTCAGCCTTGACTCACCGCACCCCTCTTACCATCTGCCTGATGTGGACTCACAGCGGCTGATTTTTCGGCGCCAGCCCCGTCAGCACGTTCGGCGCGCATATTATCTTCAGACCGGCGTTCGATCGAATTTGCTGCAATGCAGCATAAGTTTTCTCTTGGTACTAGAAATTCGATCAAGTTTACCTGGAGAAACCATTGTGCATCGCAGCAATACCACCCCCCTAAGCGGGGTGGCATGGTGAAGCTGCGCGCCTTGCCCTCTTGACCGTTGTAAAAGGGGTTGCCAAAGGACCCCTGCCGCACGTCTAACATAGCGGTAAGACTTCGCGTTCCTCCGGGAGGGCGGGGTTGCTCCCGCCTTCGAAACGCCGTCTTCTTCACAGGTTGTTGGAGAACAGCGTTACGGGTTCGGGCGCAGCGACAGCGGCTCTGGCGTCTTGTCCGGCGGTTACCGGGCAGGGCGGCGGGCTCTTTTGAGAATTGGGTGGAGACGCTCTCGCGCGACGACCCTCGGTCCAAACGTGCTAGACCAATAGGAACTGGCGACAGATGCTCGACAACAAACGGAAGACTCCTTTCATCGCTCTCCTCGGCGCTATGGCGCTGATGGCGAGCGCGCCGGCGTTCGCGCAGACCGCCGCTCCGGCGCCTGCTGCTGACGCTGCCGCGGCTCCTGCCGCCGCCCCGGCCGCGGCTCCCGCCGCGCCCGCTGCGGACGCCGCCCCCCCGCAAATGAAGAACGCCGGTAAAGCCGGGGTTATTCAAATGGCCATGGACGCCACCCCGGTCGTGAAGGTCGTGATGGTGGGCCTGATCCTCTCCTCGATCTTCTCGTGGACCATCCTGGTCACCAAGATGATCGAGTTCGGTGGCCTCAACCGTACGGCCGACCGCTTCGTGGAAGCTTTCCGCGGCGCCAAGTCGATCAATGACATGGGCCGGATCGCCATGTCCGACGAATTCGAAGGCAATCCGCTGGCCGACATGGCCGCCGCGGCCGCCCAAGAAGTCGAACTGTCGCGTCAGGCTGGCCTGCATATCGCTGGCGAGCACCGCGAAACCACCCTGCACCGGGCCGAAGCGGCCGTGGGCGCCGTCCAGGCTTCCCTCGGCAAGCGTCTGTCCTCCGGCATGCAGTTCCTGGCTTCGGTCGGTTCCTCGGGCCCCTTCATCGGCCTGTTCGGCACCGTCTACGGGATCATGAACTCGTTCATCGGGATCGCGAACACCAACACCACCAACCTGGCCGTCGTCGCCCCCGGCATCGCCGAAGCGCTGCTGGCCACCGGTATCGGCCTGTTCGCCGCCATCCCGTCGGTTATCTTCTACAACTACTTCCAGACGCGCATCTCCGCCTTTGGCGCGCGCACGGAAGGGTTTGTCGCTGAACTGATGAACGCCATCTCCCGGCAGCTCGACAAAGGGGCCTAAGCCAGATGGGCGCCAAACTCTCAGGATCTGGGGGTGGCAAGTACTCGGTGGAGGCGAATGCCGAGATCAATGTGACGCCCTTCGTGGACGTCATGCTGGTTCTCCTCATCGTCTTCATGGTGGCGGCGCCTCTCGCCAGCGTGACAGTTCACGTCGAACTGCCGCCGGCGGTGGCCAAGCCGGGTGTGAACCCTCCTAAACCGGTCTATATTTCGATCCAACCGAATGGGGCGATCTTCATCCAGGACTTCAAGACGGACGTGGCCAATCTTGGTGACGACCTGAGGAAGCAACTGGGTACGAAGCGTAATCCCACGAAGGAACGGATCTTCATTCGGGCGGACAAGGACGTCGTCTACGGCGACTTCATGGGCGTGATGAACATGTTGCAGGACAACGGGTTCTACAGCGTGGCGCTCGTCGGCGAAGACCAGAAGAAAGGGCCGGGGTGAAGCATGGCTGAAGACATCACCCACCCCGCCCATAATCCGTTCGATGCGCCGAAGCCGAAGACCAGCAAGGGTTTCACGGTCGCGATTATCCTCGCGCTCCTCGCCCACGCGGTCATTGGTTACATTCTCTGGAAGGAGAAGTTCGAGCCGAAGTACAAGGAGTACTCGGATGAGGTGACCGACGTGGCGCTTATCAAGCCCGCGCCGCCGCCCCCTCCGCCGCCTCCGCCTCCGCCGCCGAACACGCCGCCGCCGCCGCCGCCCAAGCTGCAGCCGCGTCCTCCGGTGAACGTCCCGGCCGACATTCCGACGATCCCGCCCCTGCCGGTTCCCCCGGTGGAGAAGCGGATCGAGGAACCCAAGCCGCCGGCGCCGGCCCCTGTGGCTCCGCCGTGTCCGTCGGTCATTTCGCAACCCGACTGGTCGCGGAAACCCAGTGCAGACGACCTCGCCCGGTACTATCCGGAACGGGCTCAGCGCATGGGGGTCTCGGGCCACGCGACACTGAACTGCTCGGTGACCGCGCAAGGCACGCTGTCCAACTGCTCGATCGTCGAGGAGACTCCGGAAAGCCAAGACTTCGGCAATGCCGCTTTGAAGCTCAGCAAGCTCTTCAAGATGCGGCCGTTGACCAAGGACGGCGCACCGGTGGAAGGCGGCTCAGTCCGAATTCCGCTCGCGTTCCAGCTGCCGAAGGGCTGAATCAGGCCAAGCGGCGAGTAGAACCAGGTTACAGGCCCCGGGGGTTCGCCTCCGGGGCCTTTTCTTTGCGCCCGGGACCTGTTCAATCGGCGTCGTGGCGCAGCCGGAGGTGGAAGTCTGAGCGAGGATCTTTCCAGCGCGTTCAAGACCCGTCCCGCCTGGCGGAACGACCGCGTCTTCCTGTTCGTGCTCCTGCCGTCGGTGCTGGCGATCACCACCGTCGACATGTTCTCGGTCGTCCACGACAGGGCCTTGGCGGGCCGGCCTGCGCCGCTCTGGGAGCCGGCCATCTGGGAATTCACCAGCGGCCTCGTCCTGTGGCTGCTGACGCCGGCGCTTATGACGCTCACCCGCCGTCTTCCGCCCCGGCCGCCGCCTGCTCTCGGCTGGCTCGTCTGGCACCTCGCCGGGGCTCTGGCCTTTTCCCTTGTCCATGTCCTGGCCATGGGACTGCTGCGCAGCCTGACCTATGCGGCGATCGGCAGCTTCTACGCACCCCTGGCTCCCCTGGGAGACTGGCCCTACGAGCTGCGCAAGGATCTGGTCACCTATGCGGGCCTGGTCACGGTCTATGCCATCTGGCGAGGTCCGGTTTCTGAGGTGGCGACCGTCGGACAAGGGCCGGCGCCCATCGAGGTCCGCGATGGCGCCCGGCGACTTTTCGTCCCAGTCTCTGACATCCTCTGGGTTGAGGCCGCCGGCAATTATGTGGAATTGCATCGCGACGCCGCGCCAATCCTGCATCGCGCCGCCCTTGCGGAGATGGAGCGCCGGCTGGCCGGGTTGGGCTTCGTGCGCATCCACCGCTCTCGGCTGGTGCGCCGCGACGCCATCGTCGCGGTGGAGACCAGGTCCTCAGGCGATTTCGTCGTTCGCCTGGCGGACGGCCAGGTTCTCGCCGGAAGC
>Ga0265327_10002478_pt1 | contig 19404 bp, 12 predicted proteins | sample 41621metaG_FD_202089 | JGI IMG/M metagenome (GOLD analysis project Ga0265327, IMG submission 202089) | Rhizosphere microbial communities from Carex aquatilis grown in University of Washington, Seatle, WA, United States - 4-16-21 metaG | ecosystem: Host-associated > Plants > Roots > Rhizosphere...
GCTCTTCCGATCTCTGGTTTGGCGAGGGTTTGCTCGCTTCGGTCAAGATGACATTAAATTTGAGGGAAGGGAAATCAAACAGTGAAACAGTGAGCAGTCTAAAAAGGGGGACGAGGTGATATTTGAACAAAATATTCTGATGTTCGCTCCCGTGAACCGCGCGATCGTCCGCTACCTTTTACTCCAGAATTGCGATTGGTTTTCTCACGACCGGAATTAAAACGCCGCGGCGTAAAGGGGTTTCCGTGAAAGAGTGGATGGATAGTTCTAAGTGAGTGTTTAGCAGTGGGTTGCGTTGTGGGTTTGACACATTTTCGTCTGGATTTCGTCTTAGTTGCGCAACGGTTTCTTCCCGCTGGCATGTGAGATGCTCGTGAGGATTCGCGGTTTTATCATTTTAATTGACGATTATGAATAACGATAACTTTAGCAGCTCGCAAAGTTCGCCTCGCACTGAGGTTTTGCAGAGCTTTTGGCAGCTTTTGAAGAGCAAACGGATTTCTTATTTGACGCTGCCGTTGATCGTGATGGCGACGATCGTGGAGTTCGTGATTTTGGCGACGGGCTGGAAGTATCAGCAGGTCGTCTGTTTGCCCAGCGGAATGGGCGTGAGCTTCTTTGGCATCGGCCCGATCGGCGCGACGATTCTTGCGGTGGAAACGTTGAAGTTGCCACTGGCGATCTGGACGGCGTCGCGCACGGGTTGGGCGAAGGGTTTCATGTTGATGATCGGGTTGCCGCTGATTTGTGTGCTGACTTTCCAATTGGTCAAAGACATGGCGGTTTATGAAATGGGCGTGGCGATGACGCCGGCGAGCCAGATGTTGGAAAAGGCGATGGCTGAAGACGCGAAGGTCGCGCAGCTCAAGGGTGAATTGGTCGGGATCAACGTGAAGAAGGTGGATCGGAAGAGCAAGCTGGTGGAGCTGGGTGTGCGCAAGGCGAAGGCGAAAGCGGATTTGGATGAAGCGATGAAGCTGAATGGCGAGATGCGCCAGGATGCGATTTCGATGACGGATTATCAGAAGCAACAGTTGTCGGAAGTGGAAGCGCGCCAGGCAACGATCATCAAGCAGGCGGACGCGGATAGCGCGCAGTTGACGAAGGCGATTGCGGAATTACGCGCGCAACGCGAAACGGAAGTGGGCCGGGCATCGCAATGGAATTCTGAAGAAGCGCGGCTGGAAAATGATTTCAAGGTGCGGATGGCTGATTATCAAAATAAGCGCGCGGCGTATGAAAAGGATTTGGCGGCTTATAACAGCGCGAATTTTTTGAAGCGGCAGTTGATGAAGGAGCCGATTAATCCGGGTGTTGCTCCCATGCGCGAAGATAATACGGTTTTGAAGCCGACGGCGATCGCGGAAATTGATGCGCAAATCAAAGCGAAGGAATCGGAGTTGGCGGCGGTGAACGCGAAGCGTCGCGAGCGCGTGGCGCAGATTGAGGACGACGCGCATAAGTTGCGTGAGCAGTTTGATACACGCTCCAGCTCGAAGCGCGAGGAAGCGGATCATAAGCGCGAGGCTTTGTTGGCTGCACAGGCAAATTTGGACAAGCAGTACGCTGAGGAGGAGAAGCAGGTTGATCAGGAGTATGCGGCGGTAGCACAAAAGGTGGACGGCATCCAGGCGCAAATCGATGCGAGCGCGAAAGCGGCCGCCGCGTTTTATGACGAACGCGAAGCAGCGATCAAGAAGACTCAAGTTTATCGTATCGCGACGACGGTGGAAATCGTTCGTGGGTTGTTGATGGGCCAACGCCCGGTGACGATCAAGGCGACGGCGAAGGAACGTGGCGATCTGTATACGGACCAGATCAGCATGGTGCGTATCTGGGTGTATCCGGTGTTGGCATTTATCGTGGCGTTTTTGCCGACGTTGATGGTGGAGATTGGTTTTTCAACTTTGTTTAAGCCTGAGGATAAACGCGCGGCGCATCGCCTGGGATTTTTCGGACGTCGTTTGCACTGGCTGTATATTCGCGCCGGTCGGCAAAAGATTTTGCGCGCGGAGCGTCTTGCGCAGGAAGCGTCGGCGCAAATCGCGAGTCGCGATCGCGCTTTGGCTACGGTTAATGCTTCAGCCCAGACAGCGCTGGCGGAGAAGGAAATTGAATTGCAGGCCGCTCGCGATGCCGCTGACGCCGCCGCGTTGCAGCACGCTGAAGTTTTGACCCAGAAGGAAGGGGAATGGGTCGCCAAGTTTAGTGACATTGCGGATTCGTTGAATCGCGCGATCGCCGAGAAGGATGAGCTGCGAGATATGCAGAAAACGGAAATCGATCGGCAGATTCAAATGCGTCAGAACGCGTGGTCCGATCGCCTGGCCGCGTTGCACAAGGAATTGGACGATCAACGCACCGCCTATGAAACGGAACGCACGACGATGTTGCAGGAGCATCACAGGAAATTGATGGAAGTGACCGAGGAATCCAAAACGCAGGTGATGCAGGCACGCCGGCAGATGGCGGATGCGGAATTGGCTGCGGTGGAAGGTTCGTCGAAGCTGTCACATGATTTGAAGGAAGCTTTGAACGCGCGCGATCTCGCGGAGGCTCAATTAAAACAACAGGCTGAGACGTTCGCGGTGCGATTAAGCCAGGCGAGTGAAGACGCGAGCCGGGAGGTCGAGAAAGCGGCACGTGCGGAGAAGGCTCGTTCGGATCGCCAGCAAATGGAGTTCGAGAAGACCTTGCGCCAACGTGAAGATGATTTTGAACGGCGTTTGCGCCAGCGCGAACAGGAATTAGCCGCGGCGTTTGAGGGCGATCTCGCGTTAACAAAGGCCGAGGCTGAAGATGTTGCGAGCCGGCGCGAAGTGGAATTGCAACGTCAGCTTGATACGCGGGTGCGGGAAGTGGATGCGCGCTGGAAGCAAGAAGTGGATAAGCGCGAAGAATCTGTGCGGATCAAACTCCAGCAACGTGAGCAACAATTATTGTCGCAGGCGGAAGTGCGCTTGAACGAAGCGCGCGCGCAGGGCGAAGAGGAATTGCGTCGTCGCCAGGCTGAAATGGAACGTCAGTTGAGCGCGCAGGCGCATGATGCTGACGCGCGCTTGATGCAGGAATTACAACAGAAGGAGCTGGCTTTCCATGCGCGTTTGAAACAACGCGAAGTGGAACTTGCGGCAAAATCTGCTGTGCGCGAAGCCGAGTTGCAGAATCAATGGTCGGCCGATATGCGTGCCCGCGAGGAGAAATGGCAGCGGCAGGCAGATAGTCGCGTTCAATCAGTTGAAGCGATGCTTTCTCAGGATGCACAGCAAAAAGAAGAAGCTTTCCATGCCAAAATGCGTCAACGCGACCAGGAATGGCAGACGAAGCTGGAGACGGTTCGTGGCGAATTGCGAACCCAGGCCGAAGAGGAATTGCGCCGCCGCGATGCGGAAGCTGCGGAAGCCCGCTCACGCGAGGTGAAGGAGCTTGAGGTTCAGTTGCGCAAATCGGTTGAAGAGAAGCAAGCGGGTATTTTGGCAGATTCGAAAAAACGCGAGCAGGATCTCGTCGCCCGTCTGGCGTGGCAAACTGAAGCTTGTCAAAAGGCGGAGAAGGAACGCGATGAGGCCAAGCAATTGGCCTTCGAAAAACGCCGCCAGGTGCACGATTTAAATAACAAGTTGGGCCAGGTTTCGTTACTGCTCGGTGGTATCGCAAACGGAAATGGAAACGGGAGCGGCAACGGAAACACAACACACTTGGCCGTTTCGACTGTTAGTAGAAATAGTTAAATAATTACGATGGGGATCCGGCTCACATCAGGTTGACCGGATCCACATCGATCATGATCGAGACATCTTCCGGGAGCGTGATGCTCTTATTCAACTCAGCCAGACGCTGGCTGAGTTTGCTCATCTGGTGCGTGCGTAACATGATTTGATAGCGGAATTTGGTTTCCGCGCGCGCGAGCGGGGCAGGGGCCGGGCCGGCGATAATGAGTTTTGACACCGAGAGCTTTTCAATTTCGCGTTTTACGTATTCGGCGCTGAGCTTCACTTTATCTTCGTTAATTCCTTTCAACGTAATGAGCGCGATGCGGCTGAGCGGCGGGTATTCGAGTTGTTGGCGGAATTCTATTTCCTGTTCGTAAAAACCGGCGAAGTCGTGCCGGCGCGCGTATTGGATTGCCGGATGAAACGGCGTGAAGGACTGCACGAAAACTTCGCCTTCGACATCGCCGCGACCGGCGCGACCAGCGACCTGGGTGAGGAGTTGGAAAGTGCGTTCGCCGGCGCGGAAGTCCGGGATGTGCAGGCTGAGATCGGCAAAGATGATGCCAACGAGTGTGACATTCGGGAAATGCAGGCCTTTGGCGATCATTTGCGTGCCGACAAGGATGTCAATTTTTCCAGTGCGAAAATCGCCGAGAATGTTGCGATAATCTTCCTTGCGTTTGAGCGTGTCGGAATCCATGCGACGAATGCGCGCGTGCGGGAAGATTTTCGTGAGCGTGGCTTCGACGCGTTCGGTGCCGAGGCCGGAGTAGCGGATGCCCGGATTTTTGCAGGTCGGCTCGGGACAAACTTTCGGCGCTTGTGTTTCGTGAGCGCAGATGTGGCACATGAGTTTATGGGCGGCGCGATGGTAGGTGAGGGAGACGCTGCAATTGGGGCATTTGGCGACGTAACCGCAGAGGTTGCATTGGAGCGAGGTGGCGAACCCGCGGCGATTGAGAAAGAGAAGCGTTTGTTCTTTGCGCTCGAGGCGCTTGATCATGGCTTCTTTAAGTTCAGGAGAAAAAACGGGCGGACCTTGTTTTTCTTTGCGCGCGACGTGGCGCATGTCGACGACCCGGACGATCGGCATTTTCTTGTCGTCGACGCGGGTGAGCATCTCGAGCAGGTGATATTTCTTTTTTTGGACGTTGTAAAAACTTTCGAGCGACGGCGTGGCTGAACCGAGGACGACGACGGCGTTTTCCATTTGGCCGCGAACGACAGCAACATCGCGCGCGTGATAGCGCGGAGCTTCTTCCTGTTTGTAGGAATGTTCGTGTTCTTCGTCGACGATGATGAGGCCCAGGGGTTCGACAGGCGCGAAAATTGCAGAGCGCGCGCCGATGACGATGCGGGCGCGGCCCTGGCGGATTTTGTGCCATTCGTCGTGGCGTTCACCGGTGCTAAGGTGGCTGTGTAAAACGGCGACGAGTGTTTGCAATGAGCCGCTGCTGAAACGTGCTTTGAAACGCTCGACCGTTTGCGGTGTAAGCGCAATTTCCGGGACGAGGACGATGGCGCCTTTGCCTTGTTTGAGCGTGTGGGCGATGGCCTGGAGATAAATTTCGGTTTTGCCGCTGCCGGTGACGCCATGAAGGAGGAATGTATTACCTCGTTGCGCATCGAGCGCGGCGGTGATTTGCGTGAATGCCGCCGTTTGCTCAGCATTTAGTGTGAGCGGTTGGCTCGGAAGAATAGTTTCGCGCGCGTAAGGATCGCGTTCGGAGATTTTACCGGCGATTTCGAGGAGGCCTTTGTCTTCGAGCTTACGAATCGTCGCAGCGGTCGTGTTCGCCAGAGTGGCGAGTTCTTGCAGTCGCAGCTCGCGGCGGGCGTTGAGGATGTCGAGGATTTCCTGTTGGCGTTTGGTGACTTTCGGGGGCTCGGGTGGTTGCAATGCTCGGACGAAAAGAAGTTCGCGCCAGCCTTCTTTTTCGCGACGAACGGCTTCCGGCAAAACCGTTTTGAGGGCGATCTCGGGCGGGCAACAATAATATTCGCCAATCCAACGCGCGAGTTTGAGGACGTTGGGCGTGACCTGCGATTGTTTGCCGATCACGCTGGCAATGGGGCGAAGGTTGGCGTGCGGAGAATCGTCAGGCAGCGAGGTCACGCAGCCCATGACGGTGCGATTGCCGAACGGGACTTTGACGCGGGTGCCGATTTGCACCGCTTCCTGCAACTCCTCGGGAACGGCGTAGTCGAAGTCTTTGCCGAGCGCAATTTCGAGCGTGACGCGAGCGATCATGAACAGGGCTCAAGGAATGCACCAAACGGAATCCTTCGCGTTATCATTTGCCTTGTTCGTTACAGCTTTTCTTTGAGCGAAATGTCGACGATCAAGTCGGTGGCGATGCGTTCGAGGTCGCGGCGCATTTTGGCGACGTCGGTAGTGTTCGGAATACGCAGTTGCGCACGCGCTTTAAAAATGGATTCACCGGACATGGCAGCGCTGCCGCGTTCGGTATCGAGTTCTTCGACATTCACGCCGTGGGACGCGAGGACGTGTGAGATTTCGCGCACAATGCCAGGACGATCATGGCCGACAATTTCGATTTCGCTATAGCGATGGCCTGAAGGTTCGGGAGTCGGATGATCGAGATGAATGATGACGCTCAGACCGCGAGATTCCAGGGCCCGCAACGCTGCGATAATCTTGTCTTCCTGTTCGGCTGGAAATTCGACGCGCAATATACCGGCGAAATGGCCGCCAAGTCGTGACATCCGGCTCTCGAGCCAGTTGCCGGAATGTTTGGTGACCATTTCGGCTACGGCTTCGACGAGGCCCGGACGATCGGGTCCGATCATGGTCATGACGAGAGAGCGTTGCATACGTTGAATCAGTTAAACCGGTTTTGACGAAAATGAAAGACGAACATCGAAGCCGACTTCTTGTGATGATGAGGTGACGATTGCAATTCGCCAGCTGAGCACATAGTTTGAAACGCGAATATCATGTCAACTGTTTCTACTGAAGCGACAAAGCTCGACGCGCACTTGCGCGAAATTATCAATTGGCATTTCTCGCCGGAAACCGGATGTCAGTTTTGGCTGGAATGGGCAGGCAAGGCTGGATGGGACCCGCGCAAAGAAATCAACACTGTCGCCGACATGCTGAAGTTTCCGCATTTTCAGGACGAGTGGCTTCGCGATTTGCAGCCGGAGGTTTGGGTGCCAAAAAAATTTAAGGGCAAGCCATTCAACATTTTCGAAACCGGCGGCACGACCGGCATGCCGAAGCAGCGTATTGGTTGGGATGATTACAAGGTCGATTACGAGGAATTTTCCGGGAAGATATCCGATGAACATTTTCCAAAAGGCGCGGCGTGGTTGATGGTTGGACCGACCGGCCCGCGGCGATTGCGTTTGGCAATCGAACATCTGGCAAACTTCCGTGGCAGTTCGTGCTATTTCATTGATCTCGATCCGCGCTGGGTGAAAAAGGTGATCGCCGACAAAAAGTTTGAAGTGGCTCGCGCTTACATGGATCACGTCGTTGATCAAGGCGTGACGATTTTGAAGCATCGTAAGATCGCTGGGTTATTCACGACGCCGAAGTTGCTTGAAGCGCTCGGCGAGAAAATAAATTTATGGGACGCAGGAATTCGCGGAGTGTTTTGTGGTGGAACGACGATGGCGCCGCAATATGTGCGGTATATCGTTGAAGAGGTTTTGGAAAATCGGATTGGATTTTATCCGACTTATGGGAACACGCTGATGGGCCTGGCGGCGAGTGTGCCGTTGCAGCCCGAAGACAAATTTTCGATCACATATTATGCGCCGCAACCGCGTGCATTGTTACGTGTGGTAAATCCGAAGGCGACGGACCAGACGGTTGATTATGATCAATGGGGACGGGTGGAGTTGACGACGTTGACGCGCGAGTTTTTCATGCCGCGTTTTCTTGAGCGCGATGAGGCGATTCGCCGCAGGCCGCGCGCGCCTTACACGTGGGATGGTGTGGCGGAAGTGCGCCCATTCGGGGCGATGGAGAAGAATATCGTTGAAGGCGTGTATTAGGCGCTCGTAGGTCCGGCTTTAGCCGGTTGGGCGTAATTGCGCGCTGTGTGTCCGTGAGTTCCGCCGGCTAAAGCCGGGACTATAAACAGATAGTCCTATTTCAGATTTTCCGGGTTCAACGGTTGCAAATCTTTTGGGAGGAACTTGCCGTCTTTGCGGATGAGTTCATCGTCGAACCATACTTCGCCTCCACCCCATTCCTTGCGCTGGATGAGGACCATATCCCAGTGCACGGCGGAGCGGTTGCCGTTATCGGCATCTTCGTAGGCCTGCCCGGGAGTGAAGTGCAGTGAACCGGCGATTTTTTCGTCGAACAAAATATCGCACATCGGGCTCAGAATGTAGGGATTGAAGCCCAATGAGAATTCGCCGATGTAGCGTGCGCCGGCGTCGGTATCCAAAATTTCGTTGAGACGTTTGGTGTTGTTACCCGTTGCTTTGATAATTTTCCCGTTCTGAAATTCCAGACGGACGTTTTCGAATTTCGTCCCGCCGTAAATCGTGGGCGTGTTGTATTGAATGCAGCCTTGAACGGAGTCTTTAACGGGACACGAGAACACTTCGCCGTCAGGAATGTTGCGTTTGCCTTCGGCGAGCAATGCGCCAATCCCTTTGATGCTGAAACGCAAGTCCGTGCCGGGGCTGGTGATATGGACCTTGTCGGTGCGATTGAAACGGCGCTGCAATGGAAGCATTGCTTTAGCCATTTTTGGATAGTTCATCGTGCAAACGTCGAAGTAAAAATTCTCAAACGCTTCCGTGCTCATGTTCGCACCCTGAGCCATGCTCGGCGTTGGCCAGCGTAAGACGCACCATTTTGTCTTATTGACCCGTTGATCGAGAACTGGCCGCATGATTTTGCTATGTAAGGCCATGAGATTACTCGGCACGTCCGAAGTTTCCGAAGCATTGTCCGCTCCACGAATCGCGATATAGGCCTGCACCTTTTTCATGCGGAACATTTCAATGTCCCGTTGCGACTCAGCTTGTTTTTCGTTGGTATCGCGAACGATCTCGCGCGTGACTCGGCTATGGCGACATTCGATGAGTGGGATCGCGCCCCGGCGACGGACGGCGCGCATCAATTCGATGGCCATTTCGTCGGGCGTATCGATCATGTCGAGCATGACGTGTTCGCCTTTCTTGAGTTCCGTCGAATAGTTCACGAGCAAGTCGGCCAGTTTGGTATAGCGCGGGTCTGTCATAGTATCGTCCTTAACTAAGCACGAGCGGGCGCGATTGGAAAGGGGAGAGTAAGAAATGAGCAGTTTTGCAGTTCAAGCTTGCAACTGTTTGCATGACAGCCTCTAATGAGCCCGGAGCCAAACAGCTTAATACAACCTGATAACGTATTTGTATGTACATTGCGCGAGTTTGGCGCCAGCTTCGGATTACGACAGAGGTTCTGATAGCCTCTGTCGTTTGTGTTTCGACTACTTTCGGACAAACCAATTTTGATCAAGGAAGCACAAATGAAGCTTCTCCTTCATCGCTCAAGCATCTTAGCCTTGAGACAATATTGGACCTCGACATCACGACGGTGTCGAGACGGCCAGAGCCATACATGGAAGCGCCGGCTGCGATTCAGGTTATCACCGGTGAAGAGATTCATCGCTCGGGCGCTACCAGTTTGCCGGAAGCATTGCGCCTGGCTCCGAATCTCGAAGTAGCGCAGGTTAATTCCCACGATTGGGCGATCAGTGCGCGCGGGTTTAATACCTCAATTGCCAACAAGCTTTTAGTGATGATCGACGGGCGCAATGTTTATACCCCGCTCTACGCCGGTGTGTTTTGGGACGCGCAGCAGGTTTTGCTCGAAGACATTGACCGGATTGAAGTGGTCAGCGGACCGGGCGGGACGTTGTGGGGTGCAAATGCAGTGAACGGAGTGATTAATATTGTCACCAAGAGCGCGCGTGATACGCAGGGACTCTATGTTTCGGGCGCTGGCGGAACATTTATGCAGAACTACGGTGCGGTTCGCTACGGGGGTGCTCTTTCCAGCAACTTGTTCTATCGTGTTTATGCCCAGCGCTACGACTACAACGGCTCCCAGTCGCCGGACGGGCAGACTTTGCCAGATCGCTGGGATATGACGCAGGGCGGATTCCGGATGGACTATTATCCATCGAGCAACGATGTGATGACCTTGCAGGGGGACGCTTATGGCGGCGAAGAAGGGCACTCGGCAACGACAAACTTGAATGGACAAAACATTGTCGGTCGATGGTCACGTGCGGTGTCGCCAGATTCCGATTGGCAATTGCAGGCCTACTTTGATCGAACATGGCGGCGGGTGCCGCTCAGTTTTTCGGAAGACTTGAAAACATACGATCTCGATTTCCAGGATAGATTTGAAATTGGTGAACGCAACAACGTGCTATGGGGACTGGGCTATCGTTTGTATGACGACGACACGGTCACAGGTCCAGGGCTGACGTTTAACCCGCCGCATAAGGCTTTCCAACTATTCAGCGGCTTTGTGCAGGATGAAATAACGCTCAAGCCGGATAAATTGAAGCTGACGATAGGAACCAAGATTGAGCATAACGATTTTTCGGGATGGGAATTGCAACCCAGTGGACGTCTTGCATGGACACCGGACACAAAACAAACATTCTGGGGCGCGATCTCCCGGTCAGTGCGTTCTCCAAGTCGAATCGATTCGGATTTTACGTCGCCAAAAGTGTTGACGCAGAATCCGGATTTCGACTCGGAGAAAGTTGATGCGTTTGAACTGGGCTACCGTGTTGCGCCGAAATCGAACATGTCAGTTGCGATTTCCACATTCTACAATATTTACGATCAACTTCGGAGCGTTAACATCTTGCCGAACGGGACTCTTTTTCTGGGTAACGATTTTGAAGGAGAGACGGCGGGGGTGGAGCTGTCCGGTGACTATCGGCCCGTGGATTGGTGGCGATTGCGCGGTGGATACACCTATCTCTACAAACATCTGGCGAGCGATGGGACCGCTGGCGTCGTTGCCAGCGTTCGCGAAGGCAATGACCCAGAGCACCACGCGATCATTCAATCCACCTGGGACCTGCCCAAAAACATTCAGTTCGATTGGGTCATGCGTTATGTAGATCGTCTTACGAATCCACGCGTGCCCGCCTACCTGACGGCCGATGTCCGGCTGGCATGGAAGTTCAAAGAACATTATGAGCTCTCTTTTGTGGCTCAAAATTTGTCGGGACCTCACGGGGCATTTAGCTCTGGCACGGCGACGGTTGACATCCCTCGTAGCTATTACGGCATGTTGACTTATCGATATTAACCAATGCACTCAGGAAAACTGATACGAAGACGTTCAAGCGTTCCGCGAAGCGGACTGCTGGCACTTTGGTTTTTCTTTGTCGTCTTCTGCGGTCCCGTGCAAGCGCAGGCACCGCAGCGTTTAAACCTGGAAGCGGCATGCCTCTATAAATTCATCGGCTATGTTGATTGGCCCGCGAGCGCCTTTGAGAATTCAGCGAGCCCGTATATTATTGGTATTGTGGGAACCGATCCTTTCAATCGAATACTCGATGGAATTGTCGAAGGGGAAAAAATCAATGGTCGCCCGATCGAAGTGCGCCGATTTGTTGACGGCAAGGTCGGAAACTGTCACGTCGCTTTTATCAGTCCCTCGGAATCGGGCCGGGTACGGTCGGTTTTGGACAAGTTAAAAAACCGAAGTGTTTTGACGGTAAGCGATGTGTCCGGTTTTGCCGGCGAGGGAGGGATGATCGGATTCGTGACGCAAGCGAATAAAATCCGTTTTCAAATCAATCTTGATGAAGCCGAGCGCGCCCACCTGAAGATCAGCGCCAAACTGCTTCAGTTGGCAACTGAGATTGTGCATACCAAATCGCGTCCGTAAATGCTAAGGAACGTTCCAATCAAACGGAAGCTGATGTTGGCGATGGTGCTGACGGGCGGCAGCGTGCTGCTGCTGACCTCCATGGCATTCATGAGTTACGGAGTCATTACAGCGCGGCGCAACCTCACGCAAAATCTCAATATCCTTGCCGAAATCACCGCAGCAAACGCGAGCGCGGCGCTGTTGTTCGAAGAACCAAAAACCGCGAACGAAATCCTCTCCAAGCTGCAAGCAGAAACGACGGTGATCAAGGCAGCCCTCTACACCCGCGATCACAAACTCCTGGCTCATTATCCGCCAACGATGCCGGACAAGAATTATCCAGCAATAGAAACGGGAATCATATCGCGATTTCGCGCTGGCGCGGTGGAAATCTTTTATCCGGTGCACGAGGGCGAGCGATGGGTCGGGACACTTTATTTGCAGTCGGATCTGTCGCCACTTTATGACCGGTTTCGACTTTATATAGTTATTGTTGGTGCGGTAATGCTAACAGCGATAGCAATCATTCTTTTATTGGCGAACTGGCTGCAGCGACAAATTTCAGGACCGATTCTTCAACTTGCGGATACCGCTCGAGCCGTGTCCGAAAAGCGCGATTACACTGTGCGCGCAAAGGCCGTTGGGGCTGACGAACTCGGCGCGCTGACGGAGGCGTTCAATCATATGCTCAACCAGATCCAAGAGCGTGAGGCAGCATTACGCGTCAGCCAGAGTGAACTCCAGGAGTTGAACCGTGAATTGGAAGAACGGGTATTGCTTCGTACGTCTGAACTGGCGTCGACGAACAAGGAATTGGAAGCGTTTACTTATTCGGTGTCTCACGATTTGCGGGCACCGCTGCGACACGTCGATGCATTCGCGCAACTCGCCCAGGAACAAACGGTCGACAGCGGGTCGCCGGAATTGCGCAAATATGTGGAGCGTATCCGTGCCGGGGTCCAAAATATGGGGCGGCTTATTGATGATCTCTTGAATTTGTCCCGGGTCGGTCGCGGGGAAGTAGTTCAACAATCGGTTTCACTTAATGCACTTGTCGACGAAGTTATTAGTGAGATGCGACCGGAGATTGAAAATCGCAATATCAAGTGGGCCATCGGACGACTGCCGGCGGCGGCTTGCGACCCGGGCTTGATCAAGCAGGTCTTCGCCAATTTGATCGCAAACGCGGTTAAATACACACGACCACGCGAACAAGCGGTTATCACTATTGATGTGGAGGCCGTCGACGGGACGCGGGCAATTTACGTGCGGGATAATGGGGTTGGCTTTGACAGCCGGTATAAGGAGAAGCTGTTTGGGGTGTTCCAACGCTTGCATCGTGCGGAAGAGTTTGAAGGGACGGGGGTCGGACTGGCGATTGTGAAACGCATCCTTGATCTCCATGGCGGGAGGATCTGGGCGGCGTCCGAACTCGACAAGGGCGCGACATTTTGGTTTACTTTCCGTGGCCTAGCAACTCAGCAGAGCAAAAATTGATGAATACCCCCGTTGAAATTTTGTTGGTTGAAGACAACCCCACTGATCTCGAGTTGACGCTGCTCGCTCTGCAGAAACACAAGCTCGCCAACAAGGTGCACGTGGCACGGGATGGGGAGGAAGCGTTGGATTTTTTGTTCTGTCGAGGTGTTCATGGCGGCCGCAGCTTTGATAATCCGCCCAGAGTTGTTTTACTCGATTTGAAGCTTCCGAAAATCGACGGCCTCGAGGTATTGCGTCAACTGAAAGAAGACCCGCGCACCCGCGCGGTGCCGGTGGTAATAATGACTTCATCCAATCAACAGCGGGATATGGTGGAGAGCTACAAGTTCGGGGTGAACAGTTATATTCAGAAGCCGATCAATTTTTCAGACTTTCAGGATATCATGGGACAACTCGGCTATTACTGGCTGGCGATTAATCAGCCACCGCCGCCAGCAGCGTTTAAATAGGAGTGTTTCCTGTTTGCGGCACCCGGCCCGTTGGGGGCGGTTTGAGATTGTTGTTTTAAGCGCGCACGCACGACTGCAATCGTTTCCTTCATTTGGCGCAGAGACGCCTCTGAATCCTGAATGGATTGTTTCAACGAGGCCAAAGATTCTATGCCTTCATCAAGGTCCATGGGTTTATTTTAGGAATTACCGAACAAATGTCGTCCTGAAATGTGTATCGGGAGGGGCTCTGAAATGGTATGTCAAAGTTTTACCGACAGACGAGGCCTGACTGTTCGTTACGGGTTTCTCCGGCGAGGGTTGCGATTCGGATGGGACGCGGACTGCTAAAATTTTTTGTTGGTTTGTAATAATTCGTGTTACGTTGCGGCTGAATGATTTTGGCACAGGATGAATTGGAAAGCCTGATTCGGGTGCAGCACCGGTCACCGCACCAATTTCTAGGGATGCACCCGCTCGGCAACGGCTCGGGGCTTGTCGTGCGCGCCTTCTGGCCGCAAGCGGCACAGGTGGAAATTGTTCCGACGCACGAGAAAAATAAGCCGTCCGTTAAACTTAAAAGGATTCACGACGACGGTGTTTTCGAAGGCACAGTCGACAAGGTCAACAAGGTCTACGCCTACGATTTGGTGATTACCGAGCATGATGGGCGGAAAATTCGGACACGCGACCCGTATTCGTTTTTGCCGACGTTGGGTGAACAGGATTTGTTCTTATTTGGGCAGGGGAATGAGCGACGCATTTACGATAAGCTGGGGTCGCACCTGCGGACGATTGACGGGGTTGCCGGGACCAGTTTTGGAGTGTGGGCGCCGAACGCACAGCGAATCAGTGTCGTCGGAGATTTCAATAAATGGGATGGACGCTGTCATACGATGCGGTCGATCGGGGCTTCCGGCATTTGGGAAATCTTCATTCCTGGAGTGGGTGAAGGTGCGCATTACAAATACGAGATCAAAGATATCCATGGCAAAGTGAAGTTGAACACCGATCCGTACGGGTTCTTTTTTGAGACGCCTCCCAAGAACGCTGCGATCGTTTGGAATAATACCAAGTTCAAATGGAACGATGACGCGTGGTTGAAGACGCGACGCGAACAAAATCCCTTCCGAAGTCCGATGAGCATTTACGAAGTGCACGTCGGGTCATGGCGGAAGAAGAATGAAATAGAGTCGTTGAGCTATCGGGAGATGGCCGATCCTTTGGCGAAATATGTCAAAGACATGGGGTTCACGCACGTAGAATTTCTGCCGACGGCGGAGCACGCTTATTTCCCGTCGTGGGGATACCAGGTGACGGGATTTTATGCGCCGACCAGCCGGTTCGGAACGCCGGATGATTTTCAATATCTCGTCAATCGTTTACATGAGGCGGGCGTAGGAGTGTTAATGGATTGGGTTCCGGCGCATTTCCCGCGCGATGAATGGGCGCTGGCCAAGTTTGATGGCACGGCATTATACGAACATGAGGATCCGCGCAAAGGGGCACACCAGGATTGGGGGACGTTAATTTTCAATTACGGCCGACATGAAGTCCGGAATTTTCTCGCGGCGAACGCGCTGTTCTGGTGTGAGCGGTATCACATGGACGGTCTGCGCGTCGATGCGGTGGCTTCAATGCTTTACCTGGACTACTCGCGCAAACACGACGAGTGGATTCCCAATCAATATGGTGGCCGCGAAAATCTGGAAGCGGTGGAGTTTCTGCGTCACTTCAATCACGTCGTGCATACGGAAGCGCCCGGGGTGATCACGGTTGCAGAAGAGTCGACGGCGTGGCCGTTGGTGACGCGTCCGCCTTATCTCGGCGGGTTGGGTTTCACGTTCAAGTGGAATATGGGTTGGATGCACGACACGCTGAATTATTTCAGCCGCGATCCGATCCATCGTAAATTCCACCAGAACGACCTGACGTTCGCGATGCTCTATCATCACAACGAGAATTTTATTCTGCCGTTGTCACATGATGAAATCGTGCATGGCAAGGGATCGCTTTTGCGCAAGATGCCGGGTGATGATTGGCAGAAGTTTGCGAACCTGCGCGCGCTGCTTGCGTATCAGTGGCTGTTTCCCGGCAAACAATTGCTGATGATGGGTAGTGAATTTGGGCAAAGCGCGGAGTGGAATGCGAATGCGTCGCTCGACTGGTGGTTGCTCGATGCGGGACCGTTTCATCGCGGGTTGCAAAATTTCGTGCGCGATTTGAATCACTTTTACAAAAGCGAGCCTGCTGTTTTTGAAGGGGACTATGACTTGTCGGGATTCTGGTGGATTGATTGCAGCGATGTGGAGAACAGCGTTTTGTCGTTCATGCGACAGACACACGATGGTTCACGTCGCGTGGCGGTGATTATGAATTTGACGCCGGTGCTGCGTCACAATTATCGCATCGGCGTACCCGAGCCGGGTTTCTGGAAAGAGGTCATCAATACGGATGCGGGAACTTACGGCGGCAGCAATCATGGAAATTTAGGCGGGATCAATGCCGACGAAGTGAAGGTGCATGGGCAACCGTATTCGTTGAATCTGACGCTGCCGCCATTGAGCGTTGTTGCGTTTCGGCCGGAGAAAAGATGACCGTGGCGCCAGGCCCGGTTAGTTTTGTTTACGGCAGCACTTGCGAACGATAGAAGCGCGAGCCGGTTACCGGACTATCCTGAAAATCGATCACGCCATTTGCGTCTGCTTTGCCGTTGGAAAGAACCTGCCAGGGAGTGTTTGTGGTCAGGAGCGCGCCGACGTATTGCAGAGCGTAATTGGCGTTGGCGACGCCTGTGAGATGGACGTCAACCGTGCCGCCACCGAGCAATTGAATGGCGAGGCTTGGCGCAGGAGCGCTGCCGCCGACGACGAGACTTGCCAATCCGGCTGTGGCCGGATTTGATCCCGGAAGATGGCCATTCACTGAATCGGAATCAGTGGTGATAAAGCGCAGGTTGATGTTTGCGGAAGTTTGAGGCGTTACCCAGGGATCACTGCCGTCTAAAGGCGTGGTGGTTGTGTACATCCCGTAAGGTGCGCCTGCAGTTGGGGCGGATGAATTTGTGGTCAATGTCGGGAACCAATAGATCGCGAGTGGGTCACCGGGATTCCAATTTCCAGAAAAGCTCAAGCTTGGAGCAACATCGATGAGCACGCCAGGGGCGCCAGAGGAAAGGAGATTAAATTTTGCAATGACGATATCGTCGCCAGTTGCAAAAGCACCGGAGGTCGGTCCATTGAAAGTGCCGTCGGTAGTGCTGGCGACGAGAATAACTAAGCCGTTAGTGGACATGGCTACGCCGTTGGCATCTTTCAGTAAGTCAGCATCGACTGTGATAGTAAGCGCTTGAGAAGTCCAGGAAGCCAAAGCCAGAGCCGCAAAAATCAGAATTCGCATGACAGATAAATATGCTCCAACGGGTTAGTCTGAGCACTTACTATTCAATCACATTGCGACGCGAAACACAACTGTAAGTTTCGCAGCCACTGGAGATTGCAAATGCACCTTCCGTTCTCAGACATTTGCTCGCGGCTGGCTTGGTTTTTCATTTTAGGTAACAAAATGGTAACACTTTGTTTTGTTATTGAGACGGTTTGTTGCTCGGTGGAGCTGGTGAATGTGTCTCGCCTGCAGTGGGTTGCGCAGGCTGTTGCCTTTCCTGCGCGATTTGAGCCGCTGGTTTCGATGGCTTTGCGAGGAAAGTGTCGACGGTGTTCTTGCGGAACTCACGGATTTCCTTTCGGACTCTGGTGCTGGCTTTGATGAAATCAAAGGTGCTGCCAATGGTGAAAGTGCGACTCGCGATGGCGGCTTCCAGTTTTGATTGTAATGAGGCCAGTCGTTTGGCTTCGACTTCATGCGAAGCGAAGATTTTATCGTAGATCGCATCGAGTTGAACGGCGCGGAGGGAGCGGATTTCGATGTCGTGATCGCGGGCCCGACGCAGCAGGGTCTGCTTGGAGACGTTCAGTTTTTCGGCGATGGCGTCGAAGGAAAGGCCGTCGGCGAAGTTCGATGAATTGGTTTTTGGTTTCATTGGTGTGCAGATCGTCACTTTCTTTTTCATTTCTTCGTTTAAATTGTTACTACGTTTACAATAGTGTTGTTACTTAATAAGAAGTGGCATATGTCAATATTAAAAAATGAAGTAACTGTTGTGGGTGGGTTTGAAAAAGTGAGGGAAGGGCTTCTGAGGCGTTTTGATCTGTGTTGCGGACGTCCCGAAACCCGTCCGATGAAACCGGTGCTGAATCAGGCTTCAATCAATGGTTGAAATAAAAAAGGCGTCCCGCCGAAGCAGGACGCCTTGTGTAATTCTAACGCTTTATGGAGCGTTGCTGAACTTGGCGGTAATCGACAAGTTCGTCTTCATCTGGAACGTCAGCGAGTTGATGGTCGTCGACGTCGCAGTCGTTGAGACCAACGCGCTTGGATCGCTCAATACCCACTGACTGAAGGTCACTAAATGGCCCATTGCGGTCGCTTTGACCGTATAGTTGTGGCCGTAGGTTAGAACTGCGGTGTTGGTCGGGTTACCCCAATTCTTCGAGGTCGTATCGAGTACCGAGAGGACGTGGCCTGTGCCAGCGGTCGTCAGGGTCAACGTCTGCGGATTGCTGTTATAGAACACGTGGGTGCCCTTGGTGCTTACCGTCGTGTTGCCGTCTGAATCGGTCGCAATGCCGTAGAAGGTGTTTGTGCCATCTACTAAGGTTACTTGCGACAGGAAGAACGCTGGCTTACCAGCGCTCGGATTGGTCGCAAGCAACGAGGTCGGTTTCTGCACAAACGTCACGGGGAAGGTCGCCGTGTTGGCAGCGTTACTCACCAGGGCCGAGACAATCAGGCCTTTGTCAACTGCTTGGCCGAGGAAGTCGATTGTCGGAGCTACGTTGGTGCCGGTGGCATCCTTAACGATAGCGTCGCCTGGCTTGTAGGCCGGCTTGGCTGATCCATCCGCAGGCTTGAGCAATAACACCACTTTAGGCACTTCGGTGTCTGGAGTGACGGTCAACGGGCAACTGTTGGAACCGACTGTCGGTGAGTTGTTGTTCACGACGCAGGTGTAGGTGGCACCGTCGTTAGTCTGAACATTAACCAGTGCATAGGTCGAGGTGTTCGCACCTCCGATGTTGGTGCCATTCTTTTGCCATTGATAGGTCACGGTTTGATTGAGTGCGCCTTTGGTCACTCTGGCAGTCATGGTGAAGTTGAATCCAGCCAAGAGGGTCTTGAACGGGGGGATGACTTTCACGACCGGCGCATCGTATACCGTGAGGGTGGCGTTGGAGCTGGTTGTGATGGAATGGAGCGCATTGCTCACGACGCAGTAGTAAGCTCCACCATTTGCCGGGCTAGAGACTTTGTTGATGCTCAGTGTCGGGTCGGTGACCGATGGGATAACAGCACTATGAACCATCTTCTTGCCGGTCGTGGACCCGGTCTTGATGAAGTACCATTGATACGTCAACGGACCCGTGCCGCCAGCAGTGATGCTGAAGAACACGTTGCTGCCGGTTGCGGCAACGACATTCGCGGGTTGTTGGCTAATGCCAGGATCCAGGACTGTGATGACGGCTGGATCGCTCGAGACGGTGGATCCAGACGTCAAATCAACACTATAAGAACCGGCATCAGCAGGTGTGATGTTCGGCTTGGAATAAGTCGAGTTAGTCGCATTCAAAATAGGATTAGCACCTTTTTTCCATTGATAGGTGATACCCGAGCCGGTTGCAGTCACGCTCAGGTTAAGTGTGCCACTGGCCGGAATTGTCTGCGATTGCGGTTGGATCGTAATGGTCGCGCCGCAGGACGAAACGTTTACCACACGGATCGCGGTGCCGATGTTTCCGTGTGAGTCAGTTGCGCTGTAGGTGATTGTGTAGCCGCC
>Ga0265327_10002479_pt1 | contig 19398 bp, 26 predicted proteins | sample 41621metaG_FD_202089 | JGI IMG/M metagenome (GOLD analysis project Ga0265327, IMG submission 202089) | Rhizosphere microbial communities from Carex aquatilis grown in University of Washington, Seatle, WA, United States - 4-16-21 metaG | ecosystem: Host-associated > Plants > Roots > Rhizosphere...
ACCCGGTCTTGGCGCCCGTGAATGTTTCGGCCTCCTCCAGGGGCATCAGCTCCATCTCGGCGGCGCCGACAAAGTTCTTCACCTTCACGGGGTTGACCTCGTGATCGCCCCGGAGCACAGCACCCATCAGCCGGGTGGTGCCATCCGAGAACGTGGCGCGGTACAGGAAGAATTTGCTGGTCTGGGTCAGGGGCATCCCGTCGTGCTCAGCGTCCTTCATCCCCGCGGCCTGCTCGACCTGACCCACCACACCGGGCGTGGCGAAGTGATCGCGCTTCAGCTCGAACGGAGCGCCGAGGTTGCCCATGGACACAGCGGGCGCCTCAGTCTTCTCGATGTTGGAGGTGTAGTCGCAGGCGTTGCAGCTCAGGATGGCGTCCTCGCCGCTGCCCGCCAGCACGTGGAATTCATGGGTGAAGCTGCCGCCGATGGCGCCGCTGTCAGCTTCCACGGGGCGGAACTTCACACCCAGGCGGGAGAAGATGCGCTTATAGGCGTTGAACATCGCCCAGTATTCGCGGTCGGCGCAGGCGTCATCTGCGTGGAAGGAGTAGCCATCCTTCATGGTGAACTCGCGGCCCCGCATGAGGCCGAAGCGGGGACGGCGCTCATCGCGGAACTTGGTCTGGATCTGGAAGAGGTTCATGGGCAACTGCTTGTAGCTGCGCACGTTCTTTCGGACGATGTCCGTGATCACTTCCTCGTGGGTGGGTCCCAGGCAGAAGTTGTAGAAGTCCCGCTCATCAGGTTTCTCGCCCCGCGCGCGGCGCTCGGCCACTTCGGCCTTGGCCTTGCGGTCGCAGAAGCGAAGCAGCTCGTCGCCGTAAAACTTCCAGCGGCCACTCTCCTGCCAGAGCTCGGCGGGCAGAACGGCCGGCATGAGCAGTTCCTGACACCCATCCTTGGCCAGTTCCTCGCGGACGATCTCCTCGAACTTGCGGATGCTCCGGAAAGCCAGGGGCAAATAACTATAGATGCCCGCTGCCACTTTCTGAATCATGCCGGCGCGCATCATGAGCTGCTGGCTCACCACGTCGGCATCGCGCGGCGTCTCGCGCAGGGTCTGGATCAGGAGCTTGGATTGCTTCATGGGAGCCTCGAACCTTCAAGTCTAGCCCATGAAGGCCGCTCCAGCCTTAGGGGAGGAGGCTCTGCACGAGGGTGCTGGCCGCCTTGCCGTCGATCGCCCCGCCATGGGCAGCTTGAAGGGCCTTCATGACCAGGCCCATGTCTTTCTTGGTGGTGGCCCCACTCTGGGTTATGGCCGCCTTGACCGCCGCCTCCAGCGCTGGCCCCTCCATCATGGCCGGGAGGTAGGGCTTGAGGAGCTCGATCTCGGCCCGTTCCTGGGCAGCCCGGTCTGTCTGACCCACCTTCTCGAACTGGGCCACGCTGTCCTCCCGGGACTTTACCAGTCGCTTGAAAACACCCAGGGCATCCGCCTCGACCAGTTCCCCCTGGGGGCCCAGCCCCTTGGCCACGGCCTCGTTTTTATAGGCGGCCAGAGCCATGCGCAAAACCTGGGTCCGGGGGGCGTCCTTGGCCAGCATGGCGGTTTTCAGATCGGCTTGCAGGCGGGTCAGCATGGGGACTCCAAGGTGAACCCCCATGGTGAGGCCTGGGTCCAGGTCCCTCAACGCCAGAAGTCATGCCGGAAGATTGGGTGACCGAAACAGCGTTCAGTCAACTGCCCGGGGCCCCATGAACGTCGCCTTCATCAATCCCTTCATCGAGTCCACCCTCCGCAGCCTGGAGATGATGGCCAGCATCGCGGCCGAAAAAGCCGGTCTGTCCGTGAAGGAGGACCTCATCACCACCTATGACATCTCCGCCATCATCGGCATTACGGGAGATACCTCGGGCTCCATCATCCTGAGTTTCCCGGTGGGCTTGGCCTGCAGGATTGCCAGCAACATGCTCATGGAGGAGATCACGGCCCTGGACAAGAGCGTGGAAGATGCCATCGGCGAGATCGGCAACATCGTGGTGGGCGATGCCCGCCGCCTGCTCATCCAGGACGGCTTCAGTCTCTCCATTTCCGTTCCCACCGTGGTCGTGGGCAAGGGGCACAAGATCAGCCGCAGCGGCGACGTCCCCTGCATCGCCATCCCCTTCAAGACCGATTTCGGCGAATTCGAAGTGAACGTGGGCCTCAAGGAGTAATCCCAAGGCCACACCATATCCAATGAGAAGGGGCGCCCGAGGGCGCCCCTTCTCCTGCTTCGGCCAAGCCGAACGGGTCTTAAGCCTTCTCGAACTTGATGACTTCCACAGGACAACCGGCGGCGGCAGCCTCAATGCTGGCTTCCAGATCCGTGCCGTTGCTGCCGGACAGGGGGCTCATCTCGTCACGGTTCTCGGAGTCCACGCCATCCTCACGCACGGCGCCATTGACGTTGCAGCTGGAATCGGTGACGTGGAACACGTCGGGGCACTCTGCTTCGCAGGCGTTGCACACGATGCAGCCTTCTTCGATCCAGACTTTGGTGATGGCCATGGTCGTCTCCTCGGAAATCAATGGGGGCCCAACGTGGGCAGATCCAACAAAGCTAGCACCGCCGCAGCCCTGGACCAAGCATCGCCTGGCCCTCCGGGTCATGGGAGACTGGACTTGTGACGGAGGTCCTTTCATGACCCTGCAGGAGACGGGAATTCTTGCCCGGATCCGGGAGCTGCTGCCCGGCGGCGGCAGCCTCATGGATGACTGCGGGGCGCTTCCCCCCACGCCCGCCGACCAGACGCTCCTGGTCACCACGGACCTCATGGAATCCGACCAGCACTTCCGCCTGGATTGGCACCCGCCGGACCTGCTGGCCCGCAAGCTGCTCGCGGTGAACCTCTCCGACCTGGATGCCTCCGGCGCTCAGCCCTTCGGCTTCACCCTCACACTGGCCCTGGGTCCCGAGATCCAGGCCCCCTGGCTTGAAGCCTTTCTCCTGAGCCTGGCAAAGGCCTCGCGGCAAGCCGGTGTCCAGGTGCTGGGGGGCGATACGGTGGGCCGCCCAGCCGGACTGGGCCTGGGCCTGACCGCCTTCGGCTTCGCCACCCGGTGGCTGCGCCGGGACAGCCTTCAGGTGGGAGACGAGATCTTCGTGGATCAGCGACCTGGCGCCAGCCTGCGGGGCCTGCGAAAACTCCTGGCGGGCCAGCGCTGGGATGCCCATCGCCCAGATCCGGACCTCCAGGCTCACCTCGACCCGCACCCTCACCTGGGGCTGGGAGTGCGCCTGGCCGAGCTGCCGGAGGTGCATGCCTGCCTCGACCTCTCCGATGGCCTCAGCCGTGACTTGCGGAACCTGGCCCTGGCCTCGGGGCTGAGCATCGCGGTGGAGCCCTCCATTGGTGCTGACGCCCTCGAGGGTGGCGAGGACTATGCCCGGTGCTTCGGCAGCAGCCTGTCTCGGGGCGAGCTCGAGGGTCGCCTCGGAATTCCCTTGATACCCGTGGGTCGGGCAATGGAGCCCGGACCAGCGCCCCTGCTCGTCTATGATGGAAACGGACCGCGCGCCCTGCCGGACCTTGGATTCGACCACTTCCGCCCATGACCGATCCCACCGCGCAGCCTGAATTTCCGGCCGTCCATCAGGACGCGCCGACGGGCCTTTGGGGTCGCCTGCGGGCTCACATCCTCCACCCGGAACTGAGCCCCGAGCAGGTGGCCTGGAGCTTCGCCTTGGGCCTGTCCATCGCCTGGAACCCCTTGCTCGGGCTGCACACGGGCATGGTCTTCCTGTTCTGCATCATCTTCCGGCGCCTGCACCGGCCCCTGATGATCATGGCCATGCTGGTAAACAACCCCTGGACCACGGTCCCCATCGCCACCGCCAGCATCTGGGTGGGTCGCATGGTGCGGGGCACCGTCCACAAGGCGAACCTCGCCGATGTCCATTGGCACCAGATCGGCTGGCGCAGCTTCCTCACCTGGAGTGGCTTCGAGGCCATGACCACCATGCTGCGCCCGGTCCTCAAGTCCTACCTGATCGGCGGAACCCTCTGCACCCTGCTGGCACTGCCCCTCGGATACTTCTTCATGCTCTGGTTGGCCCGGCGCCTGCGCCGAATCCACTGGCCGCACCTGCCCCATCTCCCCTGCCCCCCCAAAGACGTTCCTCCCGGAGGTTGATCCCATGGACATGCGCTTTCTGATGAAACAGGCCCAGCAGATGCAGGCGAAACTCGCCGAAGCCCAGGCCAACCTGCGGGTGGATGGCACCGCCGGCGGCGAGCTGGTGAAAGTCACGCTCAACGGCTCCAAGGAGCTTGTGGGCCTTTCCATCGCCAAGGACGCCATGGATCCCGAGGATCCCTCCATGCTGGAGGATCTGCTGCTGGCTGCCTTCCGCGACGCCACCACCAGGGTCGATGAGTCCATGAAGAAGCAGATGGGCGGCATGGGCGCGGGCCTGAACCTGCCGGGCCTCGGGCTCTAGCCGATGCGGTTGCCGCCGCCGCTCGAGGCCGTGGTCGAAAGCCTCCAGAAGCTGCCGGGCGTGGGCGCCAAGTCCGCCCAGCGCATGGCCCTGCACCTGCTGAAAGAAGGCCCAGAGGCCATGGCCCACCTGGCCCACCAGCTGCAGCAGGCCGCGGACAAAGTGGGTTTCTGCGAGGTCTGCGGGGCGTTCACGGATCAGCCCACCTGCCCCATCTGCCTGGATCCGCGCCGGGACCCCGCCAGCCTGGTCATCGTGGCTGAGGCCTCCAACGTCCTCAGCTTTGAGCGCAGCGGACACTTCCGGGGCCGCTACCACGTGCTGGGCGGCCTCATTTCCCCATTGCGGGGCGTGGGTCCCGACCAGCTGCGCATCCGTGAGCTGCTGAAGCGCCTGGAGGACGGTGCCATCCAGGAGATCATCCTGGCCACCAACCCCACGGTGGATGGCGAAGCCACGGCCAGCTGGCTGGCCCGCATGCTGGAACCCATCGGCGTACGCACCACCCGCATCGGCCTTGGTCTGCCCATCGGCAGTGACCTTGAATACGCCGATGAACTCACCCTCGACCGCGCCATGGAGGGCCGCCGGCTCATCTGAGACCGGTCGCCTAGTACTTCACGCTCACATCACCCTGGGCCCAGGTCTGGCAGGCCAGGCGTTGATCGGGATTGGCCTTCAGCGCCAGGAGGACGCGCGTCTCCGCGGCGCCCTTCTCGCTGAGGTGCTCGGCCCCTTCCACCACGGTGACGAGGCAGGTGCCACAGCGGGCGTGGCCACCACAGCGGTGGGGCAACGGCACGGAGGCCTTGGTGCTGGCCGCGAGCAGCGCCGTCTCCCGATCGCACTCAGCAATGCCCGGAGTCTTGCCATCAAATCGAATCGTGTGCATGGTTTACCTGTAAGTATTTAAAGCAGAGTGGATAGAAAGAACCCGCACCATTACTCTATCAGGCCCTGGCCCGCTCCAGATGCCCTTTCGCCGTGGCCAGGAAGCGGGCCCGCGCCCAGGCATGGTCCACGATGGGCGCAGGGTAGTCCCACCGAGAACGCAGCGCGCTGGGGGCCTTCCAGGGCTCATGGATGCAGGAGACTGGACACGCCGTTAGTTCGGGCACCCACCGCTTCACATAGGCCCCGTCGGGATCGAACTTCTGCCCCTGAGCCACGGGGTTGAAGATGCGGAACCAGGGCTGGGCGTCACAGCCGCAGCCGGCGCTCCACTGCCAGCCCGCGGTGTTCTGGGCCCAGTCGCCGTCCGTGAGCCAGCGAAGGTAATGGGCTTCGCCCCGCCGGAAATCCTGGAGCAGGTGCTTCGTGAGGAAACTGGCCGCCACCATGCGCGCCCGATTGTGGATAAAACCTTCAGCCAGCAGTTGTCGCGCGGCGGCATCTACCACGGGATAACCGGTGCGTCCCTCCGCCCAGGCACGCCAGGCTGTGGGGTCCACGAGCCAAGGGAAGCCTGCAAACTCACGGCGAAACGGACGCTCCAGCAAGTCGGGCCACTCCCAGAGCAGGTGATGGCTGAATTCGCGCCAGAGCAGCTCGATGAGAAACCTCCGCCCAGACTCGCCTGCCCCCGCGCCAGCCAGAGCCTGCCACACGCTCCGGATGGAGAGGGTGCCGAACTTGAGGTCCGCACTGAGCCGTGACGTGCCGGGTCGGTCCATGCGGTCGCGGTCTGTCCCATACTCGGCGAGAGGGCCCTGGAGGAATGCTTTCAGTCGGCCCCGCGCGGCTTTCTCTCCCCCAACTTGGAGTTGGGGATTTGGGCCAAAGCCAAGCGTATCTAGGCTGGGAATAGCCTCCGAGTCGACCTGGAGTCCGACTGGTAGGGGCGGCAGCGAGCGCGGCGCAGGCAGGGCGCGCTCCAGGTCGAGGTGGACGGAACAGGCCCGCGCGAAGGGCGTGAACACACGGAACATACCGCCCTGGCCGTTCCGCACGGAACCCGGTGGCAGAAGCGTCTCGCCTTCGAAGAGACGGAAAGGTGTGCCTGACCGCGCCAGGGCCTCGCCCACCCGGCGGTCCCGCTCCCTGCCGAAGGGTTCCACCCATCGGTGGGCCAGCACCTGGTCGGCCTTCCATTGCGCCGCCAGGCGCGGCACCACCTCCACGCTGCACCCCGTTACCACGAGCAGGCGCGAGCCCAGGTGCGCGAGGTTGGCCTCCAACGCCCGCAGTGACTCCAGCAGGAACTGCATGCGGTGGGGCAGTGCCTGGGCCCGCTCCGGTGCGAAGAAGTAGGGATCCAAAACGAACAGGGGAATCACGTCCCCCGCAGTCACGGCCTCCACCAGCGGACCGTGGTCGGCCACCCGCAGGTCCTTCCCCCGGTACCACACGATGCTGCGCATGATCCGAGCCTAGCGGAGATGGAGTCAACGCAGGGCGTCCTGAACTTGGACGCGATACCGGCCAAGCCTCAGATGGCCTGGCCTCCCCGCTCACCGGTTCGAATGCGGATGCACTCCTTCAGGTCCTGGACGAAGATCTTGCCGTCACCCACTTCGCCGCCGCCATGACGGGCCGTGCGGATGATGGTGTCCACCGTGATGTCCTCGAATTCATCGTTGCAGGCGATGGTGATCTGCACCTTAGGGATCAGGTTGGGCACAACCTTTTTGCCTCGCTGCACCACGATCTCCTGCTGGCGCCCGTGGCCGCTGACGCGCAGGACGGTGATGCGTTCGATCTCCGCGTCGATCAGGGCTTCGCGTACTTCGTCGAGCTTCTCTTCGGGAATGATGGCGGTGATCAGCTTCATCGGACCCCCTAGTTCAGGTTGTTCAGGCCATAGGCCCGTTCGCCGTGGATCTCGTGGTCGAGACCCGTGCGCTCCACGGCCTCGGTCACGCGGAAACCGATGAGCTTCTCCACGAGAAAGGCGATGAGCAGCGTCATCGTCACCGAGAAGAGGATCGTGGCACCCACCGCGAAGGCCTGCACCTTCAGCTGCGCAAACACACCCCAGCCCGGCGTCTTGGCTGCGGCCTCGGCCCACCAGGAATCGCGGATGAAGAAGGTGAGCCCCAGGGCGCCCACGATGCCGCCGGTGCCATGAATGCCGAACGCATCCAGGGAGTCGTCGTAGCCCAGCCGGTTCTTCAGCAGGATCATGCCAAAGCAGGTGCAGGACGCGATGGCCCCCAGCGCAAGGGCACCCCCCACCTGCACCACACCAGCTGCGGGCGTGATGACGACCAGCCCCGCCAAGATGCCGGAGGCCATGCCCAGGCTGGTCGGTTTGTCGTCCCGGATGGTTTCGATGAGCACCCAGGTCAGCGCGCCGGAAGCCGCCGCCACCTGGGTGACCGTCAGCGCCCGCGCTGTCTCCAGGTTTGAGGCGATGGAAGATCCCGCATTGAAGCCGAACCAGCCCACCCAGAGTAGGCCAGCGCCGATGAGTGTGAAGGTGAGGTTGTTGGGCGCCATGGCCGTCTTCGGGTAGCCGTGTCGGGCGCCCAGGAAAAGCGCCAGGGCCAGTCCGGCCGCACCTGACGAGATGTGCACGACGGTGCCGCCCGCAAAGTCGATGGCGCCTTTGGCACCCAAGTTGAAGAAGTAGCCGTCTGACGCCCACACCCAATGGCAGAGGGGGCAGTAGACCAGCAGCACCCACAGCGTGATGAAGGCCACCCACCCGCGGAAGGTGATCCGCTCTGCCACTGCACCGGCGATCAATGCCGGTGTGATGATGGCGAACTTGCCCTGGAACATGGCGAACGCGTACTCCGGCACGCCTGCGGGAAGGATCGTGTGGTCGATGCTGCGCAGCAGCACGAGCCCGCGGCTCCAGCCGATGAGGCCGCCCAGCGCGTTGGGGCCGAAGCTCAGCGCGTAGCCCACCACGGTCCACAGCACCCCCACCACGGCCATGGCCGCGAAAGAGTGCATCATCGTGCCGAGCACATTCTTCGTGCGCACGAGGCCACCGTAGAACATCGCCAGGCCCGGCACCATGAGCAGCACCAGGGTGGTCGAGGTGAGCATCCAGGCCGTGGCGCCGGAGTCGTTCACCGGCTGGCTGCCCTGGGCACCCAGGGGCAGGCTGACGCCCAGGGCGGCGGCGAGTAGAAGGGCTCGCTTCCAGATCATCGACTCCTCCGGAGGGGCATCGCGGGAATGGGCGGTTGCGTGGCCTCAGGAATAGCTGACTAAATTAATTTTATCTATATAATTTTAATATTTATAAAAATTTTTTATATTTTTATAACCATGCACCGAGTCCATTGGTCGGCAACTGGCCAGTGCCTCAGCCGTTCGCGCCACTGGCCAAGGCCACCTGCCAGAGCCCCGATGGATCGGGATGGAGAAGCCACTCGGACACCACGGAGCGCCGAGTCCAAGCCCCCAGTTCCAGTTCCTGGTCCAGCTGACCAGGGCTCCAGCCCGCATAGCCGAGGAACAGCCGGTAGTGGGCCGTCGGGTCGCCCAGCAGGGCTTCCAGCAGGTCCTTGCGGTGGCTCACGAAGTGGGTGAGGTCCACCACGGTGTCCTCCTCCTCGGGCAGCCCCCCCTGCATGAGCAGGATGCCGCGCTGGGGGTCCACGGGACCGCCTCGCCAGGCGGTGGCCTCCTCCGAACCGCGGTAGTCCATGCCGCCCTCCTCGCACACCTGCGCCAGTGCCAGGGGCAACGGGCGATTCAGGATCAGCCCCAGCGCCCCCTCCTCGTCATGCTCCACAATCAGCACCACGCTGTGCATGAAGTTGGGATCGAGGAGTGCGGGGCTGGCCACGAGGAGGCAGGGAGCTTCGTAGGACATGATGCCGATGATGATAGCCCACCGCACCAGCTAGGCTGGAAGGATGCGGACACCCCTGCCCTCCCACCTTGGCGCCCTGCTCGACGGGTTCAAGCTCATCCGGCGCCACCCCATGCTGTCACTGGGATTGGCGGTCATGGCCATGGTGCTCGCGCAGCTCGGTCCTGCCCTCGAGCTGGCTGCAAAGGCAGGGCCAAACCCCCTACTCCAGCCGATCTTCGGCTTTGCCGGCCTCCTGCCGCTGGAGATGTATTTCATCCCGCGCCTGCAGGCCCAGCTCGATGCCGAAACACTCAGTTCAGCGGGAAACCCAGAGTCGACTTGGCAGGCCTCTTTCGATGGACGCTGGCTGCCAACCTTTCTCGCCCGCCTGGGCCTCAGCGTGGCCATCGGACTAGGCTTGGTGTGTTTCCTGATTCCAGGCGTCGTGATCCTCACCCTCTTCGGCTGGGCGCCCATGCGCATGTTGTTGCGCGGCGACGGCCTACTCCCCGCTCTCAAGTGGAGCCAGTCCGCGATGGCCCGGCATTGGCCCAGGATCGTCCAGGCCGTCCTCGGCATGATGTTGGTGGCCCTCGCCTACCAGATGTCCGCCAGCTGGCTGCTGGACCACCTTCTGCCAGCCACCGATCCGGATCTCGGCCCCGGTGCCCTGCTCCGTTTGAAACACCCGGCTTTCTGGGTCTTCAATCTGACCGGCGGCGCAGTCAACCTCTGGCTGAGCTGTGCCTTGCTGGCGTTGTATCAGCGCCTGGAAGCGGCCATCGAGCCGTCCCGCGTGGCCTGAGTCAACACCCGCACCTGGTGGTGGCGTGGCCCTGCACACAGACCTCGCACACCCGGATGGAATCGCCGATCCCAAGCAGCTCGATCTCAGGCGTGAGGAAGCCCGGCTTGGCGGGCTCGTCGCGCATGAGATCGGTAGAGAGGTACTTCTTGTTGCTGTCGCTGAAGACCGTCACCACAATGGCATCCCGCCCCAGCAGATCCTGAGCCTGCAGCGCAGCGAGGAAATTCGCCCCGCTGCTGATGCCCACGCCCAGTCCTCGGCTCGCCAGCTTCTGGGCCATGAGGATGGCGTCGCCATCATCCACCGAGAGGATGGCGTCGAGCTGATCCAGCCTCACGATGGCGGGAATGAACTCGTCGGAGATGCCCTGGATTCGGTGCTTCCCCACTTTGTGCCCCGTGTGCAGGGTCGGGGAGTTGGAGGGCTCCACGGGATGCACGCGGATGGCGGGATTCATGCCCTTGAGGAACCGGCCCACGCCCATCACCGTGCCGCCGGTGCCCACACCAGCTACAAACGCGTGAGGAGTGAGTCCCTTTGAACCCAGCTGGGCCCAAAGCTCCGGGCCAGTGGTGGTGGCATGCGCCTCCACATTGGCTTCGTTGGCGAATTGCCGGGGGAGGAAGGCATCCGGCGTCTTCGCTGCCCAAAGCTCGCTGAGCTCGATGGAGCCCAGGAAGCCACCCTCCGCCGCACTGACTAAACGGACTTCGGCCCCGAAGGAGCGGATGAGGTCCTTGCGCTCCTGGCTCATCCAGTCCGGCATGAAGATGGTCACGGGATGCCCCAGGGCCCGGCCCAGGGCCGAGAAGGAGATGCCCGTGTTGCCGCTGGTGGCCTCGGCGATGGGGGCGCCGGGTTTGAGCAGACCACTGGCGTGGGCCCGCCGCAGGATGTGCAGGGCCATGCGGTCCTTGATGCTGCCCGTGAAGTTGAAGTTCTCGGCCTTCGCATAGATCCGCCGGGGCTCACCGCGGTACAGGACATCCAGGGCCAGCAACGGCGTATAGCCCACCAGGCGGCTTAGGGTGCGAAGGGTCGACTGCATGTCGGTCATGCGGGGCCTCGTCAACAGGACAGCATCCAAGATCTCACGACCCAGTCCGGGCCAGGATCACCACCGGATCGCGGCCCTCATTCGTTTACGTTTCGTCAGTGAAATAGCCCGGATCCTCAAGCTCCACCAGATCCCCGGCCGCCAGCCTTGCTTGCTGGTCCAAACTCAGGGGCACCTCCAGCCATCGGGGATCGCTGCGCCCATTCAGGAAATGGGCCGAGGGCTCTGCGTTCTCGAAATCCGCTTGCTGTCGCCAGAGGTGGACCCAGCCCACATGGTTGATGCGCGCCCAGATGGTCATGTGCAGGGACCGCCGGCCTCGCCTTCCTTGCGGAGCACGGCCACGGCATGGGCAAGCAGTGGCCAGGCCAGCTGGATCTGCTCCAGGGCGGCTGCGGGACGACCCGAGAGGTTCAGGATCACGGTGCGACCGGCGATGCCGCACACCGCGCGGCTGGCAAAGGCCAGCGGATGCCCACCCCGGGCGCGGATCAGTTCGCAGATGCCGGGGGCTTCCCGTTCGATGACGCGGCGCGAGGCCTCGGGCGTGGTGTCCCGCGAGCCAAACCCGGTGCCTCCGCAGGTGAGCACCAAGGGCATTCCCTCGGCCACGGAACGACGGAGGTCCTGCTCCAGCTGACCTGGTTCATCGGGCATCAGGGAGGTCGTGACGGCTTTCACCCCTTGCCCCTTCAGCCAGGCGCTCAGCAGGGGTGTTGACTGGTCCTGGTATTCGCCCTTGGAGGCGCGGTCTGAGAGGGTGATGAGGTGCACATGGTCCATGTCAGAGCCTCTGCCCCATGGGAGCCGTGTAGACGGCATCCATCTGATTGCCGGTATTCAGAACACCTTTCGGCTCGAACACAAGCACCTCAACTTCCTGTTCGGCCACTGGACGGTGTTCCACCCCGCGTGGCACGACGAGCAGTTCCCCCTGCTCCAGTTCCACTGCGTGATCCCGGAATTCCATGCGAAACCGCCCCTTCACCACCAGGAACAACTCATCCTCGCCTTCGTGCTGGTGCCAGACGAAGGGACCCTGGAACTTCACCAGCTTGAGTTCCTGCCCGTTCAGCTCCGCAGCCACCCGGGGGCGCCAGTGCTCGGTGATGCGGGCAAATCCTTCGCTGAGGTTCACTTTGTCCATCGGATGCCCCTGGAGAGGATCGGACCTGAATGGAGGGGGCTAGGGCATGACGAGGTCGTCATCCGCCAGGGCCTTCTCGGTCTGCGACTGTCGGTAGGCGAGGTACCGGTCGCGGATGGCGGCATCGCCCAGCGCCAGGATGGAAGTGGCCAGCAAGGCGGCGTTGATGGCGCCCGCCTTGCCGATGGCCAGGGTGCCCACGGGAATGCCCGAAGGCATCTGCACGGTGGACAGCAGGGCGTCCATGCCCTCGGTGGCCCAGCCCTTCATGGGCACGCCCAGCACGGGCAGGTGGGTCTTGCTGGCACACACGCCCGCCAGATGGGCCGCCCCACCGGCCGCCGCGATGATCACCTTCAGGCCCCGCTCCTCGGCCCCCTTGCAGAAGGCCACCACCTTCTCGGGCGTGCGGTGGGCACTGGCCACGTGGGCCACGCAGGGGATGCCCAGGGCCTTCAGGGTCAGGGCTGTGTGCTGCATGGTCTCCCAGTCATTCTTGGAGCCCATCAGGATGCCCACCAGGGGAGTCGTCGTCATGAAATGCCTCAAAGAAAGTCAGAACGGAAATTACAGTCCAAGGAAGGAATCGACATTCTATCGAAGTGCCGTGCCCATGGCGATGCCACTCAGTGCCGGACCCAACTCAGCACCCAGAGCACGCCGAGCAGGCTGAGGGCATCGCGTTCCTCGGGATCCATGCGCTGATTGCGGAAGGCCAGTTCCTCGGGGCCGGGCCCACGCATGACCACGCGGTGGGTTTCCTCAGCTGGATCTTCGAGGAGCACCCAGTCCGGTGCGGTGCGACCCACCACGGCTGCCCCGAGGCTGGGCGAGCCGGGCTTCCAGCGGACCTCCAGCGGCTCCCACAGGCCCGCGTTCATCAGGCGCCAGGAACCCTCGGCGGGGACTGCGCCCAGGTCGAGCACCGCATCCCGATCCAGAAACCGCACCATGAGCCGCGCCCGGGGCGGAACCACAGGTTCGGGCTTCCGGCAGCCCAGGCCGATCAGCACCACCAACCCCAGCACCAGGCACCGCATGGGACCTCCCGGCGAATTCCCTACTTCCGATAGTACGCCCGGACGGCATTCACCACCGCGACGGCGTAGCGCTCTCGGAAATCCGGATCCCGGAGGTTGGCGGCATCATCATCGTTGGTGAGGTTGGCCACCTCAATCAGGGCCTTGGTGGCTCCGGTGCTGTAGCGGATGACCGCCGGCACCCACTTGCCGCCACTGCGGTAGATGACGTTACGGATCGGCCGGTTCGGGTGGATCGGAATATGGTCCTTGTGCAGTGCCTTCAGCAGGGCCTCAGAGAACTGCCGGCTGCGCGCCTCGCCCTGCAGCTTCTCCCGGCTGGTGAAGGCCACCCGTGAGGAGCGCTTGGCCTCGGCCACCCGACCGCCCTTGGCCCCACCCAAGGCAAAGGTCGTGGGGACGAGGGTGGCGCTGGGCACGTAGACCATGGAACCGCGCGCGGAAGGGTGGAGGCTGTCCGCGTGGAAGCTCAGGAACAGCGTCTTCTGACCGTCGCCCTTGGCCTTCCGGAAGGTCGCGAACAAGTCATTGGCCAGGACCCAGCGCAGGTGGACGCTGACGGCGGTGGGGCTCTCGCCATCCACGGCAAAGGGTGGCGTGGTGAGGATTTCTGCCGCATGGCTGGGCGTGGTGATGTCTTCACGGCTCTTGAAACCCAGGCCGGGGTAGCGGATGGTGCTGCTCACCTGGGCGTCCGTCTCCTGTTCCAGTAGGCGGCGCACCCGCATGGCGATGTCATAGACATAATCCGATTCCCAGATGCCGTTGGCCCGAGCACCGGGATCCACGCCGCCATGGCCCGCATCCAGGATGATCCGCACGCCCTTGAGCTTCGGCCCCGCCTCCACGCGCACGGTGCGGCGCACCTCGGCCCGCACTTCCCGCTCCTCGGCCAGCTCGGAGCTGCCCTCAGACTGGAAAGGATCCGCCAGGAAGGTCACGGGAATCTTGATGAGCTGACCAGGCTGGATGCCCCGGACATCGGTGATGCCATTGCGTTTCGCGATGCGATCCGCCAGCTCATTCACGCCCTTGGGATCCACCCGATCCGTGTAGCGGATGACCACGCTGGAGTAGAGCGCCTCACCTTTCCGCATGCGGTAAGCTGCGTACTTCCCCTGGGCATCCTCGCCGAAGGAGAGCAGGCCCCGATACGCCGCAACGCGAGCCTCGTCGTCCAGGTCATCCTCGGGGCGGGTGCGATCGGGACCGCGGCCCGTGCCTCCTAGATCCGTCGAGAGGAGGCTGCGGGGAATGCGCCACGTGTCGCCCTCCCTCAATTTTTCAGGGAGGTCAGGGTTCTCGGCCATGAGCCGGTCGTAGTTCTGGCCATAGCCCGTGAACAGGGCAGCGATGGTCCACACCGATTCAAGGTCGGGATAGCGCACCCGGTGCCGCACGTCCTCCTGGCGCCACTGGTCCTCGGGGAACAGCGCGGCCAAGGCCCAGCGCTTTCCCTCCGGTGTGAGGTTCTCGAAGGGCACCCAGCCGCTGGCGTCCGCACCTTTGAGAAGAAAGGCCTTCGGCAGCACCTTGCCCTCAACACTGAGGCCCTTTTTGAACTGCACCCGCAGCAGGACCGGCCGGCCCTCGGGCGTGCGGGCCTGGGCCAGCACCGGCGAGGGTTCCTGTGGCGCAGGGGCGGCCACTGCCAGTGGGACCAGCAGGAACAGCCCCGCCAGCAGGAGGCGGCTCACTCCTCCCAAGGGACCTCACCCGTGGCGAGCGCTTCGCCTGCGCGCGCAGCCCGGACCCAGGCACGCATGGACTCCTGCATGCCCTCGGGATCCTCGGCGCGGGCGCGGAGGAAGCGCTTCAGGCGGCGCTCCAGGTGACCGGCACCTTCCTCCAACAGGAAGATGCGGTCGTGGAGGCGCTCGTGGGGCGCCTTGCCCGTGCTGGGCGGCAGCTTGAGGGTGCCCATGTCGAGCGTCGCGGCATTCAAGGTGAACACCCACTCCAAGTCGCCCGAAAGAATCCGCAGCTTCATCTTCGCGGGCCGCATGCCCCGGCTGAGGGATTCGAATGCCTCGCGGCTTTCCGAGGGATTGCCCTTGCGCAGGGAGATCTCCTTCACCTCGCCCCGTTCGGAGGTGAGCTGGATGGCATCGTCCACGAAGCAGCCGGAGCCATCGCCATCCTCACCACTGGCGCCGCCTTCGGTCATGCTGAGCATCCACAGCCACAGCAGGAATTCCTCGCCGAGAAACCGGCCTTGTTCCATGAGCTCTAGAGGCTTCACCTCAGGCCTCCTCAAGTTCGAGATCCAACGGATCCAATGCCATCAAGGCTTCCACCGACATGTCAGGGCAGAGCCGGCCCGAGAGCACCAGGGGTGCCAGAGGGTGGATCTCGCATCCGAACGATTTGATGAACAGCGTGGTCAATGCGCCCTGCGCCTTGCTCGAAGACGCCGTCGTCCAGAGGACACCGTTCTTGAGGTCCCAGGCCACCTCCACCACTTTGGGCGAGGGCAGCACCTTGCGAAGCAGTTCCACCTTCACTTCGTCCGCGAGGGAGATGCGCGCTTCCTTGCCGACGAAGGCCAGGTCCTTTTCCTTCTGCAGGGTTTGCAGACGCAGATCCACGTGGGCCTTCAGCAACGCGGATGGCACGCGGCGCGTGTCGATGCGAAGGCCGAAGACAGCAAACCGCTCCTGGCTGACCCAGTCCTTGTCCGGCGGTGTGATCAGCGGATTCCGCCAATCGCACCAGCCCATGCGCTCTTCTTCCAGCCCATCCTGGAAGGCCCGGAACTGATCCTGCTCAAGCCCCGCTTGAAGGTCCTTCTCATCGGGCACAGGGCCCATCACCAGGAAGCGTTTGAGGGACACCGTCCCTTGAAGCATGCTCATGAGGCGCCGCCTCCAATCAGATGAAGCAACCGTTCCCACCAACCACGCGCACGCTGGGGCACACCGGGATGCACCAGATCCAGCCCTTCCTCGCCCACCGGTAGGGGCAGCGAAGGATCATTCAGAACCAACAGTACGCCCGTGATGTTGTCACGACCGCCATGGGCGAGCGCGTCCTCCACCAGCAGTTCCAGGCTTCGGCGCGGGCTGAGGCCCTGACTCAGGACTTCCTGGATCCGTGCGTCGACCACTTCGCCATGCAGCCCATCCGAGCAACAGAGAAGCCGATCGCCCCGCTTCAACCTGAGGCGCGATAGGGCTACCCGCAAAGGCTGGGGCGACCCGAGCGCCTGGGTGATCATGTTGCGCTGCGGATGGGTACGGGCCTGCTCGCGGGTGAGGGTGCCTTGGGCCACCAGGTCGTTCACCAGGGTTTGATCCTCGGTGATTTGATGGAGCTTTCCCTGCCGCAGCAGGTAGGCCCGCGAATCGCCGATCTGGGCCACGTAGGCACAGCCCTTCCAGACGATGGCGGCAGTCAGCGTAGATCCCATGCCCCGGGCCGTACGGTCATCGTCGGAGTAGCGCAGGACGGCATCACTGGCCTCCTCTACTGCGGTCTTGAGAGCCTGGACAAGTTCCGACTCCACAACCTTGCTGGCCGAAAGCCGCCCCCAGTGCCCGAACAGGAAGAGCGCTACGGCAGCCAGACCTTCGTGACTTGCCACCTCACCCGCGGCAGCTCCGCCCATGCCGTCCGCCACCGCCACCAGGAGGCCCGGATCCCCCACCTTCAGAGACCTTGCTGGTCCGTTGATGATGGGCTCATCGCCGTCCAGCGCACTCAGCAGGTAGGCGTCTTCATTGTTTTTCCGGACCTTGCCCGGATGCGTGATGGCGGCGTAATCGATGAGCATGAGCGAAGATGGCCCGTCAGAGGTGGGCTGGGTTGCGGTGACGTACAGGAGGCCCTTTCGATCATCATAGCGGGTGGAGGCGCGAAACAAATGACCGAAGGACCCCGAAGGCCGGAACTTCCGCATGAGCTCCGTGAGCAAAAGCAAGCGGCCGCATGTGGTCCGTTGGCCATTCTGGGTCCAGGGGTGCTGGGCCGCTCGGCCGCCCAGTGGGCCGCGGAATGTGGTCTGGAAACCCGCCTTCTGGGTCGAGACCAACCTCATGCAGCCAGAGCCCTACAGCAGATCCACCAGACCTGGGACCAGGCCGTGGGCTCGGGGCGCTTGAGCTTGGAAGCCAGAAACAACGCTGCGGCGCGCCTGACCGCCTCGGCCTTTGAAGCTGAGGCATTTGGAGGGGTTCACGCCTTCCTGGAGGCCTTGCCTGAGGAACCATCCCTCAAAAGATCGGCCTTGACCATGGCACGAGCCTGGGGTGCCCAGGATCTCCTCCTCCTCTCTGGCACGTCGGCGCTTCCCATTTCCCCCTTGGCCCACTCTGCTGGCCTGGATGGCCGATTGGTGGGCTTCCACCTGTTCGTGCCGGTTCCGAAGATGGGTGTCGTCGAGATGGCTGTGGCACCTGGAACCGACCCGGTCTGGGTGGACCAGGCCCGCACCCTGGGACTCGCCCTGTCGAAACGGGTGGTCCTAGTCAAAGATCAGCCCGGGTTCGCAGCAGCACGGATGGCCTTGGCTCAGGGGCTCGAAGCCATACGGCTCCTTGAGGCGGGGGTGGCTTCGGCCGAGGATCTGGACGCCCTCATGACCCTGGGTTATGGCCACCCGGTGGGGCCCCTGGAACTCTCCGATCGGGTGGGTCTGGACCTTCGCTTGCGCATCGCGGAGGGGCTGATGGCTGCAGGCGAGGTCCGGTTCGAGCCTCCCGCGCTCCTGCGAATCCAGGTAGCCGGAAGGAATCTTGGACGCAAGACCCGCCGCGGCTTTCGTGCTTGGGATCTAGATGGGAGGCGGGCATGACGCCCCCCGCATCCCTCATCCTGTTGGCCCTGGCCGTTCTCTTCGTGATCTATGTCGCATATCAGCTGGGCAAGGTCCTGCTGCGGCTCTTCGTCGGTCTGACCGCTCTGGCTCTGCTAAGCTGGGGGCTCTGGAAGCTCTTCCATTCCTGAGTTCCAGCCTTTTCCGAGGAGCAAGCATGGCCGCCATCTCCTGCACCCACTGCGGCGCTGACCTGACCGCCCCCCAGAGCGTACGCATTGCCGAGTATCAGTTTGGTCGTCTTGAGAAGACCGATGCAAATCCTGGTTTCACCTATCACTTTGAGCAGCCCGACAACTTCACCATTCTGTGCAACAGCTGCAAACGATTGGTCCGAACGCTTCCCATCAGCCGATAGCCCCCACCACCAACGAAAAAAACGGCCCCATATGGGGCCGTTTTTCTATTTCAGGTGGAGCCTATTGCCGCAATACCCGGGGCGTGATGAAGATCAGCAGCTCAACGTTTTGCTCCTGCCTCGTGTTGTTGCGGAAGAGGAAGCCAATCAAGGGGATTTTCGACAGGAAGGGCACTCCTGTGCTCCCCGTGGTCGAATTGGTGACATAGACACCACCCAGTACCGCCGTGCCGCCATCTCTGACTAGCACTTGGGTCTCGATGGATTTCCGGATGATGGTGGGGGTCCCGTTAACCGTGCGCGTGAAATCGGCCTCGGCCTTCTCCACCTTCAAATCCATGATGATGGTGCCTTCGCTGGTGATCTGCGGAGTCACATCAAGCTGCAGGTTGGCATCAATGAAGGCCACCGTGATGGCGCCACCAGAGGCACCACCCTGCTGCGTCGGATAGGGAATCTTCTCTCCGCTCAGAATCGTGGCCTTTTTATTGTTCTGGGTGACCACCTTCGGTGAGGACACAATCTTGAGGGTGCCTTCCTGCTCCATGGCCTGCAGTACAGCATTGATGCTGAAGCGGTTGCTGAGGAAGGACAGCCAGAGTTCACCTGCAGGAGCGGCGATGGAAGTGGACCCATCCTTGCCAGGGGACCAGGCAACGGCGCCCTGATTGGTGGAACTGGCACCGTTGAAGTTCGCTCCATTCCAGAAAGGTGCGCTGCTTCCTACCCAGGGAGTCGATGCAGACGAGGACCCACTGCTCGTAATCGCGACGTTGCCAGTATTTGACTGGGGCCACTTCACACCAAACTCGCGCTGCCAGTTCTTATTGGCCTCGACGACCCGGGCCTCGATCTGAACCTGCTGGATCTGGACGTCCAGGGTCTGCAGCAGGTCATCAATGACCGAGATACGGCCAGGGAGGTCTGTGATGATCAGCGTGTTGGTGCGATCGTCGAGAATCGCGGAACCTCGCTTCGTGAGCATGTCCTTG
>Ga0265327_10002480_pt1 | contig 19393 bp, 15 predicted proteins | sample 41621metaG_FD_202089 | JGI IMG/M metagenome (GOLD analysis project Ga0265327, IMG submission 202089) | Rhizosphere microbial communities from Carex aquatilis grown in University of Washington, Seatle, WA, United States - 4-16-21 metaG | ecosystem: Host-associated > Plants > Roots > Rhizosphere...
ACGCGGATGTGTTCAACGGGTCGGCTGCCATAATTCACCAGGTGCACCAGCCGGCGACCGGGTTGATCCGTCAATTCCATGCACAGTCCCGGGGCGCGATCACCGGGGCCCGGATCCAGCGTCAGGCTTCCCTGTCCACCCGCTGCCCAATTTGAGGCAGCGACCCAGTCATCATGGGTTTGGAACTGCCGGACCTGGTCTGATGGGAGATCTTTCAAGGCGCTGTCAGGGCGTGGCCTCATCCATTCGTCATGAGTTGCCAGCGGCCCGACGACACAGAGCCTGCCCCCTCTGGCGACGTAATGTCGAATGTGTTGAATCGTCGAATCCGACAGTGCTGCGCATCCTGCCAACACCAGCCCGCGATAGTTCCTGAATCGGTCGAAGTGTTGCTCGCCCAGGATCTGAAAGCAGATCCGATTCAGTATCAGTTCGTCCTCGACGGCCCCGGTCATTGCGGCCGCTGCCGGTTCACCAAAAACCTGGGACGGAAAGGATCGCAGAATTGCCACATCCGCAACGACGTTGGCATCCCGCAGCAACTCGCGACGCTGCTGGAAGAACTGGACATATCGCGCCAACTCGGGCGATGGCGGTTCCGGCCTCCCGGGAAGGGCCGTCAAGCGGGCGTATTCGAATTTGCAGATGATTCCCAGGCAATCGAAATTGAAGGCCATGGCTTCTGCCGCGTCCAATGGGGTCGCAGTATAAGTGAAGACCATGTTTCCCAGGGATCGGGCGATCTTGCAGGTGCGAATCCGGGATCGCAGTCGCCCATTCTTGAAACCGATGGGTCCGCTTTCGTCAAAGACCGCATCGCCGCCCGTGTAAAGCCGGAGGTGATCGACAGGGGGTTTGACAGACGGCAACACGCCGCCCGGATTGCACTCGACAAGGACATCTGGCCGAAGCGTGCGAGCATAGGCTGACAGATCGTGATAGCTGTCCGCCAGTGAGCGACAGCAGAACTCCTGCCAGGCCCTTCGCAGCAGGCCCGCTTCCCCTCCTTTGGGTCTCTGGGCCGTCAGTGGGTCAATTCCATGTCTCCGCAGCGTCTGGGGGTCAAACGTCTCCTGCAGATATCGATTGAATCGATCGACCGAGTTCACATCCGAGCCCGGGCCGATGATGTAGTTGTCAAAGTGCAGCAGGTCGGTCTGGACTTTCTCGATCGCAAACCTGGTGATCTCGCGAAGGTGGTTCTGGACTTCGGGATGACAGCGATCATGAAAGTGGCGGTAGGACGAATTGATGTAGGGGACGGGGTTTCCCTCGTCATTGCGAACAATCCAATGTTTCGCGCCCGGTTTTTCCTTGAGCAGGAACTCGTGAAACAAGGTGCCGCTGTCAACATAGGTTCCGACGTGCAGGCCGGCATCATGGCACAACCGGGCAAAGCGGACGGCGTCGTCCATGCTTTGCTGCTCGGCCGCCATGCCAGCCCCCTTGTGGCAATGGATCATCACGAAGTTGACGCCCTGCTCCGTGAGCCGGGTGATCATCTCTTCGCCGTGCTCGGCCTCGTAGGCCAGTTCCTCGGCCCGCGTGGGGGTGTAGCGGGGCGCCGAATCGGAGTCGCGGCGAACACGAAAGAACAATGGCTCCCAGCTTCCCGCCATCACGATGCCATCTCGCCGCAGCCATTCCGGACGCTGGTCTGGCGGCAATGTCAGGACCTGGGCTTTGACGCTGTCAGACCAGGCCAGACTGAGGAGCAGGAGCACCAGTGTGCATCGCACAAGACGTCTCCTTGAAGATTCGGCGACCGGGGTTCCTGAGTGGATGACTGGAAAATCCGAATCAACTCGATCGCGAGGGATGGATCAATTCAAGCAGGTACTGGCCGTAGCTGTTGTTTTTCATGGGCGCCGCCAGCGCCGCCAGTTGCTCGGCCGTGATGTATTGCATTCGCCACGCGATCTCTTCCGGACAGGCGACCTTCAGCCCCTGCCGGGTCTCGAGAACGCTGACGAAAATCGAGGCTTCGAGCAGCGACTGATGCGTCCCCGTATCGAGCCACGCGGTCCCGCGTCCGAACAATTCCACCGTCAGTGATCCGCGGCGCAGGTATTCGCGATTGACGTCGGTGATTTCCAGTTCCCCGCGTGCCGACGGCTTCAACGACCTGGCAATGTTGGGAGCCTCGCCATCGTAGAAGTACAGGCCGGTGACGGCGTAATTCGATCGGGGCTGCAGCGGCTTCTCTTCCAGTTCCACCGGTTTCCCCGCTGCGTCCAGGACAATCACGCCATATCGCTCGGGGTCGCGAACATGGTACGCGAAGACGGTCGCGCCGGTGGTGGCGGCGCTGGCCGCCTGCAGGGTCTGGGCCATGTTATGGCCATAGAAAATATTGTCGCCCAGGATCAGGCAGCTTGGGTCACCGTTCAGGAAATCGTCGGCGATGATCAGGGCCTGGGCGATGCCGCGGGGCTCGGGCTGTTCTGCATACTCGAACCGCAACCCCCATTCGTGACCATCTCCCAGCAAACGGCGATAGGCCGGCAGATCGACGGGAGTGCTGATGACCATGATGTCCCGGATTCCCGCCAGCATCATCGTCGCGAGTGGGTAGTAGACCATCGGCTTGTCGTAGACGGGCATCAGTTGTTTGCTGACAACCTTGGTGGAGGGATGCAACCGCGTCCCGGATCCACCGGCCAGAATGATCCCTTTCCGTGTCGTCATGCGATCGATTCTCCCCGAAACCCCGTCACCGGGAACTTGATGGTGTCAGTCCTGTTGGTGCGTCCTGGCCAGTTCTTCCCGGTAATAGGCGATGGTTCGTGCCAGTCCATGTTGCAGGTCGATGGAGGGAGCCCATCCCAGAACCGCGCGGGCTTTGGTGATATCCGGGCAGCGTTGCCGGGGATCGTCCTGGGGGAGCGGCGCGTGGGTGATTACCGATTTGGATTCAGGAATCAGCTTCAGAATCTCCTGGGCCAGTTGCAGCATCGTATATTCACCGGGGTTTCCGATGTTGACCGGCCCGATCTCCTGGTCCTGGTCCATCATCAGCATCATGCCGCGGATCAGGTCATCGACATAGCAGAATGAGCGGGTCTGCAGGCCGTTGCCATAGATCGTCAGAGATTCATTGCGCAGCGCCTGCGTGATGAAGTTCGAGATGACGCGCCCGTCATTGGGATCCATCCGCGGGCCGTACGTGTTGAAGATGCGGATGATCCTCACCTCCAGCCGGTGTTCCTGGTAGTAGTTCATGCACAGCGACTCGGCAACGCGCTTCCCTTCGTCGTAGCAACTGCGTGGTCCCAGGGGGTTGACGTTCCCCCAGTAGTCCTCTTTCTGCGGGTGTACGGTTGGATCACCGTACACCTCTGAAGTGGAAGCATGCAGCACTCGAGCTTTGCAGCGTTTGGCCAGCCCCAGCACGTTCACAACGCCTACAGTCGATGTCTTGATCGTCTTGATCGGATTGAACTGGTAGGCGACGGGTGAGGCGGGGCAGGCCAGGTTATAGATCTGGTCCGCTTCGATCACGATCGGATGGACGATGTCGTGCCGGATCAGTTCGAAGCGGGGATTGGCGAGCAGGTGCAGGACGTTGTCCTTCCGCCCGGTGAAAAAGTTATCCAGGCAGATGACATTGTCGCCCCGTTCGAGCAACCGCTCGCAAAGATGGCTTCCCAGGAACCCGGCTCCGCCGGTGACGAGAATGGATTTCATGAATCAAACCTTGTGATAATCTCGATACCAGTCCACAAACCGCCGAATTCCGACTTCGATCGGGGTGCTCGGGCGGAATCCCACATCGCGCATCAGGTCATCGACATCGGCGCAGGTGGCGGGAACGTCTCCCGCCTGCATCGGCAGGAAGTTCTTGACGGCGGTCACCCCCAGGGTTTGCTCAAGCGTCTTGATCATGTGCATCAGCTCCACCGGAGAATTGTTGCCGATGTTGTAGACACGATACGGAGCACGGCTGGTCGCTGGATCGGGGTGATCTCCTGACCAGTCCGGATTTCCCGTGGGAACATGATCGGCGACTCGAACGACCCCCTGGACAATGTCGTCGATGTAGGTGAAGTCGCGGCGCATCTGGCCATTGTTGAAGACGTCGATCGGCTGTCCCTCCAGGATCGCGCGGGCGAACAGCCACATCGCCATGTCGGGACGTCCCCACGGACCATAAACCGTGAAAAACCGGAGTCCCGTGGTCGGAAGCCGATAAAGATGGCTGTAGGTATGCGCCATCAGCTCGTTCGCCTTCTTGGTGGCGGCATACAGGCTGAGCGGGTGATCGACATTGTGGTGAATCGAGAACGGCATCGTCGTGTTCGCGCCATATACGGAACTCGATGACGCGTAGACCAGGTGCTTCACACCGTGATGGCGGCATGCTTCCAGGATGTTGACGAAGCCAACCAGATTGCTGTCGACGTAGACATGGGGATTTGTGATCGAATAACGGACGCCAGCCTGAGCGGCCAGGTTGATCACGACGTTAAACTGTTCGTCGGCACAAAGCCGGGTGAGGCGTTCGCGATCCGCCAGATCGCATTCCTCGAATCGAAACCCGGAACGACCGTTGAGACGCGCCAGCCGGTCCTGTTTCAACTGGACTGTGTAGTACGGATTGAGGTTGTCGAGGCCGATCACCTGGTCGCCACGTTCCAGGAGCAGCGTGCTGACGTGCATGCCAATGAAACCGGCGGCGCCGGTGACGAGATACTTCATCCGATCCGTTCTCCGTCAAAAGCCAACGCCGAAACCTGCCTCCATCCGCCTCCCTGCAGGGTGATCCGGCGACATTCACCCGCGTCGGTCGCCGATCATCGACGATTTTCCGCCGCAAACCAAGGGATCGGATCGTGAAATTGGTCAACACGGCCCGACTTCTGCGAAGTTGGTCATCCGCCCGCAAGTCATGGGCACCTGTTATTGAGTGCTTGTGAGGGCAAGCGACCAACGGGAGCGTCGGAGACAGTCTCCGAGCGGCAGCTCGCAGCGGCGTTGAGGAGCCCCCGTCAGCGTGCAACGCTGCAGAATGTGTGCTCGTTGTGGCAAGCGACCAACGGGAGCGTCGGAGGCAGTCTCCGAGCGGCAGCTCGCAGCGGCGTTGAGGGGCCTCCCGTCAGCGTGCAACGCTGCAGAATGTGTGCTCGTTGTGGCAAGCGACCAACGGGAGCGTCGATGACAGTTTCCGAGCGGCAGCTCGTAGCGGCGTTGAGGGGCCCCCCTCATCAGGCTTTGCGGATGAATTCGGCGGCGTAGCTGCGGACGCGCTGGCCGTTCAGGACGTGGAACATTCGCAGTTGCTGGACGGTTTCCTGGCTGAATCGTCCCAGGGGGACGTGAATCAGTTTTTTGCCGAACCGTTTTGCCAGGCGCCGCCAGGCTGGGCCGGGTGGCGCGAAGCTCAGTAGAGCGACGTGTCGCTCTTCGGCGTGGTAGCAGGCCGCGGCAATCAGGCGTTCTTCGAGGGTGTCGGTGAAATCGAATCGTCTGTTGGACCAGATATCGGGGACTGGGCGCGGGGGGAACAGGAACAGGGCTCCGCCGTAGGTTGCCTGTCCGATTCCCGGTCCGACCATGTTTTCCAGGTAGTTCGTGGCGTACAGAGCCAGTGTGGATTCGTCGTGGTGTTCGGCATGCCAGGTCACGCGCCAGGGATAGTCGCGCGGATCCGCGGGGCTGTCAAACAGCATCACGACACAATCGAGGCTGCCACGAGTGGGCGGCAGGACCTTGACGTACAGATCGCCCGTATGCCAGTTCCGCAACGTCTCGCGAATGTCGAGTCCATCTTTCAGGCTGGTGCTGAACTTTTCGCTGCGGGCCAGATCGGTTCCCAGCATGTTGAGGGCCGTGTCTTTGACATGTGTCCGAAATCGCTCGACGGCGACGTCTTCAGGAGGCCAGCTGCACTGGTGATAGGGGTTCCAGCGCATCTGCCATTCTTCCTGCTGCGGCTTGGGGGGCTGCGGCTTCAAGCGGCAGGAACGCCATTCCATGGCTTGTCCCGGCAGGCGGTTGACCAGTTCGACCAGATCTCCATTGGGAAGATGTCCGCGGTGGACTCCCAGACGGATGTTGGGGAAGGGGAGAAGCTCGTGAAACGGATAGTCGCTGGCCGTTTGAGCCAGCGTAATGGCGAACTGATCTCCGGCAATCTGCTGAGCGGCGACGATGAGCGAATACAGCGTCGGAGTCATCCGGCGTTCCATCAACGTCAAGTTTCGCACGTATTGCAGGTAAATCCGCAGCAACTTGGGAGTGATCTTGCGGGCGCGATTGCCGAGTTCCGTCTTGTAACGGTCTCGAGCCGCCAGCAGCATCGCTTTGACGCCGTCGATGGAAAGGTTTTCGTCCGCTTCCAGGTCGGCCCGGGCACGCTCGTACAGTCCGGTGATAAAAGGCAATTCTCCGAGCACAAACAGGAGTGTTTCGGGGTCGGCCTGATAGATGGCGGTTTCGGCGACGCTTTCGTGTTCTGCGTCGGAGGCCGTCTGCTCGACGTAGGCCTCACGAATCCAGGGCCAGTCAACAATCGAGCAGACAAAGAGGATCTGGTTGTGTTTTTGTTCGAGTTCCCGCAGTCGCGCTGCCATGAAGACAGCGCGATCGCGCGGCTGTCCGTCTGGAAGTCGGCCGATGCTGGGGAGCAGGGCGGTGGCAAATTTCTCGGGCGAGACGTGCTTCAGGGCGTAAGGATCGGGAAGTCCGGCCGCGAAGCTCTGGAATTGAGCGGTCTCCAGATCGACGAATGCGCGTGGCATCCGTTCCTGGATGGCGATACGCAGGGCGGTGATGACACCCTGGCAGGGATCAATCGGAACATAACTGAATGTTCGCTCGGACTCGGATTCGTCGTCGCCACCATCGCTGCGCCACTCGCTGGCGGTGAATGTCCCAGGCTCCTCCTGCATCACCATCGAAACACTGGGCAGGAAGCCGATCGCCCGCTCAACGTCGTTTTGAAAGGATGGTGGCAATGGCACGGCCAGGCAGTCGAAGTGCTGCGAAAGCATCACCCGGCGAACTTCGATGGCAAAATCACCACTGCCATGAATGATCGGCAGGCAGGTAATCTTGTCGCTGAATTGAAGTACGTTCATGGCGAGGTCACGAAGGGGGGTGGGAGGGCAACACAGGATCGGGCCGCGAGTTCGCTTGATCAGGTCAGCGACCAATCCGTTCCGGCACTGCGTCTGACCGGGCGAAGTTATTCATCATCGTCGTCATCATCATCTTCTTCTTCGTAGTCAGGATGCAGAGGATCATCAGGGTCGAAAAAGAAATCGCCCAGTCCCATCGGCATGGCGTTTCCACCCAGGGACTGTTGTCGGCGCTTGGCGGTCTCATTCAGATCAATCGCTTCTTCGCCCAGGCAGTTGATCAAGGCCTCTTGCCAGACGAGGTCTTTGGCGACAGGATGCGTCGGATCCTGTGCCAGCCGCTTCATGGCATAACGCAGGACATTGATCCCATCGCGCGTCGAGAAGTCGAGATTCAACTGGTGCGATTGCTGCAGGAAGTCGACGGTCAGGTTGAGCATCTCGGATTCGGCGAATGGCAGGTGGTAATGCAGGATCGCCAGTTCGTCCTTGCGCTGGGGGTGGCCCAGCGTCAGAGTCGGCTGCAGACGGCTCAGGATGTAGTCTGGGATTTCAAACGTCGATTCATCGTCGTTCATCGTGACGGCACAGCGGAAGTCCCGGTGTGCGTGAATGGTGATCCCGGCGACAATCGATTCGACATAGCGACGATGGTCCAGCAGGGGGGCCAGGCTGGCCCAGGACTTTTCATTCATCCGGTTTCCCTCGTCCAGGATGACGATTCCGCCGCGGATCATGGCGGTGACCAGCGGCGAGGCGTGGTACTTGATCTTGCCGCTTTCCGCGAGGACGGGGGTGACCAGCAGATCTTCAGGTCGCGTGTCGGCCGTGCACTGGTAGATGTACAGATCCTGCTGCCGTGTCCGGCCCGCCGAAATGGCGAGCGTCGTCTTGCCGATCCCGGGGGTGCCAACGATGCGCGGCGCCAGCGGCAGATCCTTTTCGTCAATCACCAGCCAGCAGGCCAGCAATTGCCTCAGGATTTCGCGCTGGCCGATCCATTCGCCGGCCGATTCATCGGGCTGACTTAGATATAGCCTGACTCCACCAATTTCGACGTGGTCTGGCATCAGGCTGTTCGAGGTCGTTGCCGTGTCATTTACTGGGTCATTCAATTCCTGGATTCCTTCAGCGTTGCAGATTCGTCGTCGGGAACACCTGGATCGGCGTCCGACTGAAATCATCGAGATTTGTCACGATCAAATGTTCCTCTCCATGGAACGATGATCGAGGCGACAAATCAATCCCTCTTGCGGTGCTTGTGAACTTCGATCATATCTCCCGACCCAGTGTCACGCATCCTCAGGATGAAATCATGTCGACATTCCGACCCACAACCGATCAGCCACTTGTCATCCGTCCGCCGGGCCCTGGCGCACAGCGTTCGGACTTTCAACTGCTGGAAGGCCCGCGCTCGCGAATCAACGAGTTCCTGCGAGTTGTGCGGATCGGCATTGAATTCATTCGCGGCTATCGAGCACTTCACTGGACTGGACCCTGCGTGACGGTGTTTGGTTCGGCTCGATTCGGCGAGGGAGATCCCTATTACGACCTGGCGCGTCGGGCCGGAGCCGAACTGGCCGACCTGGGCTTTACCGTGATGACCGGAGGGGGACCGGGAATCATGGAAGCGGCCAACCGCGGAGCCAAGGATGTGGGGGGGCGATCCATTGGCTGCAACATCACCCTGCCGGTGGAACAGATCCCCAATCCGTACCTGGATAAAATGGTTCTGTTCCAGCATTTTTTTGTGAGGAAGGTGATGCTGATGAAGTATTCGCAGGCCTTCCTGATCTTCCCCGGGGGCTATGGGACGCTGGACGAAGCCTTTGAAGCGGCCACGCTGATTCAAACAGGGAAAATTCGCGAGTTCCCGCTGATCTTCGTGGGAATCGATTATTGGCAGCCGCTGTTTGAGTTCCTGCAGAAAAAGCTGCTGGCTCATGGCGCCATCAACCGCAACGACCTGGATCGTATACTGCTGACAGATTCGATTGAAGAGATTCGGCAGGCAGTCGCATGCTGCCCGTCATCAATCACCCAGGGGAAGGGAAGCGTGAAAACTCGCCGCTGGGAAATGGCGCGTCCTTAAGGGGAACGCACAAAAGCTGGTACCACCGCCGTCGTGACCGCACGCGCCACTATTCACGGAATGTGACCGAATAAGCGTTTGTCGTCAGGCACGGCCAGCGGTTTGCTCATCATAGATGCGCGCGATGTCTTCCACCGTGACCGTGATTTCGCGCGTGAATCCCGTGTGCGAACGGTAGTAGGCGACCTTGGCCGCTTTGGCCGGGGACTGATGAACCGTCCGGGCCAAAAGCGCCTTGTCTTCGTCCGAGAGTTTTCCGACCGCGGGATCCCAATGAGTGATCGATTCCATGACAAGAGAATCGACGCGTGGATCGTACTTGTTGTAGTCGGCCATCGGAGATCTGCTGCCTGAGTTGACGTAAAAACAGTTCTGGTCGGCGCTTCATCGACCGCCGCAAAACAGTTTAGCCACGCCTACAGGCGCCAGCAACCGAAGTTCCCGACCCTGTCGAAAGTGTTTTAATGATTTTGAAAACGCGTGGAGTCGTTCTATTGTGAATGAATCGTTCTTGTCTCACCGCTGTTCGAGAAAGTCTCGTTCGCGAAGCGCGACAGGCTGCGCTGTTGTTCTGCCAATGAGATTCCTGACCCCGAAATTGAGCGGGTCCCCAATTGAACAGGTACCGACGCCACAGGGCCACCGACAGGGGGGCTGAGATCCGCTGGACCTCGTGAATTTCTGATCCGTGTTCCCTCGGTGTTTCATCCGTGGCAAACACCTTTTTTTAGCAACAGCCCGCTTCGCCCTCCCGAAACGAAGTCGGATTGATCCGCTTCAAGGTGGCTTCACCCAATCCACCTGACGAGAATGACCGAAACCCGGAGTTCGCATCGTGGTTGATTGAGTGTTAGAATTTCCGTGGCATCTTTGTGGTAATCACGAACTTTGAACCGGCCCGCGATCACATCTCCTCTGGCCGGACCGAGTCGATCGTGTTTTTGTTGAAGGTCATGACCCATGGCAATCCGTCGGTTGTCCGTCATCCTGTTTGCGGTCGTCGCCGCCGGGGTTCTGGTGCTCTCGCAAGTCGGTCCCATGGCTCTGGCCCAGGGGAATAAGAACGCCAAAGCGGCGCCGAAGAAGCCCGAGCCCCCCATCATCGTTCCTGAGCGGAAAATCCGCATCACGCCGATGAATCCCAACACGCGGACCAAGGCTGTCGCTTCGGCCGCGCGCGTCGATCAGTTGATCGATGCAAACTACAAGCGATTCAACGTCACGCCAAATCCCACCGCCAGCGATGAGCAATTCATCCGCCGCGTCTATCTCGACCTGGTCGGAACAATTCCGACCTACAAGCAGGTGCGCCAGTTTGTCGCGAACAATGATTCCGAGAAGAAGTCGAAGCTGATCGACCTGCTGTTGAGCCAGGAGGGGTATTCCAGCAACTTCTACAACTACTGGGCAGACATCCTGCGATTGAAGGACAATCAGCTGACGAACAATGTTCCCGGCCGACCCTACTGCGAATGGGTCAAGGAATCTCTCGAACAGAACAAGCCGTATGATGAGTTTGTCTATGAGATGCTGACGGCGGAGGGAAAAATCTGGGACAACCCCGCGTCAGGCTACATCCTGCGCGATTCGGGAATGCCGCTGGATGCCATGAACAACACCGTGCGGATCTTTCTGGGGACCCAGATTGGCTGCGCGCAGTGTCACAACCATCCGTTTGATCGATGGACTCAGAAAGAGTTCTACGAGATGGCGGCATTCACGTTTGGCACGGCGACTCGACGCGGCGCCGGCGACAAGAAGTTTGGTGGCGGCAACGTCGTGAACAAGCTGCGCGACGAAATGAAAAAAGTGGACGACAAGTTTGATGGCGGGGGCAAGTACAACCGGTTCCTGATCGGGAATTTGTTCGAAGTCTATGACAACGGCGCCAAACTGGTGCTGCCGCATGACTATCAGTACGACGACGGCAAGCCGAAGCAAGCTGTGACACCCAAGACGATCTTCGGCCCCCCCGCCAAGGTGGAAAAAGGAGAATCGCCGCGAGTGGCCTTCGCGAAGTGGTTGACGTCGCCGGAGAATCCCCGGTTTGCGAAAACGATTGCGAACCGGTTGTGGAAACGTTCGTTTGGCGTCGGGTTGATCGAACCCGTGGATGACATCAAGGATGATTCCAAGCCCGAGAACCCCGAACTGCTGGACTTCCTGACGGCGGAAATGATTCGCGTGAAGTTTGATCTGAAGGAATACCTGAGGATCGTCTGCAATACGAAGGCGTACCAGCGCGAGGCGACGCATGGGGAAGTGACGCCGGGTGAGGACTATCATTTTCCGGGACCCGTGCTGCGGCGGATGACGGCGGAACAGGTGTGGGACAGCTTCATCACACTGGCTGTCAACAAGCCGGACGAGTACCAGAAGGAACCCGCGCGCGTTGAAGCAAAACTGTTGAATGTCGACCTGTCCAAGGCGACGGCTCAGGTCATCTACGAACACAACAAGGAACTGGGTTCGTCCGACATCAAGAAGTCGCGCGATGCGCGAAACAAGCCTTACAGTTACAAGGGACAACTGCTGGTGCGAGCCTCTGAGCTGCCCTCGCCGCAGCCCCCCGGACATTTCCTGCGTCAATTTGGACAATCGGACCGGGAGGCAATTGAAGTCTCATCGGAAGACGGATCGGTCCCCCAGGTTTTGCAGATGTTCAATGGTCCAATCACGCACATGCTGCTCGAACCGGAATCGCTGATGTACAAGAGCGTCATCGCCGAGAAATCGGCCGAGGCTCGGATCGATGTGATTTTCCTCAGCATCCTGTCGCGTCGGCCGACACTGGCTGAACGCCAGGTGGCGCTGTCCGAAATCAAATCGCACGGTGATGCCGGTTATGGCAATGTGATCTGGGCGCTGGTGAACACCCGCGAATTCCTGTTCGTTCAGTAGTCGGCAAGTTCCTGTGTTGTTGAGACGGGCTGTCCTGCAATTTCCAAAGGCCGAATGCCATGTTTCCTGATTTGAGATCTGTCGACTTTCTTTCGCGTCGGTCGCTGCTCGAACATGCGGCCCGGACCATGCTGGGCGTGACCGTGCTTCCAGGGGCGATGGCCCTGGCGGCACAGGACCAGAAGGCCGGAAAAAAGGAAAAGGAAGAGGCCAAGAAAGAGAAGGGGGGATCGGCCAAGGGAGTTCCTGGCGGAACCGCCAAGCACGTGATCTTCCTGTATATGAGCGGTGCGATGACGCACCTGGACACATTTGACCTGAAGCCAGGGCGGGAAACCCAGGGAGAAACCAAGGGGATCGCGACCAACGTGGCTGGGATGCAGTTCGGCCAGACGTTGCCGGAACTGGCGAAGATGGCGAGCGAACTGGCGGTCATCCGCTCACTGCATACCGAGACCGGGGATCACGAGGGGGGACGCTACCTGCTGCGGACCAGCTACAAAGAGATTGCGTCAATCCGCCATCCGGGGATGGGAGCCTGGGCACTAAAGGTCCTGGGCAAACAAAATCGAACACTGCCGGACAACGTGTTGATCGGTGGTGAGGCCCGGCATCCCGGAGCCGGCTTCCTGGAACCGGCGTTTACTCCAGTTCCCGTGGGCGATCCCAATGCAGGGTTGCAGAACACCGTCACGCCGAAGTACCTGACCGATGCCTCATTCGAAAAGCGGATGGAGCTGATCGACAAGTTTGATGATGGCTTTCGCAAGAAGTACCCGCAAAAGCAGGTGGAGGCCTACGGCGAGTTTTATCGCCAGGCCAATCAACTGGTGCACAGCGAAGAGTTGAAGGCGTTCGATCTGAACCAGGAGAAGGCGGAAGTTCGCGACAAGTATGGTCGCGATCAATTCGGACAGGGGTGCCTGCTGGCCCGCCGTCTGGTCGAGCATAACGTGCGGTTCATTGAAATCAGCCTGGGGGGATGGGACATGCACGTCGACATCTACCAGAACGACAAGCTGCCCCGCGTGGCAGGAACGCTGGATCGCGCGGCGTCCGTCTTGATCGCCGATTTGAAAGCGAAGGGGTTGCTCAAGAACACGCTGGTCGTTTTGGCGACGGAATTTGGTCGGACACCCCGGATCAACCAGAACAGCGGCCGCGATCACCATCCCGGCGCGTTTTCCGGTTTCCTGGCGGGGGGGGGAATCAAGGGAGGCCGGTTTTATGGCTCGTCAGACAAGGACGGGTTCAGCGCCGAAACCGATGATGTCACGATCGGCGATTTCAATGCCACGATCGCGCACGCGCTGGGACTGCCGCTGACCCAGGAATTCTTTTCCAAGTCGGGACGGCCGTTCAAGGTGGCGCACGATGGCAAGCCGGTGATGGCGTTGTTTTCGTGAGTGAAACACGAGCCATCCAAAAACAAATCGCCGGGCACCTTGAGGGGTGTCCGGCGACCATTTCGTCCAGCACGGTCGGGAGTTCGCTCACGGAGAAGCGGGAACCGTGTTGTTGTCGTTGTCCTTGGGGTAGCTCATCGCAATGATGGCAACCGTCAGGGCGGCGATGGCGATGGCGCCAACGATGTAGATTCCGGTGCTGTCGGAATATCCGAAGTTACCGCGGGCTCCATTCTGTCCCAGAACCAGCAGCCCTTGTTCCTTGGCTGACGGGGGAGCAGACTTTTCCGCCCAGACGCGGTAGGTCCCTTCGGTGGCGCCCGAGGAAACGGTATAGACGCCGCTCTTCAGATTGCCGACGGCGAACGATCCGTTCTTGTCGGTGATCGAGTGAGCGACTTCCTTGTTGTTCTGCTTGACGGTGACTGCGGCGCCTTCCATCGCAGCGCCGGTGTGGTCAACAACGCGGCCCTTGAACGTCCCGCCATTGGCGAGGGCGATATCAAGCACCTTGGCGTCGATTGTCTTGACTTGAACTCGTGAAGGCCCGGCGGCGAGAGCGGGGGCGTTCGGAACCATCATTCCCAGGGCCGCCAGCGCAACCGCCGTACCCCGGACCAGACTAAAGCACTTCATTAACGTGTCTCCTAAAAAAGTCGTCCGTGAATGGACCCGTCCCAGCAGATCCGTGTGCCGGGAACGTTCACGGGAACTTCCTGGATCGGACCAAGCCTTCGGGCACACGGAAAAGAGTGGGAGGCGACCCAATACCCGCCAGAATTCGCTTCCGTGTGACCGGTCCTGATGTTCGGGATATCGACGCATTACCGTGGCAAATCAACACAGCCGAAGTGACTGCACAGGGTCGTGCTTAGTCTTTGTAAATTGCCTGTCTTGACTGCCGGGTGGAATCGTTAAGGTCCGCGGTATCAGTGCTAAAGCGTTGCCAAAGAGTCTTTCAAAAAGCCCGTCTTGGCGGCGCATTCGGCAGGAATCGCTGGTCTTTGACGGGAATTCGAAGAACTCGCAAAAAACAGGTTTCGCAAGGGTCTACACGGGAGATTCGGATTGACCGCACTGGCAACGTACCTATACTCCGCGCCTGCACTCGGGTCGCGGTCTGGATCAATCCCCTTGCATTTCGATCAACCACCCGATTGCCGCCTGCACTGAACTGGCAACGCGTCCCGTTTTGTTCAGTTGGATCTCAGTGTCGGACGGTCATTTCAATCCAAGGAGGAGGAAAGAATGTCAGGATTTCGGTTTTTGAAGGGTGCAGCAGTTTGCCTGGCGACGATGGGAATCGTGATGCCGCATGCTCCTGCCATGGCAGACAATACCCCGGCCCGGCCTGCTGCCAAGGTACAGAAGGGGACATCGCTTCCCGATGTTTCTCTGACCACGGGTGGCACGCTGTCGGGTCGCGTCGTCGATCACACGGGTAAGGTGATCGAAGGTGCGCAGGTCACGCTGCGTCGGGACAAGAAAGAAGTCTCGACCACCGTGACGAACAAGGAAGGGATCTACTCGTTCAGGAACTTGAAGGGTGGCGTCTACGAGGTTTCCTCGGGCAATACCGACGGGATCTTCCGCGTCTGGGCCGAGAAGACCGCTCCCCCATCCGCCAAGGAACATGCCCTGCTGGTCATGGGCGAAAATGGTGCTCGTGGTCAGTTCGGATGCTGTGATCCGACTCTGATCATCCTGACTGCCGGTGTCATTGCCGCGGTCATCCTGAGCGCGATTACGCTCGACAAGGTCAACAAGCTGCCGTCATCGCCATGACGTTGAAACATCCTGTCACCGTTTCGCCGCGGTGACCGATCCCGCCGGTTCGGCGATTCCGCCGAAACTATCAAGCCGCCGATGACCAAGCCCCCCAGGTCACCGGCGGCTTTTTTGTTTTCCTCTCTCCGCACGGGGATCCGGCAAGGTTCCATCAGGCCAGCTGGACGATTCCCCGGGGCGAATCCGGGTGTTCATTGCATCCAAACACATAGCAGACCCCCGCTTTTCCCAGCAGCGGGCCCCCGTTCAAATCGCCGAACTGAAACAGAAACCGCATCGGTCGATTGCAAACCGGGCAATCCATGTCCCCCGGATCGTCGAAGAGCCAGACAGGATTACCGCCGACCTGGACGATGTCAGACAGACTAAACCCGTAACCGCAATGATTCGGGGCAAGGATCGCTGCCAGCAGGTCCGCGGGACGCCGTGTCAGCTGTGACAACGGCTCCAGCAGTTCCGGAACCTCATCCAGCAGGACCACCGGATCGTAACTCAATAACTCCGCTTTGGCTGGCGTACCTGTCTGGGGGTCGTCCGGCAGTGACTGGCGTGGGATCTGGACTGGCTGCAGGTTCCATTCGCGCTGAGGCGCTGGTCCCCCTTGGAGCGACACGGCCCGGTCGCTGGTGGGGGTTGCATAGCAACGAACCGTTTGCTCGGCATCATAGCGATTGAAGACGACCACCAGGCGACCGGCCCAGGGTGGGGGGAGCAACTCATCCAGTCGCAGCTGAATCAGGAAGTCGGCGGGATCGTTCGTCCTGGCATCAGAAATCGGCCAGACATCGCCTACTTCCGCATAGGGCAGGCCGCCATAGTGCGAGTTTGCCGAAACCGTGCATCGGGACGCCTCTGCCAATTCCGTCGCCACCAGCACCGTGCAGTCGCGGTTCCCTCTGCCAGCAGCATCGATGTGGTTCAGGATTTGACGGCAGAGTTCTACTGTCAGTCGTTGATAGCTGCTGCGAACCTGCCTCATTCGCAGCAGATGCATGACTTGCAGCCAGATCAGGATCACGGATGGCACAAACAGAACTGCGAAGACCAGCGAGAAGAATTCCCTGTTCACGGCGTGCCACTTTCCTGGATCTCGGACAGTTCCACCGCACGGTGCTCGGCCGCGGACCGGTAGCAGGCTTCAACCAGTGCCATCGTCCGCAGGTTGTCGTTGCCGCTGATGTCAGGCGGCGTCCCGTCCTCCAGGGCGCACAAAAGTTGAGCCATCGGTCCCACGAACGCGTCCGGAAACCAGACTTCCTCCCAGCGTGGCTGATGCCAGACCCCACCGGCCGTCGTGGTGAATTCCAGCGTGCTTGGAACTCGCGCCGGATAGCCTGGCCAGCCGATCGTGCCGCGGGCCATGCCCGTCAGTCCTTCAATACGATATTTGATTCCAATGTCGGACGCAGACCCCTCGCGCGACGGGCCGGCCCAGACATCGTCGCACCCCATGGCACGCAGGCCGTCGGCATATTCCAGGATATACAGGCAAATTCCATCCGTATGAGGAAACTTTGTTCGCGGGTCGGGACGGATACTGGCAAACACGCGCACAGGATCTCCGAACCAGTAACGCAAAGTGTCCAGGTGATGGATGCTCATGATCCGCAGGGTGACCCAGCCGAGTCGCTGCTGCCACGGCATCCAGTGAGGGATCGCCCGCATGTCAATCGTCGCCAGCACGGGGTCTCCGAGGTCGCCCCGATTCAACAGCGATTTGCAGGCGCGGACAGACTGGTCGTAGCGCATGTTCTGATTCACGGCGAGCGTGATACCGGCGTCACGGCAAAGGCGGACGATCTCGCACGCTTCGGCATAGTTCATGCCAAGCGGCTTTTGGGCAAGTACCCCCCGGATCTGTTTGCCATGAGCACAAATGTCGCGAATCACCTGCAACTGCACATCGGGAGGGACCGCGACATCCACCACCTGCACTTCGGGATCAACGAGCAACTGCTGGTAGTTCTCATAAGTGCGAGGAATGGCGTGTCGTTGAGCCACTTCGGTCGCCTTGTGCAGATCGCGAGCGGCGATTGCGACCGGTCGAAATCCCGCCTGACGATAGGCGACCAGATGGCAGTCGGCCATGATGAAGCCAGACCCGATGCATCCAATCCCGACCCACTTGTCGCGCGGCAGTCGGGGAAGATACTCCAGCGCCGTCGAACCGTCGTTACCCATGTCGTGCTCCTGGTTGAGGAACCGGCATGGTACCGAGGCGGCAACGGGAAGTTGAGCGTGACGAATCGCGACGGCAGGGCAAAGCCAGGCGAAATGCCGCCTGTGGCCAGGTCATTGCCTGGCCTGGATGAGTGGACTCTCAACTCATTTTGAACGACCAGTGGGAAGTGGCGAACACCATTCTGCCGTGGTGATCATCGCGATCCACAATTGGAACTCGAATGACCCGTCGGTTGGAATCACTCCGTCGCACTGGCCGGTGTTGCCAGAGAGGTTTGATCTCGTGTTGCATCGGCAATTCGGCGGATGGCATCGGCCGCGGCGGTTACAACGGCTTCATCGGAATCGGTACCCATGCGTCGCAGAGTCGGGACCAGCTTGACTGCCGCAGGGCCAATGTCGCCCAGTGTCTGGGCGGCCGCGGCACGGATCTGGGGATTGGAATCTCCGAGTGATTTTGCCAGTCCGGCGACCGCCTTGGCGGCCTCAGGTCCCACGTTTCGCAGAGACGTGACTGCTGTCAGTCGGACGCTGTCGTCGGCGTCGGTCAGAAGTTCGATCAGGACCGGTGTCACTTGTTCGGAATAGCCATCAAATGTCGACAGGGCCGCTGCGGAATTCACGCGGGCGAATGACGATTCGTCGCTGAGCAGCTTCAGCAGTCCCGGGGCAGCGGACGAGGCTTCCGGACCGATCTGGGCCAGGAACATCGCCGCCAATTCGCGGGCGACGGGATTCGTGTCGTTCAGGCGTTCTGACAGGGCGGCAGTCGCCTGGGCGCCCAATTCCTGCAACTTCGATTCCGCCTTGGCCCAGGTGTCGGCATCATTGTTTTCGGCCGCTTTGACAAGGGTTGCGAACGCTTCTGCTCCCCGGGGGAAGTCCGAATCACCAGGCTCGGATTGAGACGGAACCGGTTCCAGGACCGGTTCGACGGCCGCAGTGTTTGAACTGCTGTCTGTTTCGGAAGCTGGCTTGGCGGATTGCGAGGCCTGCTTGGCTGGTTTCGAACCACCGTTGCATCCGCAAACCAGCGATACGCCCAGGACTGCGCAGGCAAGTTGATTTCGAAACATGATTCCGGTTCCTTTTGAGTTATTCCGACTGACAACGAAACCGCACTTCGGTCGCTTCGCAGGCCGATGCCAGTTCCATCTCATCCAGATTCAGATCGTCGAGCGATTCGACGGTTTCCAGTTTTCCGACGCGATAGGTCCCGCCGCGCAACTTCACGGACTTGCCGGTCTGAAGTGCCACCAGTTCTTCGATTTCCTCCGAAGTCGGCTGCCGACGTGACATTCGCAGCTTTGTCCAGCGAGTCTTCTTGCGGTTGCTGGCGTATTCACCGGGAGGGAGATAAATCGTGCCATTGTTGAAGTCGACCGCGAAGGCAATCACGCCCGGGATAAAGAACAGCAGCAGTCCGATCGCGTCCAGAGCCACGACTTTCGGATCCAGCCGCCCGGCGGGCTGCCCTTTGCGTTCCGGCCAGAAAATCGTTCCACAACCGGTCTGCGGAAGGGCCAGCATTACCAGGCCCAACCAGTGCCGACGCGAAAGCCGTGGACGGAAACCCATTCGCAATTGCCTTCCCCAATCCGGAAAATCTCTGTTTTTGTCGTCGGAAGTCGAATCAACCGCTTCCAGATCATTCGATTTGGACCCCTGGTTTTCCAGGCGAATGCCTGCCAATTGTCCGGGGTCGTCGGGACGGTATTTCAAATGTCGAAATCGCTCAAGATGAGTCGGATCAAAAGACTTCGGTTTGTCTGGAAATTCACCATCTCGCGATGGGCTCCCCAATCGGATACTCTGTGTCCGGGGGATGTCACCGTTGACTCAAGACGGTCTGCGTCCTGGCCTGAACCGATGTTTCTTCCCTGAGTTTTACGAATTCCCGTCCGCATGACTGAACTGACGCCTCTGACAATCGCCGCTCCCAAACC
>Ga0265327_10002481_pt1 | contig 19387 bp, 19 predicted proteins | sample 41621metaG_FD_202089 | JGI IMG/M metagenome (GOLD analysis project Ga0265327, IMG submission 202089) | Rhizosphere microbial communities from Carex aquatilis grown in University of Washington, Seatle, WA, United States - 4-16-21 metaG | ecosystem: Host-associated > Plants > Roots > Rhizosphere...
TCGAGGTCTGCAAAACTGGTTTGATAGGACATAGGTGGATTGGCTTTATTGTGGTCGATGGCAATATTATCTCATCTCGCGCGATTTAATCAGCGCTTCCCTAGGCAAAACACAAGACTTCATTTTTGTTTTTCTTGTTCGTGATAATCCCATCCTGCCTAACTATGCCGCATGATCCTTAAGCCACTCCTTCAGGGCTTCGTTCATGCGGGTTTGCCAACCTTTCCCTGTGGCTCGGAAAGCTTCCAGTACATCGGCATCAAGCCGGATGCCGGTAAATATTTTCGGCGCATTGCTGCGAGGCCTTCCGGTTTTTTTCGGACGTAACATTTCGGCGACAATTTCCGCATCGAATATTTCATCTAAAACCTCGGATGCCGGGCGCATGCGTTTGAAATCATCGGTTGTCGGTTCAAAGGTGTCGGGGTCGGCGGAAATTCCGGTATTGATGTCCGCTTCTTGTTCAGGTGTCGGCAATATGAGTGTGCGCCCTGAGCGCGTTTTAATTGTTTGCTGCATAGGATTTGACCTCTCTTCGATTGGCTTTGCGTAAGCTGATAATGCGAATATTGCCGTTACGCGGTGTAAAAATCAGGCAATACAGCCGGTTTTCGATGATTCCATAGGCTTGATAACGTAGTTCGCCGTAGTCTTTGCGCCGGTCCGGTCCAACTTGGGCAGTTTTCCACTCGAACTGTTCGGACAAAGAGAAATGCACCTTGTGATTTTTAAGGTTCTGCGTCAGTTTACTTTCGTCCCATTCATAATTCATGATTTTATTGTATAAACATAAACACAGGTGTCCAAGGTTTTTTGTTTATCATTGTTATTAGCCCACGCCAAAATCCCTGAATATTCAACAAATCGCGCCATCCTCTCGCACTCCACCCCTCCCGCAATGTACAATACCCGGTTATTTTCACTGACATATAAGGTGTGGTCTATGCAAATTCTCCAGGAAGCGCTCACGTTCGATGACGTTTTATTAGTGCCTGCGCACTCGACGGTACTGCCACGCGACGTAGAAATGAAAACCCAACTGACGCGCGGCATTACGCTCAATATTCCTCTGGTTGCGGCGGCGATGGATACGGTGACGGAAGCCCGGCTGGCGATTGCGATTGCCCAGGAAGGCGGTATCGGTATTATTCATAAAAACATGACCGCCGAGCAGCAAGCGCGCGAAGTGCGTAGCGTTAAAAAATACGAAAGCGGGGTGATCAAAGACCCGATCACGGTTTCGCCGGATGTGAGCATTCGCGATGTGATTAAGCTCACCCGCGCCAAAAATATTTCCGGCGTGCCGGTGGTGGTCGGCGATGAATTGGTCGGCATTGTGACCAGCCGCGACTTGCGCTTTGAAACGCGCTTCGATGAGCCGGTTTCAAAGGTCATGACGCCCAAAGAACGTTTGGTTACGGTCAGCGAAAATGCCGACCGCAAAGAAGCGATTGCACTGCTGCATGAGCATCGCATTGAAAAAGTATTGGTGGTCAATGATGACTTTCATTTGCGCGGCATGATTACGGTAAAAGATATACAAAAAGCTAAAGATTACCCGTTGGCCTGCAAAGACGAACATGAACAGTTACGCGTCGGGGCGGCCATCGGCACCGGACATGGCACCGAAGAGCGGGTCGCCGCGCTGGTTGCCGCCGGCGTCGACGTGATTATCGTCGATACCGCGCACGGCCATTCTCAAGGCGTGTTGGACCGGGTGCGCTGGGTTAAGCAGAATTATCCCGATGTGCAGGTTATCGGCGGCAATATTGCGACGGCGGCGGCGGCTCTGGCTTTGGTTGAGGCGGGCGCGGACGGCGTTAAGGTCGGCATCGGTCCCGGCTCTATCTGCACCACCCGTATTATTGCCGGTGTCGGGGTACCGCAAATTACCGCCGTCAGTAATGTCGCCGATGCGTTAAGAGGCAGCGGGGTGCCGTTGATTGCCGACGGCGGTATCCGCTATTCCGGCGATGTGGCTAAAGCGTTGGCGGCCGGGGCGCATGCGGTGATGTTGGGCGGCTTGTTTGCCGGTACCGAAGAAGCGCCCGGAGAGATTGAGTTGTTTCAGGGACGCTCTTATAAATCTTATCGCGGCATGGGCTCTTTGGGCGCTATGTCGCAACAGCAAGGATCTAGTGATCGCTATTTTCAGGAGGAAGCCGATTCGGTGGAAAAGCTGGTGCCGGAAGGTATCGAAGGCCGGGTGCCCTATAAAGGCAGTTTACTGGCGGTTATTCATCAATTGTTGGGCGGTATTCGCGCCAGCATGGGCTATACCGGTAGTCAAACCATTGCGATTATGCATGACAAGGCTCAGTTTGTGCGGGTGACCAGCGCCGGTATGCGCGAAAGCCATGTGCATGATGTGACCATTACTAAGGAAGCGCCTAATTACCGGATGGAATAAGCGTTTCGTCTCAAATCCGTATGCCGTGCGCGCCTTAGCATCCAAGGCGCGCACGGCACGCCCTGCTGCGAATGTCCTTATGTTGGGAGCAGCATTATGTTATTCGACCTACACACAAGAGTTCTATCGTGAAACAACAATCCCCAAACATCCATAGCCATAAAATCCTGATTCTGGATTTCGGCTCGCAATACACTCAATTGATAGCGCGGCGCATTCGTGAAATCGGCGTTTACTGCGAAATTTATTCCTGTGAATGCAGTGAAGAACAAATCGAAACATTCGCAGCCAACGGCATTATTTTATCCGGCGGTCCGGAAACGGTCACCAGCGGCGATACGCCCAGGGCGCCGGCTTGCGTTTTCGAGTTGGGTATTCCGGTGCTGGGTATTTGCTATGGCCTGCAAACGATGACCGAGCAATTGGGCGGCAAAGTTGAAAGTTCCGATCACCGAGAGTTCGGTTATGCGCAAATCAGGGCGCGTGGCCATTCGAAATTGCTCAGCGGCATTGAAGATCATTTATCGACGGAAGGTTTTGGCTTATTGGATGTTTGGATGAGCCACGGCGACCGCGTGGTCGATTTACCGGCCGGTTTTACGCTGATTGCCAGTTCGGACGGCGCGCCGATTGCCGGTATCGCCAATGAAGACAAAGGTTTTTACGGCTTGCAGTTTCATCCCGAAGTGACCCATACCAAACAAGGAGGACGGATTTTATCGCGCTTTGTGTTGGAAATATGCGGTTGCGAAGCGCTGTGGACGTCCAGCAATATTATTGAAGACAGCATTGAGGTCGTGCGTAAAACGGTCGGCACCGATCAAGTGATTTTGGGTTTGTCCGGCGGCGTCGATTCGTCGGTGGTTGCGGCGTTGTTGCATAAAGCCATTAAAGACCAGCTGACCTGCGTTTTTGTCGATACCGGTTTGCTGCGTTTGCACGAAGGCGATCAGGTGATGGCGATGTTTGCCGAACATATGGGTGTTAAAGTGATTCGGGTAGACGCCGAACAACGTTATCTGGATACGCTAAGCGGTATCACCGATCCTGAACAAAAACGCAAAATCATCGGTAGTTTGTTTATTGAAATCTTCGATGAAGAAGCAGCGAAAATAACCGATGCCAAATGGCTGGCGCAAGGCACGATTTATCCCGATGTGATCGAATCGGCCGGTGCCAAAAGCGGCAAGGCGCATTTGATCAAGTCGCATCACAATGTCGGCGGTTTGCCGGAAAATATGCTGTTAAAACTGGTTGAGCCGTTGCGTGAGTTGTTCAAGGATGAAGTCAGGAAGTTGGGCGTGGAGTTAGGTCTGCCTGCGGATATGGTTTATCGTCATCCGTTTCCCGGTCCCGGTTTGGGCGTCAGGATTTTGGGCGAAGTGAAAAAGGAATATGCCGATTTATTGCGTCAGGCCGATGCTATTTTTATTGAAGAGCTGTATCGTCATGATCTTTACGACAAAGTCAGTCAGGCGTTTGCGGTATTTTTGCCGGTCAAGTCGGTTGGCGTGATGGGTGACGGTCGGCGTTACGATTATGTGATTGCGATACGCGCGGTTGAAACCATCGATTTTATGACCGCTCGCTGGGCGCATTTGCCGTATGAATTTTTGGATCTGATTTCCCGCCGTATTATCAATGAAGTTCCGGGGATTTCCCGCGTCGCTTACGATATCAGCGGCAAGCCTCCCGCAACCATCGAATGGGAATAAACCCCGCTACCGATGAGGCCTGGATGCGCTATGCGATCAGGTTGGCGCAACGGGCCGAGCAGCAAGGCGAAGTGCCGGTCGGCGCTATCGTGGTTAAGGATGAGCGATGTATTGCGGAAGGCTGGAATATTCCGATAACCAGCCATGATCCGACCGCCCATGCGGAGGTGGTTGCGTTACGGGGCGCAGGCATTCAGGTTGCAAACTATCGATTGAACGATGCGACTCTATACGTGACTTTGGAGCCCTGCGTAATGTGCCTAGGCGCGATGAGCCATGCCCGGATTAAGCGGCTGGTGTTCGGCGCGTATGATTCTAAACGGGGCGCGGTGTGCAATGCCTTGAGTTTGACCGGTGCGAGCTTTTTAAATCACCGGATCAGTTGGGACGGCGGAGTACTGGAAACGGAATGTTCGGAAATGTTGAGGGATTTTTTTAAAGCCAGGCGATAACGGTTCGATTATCGGCGGGTTCTGTTCTTTTATGGAAGCCCTCCCTGGAAAGAAGGGAGGGCAAAAGCCGTAAGTAGTTAATATTTTGATAAAAACATCAAATTAGACGCAGAGATCAGGACTCCCTTAACTGTTTGTAGGCATTAATCAATGCATTAGTCGAGCAGTCATGACTGTCGATGATTTGGTCGTTTTGAAGTTCGGGCAGGATGACTTTGGCGAGGGTTTTGCCTAACTCTACACCCATTTGGTCGAATGAGTTAATGTTCCAGATGACGCCTTGAACATAAATTTTATGTTCATAAAATGCAATCAATGAGCCTAAGGTCTTGGGTGTCAGTTTACTAAATAAGAAGGAATTCGAAGGCTTGTTGCCATCGAATACTTTGGATGCCACCAACACTGTGTCGGCTTGGTCCTCGGGCGATAATTCCAGTTTAACTTCTTCGGCGGTTTTGCCTTTCATCAAGGCTTCCGGTTGGGCGAGAAAATTTGAAATTAAAATGTCGTGATGGTCGGGTAGCTTGTACTGGCTGTTTGCGGCGGCAAGGAAGTCGCAAGGTATCAGTTTGGTGCCTTGGTGGATAAGCTGGAAAAAGGCGTGTTGACCGTTGGTGCCGGGCTGGCCCCAAATAATTTGACCGGTGCTGTAATCTACATGCTCGCCATTAAGGTCTATGCTTTTACCGTTGCTCTCCATGTCGCCTTGCTGAAAATAATCGGCGAAATAAAGCATGGTTTGATCGTAGGGCAATAGCGCATGGGATTCGGCATTGTAGAAATTGTTATACCAAATGCCGAGCAAGCCCATGATGACCGGTATGTTTTTTTCAAAAGGCGCGGAGCGGAAATGTTCGTCAACTTCATAAGCGCCTTGTAAAAGCTCCTCGAAGTTATCCATGCCGACATATAAAGCGATGGATAAGCCTATGGCTGACCAGAGTGAATAGCGTCCGCCAACCCAATGCCTGAATTCAAACATATTATTGGTATCTATGCCGAATGCGGCAACATTTTCGGTATTTGTAGAAATGGCGACAAAATGCTGGGCAATAGCCTGTTGATTTTTTGCTTTATCAAGAAACCAGCTTCTAGCCGACTGTGCATTGGTCATGGTCTCTTGCGTGGTAAATGTTTTAGAAGCGATCAAAAACAGCGTAGTTTCCGGGGATAAATGCTTTAGCGTTTCAACAAGATCGGCTTGATCGACATTGGAGACAAAATGAACCTTTAATGCTTCAGAAGCATAAGGGGTAAGGGCGGTCGAAACCATCTTCGGTCCTAAATCGGAGCCGCCTATGCCAATGTTAACGATGTCGGTAATGGCTTTGCCGGTATAGCCTCTCCATTCGCCTGAGCGAACCCGAGTGCTGAATGTGCGCATTTGGGCCAGAACGCTGTTGATTTGCGGCATCACATCCTGCCCGTCAACATAAACAGGCTGATTGCTTCTGTTGCGTAAAGCGGTATGCAGGACGGATCTGTGCTCGGTATTGTTTATTTTTGCCCCGCAAAACATGGCTTTAATTTTCTCTTTCAGTCCGGCATGTTGGGCAAGGTTAATCAGCAAAGGCAGGGTTTGGTCGGTTATTCTATTCTTGGAGTAATCAAAAAGGATGTCGTTAAAACGGAGAGAAAATTTGGAGTGACGATTTTTGTCAGCATTGAAGCTGTCACGTAGCAGGATGTTTTTGGTTTCGTCGTGGTGTGATTTTAAAGCGGTCCAGGCTGTAGAGGTGGTCAAGGATGACATGCGTAAAGCTCCGTTTTTGAAAAAAAGATAGTTTAAGTCTACGAAAAGCAGGAAAGGATAGCAATAGTACAGCAGCGCATTACCTTTTGCTTATATAATAGCGTTTGTAGGTTGATCTCCCATCAATTCCTTTATCTGGCTAAATCTATGTGCTAGAGTTGTCAATTGCTGTGGGTCAAAAATACAGCATAAGACGCTTGTTTTTGATTAAGTTCAAACGGTATGGGCGTTTATTTTTTCATAATAATAATTTATCAAACTGGAAGGCATTATGAATAGTACACATATTTTAAGAAAGGGTTCCCTGGTACTTCTAGGATTGTTATTTTCCGCAACGCTATGGGCGCACGGTGGAGCCGCGGGTACCGATACCGATCAATGTAAATTTGAGCTGGAACCGGGGCATTGGCTGCATTATACCGCTTATCAGCCTAACGCATTTCCCGCTGAAGATTTTTGCGCCAATATTCCCCGCGATAAAGAAATGACTTTACTCGTGTTCGATTATCAGGATATGAAATACCGTGACATGTCAGTTGAGTTTGAAGTGACAAAAGAACCGGAAGGAACCAGCGTATTCAAGCTGCCTGCGGCAAAGCATAAAAAAGGCACGGTTGAATTAAAATTACCAAACGGCGTACCCGAGCCGGGCAAATACCTGATTCATATTACTTTGGTTCCCGATTCGGGCGATAGATTGGATGCGCACATGGGCTTTAAAGCCGGTGGCGGTCCAGCTGTGAGCAAAAATAATCTGCTCTTGTATGCGTTTTTCGGATTAGCCGGTCTCTATGTCGTTTACCTGTCACATGCAGGCTTCAAACGCAAGGTGGATGAAATAATAGCGAATATTAAAGGTTAAACAACTATTTGAGTCTCGCTAGGGTCTGTCGATGCCATTTTGCTGTTACTCTGAATGGTATGGCATCATCGCTTAAATAACCTGCTTTTAGTGCCTACAAGGATGTAGGTAGGGGTTTAGCAGCGAAAGCTTTGATTTTTTGAATAAGATGAGGAAATGAATAATGGTGAAGTTATTATCGGCTGGAGCACTGATTTTTCTTTTTTCCGCGCCTGTATCGGCAGTGGAGTATCAAGATCATGATGGGATGCTCATGGATCACGGTGATGGCCATTTAATGGACATGGCCGGAGGCATGGTTATGGGCCAAAATACCAGCACGTTGCCGGGTGGCTGCGACAGTATCGCTGAGAGCAAGGAAATTACTGTGCATGCCGGTCATAAATATGCCGAGAAATTCCCGGGAAGAATGTTTGCATTCGATACTCAGGAATTTAATTTTAAGCCGTGCACCAAATTGACTGTGCATTTCATCAATGATGATAATGTTCGTCATCAATGGATGATGCATGGCTTGCCTAAGTATTTATACCCCAAAGGCATGTTCCATTTGGAAGTCTCCGGTCCCGCCAAAATTTCCGGAACATTGATTCTGCCTCCCGGCGATAAAACTTATCTGGTGCATTGCGACATTGCGCAGCACATGGAAAAAGGCATGAAAGCCCAATTGAAAGTGGGCAAAGGCGATGGTGACCTACCCAGTATTCCCGGCGTGACGGCTTATGTCGTAGCCGATGACTATAAAGGAAGTTTGCCTGCGGTGATGGCCGCAGTTGCCGCGGCCGCTGAAGCGGTACCGGCTGTTGTCGCCAAGAAGCCGGCTCCGGTCGAGCAACCGCCAAAAGAAGATTCTTTTATTTCCGGCGTTACTGTGATTGGTTTGGCGATAGGTCTGGTGCTTGCTCCGTTTTTAGCTAAAAAGTTTAAAGGTATGAGCGCATCGGAGGTGGTCGCCACTCTTTTTGACATGCTGAGGACAGGAATCGATCAGCTTGTAAAATTGCTGTCTAAATTGGTCAAGCTGGTTGCTTCCAATAAAAATAAAATATTGCCGGGAAGTTAAATTCGGCCAATATAAAAACCCCTGGGCTCTTTGAGCCCAGGGGTTTTTTTTGAGAGAAAAAAGTGCAAGACATAGGTTTTGAAATAGGCGGGCTGTTTACCAGCGCATTCATCTCGTCAACGTTAGCGCCGGGCGGCTCGGAAGCTGTTTTGGCTTATATGGTAGCGGCCGGGCATTATCAGGTTGAGCTTTTGATCATCGTTGCGACCATAGGCAACACGCTGGGCGCCATGACAACATGGGGCTTGGGCGTGCTGGCGGCTAAAAAATTCCCGGCTGCTGAGCTGCTCTCGCAAAATAAACAAAAAGCGCTGGATATACTAAGAACGAAAGGTATCTGGACGCTGTTTTTTACTTGGCTGCCGGTGGTTGGAGATGCCTTGTGTTTTGCCGGGGGATGGCTAAAGCTACCGTTCTTCCAAGCCTGTTTAATTATACTGCTGGGTAAACTTGGCCGATATGCGGTTATAGCTTGGCTGTTTATCTGAAGTTAAGCTAGAGCTGTGTACTAACTTAAAAAGTTAATTGCTTCTACGTTTATATGAAACTTAGAAAAATTTAAAAGGGGTCTTTGTGCTGCGCTATTTTCCACATGTTAACGTCGATTATGCCCATAGAAAACGCGACTATTATATAGCGGCGTTTACATTTATTTGCGTGGCGGTCTGCTTAATCAGCGATGCAAATGCGACGTTGGAAAAGCAAAATGCCTTGGGTGTTTGCGCCTGGGTGTTCCTGGTCGGATGGCTGCTTGGAGAAGATAGGGAAACGAAAATGCAGGTTGCGATCGCCGTTATTTTCGCCACTATCGGCGAGCATTTTGCCTCGCCTTATATGGGGGGCTACACTTATCGATTTGAGAACGTGCCGGCTTATGTTCCGCCCGGTCACGGCTTGGTTTATTTAACCGCTGTTGCGCTGGGTCGTTCCGGCTTATTTCTGCGTTATGCCAGACAAATCGCTACATTTGTAGTATTGGTGTGCGGCGCATGGTCAATATGGGGAATTAGCGGCTATGCCAAGCAAGGAGATTCGGTAGGTGCATTATTGTTTTGCGTTTTTTTGGCTTACCTTTTTAAAGGCCGCTCTCCGATGGTTTATCTGGCCGCTTTTTTTATTACTACCTGGCTAGAGTTAATCGGCACGGCGGTTGGAACTTGGAAATGGGCGACCATCGATCCGGTTTTGGGCTTGCCTCAGGGGAATCCGCCCAGTGGCGTTGCGGCTTGGTATTGCTTAGTTGATGCGGTGGCCATGGGAGGGGCTGCTCCGGTGTTGCATGGTTTTGCCAAAGTGTTAAATTACCTAAAAAATCAGGGTATTGCGTCTACGAGTGGTTGATTAAAGCTTGGTGATCGGCTTTTGGTTCAGTATGAAAACAACACACAATAGGTGGAAAAATGGCAAAAATAACGCAGTTATCGCAGCTGGATTTAAACGGGACCTATACTTACGCGGATTATTTGACCTGGCAGTTTGATGAAGCGCTTGAATTAATTAAAGGTAAAATAATGTTGATGTCGCCGGCACCTAATGTTGCACATCAAAGTATTTCTGTGCATTTAACCGGGATTTTGTATCAGTTTTTTAAACATAAAGATTGCCGACTTTTCGTTGCGCCCTTTGACGTGCGTTTATATGATAAAAATAAATCCAGGGTGGCTAATCAAGATATTTACACGGTAGTCCAACCCGATTTATGCGTCATTTGCGATAGTAATAAGCTCGATGCGCAAGGTTGTTTAGGTTCACCCGATTGGATCATTGAAATTTTATCCAAAGGGAATTCTAAAAAAGAAATGCAGATAAAATATGAACTGTATCAGGAAAATGGCGTGATGGAATATTGGCTGGTCTATCCAGTTGAACAGTCTGTTTATCAATTTATCCTTGATGCGACAACGCAACAATATAAATTGTTTAAAATGTATCCCGGCATCGGTAAGGCGAGTTCGTATTTATTTCCCGATTTGGACATCGATTTACAGGAAGTGTTTGCCGAGTAGTCAGGTGCGCAGGCTCTGTATTCTCGGGTGCGCCGTTTATAACGCCGGCTCCTCCGCCTGACACTACCTACTTCCATTGCCTTATATAATGAATAGCAAGCAAGCGTTACAACCAAAGCCGGCAAAAATAGTAGTAATCGCCATGCGGTTTCTCGGCGATGTGCTGCTGACGACGCCATTAATACGCTCGCTACGACAGGCTTATCCCGATGCTCGAATTGATGTGCTGGTGTTTAGCGGCACTGCGTCCATGCTCGAAGGCAATCCGGATATCGATCAGATTATTACTACCCCTAACCGTCCCAAATTTAGTGATTATCGGCACTTAGTCCGGCGATTGTTTCGGCGCTATGACCTTGCTGTCGCGACGCAGGTCGGAGACCGCCCCTTCCTATACACATTGCTCGCAGCTCCATTGCGGGTTGCGGTAGTGCCCCCGAAAAACGCCACCGGCTGGTGGAAGCGTTTTTTTGTGCAACATTGGATGGCGTATGACGGTAATCTGCACACGGTTTTACAACACCTGAAATTACTGGATTTAATTAATGTACCCCGGTGTTTTTCCTTGGTGCCGCCGCAACTTGGCAATGCTCAGCATTTAGCGAAGCAATTCCCTTTCTTAGCGGATAACACCGGCTACGCCGTGCTGCATCCGCATCCGCAGTGGACCTACAAACAATGGACCGTGGAAGGTTGGCTAGACGTCGGTTCCTATCTTAAGAAGTTGGGATTGAAACTGGTTCTTTCGGGAGGTCCCGCTCCGGAAGAAGTTGACTATGTCGCCACTATTCGGCGTCAACTTCCCGAAGATACGATTAATCTGGCCGGACAGGTTTCGTTGGCGCAGTTGGCCTATATTATCGCTCAAGCAAAACTCTATATCGGCCCTGATACCGGCATAACTCACTTGGCCGCCGCAACCGGTATTCCGGTGATTGCGCTTTATGGTCCAACGAACCCGGCAATATGGGCGCCTTGGCCTTGCGGGTTTAATCAAACCACCAATCCCTTTGCTAAAACAGGTAGTCGACAGCTTAATAATATTAGCTTGATCCAAGGTGAAGGCGATTGTGTGCCTTGTCATTTAGAAGGATGCGACCGGCATCGACAAAGCCGAAGTTCATGTCTCGATACATTGCCCGCTGAACGGGTTAAGCAAGCCATCTCGGAAATTTTAACGTCTTCGCCAAGATAGAGAGCCCTCCGGGTAAAATCGACAACAATCGGCGCAACAGAAATTTAAGATTAAGGTTAAAATGCCGCTTGGAATGTCACTCTTCTGTTATTCTCCATAAACATGAATATTAATAATAACTTAGTCTATCAAATGCAACTGCAATTATTAAATTTCGGAAGAGTCCTGATTGCTTTGTTTATCTTCTCGATTTATTTTTCAACCAGTTTAGCGGTTATCTGTTCGGCAATGCTGGGTTTGTTATGGTTGCTTTCCGCCCAATTTATGGATCTGCCCGCCGTTTTAAAAAAATACCCGGTGGCGTTATGGGCGCTGCTGCTGTATGGGGGTTTTATCGTAGGTTTGAGTTACGGCAATGCACCTGATAGCGATGCTTTTTCGATGGTAAGTAAATATCGAGAGTTGTTTTTCATACCCATTTTAATTTCATTCCTAATAACAGCGCGTAATCGGTATTGGGCATGGCGTACCTTTATTGCGGCTTCAGTGATTACATTGTTAATCTCGTACTTAATGAATTTTGGCGTTCTTAATGTGAATGAACTAGGCGATCCCAGTTTTAAGAGTCGAATTACTCATGGGATTTTTATCGCTTTCTTTGCTTTTTTTTGCGCGCATCGGTTTTATGACGATAAGCGTTATGCAAAACTGTATTTAACGCTGTTCATATTGTGTATTTACAATCTCTTCTTTGTAATAGAAGGCCGTACCGGACAGCTCATTGTGGTCGGCTTAATTTTATTATTTACCCTACAGCGGCTGACCATTAAAAAATGCTTGTTTGCCGCACTTATTGTTGCTGTATTGCTGGCGCTTTTTCTTAACTTCTCCGATAAAGCCGGCCGAATTAACGAAGGCGTTGCCAATACTCAAGCTTTTTTGCAGCCTGTTCCCGAACAAACCGAATCTTCTATGGGGCAGCGCTATACTTTTTGGAAATATTCATTAAAGCTCATCGCTGAAAAGCCTTTGTTGGGGCATGGCACCGGTAGTTTTGCTAAAGAATATCAACGGATTGCTGCGGGTGAGCCGTTTATAACGAAAAACCCCCATAATGAATTTCTGATGATCGGTGTTCAATTAGGTTTATTAGGGCTGCTGGTGTATTTGGGCTTTCTTGCCAGTCAGTTTTATTACGCCGGAAAATTGCCCGATCAAGAAAAATGGTTGGCTCAAGGGCTGTTGATGTCCTTGGTTATTACCAGTCTTTTTAATACGCCCTTTTTTGATCACACCGAAGGGCACTGGTATGCCGGCATGATAGCTTTGTGTTTTGCCGCTCTGGATTCAGACGATAAAGTGATAGCGAACCATGCTTAGCGTCATCATCATCACTAAAAATGAAGCGTCTCATATTGGCCGTTGCTTGGAATCGGTGGCCTGGGCCGATGAGATCATCGTGCTGGATTCAGGCAGTGACGACGATACCGTAGCGATCTGTCGGCACTATACCGATAAGGTTTATCAAACCGACTGGCCGGGGTTCGGCATTCAGAAACAGCGCGCCCTGGATAAAGCGGTCGGAGATTGGGTTTTATCTGTAGATGCCGACGAAGTTGTCACGCTTGAGTTAAGGGCGGAAATCGAACAAGCGCTTCGGCAAGAGCATTATCAGGGTTATCAAATTCCTCGTCTTTCCAGCTATTGCGGCAAACAAATGCGGCATGGCGGTTGGTGGCCCGACTATGTATTAAGATTGTTTCGCCGTGATTGCGGGCGATTTACCGATTCCGTTGTGCATGAAAGCATTATTGTGCAAGGGCAGCTTGGCCGAGTCAGTTCGCCGTTGTTACATGATGCCTTTGTCGACTTGGATGAGGTTTTGCATAAAGTAAATTGCTATTCAAGCTTGGGCGCCGCTTTGCTCTATCAGCGCGGTGTGCGTTCATCATTGAGCAAAGCGCTGTTAAAAGCGCTGTGGACGTTCATTCGCACTTATTGCCTTAAAGCGGCCATTCTGGATGGGCGGCAAGGGTTGATGCTGTCAATTTCCAATGCGGAAGGCACTTATTATAAATACCTTAAATTGCTGGAATTGCAAAACCGGCAATCGGTCGCATCGGTTCCCGACCGATTGCGACACTTCCGCCTTCCCTGGCAGTCGAAATAATGAACTTAATCTCAGTCATTGTAACCACCTATAACTGGCCGGCCGCATTAGAGCTTTGTCTGGACAGTTTGTTTGCCCAGCACGATAAAGCGTTTGAAATTATCATCGCCGACGATGGCTCCACCTTTGCCAATCAGGCGCTGGCCCAGGTTTATTGCGCTAAAAGCCCGGTGCCTATTCAATATGTGCATCATGAGGACCAGGGATTTAGAGCGGGAACCATCAGGAATAAAGCGGTGGCAAGCAGCCAAGGCGACTATCTGTTGTTTATCGATGGAGACTGCGTTTGCCAGGCTGATTTTATCGCTCGGCATCGGCAGTTGGCGGAACCCGGATATTTTGTACCCGGAAACAGGGTGTTGTTAAGCGAATCGTTTACTCAGGAAGTTATTGAAAAGCGGATTTCATTGCAGCGAAAATCGCTGAGTTATTTTATTTTTCTTTGGATGCAAAGAAAAATCAACAGAATCTCTGCTTTTATCAAGCTGCCCTTGGGCAGGATAAGAAAGTTGCAGCCTAAGAAGTGGCAAAAGGCGATGACGTGTAATTTGGCACTCTGGAAGAACGATTTTTTACAAGTGAATGGTTTTGATGAACTGTTTGAAGGTTGGGGATTCGAAGATTCCGATTTGGTTATTCGCTTGATACATGCCGGTATTAAACGTAAGGAAGGACGATTTGCGGCGCCTGTGCTGCATCTCTGGCATCGTCATCATGATAAAAGCAAGCAAGAGCTTAATTATCAACGCTTACTGGAGCGCTTGGCGCGGCAGGATTTTATAGTCGCAACGAAAGGCGTTTCCCAGTATTTTCATAAGACTGAACGGTCAGCTCTGCAACGATGAGCGTTTTATCCATTTACTGCCGGAAACGCTATATTTTCTGAAAGCCGGCCGTTACTTGGCTCGGCAAATAAAGTATTCAACAAGATGAACAAAAATCCTAAAGCAAGCACTCAAATATATAAGCGGCTATTAACCTACGTAAAGCCGCATCGCGGCCTTTTTGCCATCAGTATTCTCGGTTTCCTGATGTATTCGGGTACCCAGACCTTATTTGCGGCATTGATTAAACACATCATCGACACGCTGCAAACCGAAACCCGCGAAGGCATGAATTATTTGCCGTTGTTATTTAGCGGGCTAATTGTCGTGCACGGGATTGGGGCTTATTTGGGTAACTATTTCCTGGCTAAAGTATCGACCAATGTCGTTCACGCCTTGCGCTGTGAAATTTTCGATCAGTATACGCGCTTGCCGACGGCTTATTTCGATGCGCATAACAGCGGTTACATGATTTCAAGAATAACCAATAATGTGGGTCAAGTCACCCAAGCCACCACGGATGCGGTCCGCACTTTTGTGCGCGAAGGTTTTACTTCGATAGGTTTGTTGATCTATTTGTTTTACTCAAACTGGATGTTGTCGCTGGTTTTTGTTGCGATAACGCCGATTATCGTGGTGCTGGTCAGTTATGTCAGTAAGCGGCTTCGGAAAATCAGTAAAAGGATACAAGAATCGATTGGCGATATGACCCATATTACCTCGGAATTGGTCGGCGGACACCGGGTCGTGCGCAGTTACGGCGGTGAAGAATACGAGCGTCGGCGGTTTTTAGAAAGCAGTTTATATAACCGTAGCCAGTCGTTGAAACTGGCTACAACAATGGCGATACACAATCCGATCATGCAGTTTATTATCGCTGTCGCGTTATCGTTTTTAATGTATATGGCTTTGTTTTTTATGAAGCAAGCCAGTGTCGGCGAGTTCGTCGGCTACTTGACGGCGGCTTTTTTATTGCCGCGGCCGATCAGGCAGTTAAGCGATGCCAATGGCGATATTCAAAAAGGCATCGCAGCGGCTGAGTCGTTGTTTGAGATTCTTGATGAGCCGGGTGAGTCGGATGATGGTAGCCATCGGTCGGAAAGATGTCAGGGGGCTTTGGAGTTTAAAAACCTGTCGTTTCACTATGCAGGCGCCAATGAACCGGCGTTGATCGATATTAGTTTTAAAGCCGAGCCGGGGCAGACAATTGCGCTGGTCGGCGCTTCCGGCGGCGGCAAAAGTACGCTGGCCAACTTGGTTTCCCGTTTTTACCCGCACGATACCGGCCAAATATTATTGGATGGTGTGGAAATTAATCAGTATCAGCTGGCAAATTTAAGACAACAGTTGGCGCTGGTCAATCAGCAAGTCACCTTATTCAATGATACGATAGCTAATAACATAGCCTACGGAGCCCTTGCAACGGCATCCAGGGCGGCAATAGCTAAAGCGGCGACAGATGCTTATGCGATGGAATTTATCGCCAAGCTCGATCAAGGGCTGGATACCGAAATAGGCGAAAATGGGGTTAAATTGTCCGGAGGGCAACGGCAAAGACTAGCCTTGGCCAGGGCATTGCTGAAAGATGCGCCCATCCTGATATTGGATGAGGCTACATCGGCGCTCGATACCGAATCGGAACGCTATATTCAGGCGGCCTTGCAAAAAGTCATGAGCAACCGGACGACGCTGGTTATTGCGCATCGGCTATCGACTATTGAAAGCGCCGATATGATTTTGGTGATGGATCATGGGCGGATTGTGGAAAGAGGATCTCATCAGGAGCTTATTGCAAAAAAAGGCGCTTATGCGCGGTTGCATTCGATGCAATTTAAAGAGCATGCCAAAGACAACGATTCCGCTATTTCTATTGAGCTGCCAAGTTCAGACCTTGCTTAGAGGGCATTATTTTGAAAACGTTTATTTCCGAGCTCGAACAGCATCAAGCCATGATGGAGCGGTTGGCCGCTTGTTCCGATGCGATTGAAGCGGCCGGCGAGTTGCTGATTACTACATTAAAGCAGGGAGGGAAAATACTGTTGTGCGGCAACGGCGGTAGTGCCGCCGATTGTCAGCATATTGCCGCGGAGTTGGTCGTGCAATATCAAAAAAGCCGTAAGGCGTTGGCTGCGATTGCATTGACCACGGATAGTTCAATATTAACCGCGCATTCCAACGATTTTGGCTTTGATACGGTTTATTCCCGTCAGGTTGAGGCTATTGCCAATGAAAAGGATTGTTTGATTGCGATTTCCACATCAGGGAATAGCAAAAATATAGTAAATGCGGCAAAGGCCGCAAGGTTGAAAGGTATGGCTGTTATCGGATTAACCGGCTGTGACGGCGGCGAGCTGATCGGTCTGGTTACGCATTCGGTTATTGTGCCGTCGGCTGTAACGGCAAGAATTCAGGAGGCGCATATATTAATTGGTCACTGGTGGGGTGGTGTTATTGACGATTGCATGGAGCAATTGCCGAGAGCAACGCAGGATGCGGTTGCCGAGGAGGCTTATTAATGTTGGCGGCAGTACCTGAATTTGGAAAGGCTCGTATCTTAGTTATAGGTGATGTGATGCTCGATCGATATTGGTCAGGGCACGCCGCGCGTATTTCCCCGGAAGCGCCGGTGCCGGTGGTGAGGGTTAAAGCTAGCGAAGATCGAGTTGGAGGGGCGGGTAATGTTGCGCTTAATATCGCCAAGTTGGGCGGCAAAGTTACTTTGTTAGGAGTTGTCGGCGATGATGCCGAGGGTGATACATTAAGACGGCTGCTGGAAGCGGAAGGTGTGGCTTGCGATTTCGTTGTTGAACGGGGCATACGCAGTGTCTGTAAGCTACGCGTTATGGCGCAGCATCAACAGCTTATTCGGCTTGATTTTGAAGAAACCTCTCTGAAATTTGATTCAAGTGCTTTGTCGGCTAAGCTGGGCGAGCACTTGTTAAAGCATGACACAGTGGTTTTTTCGGATTACGGCAAGGGAACCTTGGCGGATGTTTCAGCCTATATTACTGAGGCGAAACAGGCCGGCCTTAAGGTTTTGGTGGATCCGAAAGGTGCCGATTATCAGCGTTATGCTCAAGCAGACGTGATAACGCCAAACCTGTCGGAATTGCAGGCTGTCGTAGGTGTTGCGGAAAATGAAGAGGATTTGATAGAAAAAGGGCGGGGTCTGCTAAGACAATATCAAATCCCGAATCTTTTGCTGACCCGCGGCGAGGCGGGCATGTCTTTAATACAAGAAGCCCACGTACACTCATTGCCGGCTCAGGCCAAGGATGTTTTTGATGTGACCGGTGCCGGAGATACGGTTATTGCGGTGATGGCTCTGGGGGTTGCATTAGACATTGCGTTATACCAGGCAATGTATTTGGCTAATTTAGCAGGGGGTATTGTTGTTGGTAAGCTGGGCACCTCAACCGTATCAATGCGGGAGTTGACGCGGGCAATGCATGGGAATAGGGATTCCCTATACGGTATTGTCTCGGAAGACGAATTGGTGCAAATATTGGTTGGCGCTAAAGCGCATGATGAGCGCATCATTATGACTAACGGTTGTTTTGATTTATTACATGCCGGGCATGTGACTTACTTGCAACAGGCAAAAGCATTGGGTGATCGCTTGGTTGTGGCCGTAAATTCCGATGCCTCGGTCAGGCAGCTTAAAGGAGAAACTCGGCCTATTAATGGCTTGCAAGAACGGATGACGGTTTTGTCAGCGTTGGCCTGTGTGGATTGGGTGGTTTCATTTGAAGAGGAAACGCCTGAAAGGCTGTATTGCAGATTGTTGCCGGATGTCATCGTGAAAGGCGGTGATTACAGCGCGGGACAGGTTGCCGGTGGCGATTGCGTGATCCGGGCCGGCGGTGAAGTAAGGATTTTACAGTTTGTCGACGGGCAGTCTACAACTGCAATAATTAAAAAAGCGAGGGGAAATGAATGATTGTTGTAACTGGCGGTGCAGGTTTTATTGGCAGTAATCTGGTTCGGGCATTGAACCAGCGTGGAGAGCGCAATATATTATTGGTCGATCATTTGGTTAATGGGCGGAAAATGCACAATATAGCCGATCTTGATATCGCCGATTACATGGACAAAGAGGAGTTTATTGAAAAAATTGGCGTGGCTCATTTTTTTGATGGGGTTAGAGCGGTCTTTCATCAGGGAGCTTGTTCTGCGACAACAGAATGGGATGGGCGGTTTGTGATGATGAATAATTATGATTATTCCAAGCGCTTGTTGCATTGGTGCATCGCTAGAAATGTCGCGTTTATGTATGCCTCGTCTGCTTCAGTTTACGGAAATGGCAAGCACGGATTCCGAGTTGATCGCAGTTGCGAGCATCCGATTAATATGTATGCCTACTCAAAGTTTCAATTCGATCAATATGTACGTCCTTTATTGGTTAAGACAAGAAGCCCAATCGTCGGTTTTCGGTATTTTAATGTTTATGGGCCAAGGGAGCAGCATAAAGGTGCTATGAGCAGTACCGCTTTTCATTTTAATCGCCAGCTGATTGAGCAAAAAAAGGCAAGGTTGTTTGAAGGTAGCGATGGCATGGCAAACGGTGAACAAAAGCGTGACTTTGTTTATATAGACGATGTTGTGAACGTTAATTTATGGTTTCTGGATCATCCTGAGCAGCGCGGCATTTACAATGTAGGTACAGGACGGGCAGAAACGTTTAACGCTGTTGCTCAGGCCGTTATCGATTGGCATAAAGAAGGTAGTATTGAGTACATTCCATTCCCTGAGCATTTAAAAGGTGCTTATCAGAGTTACACGCAAGCTGATGTATCGGGGTTAAGAGATGTTGGATATGTAAAAGATTTTATGAGTGTTAAACAAGGAGTTGCAAGGTATTTAGATTGGCTGAATACGGGAATAAATTAGAGGCGAAAATAACAGCTTGACCGGGATAATTAAGGCTGTATAATGCGCAGTTCTTTCAGGGCAGAGTGCTCCGGTAGCGAGTTCATTTGAAATTAAAGTGAACAAAA
>Ga0265327_10002482_pt1 | contig 19376 bp, 15 predicted proteins | sample 41621metaG_FD_202089 | JGI IMG/M metagenome (GOLD analysis project Ga0265327, IMG submission 202089) | Rhizosphere microbial communities from Carex aquatilis grown in University of Washington, Seatle, WA, United States - 4-16-21 metaG | ecosystem: Host-associated > Plants > Roots > Rhizosphere...
GCGCGCCGCTTCAACTCGAGCAGCTGCCGGCTTGGAGCGCCCGCGCGCGTGCCGCAGCTCAGGCAGTAGCGCTGATCGGCGTCCAGCGGCGCGCCGCAGGACACACATGCCGGGTCGCGCTCGGGCTCCACTTCCTACCTGTCGGCGCCGGTCTGCTGTCCCGGTGCCAGCAGCGCGTCCATCACCGGGTCCGCCCCGTTGTGGCCCGCGGCCGCGTCGCTGGGCAGGCGCTCCATCAGGGTCGCCCCGCACTGCCAGCAGTAGACGGCACCGCGACTGTGAGGCGCCGAGCAGTTCGGGCAGTTGCCGGCAACCGCGTTGTCCTCGAGCTTGAGCAGCCGCTCGACCTCCGCCAGTTCGGCGTCGCGCTCCTGCAGGATCGCCGCCCTGCGAACGAGCACATCAAGGCGAAAGTGATCGCGAATGGCCATCTCGTAGGCCAGGCCTCCGAGATCCCAGTGAAGCTCTGTGACCTCTTCGGCGAGCCTGTTGCGGCGGCGAAGCAGCTCCGAGTCCCCCGCCGGGGCGCCCGGCGGGGGCGCGAGCGAGGCTGAGGGCAGGGGTGGCGTGCTCGGGGCGCGCGCCGGTGGGGCCTGCTCTCGAGTGTCCTCGTTCAAGATCCCCACCCGCTAGCCCGTTTCGACAACGTTGGGGAGATTCTTCGACTGTTCCTCGTAGCTTTTGCCTTTGGCTTTGCTGAGGTTTTTCAGGACCGACGGCGGAGCCGGATGGGCGAGGCTGTTGCCCGTTCCCGCCGGCGCACTCGATTCAGAGGCTTTCGAGCCCGACCCTGAGCCGTTGGAGACTTCGACCACCTTGGCGCCCGGGAACTTGCCCTTCAGAGGGCCAAGCGCCTTCTGGGCTTCGGCCTGCTTGTGGAAGACGCCCGAGTAGATGACGTAGCCGCTGCCGGAGAAGCTCGAGAAGTCCGCTTCCCTGAGGGCGCCCACGCCGGTGGCGCCCTTTGCCGAATCCGCGCTCTTCGCCGTTGTCACGGCGGCGGGCGTCGTCCCTTCGGGGAGCGTCTGCAGTTGAACCGTGTAGCCCTTGGTCCCCGACGGCCAATCGCCGGTGAACGATTCTTCGCCCCCCGTAGAGCCCGCACCCGTGGTCGGCGCCGCCGACCCAACGGTGATCACCTGCGCCGGCGCCGTCTTTCCACTGGAGGACCCGGCGCGGCCGATCAGGACACCGACGCCCATCGCCAGCAGCAGGACACCGATGCCCGCGATCACCGACAGCGTCTGATTCGGGCGTCCCGGCGAGGACGGTGGAGGAGCCACGGCCGGCGGGCGGGCCGGCGGCGGCCCCGCCGGCGCCTGCCCGGGCGCGGCTGAACGCAGGAACTCGCTCGTCGCGGGGCTTCGCTCTCCGCACTCCAGGCAGTAGCGCTGATCCTCTGCCAGCGGGGATCCGCAGGCCGTGCATGTGGCGGCCTCTGAGTGACCGGTGGCGGGTGCTCTGAGGATCGGTTCGGTTGACATGTGTCCGGGCGCGGGTTCTGGACACGGTCCGACCGCGCAGGCTCAATGGTCGAGCCCACACGCGAAGGCGTCGTGACGATCTTGTGAAGGCCCGCTCAGGGCCCGGCCCGGGCTCAGGCGGCGATCTTGCCGGCCTGCATGCGGCCGGCGGAACGCGCCAGCGGCGCCCGCTCCTCGCCGCGCGGGCGAGGGAAGGCCGGGCCGGCCGCGGAGCTCGGATCACGCGACTCCAGCGTGTCTCCCACTCTCGCGGCCGTGCACAGCCCGACAACCAATCCGAGCAGCAGAATCCAGGCGGGGATGATCAGAAGAAGGGTCATTGGCTCTCAGTCCTGGTCATTTCTCACTAAGTGTATCAACATTATCGTACATGCGTCCACCCTGCACAGGGCTCCCATGGCTGAGCGGGGGCTTCACGCGGTGCGGCCCAATGGCGGCTCGGACCGCATCGAATAGGCGCTGCTTGGGTTTCAAGATCAGATGCGCCAGCATGTGAGGTCGACGAACGCCCCAGACGGGCGATGAGAGGGAGACACAACGCATGAACAGGGTTCTCAACGTCCGGAAGACCGCGAGCGGCACGATTCTCGCCGCGCTCGTTCTCGCTGCAACCTCACTGACCGCAATCGGTGGTGCGGCAACCTCCCCCATGCCGCGCGTCAGCACGGGCGGCGTAAAGCACGTCCGGGGGAACACCGGCCAACTCGATGCCGTCGTCGACCCCAACGGCGTCGAAACGAGCTACTTCTTCGAATACGGGCCCACCGTCGCCTACGGCACCTCCACCAAGGCCGTGCCACTGGGCCGCGGCCTGAAAGGGATCAAGGTGGGTCAGCCCGTCACGGGCATCCTCCCCGGCTACCACTACAGGGTGGTCGCGACCTACCTCGGCGGCAAAACGCCGGTCTACGGCAAGGACAAGAGCTTCATCGGCGGCAAGTCGACCAAGCTCCGCTTCGACATCGCCAGGGGCAAGGAAAACGAAATCACCGTCGGCTTTGGCGGCACCGCCGAACTGGAAGGCGGCCTCACGGGGCTGGGGAACACGAACCACGGCCTGATCCTCCAGGCCGTCCCCTACCCCTACACCTCGTCCTTCACGAACCTGCTCGGCCCGCTGAACTCGAACCTCTCGGGGCACTTCCTGTTCAAGGTCGCGAAGCTCAGCCAGAACACGGAGTTCCGGATCCTCACGGTCGACACGCGACCGCTGTACAGCCCGATCATCACGGTCCACGTGAATCCCAAGATCGTTCTTCGCGTGAAGCCCGCAGGCGGGGCGGGCCGCTACCGGCTTTACGGAACCGTGGCTCCGGCGAAGCTGCGGGGAACCCTGACCATCCAGGAACTCAAACCTCAGAAGGCCAACAGCAAACACGAAGGCCCCAAGGCTCACACGATCGCCACCACCACGATCAAGAAGGGCACCTCCAGCGCCGCGAAGTTCAGCACCGTCCTCACCCTCAGCGGCACGACCCACTACCGGGCCTACATCAAACTGCCGAAGGGCTCGCTGGTCTCAGGTCACAGCAACAACATCCTGGTCCACGCCCCCAAGCTCGCCGCCGGCAAGCACGCCAAGAAGAAATAGAGCAGGCCTGAGCGGCGCCCACGCCGCCCTCAGAATGAGATGAGGCCCCGGGCCATCAGGAGCTCGATTACCTTCTCGACCTCATCGTCGACGCTTTCGCCGCCGCTGCCCAGCACCAGGTCGGGGTCCTCGGGCGGCTCGTAGGGGGCGCCCACACCGGTCATCCCGGACAGCTCGCCGGCACGGGCGCGGGCGTAGAGACCCTTGGGGTCGCGCTCCTCGCAGAGCTCCAGCGGCGCGTCGACAAAGATCTCGATGAAGGCCAGGTCGTCCGAGGCGTGCAGGCTGGCGGCCATCTTGCGGTCGGCCGCGTAGGGGCTGACGAGGCTGACGAGGGCAACCGTTCCCGACTCCGCCAGCAGGCGCGCGACATGCGCTGTGCGGCGGACGTTCTCGGCCCTCGCTCCTTCGTCGAACCCGAGGTCGCCGTTGAGGCCGTGCCTGAGGTTGTCTCCGTCGAGGATCATCGCCGAGCGACCCATCTCGAGCAGGCGCTCCTCGACAGCCGCGGCGACAGTCGACTTCCCCGCGCCGGGAAGGCCCGTGAACCAGAGCGTCGCCCCGCCGTGCCCGAGCGCCTTCCAGCGGCGCTCGCGTGTCATGCGCGATCCCTGCCAGCGGACGTTGGGGCTGCGGTCGGTCGCGGGTCCCGCGGCGGCGCCCTCCACCTCGGTGTCGAGGATCACTCCCGCGGCCACCGTGTCGTTGGTGGCCTCGTCGATGATGATCAGGCTGCCCGTGACGCGGTTGCGGCGGTAGGAGTCGAACACCAGCGGTGTCGAGAGCTCGAGATGAACCCGGGCAAGGTCGTTGAGCTGGAGGGTCTTGACATCGGATTCGCGCCGCAGGCTCTCGACGTCGATCCGGTAGCGCACGTCGATCTCGCCGACCATGGCCATGCGGGTCGTGTGCTTGACCAGATAGCGGCGGCCGGGGCTCAGGGGCTGCTCGGCCATCCAGCAGACGAGCGCCTCGAAGCGGTTGGCCACCGTCGGTTGGTTCTGGGTGCGAACGATCGTGCTGCCGCGACCGACATCGATGTCGTCCGTCAGTCGAAGCGCGACCGACATGGGCGGGAAGGCCTCGTCGATCGGACCCTCAAAGGTGTCGATCGAGGCGATCTTCGAGCGCTGGCCACCGGGCAGAACGACGACGTCGTCGCCGGGACGCATGATGCCCCCGGCCACCTGGCCGGCGTAGGCGCGGTAATCGGCGACGCTCGTCGAGGGCGGCCGGATGACCCACTGGACCGGGAAGCGGACGTCGATCAGGTTGCGGTCCGAAGCGATGTGGACGTGCTCGAGGTGGTAGAGCAGCGGCGGGCCCTGGTACCACGGCATCGCCTCGGAGCGGTCGACGACGTTGTCCCCCAGCAGTGCCGAGATCGGGATGAAGGTGACGTCGGGCAGCTCCAGCCGGGCCGCGAACCGGTCGAAGTCCTCGACGATCTCATCGAAGACCTCCTCGTCGAAGTTGACGAGGTCCATCTTGTTGACGCAGACCACGACGTGCGGGATTCCCAGCAGCGAGCTGATGAATGCGTGGCGCTTGGACTGCGCGATGACGCCCTTGCGGGCGTCGACCAGAACGATTGCCAGGTCGGCCGTCGAAGCGCCCGTGACCATGTTCCTCGTGTACTGCTCGTGGCCCGGCGTGTCGGCGATGATGAACCGGCGCTGAGCCGTCGCGAAGTACCGGTAGGCGACGTCGATGGTTATGCCCTGCTCGCGCTCGGCGCGCAGACCGTCGGTCAGCAGCGACAGGTCGAGGAAGTCGCGGCCCTTGCGCTCGCTGGCCTGCTCGACGTGGGCCAGCTGGTCGGCAAGGACCTGCTTGGAGTCGTAGAGCAGCCGCCCGATCAGCGTGCTCTTGCCGTCATCCACCGATCCCGCCGTGGCGAACCGCAGCAGGTCGGCCGGGCGCTCGGAGAGACGGCGGAAAAGATCGGTCGAAGTCTCACCCGCGAGCGTGCCGGCCGCGGTGCCGTTCCCACGCTGCCCGCCGCCGTTTGGTCCCGTCCCCCCGTCGCCGGCCATCAGAAATACCCCTGCCGCTTTCGATCCTCCATTGCGGCCTCGGTCACGCGGTCATCCGCCCGGGTCTGCCCCCGCTCGGTGATCTCGGTTGCTGCGATCTCCGCCACCACCTGGGCCAGCGTGGCGGCGTCGGACTCGACTGCGCCGGTGCAGCTCATGTCACCTACCGTCCGGTAGCGAACGGTCGCCGAGAATGCCTCCTCCCCGGCCATCAGCTCCATGAAGGGGCTCATCGCGTAGAGCATCCCGTCTCGGGAGAAGACCTCACGCTCATGGGCGAAATAGATTGACGGCACCTCGAGCTCCTCCTCGGCGATGTACTGCCAGACGTCGAGCTCGGTCCAGTTGGAGATGGGAAACACCCGAGCGTGCTCTCCTCGGCGGATGCGCCCATTGTAAAGGCTCCATATCTCAGGCCTCTGTTTCTGGGGCTCCCACTGCCCGAACTCGTCGCGGAAGGAGAGGATCCGCTCCTTGGCCCTGGCCCGCTCCTCGTCGCGCCGGGCACCGCCGAATGCCGCGTCGAAGGAGTGCTCGGAGATGGCGTCAAGCAGCGTGACGGTCTGGAGGCCGTTGCGGGATGCCCTGGGCCCCGTCTCCTCGACGACCCTGCCCCTGTCGATCGAGTCCTGGACGTTCGCGACGATCAGCCGCTCGCCGAGTTCCGCGACCCTGCGGTCTCGGTACTCGATCGCCTCGGGGAAGTTGTGGCCCGTGTCGACATGGAGCATCGGGAAGGGAAACGCTGCCGGGCGGAACGCCTTCTCGGCAAGGCGAAGCAGGACGATCGAGTCCTTGCCGCCGCTGAACAGGAGGACGGGCCGCTCGAATTCGGCGACCACCTCACGCATCACGTGAATAGCCTCGGCCTCGAGGGTGCGCAGGTGCGGTAGGTGGTAGGTGGATTGCATCCGTGCTGGCGGAGAAGGGTGGGGGGAACCCTCAGACATGCCGGGCTAACTCTCGGGCATGTCTGACTGCATCAAGTGAACATTACGGTGCAGCTCTAGACTTTTCAACAATGCTCGGGGCTCAGCGGTCAACCGCGGACGGCGGCGCACGTCCGCGGATCCTGATGCTCGGGCTGGGCTGGTTCCCCGACAGCCTCGGTGGCCTCGACCGCTACTACAGGGAGCTGCTCGAGGCGCTCGGCGAGGCGCAGGGGGTCGTAATCGGCCCCGCCGGCGACGCTCCCGCCCGTGTGACGGCCGTGGGAGGCGAGCGGACGAGCCTGCTGCGACGGCTGATCGGCTACACGCGAGCGGCGCGGCGGGCCGGGCCCGAGAGCGAGGTCCTGGATGCCCACTTCGCCCTCTATGCAGCCTGGCCGGTCCGCGCGCGTAGCCTCCGCGACCGTCCGCTGGTGTTCCACTTCCACGGCCCCTGGGCCGAGGAGAACGTCGCCGCGGGAGACTCCTCACGAGGAAGGCATCGCCTGCGGCGGATGCTCGAGCGCCGCACGCTCCTGCGGGCCGATGCGGTGATAGTCCTCTCGGGCGCCTTCAGGAGGGTGCTCCTTGAGCAGTACGGCATCAGCCCCTGGCGGATCCGGGTCTGGCGTCCGGGCGTCGCCGCGGAGAGCTTCACCCCGGGGGACCGAGAGAAAGCCCGCGCCGAGCTCGGCCTGGCGCCCACGGCCTTCGTGGTCGTCTGTGCTCGCCGCCTGGTGCCCCGGATGGGAATCGACACGCTGCTCGACGCATGGGCGGACCTCGAGGGGTCGCTGCCCGGGGGCTCGACCCTCCTGCTGGTCGGGGACGGCCCGCTGCGAGCGGACCTCGAAGCCCGCGCCCGGGAGCCTCGGCTTGCGGGCCGCGTCGAGGTGCTGGGACGCGTCTCAGAGGGCGCCCTGAAGGATGCCTACAGGGCGGCGGACGTCGCAGCCGTGCCGACCCTCTCGGTCGAGGGCTTCGGTCTTGTCGTGCTCGAGGCGGCCGCCTGCGGGACTCCCAGCATCGTCACCGACGTGGGCGGCCTGCCGGAGGCCGCCGCCGGGTTGGACCGCTCGCTGATCGTCCCGCCGGGGGATGCGGAGGCCCTGCGGGCGCGGCTGCTCGCGGCATCGCGTGGCGATCTGCCCCCTCGCCCTCAGACCCGCGCCTACGCGGAGCAGTTCGACTGGGCGTCTGTGGCCGAGCACCATCGGCGCCTCTACGCGGAGCTCCTCTCGGGCGCATCGGATGAGCGGCCGCGGGTCGTCTTTCTCGACCATGTCGCAAGGCTCTCCGGCGGAGAGATAGCCCTGCTCAGGGTGCTGGGCCACATGACTCACGTCAACGCCCACGTGATCCTCGGAGAGGACGGCCCGCTGGCCGACCGCCTGGCGCAGGCAGGAATCTCGGTCGAGGTGCTCCCGATCGCCCCGGCGGCACGCGACGTGCGCAAGGACAGCCTCGGTGCGCGTGGCGCCGCGCCCATGGCGATGCTCCACACGCTCACCTACACCCTCCGTCTGGCGGCCCGTTTGCGCCGGCTGGAACCGGACGTCGTGCACACCAACTCCCTGAAGTCCGGTGTCTACGGCGGCATCGCGGCACGACTGGCGGGCGTGCCACTCGTCTGGCATCTGCGCGACAGGGTCGCCGATGACTATCTCCCCGGCCCGGCCGTCCGCATGGTGAAGCTGCTCATCCGCCGTCTCGCCGATGCGGTGATCGCAAACTCCGAGGCGACGCTCGCGACGGTGACCCCGTCATCGCGCAACAGGATCCACCGGGTGATCGCCGACTCCGTCGAGATCCCGCCGGCGAGCGAGCGACCCGCGAGCTCACCGGGGACGGTCTTCGGGATGCTCGGGCGGATCGCGCCATGGAAGGGACAGGATCTGTTTCTCCGAGCCTTCGCCGCAAGCTTCCCCGGCGGCGAGGAGCGCGCCGTGATCGTGGGCACGCCGATGTTCGGCGAGGAGCCCTTCGAGATCGAGCTCGGAGCGCTGGTCGAGGATCTGGGCCTTGACGGACGGGTCGAGTTTCGCGGTTTCCGTGAGGACATCTGGCAGGAGCTCGCCTCCTTCGACGTGCTCGTTCACGCTTCGGTGATCCCCGAGCCGTTCGGCCAGGTGGTTCTCGAGGGGATGGCAGCCGGCGTGGCCGTGATCGCCTCCGATGAGGGCGGTCCGGCCGCGATCATCGACGACGGCAGGACCGGAACTCTCTTCCGCAGCCGAGACGTGGACGCTCTGAGCCGGGCGATGCTCGAGCTCCGCGATGACCCGGGGCGCCGCGCGCAGCTCGGCGGCGCCGCGCGCGCCTCGGTCGGCCCGTATCACCCGAGCGCCATCGCCGGCGAGCTCGAAGAGGTCTACGAGCAGCTCGCCCCGACGCCCCCCCCTGTGCGCCCGGCCCTCTGACCAGGCTCGCTCTGGACGCTTTTCGGCGGGCGCGCCGAACGTCCACCGGGCGGGCCGTCGCGTCAAGCGGGCACCTGCCCGCGCCGATCCCCACGGAGAAGTTGCCCCGCCCCGGCCAGCTTCCTCTCCGGAATGTCCCCCCGCGCCGCCACAGCCCACGCTCGCCGCTGCTCCTCTCCGAGGGTCGCCGCCCTCCTTGTCGCGCTCGCGGCCCTCGCACCGGCGACCCTCCCCTCGGCCTCCGCCGGCGCCCAGTCGCGCCACCGCCCCAATGGGCCGGCCCGGCGAGCCGCCGCGCAACATCGCTGTGAACGCGCCCGCTCCGGCGCGGGGCGCACCACCGGCGCCAGGGCGGCTGCCCGTCGTGCCGCCGCGGCTCGTCTGTGCGCACAGAGCGGCCTGAAATCGGGACGCCGAGTCAGCCCTCGCCACAACGGCAATCCTCCCGCTGTGAAACACACCTCCGGCTGGCGCCCGATCGTCACCTCGCCTCTCTCCCCCGGCTCCGGCACCGGTTTGGGCTCCGGCTCGGGTTCGGGCTCGAGGCCGGGGTCCTCCGAACCCAAGCCGCCGAAGGAAAAAGAATCGCGCCCGAAACGGAAACCGCGCGAACCCGGGACCGGTCTCGGCGGCCTGCCGCAGGAAGAAGGCGGCATCGTGACGGATCCGATCGACTCGCGGTTCCTGACAAAGGACCCCTTCGGGGCGGCCTCATTCTGGATCCAACCGTGGCGCGCCTACCTCGACACCTGGCCGTCATCGACGCTGCTGAACTCCCTCGGGATCAACTTCAACGTCACCCAGGCCCAGGCCGAACCGGTCGCCCAGCTGCTGCAGGACAGCGGCTTCACGCTGGCACGCCGCGAAATCCCCTGGGGCGCTCTCAGCTATGAAGACCCCTCCCAGTTCAAAAACGAGCCCAAGATCGCGGCCATCCTGGGAGCCCTGAAGAACCACGGCCTGCGTCCGCTGATCCTGCTCAATGCCAACAGCGGCGAGCCGACGCCGGCCAAACCGATCACCCTGACGACGACCGCCACGGCTTTCCCGGGCGCGATGACCGTGCGGCTCGACAGCGCCAGTGCGGCTCTGGTGATCCCCGGCCGGACCGGTTTCAACGGCCTGACCTGGGGCATCGGGCCGGATGTGCTGATCACCTCGGTCAACGAAGACGGGATCGCCACCCTGTCGCGTCCGTTGCGCTCGACCCTTCCGGCCGGGAAACACCCGGGGATGCTCCTGCGCTTCGCCCCGTTTGAGAACCCCAAGCTCCCCGACGGCGAACCCAACCCCGTCTTCCAGGAAACGATGGCAGGCTGGCTGAGCTACGTCGCCACGGTCAACGCCGAGGCGACGAATGTCCTGGGCGCCGGCAACTACGACCTGGAGGTCTGGAACGAGCTCACCTTCGGCTCCCAGTTCCTCAACTCCGAACACTATTACCAGCCCGCCGACGCACGGACGGCTGAAGCCGAAGCTGAAGCGGCCGCAGCGATCGAAGCGCAGGACCAGCCCGGAGCCCCGGAAGACTCCGAAACCGAAGAAAGCCCCGAAACCCGCGCCAACACCCTGGCGATCGAAAGCAGCGAAGCGGAAGCGGTGGCCGACGAAGGCGGTGAAGAAGGGGCGGAAACCGGCGAAGGCGAAGCTGAATCTGAAGGCGAATCGTCCGCTCCGGCGGCCCGCTCGATGCTCGCGCCGGCGGGTGAAGAAGGCGAAGAAGGTCCGCCCAAGGACCTGACGAAGGCGATCATCAACGACAAGGTCACCAAAGCGGTCACCCGAACCCTGCTCAAGGAAACGGTGGCGTTCGTTCGCAACCCGGCGAACGGAATCTCGCCGTCGGTCGGGATCAGCGACGGCTTCGCATCCCAGACCCCCTTCCCCTCGGGAGCCCTCGCCCCGCTCGGCCTGACGGCGCTCAGCAAGCACCTCTACAACGGCGCCAAGCAGTTCCCGGCGAACTACCGCGAAGGGCATATCAAGCCGCTCAATGCGCTCGGCTTCCGGGACACCGAAAACGAAAAGGGCTTCAAACCGCTCTTCGTGCCCCACTTCCAGTCGCTGTTCCCCGAGTACTTCCTCTCGGCTCTGCCGACGGAGACGCTGATCAGGGACATCGCCCCGATCACCACCTCCATCTACGGCCTCAAGCACGGGCGCGAAGTCGGTCCCGCCGGCGGCAGCCCGGTGCAGAAGTGGATGACCGAGTACAACCTCCCGGCCGGCAAGGGCACCGTCGTGCAGTCGGACGGGATCACCCCGGCCGGTATCACGCTCAGCGCGGTGGACCGGGCCCACTTCCAGGCCAAGGCGCTGCTGCGGAGCCTCGTCGCGAACGTCAACAAGGGCCTCAGCCGGGAGTACTTCTTCGCGGCCGCGCCCGGGGCCCTGAGCCTGATCTCCAAGAGCTTCTACACCGAACTCGAAGCCCACCCGGAAACCTATCCCGGGGATCAGTTCGGAGGCGAAACGATGAGCTCCTTCCGCGACCTCTTCTCCCACCTCCAGGGTCCCGGCCCGGAAGGCCCGGCACGCCAGCTGAAGCTGATCTCGATCGCCCAGGAAGGCAACCACGCACAGTTCTCGGGCGACGCATCCGCGGCGCACCCCGACCTCTATGACCGCAACGTCCTGGCCGTCCTGCCATTCCAGTCCTCGCCGACGAAGTTCGTGATCCCCATCTACGTGATGACCCGCGACCTGATGACCCTCTACGAACCGGACAAGGCCGAAGGCGATGTCACCCGGTTCGATCTTCCAAACGAGAACTTCACGATCAAGCTGGGGAACCTGCCGGCCGGAGGCGAACCGCCCCAGGTTGGCGCCTACGACCCGTTGCGCCACGAATCGAGCGCCGCACGGATGATCTCCCGCGAAGGCGAAACCGCCGAATTCGAAGTCTCGGCGAGCGACTACCCGCGACTGCTGACACTCGAATTCGGCTGAGGAGCCGAGGCCTCGCCGCGGCGCGGCGATGGTACGGTTCGCGCGTGCCGTCAGCAGCCAAGGCAATCGCGCGGCGCCTGCTCCCCCACTCGCTCTATCGCCGCTACCGCCAGCGGAAGGTCGCCTCGCTGATCTCGGCCTACCCTGCCCGGCGCGTGAGTCACGACTACGGGGGGCACCGGCTCGAGGTCGAACTTGCCGACCCTCTTGCCGAGGGGTGGTACGACCACGACTGGGAGGAGCCGACGGCGATCTCCTTCCTGAGGGACCGTGGGGTGCTGCGCGACGGAGCGACGGTGCTCGACCTGGGCGCCCATCAGGCCGTGATCGCTCTGATGCTCGCCCAGGACGTCGGCCCCGAGGGCAGGGTCGTGGCGGTCGAGGCCGAGCCGCACAACGCCCGCATGGCCGAGCGCAACCGCGAGCTGAACCGGGCCGAGAATCTCACCGTCGTGCACGCCGCGGGGGCCGCCACACCCGGAGTGATCTCCTTCGCCGAGGGTCTCAACGGCCAGATCGACGAGAGCACGGCAACCGGGAACGTCGAGGTGCCGGCGATGACCGTCGATGAGCTCGTGTCGCGTTTCGGGACCCCGGCGCTCGTGATGATCGACGTCGAGGGCTATGAGGCGAACGTCCTCCGGGGAGCGGGGAGCGTGCTGGGTGACGGAGCGACCAGCTTCCTCGTCGAGATCCACGAGGAGATCGTCGACTATGGGTCCTCCGCGGCCGAGGTCCTGGCCCTGTTCGACGGCTACGAGCGCTGGGTGGCCGTCGAAGACGACGATCCGCTGCAGCCCCTCGAGGGTCCGCCTCCCCCGGGCCGCTTCTTCCTCGTCGCGCTCCCCCGGGCCTGAGCCCGGCTCGCCTCCTCAGCCGCGCTGCAGCTCCCAGCTGACCTCATAGCGATGGATCTCGGGGTCCTCGAGCAGGCCCCGACCGCCGTAGCCCAGCGCCGGCAACTGGGTCTCGTAGCAACGCATCGCCGCGAGCTTCGCCGCCGCCTCCACGTCCTCGAGGCGCCGAACCGCAGCCTCGTCCAGGGGAGGCATCTCCGGGACATCGCCGAGGAACTGCGACCAGAAGACATCGGCGTCCCGATGGGGATCGCGCTCGCGCCGGTCGACCCAGTGCGGCCAGCCGTGAAGGACGCAGTAGGGGAGCTCGGCGTATAGCGTCACGGGGATACCCACGGTGAGCGCCTGACGCGCATAGAGCCGGGCCAGGCGGTGGTCCGGATGGGCTCCGATCGCCGCCGGCGCATAGATGCGCGATGCGCTGCTCAGGTTGCGGGCGAGCAGACGGTCCAGTTCGGCCAGGGTCGGCGGCGCGCCGTCGCGGTACTGGGCGTCAAGCAGTGGCAGTGTGATCGGCGTTCGCCCCGCCAGCGAGAGCGCGCGGGCGTCCTCCGCCAGGCGCTCGGCCGTTCGCGCGGCTGAGTCCCGCGCTCCCGTGATGGCGTCCCAGCCCGCCAGGCGCCCCGGGGGCGGCGAGCCGGCGAAGAGATTCGCCACGACGAGTGGTCCACCGTCGGCGAGGACACCCCAGCAGTCGAGGACAGCATCGTCCCAATGGGGGGAGAGCAGCAGCGCAGGAGCCGAGGCATCGAAGCGCAGCGCCATCCGGAAGCGGCTCAGCTCGCGCTTCTCTCGCAGCTCGCGCCCCGACCGGTAGGCCCGCCGCGCGATTTCGACGGGATCCACAGCCGCTCAGCTCTCGGGTGTGGCCAGCCAGTTCACGACGCCCCCGCCACCCACGAACGCCGCGCGATCGAAGGGCCCCTGGCCGGTCACGGTCATGATCCGGTAGCGCGCCGCGGCGAGCAGGTCCCAGATCCCCTCGGGCGTGTCTCCGTACAGCGCCGTCGCCTCGGCGACATGCTCGAAGATCAGAACCGGCCGCGCCCGCTCGAGCAGTCCTCCGGCACCCTGCAGCACCGCCAGCTCCGCCCCCTCGACGTCGATCTTGACCACCGCGGGGCTCATCCCCGCCAGCTCCTCGTCGAGCGTCGAGACCTCGACATCGATGTATTCGGGGGCTCCCTGCTCGTCGCTGATCTCCGGGTTGCGCTGCAGCCCACTCCATCCGTCAAGGCTCCTGAAGTGGCAGAAGCGAGCCTGTTCGCGCCTCGCGCCGACCGCCAGCTGTCGGCAGTCCACCCCGGGAAACTCGAGAGCCAGCTCCCGCGCGAGCGCCGGGATCGGCTCGAACGCGACATGACTCCCGCGGGGCGCAACCCTGACCGCCTCGCGCAGGACCTGGCCACGGTTGCTTCCAACATCGACATAGGAGCCGTCGCTCAGAAGCACCGCCGCGAGCACGGCGGCTATTCCGACCGACTCGTGTTCGGCCTGCCGGGCGCCGGCGTAGAAGGCCGACACGAGCTCGGGGCGACCGAGCCGCCGGGCGATGGCGCCAAGCGCCCTACGCGTGAACGTCATCGGCTCGTCCCGCGCCATTCGCGGGCGCACCGCCGGGCGAGACGGGTGCGCTCGAGATCTCGGCGACCGGGCGCAGGCGCGCCATCAGGGCTGTCAGCGGCGCCTGCAGCAGCGCTGTCAACGGCTCGACCTTGGCGGGCTTGGGAGTTTCCGGTTTCAGCGAGACGACCTCGGATCGCAGCAGCCGGTTCCCGCCCATCGGGTAACCCGTCTCGAGGTGCGTCAGATCGGGGATCGCGGCCTTCGACTCCGACAGGTCGAGGATCTGTCGCAGAACGCTCTGCGGGTCGGCCGTGAAGTCCTCGTAGTGCATGAACAGGCGCCTGTCGGCCGGCTGGCGCAGGAACACGAAGATCGACTGCAGATGGGTCAGCCAGAGGTCGGCGTTGGTGATCAGGATCCGCCTGTAGCGCCCGGCCAGGTCATTTCGTTTGACCGTCCGGGTGAACGACTGAAGGACGCTCTGCGGGTGTCGCACGAGGAACAGCAGGTAGACATCGATGCCGTCGATTCCTTTGATCTCTCTGGCACGGAGGGGGAAGTGGGAGGTCTCGACGATGTGGGTCACCCCGGCGACCCGGGCGATCGCCTCATAGACATCCTCCGTCGTGGCGCGGTAGCGGCGCCGAAGGCGTCGGCGTCCCGGCCATTTGCTCACGCGGAGCGGCCCCATGGCGCGCTCGAGGCTGTCCCGCGCCTGGCTGCCGAGCACGTTCGGTTCGACCTCGACCTCAGCTCTCACCCGGTTCCAGAAGCGGGTCCGCTCGACGCCGCCCAGGACGGGAGTGCCGTTGGTCGGGAGCCAGCGGTCGAGCTCACCGACGAAGAACATGTCGTCGCAGTTGCCAAGTGTCACGCCGAGGATGGTGCTCCCGCAGCGGCCCGAGCCCATCACGTAGATCACCTTCGGCTTCGGCTGGCCCGCCTCGGCTGAGGGCTCGGGTGCGGGGGGCGGCGGGGTCACGGCTGGGCCAATCTACCAAAGCGCCGATTGCTGCAATCAGGCCCGAAGGCCCTGGGTATGATCAACCTCAGCCATGGTCGAGCCCGCCTCCTCCACCGGCCCGGACACGTTCTCCGAGCCGTCTCCGGACGCGGCGATCGCCACAGCTCCGGCCTCGGTTCTGCTCGTCACGCCCCGCTGGACGCGGGACGGTGGCATCGCCGCCCACGTCCAGGCGAGCGCCGCCGCGCTCGCCGAGAGTGGCATCGAGGTCCACGTTCTGGCAAAGGAAGTGCAGGAAGGCGAGAGCATTCCGGGCGTGCGCGTCCTGAGGGAGGAGTCGCTCGTCGACCGCCGATCTCCCACGGCGTCCAGGCTCGCAGCGGCCGCCGGGCTCGATGTTGATGTCGTGCACCTGCATCAGATCGACGACCCCGACGTGGTGGAGGCGCTCCGGGAGCGCGCACCCGTCGTGATCAGCGCCCACGGGTACACAGCCTGCACCTCGGACGTCTACTACTTCCAGCCGGGGACCGAATGCACGAGAGCCCACGGACCAGGCTGCATTCCCAACCTCGCCTTCAGGGGCTGCGCCCACACACGCGACCCTCGCCCCCTGCCCGACGCGTACAGGCGAACCACGCGCGGCGTGAGGGCCCTCGCGAACTCCGACCTGGCCGTCTCATACTCCAGCGCCGTCGACCGCCACCTGGCCAACAACGGGATCGCCCACCGCCGGGTGATCCCGCTCTTCACCACGCTCGAGCCGGCCAGCGGCACCGGTCACGAGGACCGCCGCCGGGTCGTCTTCGCCGGGCGGATCGTTCCACCGAAGGGCGTCTCGGTGCTGATCAAGGCAGCCCGCGATGTCGAGGGCGAGTTCGTGATCTGCGGCGAGGGGTGGGAGCTCGAGCAGCTGCGGGCACTCGCGGTGAAGCTCAGTGTCGCGGAGCGTGTCCGGTTCCCCGGCTGGCTGGCCCCCGATGAGCTCGCCCGGGAACTTGCCGAGGCATCGATCGTCGTCGTGCCGTCGGTCTGGCCCGAGCCGTTCGGCCTCGTCGGAATCGAGGCGCTGTCCGCCGGGCGCCCGGTCGTCGCCAGCGCCACCGGGGGCGTGGAGGACTGGCTCGACGACGGCCTCAGCGGCCTGCTCGCGGCGCCCGGTGACGCGAGCGACCTGGCCTCCAAGCTGAATGTCCTGCTGGAGGATCCTGGGCGACAGCGCGACATGGGCGAGGCTGGCCGCAGGCGCGTCGCGGAGCGCTTCTCCAAGAGCCGTCATGTCGAGGCCATACGGGACGCCTACAGCGCGGCATCCGCAACGTGGAGGGCCACGCGAGGAGCGAAGCGGAACTAGCGGAGCAGGCCGAGGCCCTCGGCCAGCTCCCTGACCGCCCTGGCGGTTCTCGGGACGCCCATCTGCTCCTCGGCGAAGCGCCTGCCGCGGCGACCCAGGGCCTCGCGGAGATCAGGGTCACCGAGCAGTTCGGCGGCTGCGCCGGCGAGCGCCTGCGGCGTTCGGTCGGCGATCCGGATCGTCCGGCCGTCGATCAGCTCGCTCCATCGGCGGGGCCCGTCCATCGCGACAACCGGACTGCCCGAGGCGAGCGAGCCGGCAAGCGTCCCCTTGCGCGACGAAGGGCCGCCGTCGTTGACGAACAGCAGCAGGTCGCAGCCGGCCAGCGCATCGACGAGCTCCTGCGCCGAGAGGGTCCCCGAGAACGAGAGCGAGGACTCAAGGCCTCGCTCCCGCGCGGCGGCCACCCAGGTGCGCGCCGCGCCCGAGGAAGGCCCCGGGGCTCCCAGGAGCAGCAGCCGGGCGGGCATGCCCCGCTCGCCCAGGATTCGCAGAGCGTCCAGCACCAGTGCCACGGCGGCACCCTCGTAGGAGTAGCCGAACAGCCCGATCAGGTCGCCAGGGGCGTGCGACCGGGCACCCTCGCTCGGCGCGGGCAGGTTGGAGAAGACGGGCGCAAGCGCGATCGGTCGCCTCGGCAGCCAACGCCGGGTCGCGAGCCACCGGGCGCGGAAGTCGGCCGTGACGAGCATCGCCGCGCTCATCCGCACGACGAAAGCGAGAACGACCCTCTGGCTGGCGGCCCAGACCTTGCCGCGGGCGCCGCCGATCGACCAGGGGTAGACGGCCTCGTGAATTATCGTCAGGACCGGGACCCCCGCCCGGCGCAGTGCTCGGGTCAGCCTCGGAACGAACAGCGGCACTCCCCGGAAGGCGAAGGCGAACACGGAGTAGTGGAGGATCACGAGTTCGGGCGGCTCCTCCGCCAGCTTTCGCGCGAGCCCCTCGACCCACGCACCGACCTCCAAACGCGCGCCCGCCAGCGACTCCTGCGAGCGGTAGAGCCAATGCACAGAGCAGCTCAACCCCTCGGTGCGCAGCTCCTCGGCCAGCAGCTCGGCGTGATCGCGAACGCCGCATATCTCGGTCGTGGACATGCCCAGAACCAGCACTCGAGCTCGCTCAGCCACGCAGCAGCTCCCCGCGGTGGGCTGCCGCGAGCGCCTCGGTCAGCCAATCGAGGTCGCCCGTCGGGGCAATGACGCCTGTCCGGCCCTCCTCGATCAGCTCCTTGGCGCCGGTGTTCTCGCTGGCGATCACCGGCACGCCGCAGGCCAGCGCCTCGGCGCAGGAGTAGGAGAAGCCGTCCTCGTAGCTCGGGTGAACGAACAGCCGCGCGCTCTGCATCTGCTCCAGAGGCCGGCCCGGGCGAACCTCGATCCGGGGGTCCGAGGCGCACGCCGCTTCTATGTGGCGGCGCATGCCGCGGCTTTCCCAGCCCCCGAGCAGGATCAGCCGCAAATCGTCCCCCGGCTGACGGGCGAACGCGTCCAGCAGCAGCGGAACGCCCTTCACCACGGACAGGCTTCCCACATAGAGGATCTCGAACAGACCCGACTCGTTCGGCTTGCCGGTGGGCCTGAACTCCTCAGCCGGCGTCAGCGGGAACAGGAGGAGCCGGTCCTCCTCGACCCCCTGCTCGAGGAAGGAGTCCCGGACATACCGGCTCGAGACGTAGATCCTGTCCGCGACGCGGTACTCCTCGAGGCTCCGCCGCAGGAGGCGCGGCGTCCAGGGCTGCTCCAGCGGGTAGCGCGCTGCAGCTTCCCGGTAGCGGCGGTCGACACTCCTCAAATGAGAGGTCGGCGAGACCAGCGAGCGGGTCCCCACGCCACGCCCGCGAGCACGCTTGAACTGAGCCCTGGCCTGGCCGCTGAAGGCGAGCAGGTGGTCCCCTCCGTCGATCTGTCTTGCCGCCGCGGCGTCGAAGGATGCGCTGGAAGCCCAGATACGCCAGGCGGGCGAGCGCCGGAACAGGCTCCCTGCGGCACCGGCGCCCGGCCCCGGCGCCACCACCCGGCACCTGGCGGGCTCGTCTCGGGCGCCGCCCGGACCGCAGACGCAGCGCACATCGCTCCCAGAGCGCCCGAGGGCCTCGACGATCTCCTGCAGATGGCGCCCGAGGCCTCCCGAGCCGTAGGGGGCCGAGCAGGAGACGGTCACCTCTCCGGAGGGCATGCATGCGGCCTGCGCCGCGGCCTGCTCGGCGCGCCAGCGCTCCCCGAACGTGCCGTCTTTCTCAGTCGAGCTTGTCATAGCCCCACTCGGAGATCAGGTCACGGCCGAGGTAGTCGCCGAGGGCGGCGACATCCCCTTTGAAACGCCGCCGCAGCTCGAGCATGAAGTCCTCGTCCGGCGGCTTGGGGCTTCCGTAGAGCAGACGGCGACGGGCACGCTGGATCGAGGCCTTCGCCTCGTCGCCGTGGGGCATGTGTCCGACCAGCCATTTCATCGAGCGGGCGACCGGGCCGCGGCCCGCATAGATGGAGCGGATAATGCGGTCTGCCCGGAGCGAGCGAACGTGGACCGTCGGGTTCGCCTCGACGACCGAAATGGGCTCGTTGGCGTCGACACCCAAGAAGTCCAGGACCCTGCGGACGGTCCCCTCGTTGTCCCGGCGGAAGTCGTCGTAGATCAGCACGAGGATCTGCTCCGGCGGGAAGACCGCCGCGTAGCGCTCGAGCTGCTCGACATAGCGGACCCGGTCGGAGTAGCGGGTGGCCGGCCGGCCATCGCCGGGCCCCTCCGGCGGGAGCTGCTCGTTTTCGAAGGCCCGGCGCAGATCCTGCTCGGACTCGACGTGGTTCTGGACGAATTCGAGGTGCAGCGAGCGCAGGAAGCCCGCCGGCTCGCGAAGCACGGCGATGATCTTCGCCGAGGGCTGCGCCTCCGCGATCAAACCGGCCGCCGCGGCCGAGCGCAGATAGGAGGGCGAGGCCTCGCCGATCAGCTGATCGGGGCGGGCGGCTGCGAACAGGTCCAGGTACTCCTCGAGCGTCTCGGGGAGGATCAGCCGCGGCGCCTCGGCGGGCAGGGAGGGCTGGAAGCGGGCTCGCAGGTCGGGCGCGAACCAGCGGGGCTCCTTCAGGTCGGGCATGAAGATCTGCGAATGCCGGCGCAGCATCTCGTAGAGCGCCGTCGTCCCGCTCTTGGGATGACCGACGATGTAGAAATCCGGCAGGCGGCCCTGTGGCCGCTCAGGCGGGCTTGTCATAGCCCCAGAGCG
>Ga0265327_10002483_pt1 | contig 19374 bp, 11 predicted proteins | sample 41621metaG_FD_202089 | JGI IMG/M metagenome (GOLD analysis project Ga0265327, IMG submission 202089) | Rhizosphere microbial communities from Carex aquatilis grown in University of Washington, Seatle, WA, United States - 4-16-21 metaG | ecosystem: Host-associated > Plants > Roots > Rhizosphere...
GAAATGAACTCGACGCCTCCATCATGGACGGTCGGACGCGCAGCGCGGGCGCTGTCGCCGGGGTGACGACAGTCAAGAATCCGATCACCGCCGCCCGGACTGTCATGGAAAAATCAAACCACGTTTTACTCGTCGGTCAGGGCGCGGAAGCGTTTGCCGAACGGCAGGGACTGGATCTGGTTGAGCCCGGGTACTTCCGAACCGAGCACCGCTGGAAGGCGCTTCAGCAAGTTTTGGAGCAGGAACGACAACCAGTCAATAATGGTCAAGGGGCGATCCCGGTCGTGAGACCTCGGAAGAAACAGAGCTACGGAACCGTGGGCGCTGTCGCCCTGGACCTGTCTGGTAATCTGGCGGCGGGAACGTCGACAGGCGGCATGACGAACAAGATCGCGGGACGAGTCGGCGACTCACCGATCATTGGCGCGGGTACCTATGCCGATAACGCAGCCTGCGCCGTCTCTTGCACGGGGCACGGTGAGTATTTCATCCGGTATGCAGTGGCCCACGAAATCGTCGCGCAAATGAAATACAAGCACGTTTCCGCGCGTGAGGCGGCCCATGACGTTATTCAAGTTCAGTTGAAACGAGCCACAAAATCCAACCCGGACGACGCGGAAGGGGCTGCAATCGTCCTCGACAAGTCAGGCCAGTTCACAACCGCGTTTAACGCCCCTGGCCTGTTCCGCGCGTGCATCACGCGGGATGGAATCGTGCACGTGAAGCTTGAATAGAGTTGCCGAGTGACGGAGCGTTGTGCGACTCACATGGCAAAACGGGAGATGACGTCATGACATGACCGAGCGGCGTTTCAGCCAGTTGGCGCGAAGAATGACCAGGCCCACGACGACGGAAATCAGCCCACCCAATTCGATGCCCCAAATTGAGCCACCGACCCAGGCATAGGCCAGCATGGCGCCAAATTCATCGGGAACTCCGATGAACGTCGCCCGGTAAAAGGCTGGGCTGAGAGACGCCAGGTACACTGCGGCAGTGCCGCCGAAAATCCAGCAGGCCAAGGTTCCGGCGAAGATTCCCACAAGGTGCCGCGCAGCAAATGGATAGGAGACTGAGGCCTGCGTCATGAGACCCACGCCGACTGTAAAAATCAAAGAGAAGCCTGCTCCGAAAAGGATTCCCTCGAATATCCCCTGTGCGATACTCGCCCGCCACACGTCGTCCACGCCGTGCCAATGCATGATGACAATAAAATAGCCAGGGCTGACAAACCCATTGACGGCATTCGTGATGGCTCCCAAGAGCGCACCACACAGGATACCGGTGGACAAGATGCCGACCATCGCCAGCGGGCGAACAGGTTCATCGACTTTGATCATGGGTCCCTTCCGCGGCGAACCTCGTCTGTACAGCAAGTGTTGTGACGAATTCGTACTGAGTATGCATTGAAATCGGCGATTCGTCGATGCAATCATCGCGACTTGATCGCCATCCCCAATTGAACAATTCTTCACGAATGGCAAAGCTCAATTCACCCGGCAGGAAGTTGCCTGGTTTGCGACAGTTCGCGACCTGACTTCGGTAGCCGCGTTTGGTAAATTCATCATCGTCCAGATGGCATTCCGTGGAGCCCAGCATGAGACGATTGGCGACGGCGTTGGGAATTGTTTGGTTGCTGTTCCTCTCGGAAAGCCGCGCTGCAGAACCGGTTGCCGTTGATCCACAGGCCGCCACCGAATTCTTCGAAAAAAAGATTCGGCCTTTGCTGATCAAACGCTGCGACGAATGCCACTCCAGTCAGAAGGCGGATGAGAACGGGAATCTTGCCCTGGACAATCGCAAGGCACTGCTGGTGGGTGGGACGCGTGGACCGGTCCTGGTCGCGGGACAGCCTGAGTCCAGCCTGTTGATCAAGGCGGTCCGGTACCTGGATCCCAATCTGCAGATGCCCCCCGATGGAAAACTTCCCGAGGGAGAGATTGAACTCCTTTCCCGCTGGATCCGTGAGGGAGCCCACGTTCCCGACTACGGCCAGGATCTAAATCGAAAATCGAAAGGGATCGACTGGCAGGCGGCACGCCAGTTCTGGTCGTTTCGACCGGTCATTCGGCCGGAAATTCCTGCCGTTCAACCAGCAGCAGAGCCGGTTCGCAATCCTGTCGATTCATTTGTCCGTTCAGCTTTGCACCGCGATTCCATGACGCCATCGGCGCCGGCTGACAAGCGAACAGGAATCCGGCGACTCTCCTTTGATCTGCTCGGGCTGCCGCCGACCCCGGAAGAGGTGGCAGAATTTCTCGCCGATGAGCGGGACGATGCGTATGAACGACTCGTCGACCGGCTCCTGGCATCGCCTCATTTTGGCGAGCGGTGGGCGCGATACTGGCTGGATCTGGCGCGCTATGTCGACTTCACTCCCGACTGGCAGAAGAACACCGATCGAGCCTGGATGTACCGTGATTGGATTGTCCGTTCGTTCAATGAAGACCGGAGCTATGACGAGTTTGTACGACAGCAACTGGCGGCGGATTTGATTGTTGATGCCGATCCGCGTGACATCGCCGCGCTCGGGTTCCTCGGAGTCAGTCCCACCTATTGGAAAGAACTCAAACTCGCTCCTTCGGTCATTGAAGTCATCGTGGCAGACGAATGGGATGAGCGACTCGATACGGTCAGCCGGACATTTCTGGGACTGACCGTGGCCTGTGCCCGCTGCCATGATCATAAGTTTGATCCCGTCTCGACTCGCGACTATTACGCCCTGGCGGGTGTGTTCGCCAGCACCCAGGTGGCGGATCGTCCATTGCTGCCCTCGCCAGCGGCGGAACAGGTCCTGGAAGCCTGGGTCAAGATTGACGCGTTGCAGGAACGTCTGAAGAAAGAGAAGGATAAGGCATCCGACGAAGCCAGGTCGCTTCAGAAACAGATCGACGATCTGCGGGGAGCAATTCCGAATATTGATTCGCCGCGCGCCCCGGTCGTCGAAGACTCCAGTGTGTATGTCGTTCCCGACGGTCCGGACGCGACGAAGCTGGAATACCGCCGGCGCGAGCCCCGTGACCTGCCGGTATTTCGCCGCGGAAATCCGGCCAATCCCGGTGAAATTGTCCCGCGTCGGTTCCTTGAGCTGTTTGCAAAGCCGGCCGGCGATTCCGTTCCGCGATCAGACTCAACCAGCAGCGAAAGCCCGGCCACTCCCGGACCTGACAAGAATTCGATCGAGCCCCTGCGATTCCAGCAGGGGAGTGGACGACGGGAACTGGCAGACGCCCTGATCAATGATGCGGGACCACTCACCGCACGGGTGATCCTGAATCGACTCTGGCTGCATCACTTTGGCAAGGGATTGGTCCGAACCCCCGGGGACTTTGGCCAACAGGGAGACCGCCCCAGCCATCCGGAGTTGCTGGAATGGCTCGCCAGCGAACTGATGGGAAACCAGTCCCCGGGACAACGCCCCTGGTCGCTCAAGCGGATGCATCGGCTGATGGTGACCTCCGCCACTTATCGTCAGGCCAGTGCGGTGACCGCGTCACCGGCCGCTCAGGCCGCGAGCGTTGCCGATCCCGACAATCACCAGTTGGCCCGCATGAACCGTCGCCGCCTGGAAATTGAACCGTGGCGCGATGCCATGTTGGCGGTGACAGGAAACCTTGATGACCGGATGGAAGGGGCCGGCGCGGACCTGGCTCAAGCAGGCAACACCCGGCGCACTCTCTATGGCCGCATCGGACGCGATGAACAGAACGACATGCTCCGAATCTATGATTTTCCGCCGCCGACAACTCACAGCCCCTCACGCGATGCAACGACGACGCCGCTTCAACAATTATTTGTCTTCAACAGCGAATTTATGGAAACCCAGGCCACGATCCTCGCTCAACGTCTGCTTGAACCTGCCGACGCGACGACCGGACAGCGAATCGAACGGTGTTACCAACTGCTGTTTCAACGCTTCCCCAGCGATGCTGAACGACAACTGGGACAGCGATTCCTGGAAGAGCCGATACAGGGTCCATCATCGACCCAAGATCGTTGGCGTTGGTACGTGCAGTCGCTGTTTGGTTTAAACGAGTTTCTGTTTGTCGACTAAGTCGAACGATTTGCCCGTGGTGAATTTCAGGCCCATTCCAGAGACTTTTGACGGGACCCGGTCATGACGATCCCTCTTTCACGCCGCCAGTCGATTCAAGCGATGGGTGGTGGATTTGGTTCCATCGGGCTGGCCAGCCTGCTGAATTCGACACAGGCTGGCGAGATCGCTCCGCATTCCGGGCCACGCGCCAAGCGCGTCATCCAACTGTTTATGAACGGAGGGCCATTTGGTCCTGACTTTCTCGATCCCAAGCCGGGGCTGAGTAAGTTTGAAGGACAACGGCCAGCCGAACTGGATGGGTTCCGGACCGAGCGAAAGACGGCCGGGTTGCTGCCGTCCCCATTTTCCTTTGCGCCGCAGGGGCAAAGCGGCGTCCCTGTCAGCGAACTGCTGCCCCATTTTTCGGGATGCATTGATGACGTGTGTATCCTGCGTTCCGTCTACACCGACAATCCGAATCACGGCCCGGCGCTGTTGCTGATGAACAACGGGACCATCGTCCCGACGCGTCCCAGCATGGGTTCCTGGTTTTCGTATGGATTGGGAACCGAGAACGAAAGTCTTCCGGGGTATGTCGTGCTCTGCCCGGGCCGGCCTGTTCGATTTTCCATCCTGTGGAGCAGCGCCTTTCTTCCTGGCGAACACCAGGGAACCTACATCAACCATTCGAACCTGGACCCGCAGAAGCTGATCCCGTTTCTGCGCAACAAATCACTTCCCCCGGAATTGCAGCATCGTCAATTGGAATTGATGCAGGTACTGAATGAACAGCATCGAGACGCCCGTGGCGGCGATTCGCAACTCGACGCCCGTATCACAGCTATGGAAACGGCATTTCGGATGCAGTTTGCCGCCACCGAGGCGTTTGATTTGAGTCGCGAACCGGCTCAGATCCGCGAGGAATACGGATCAGGTCATTTTGCGAATGGATGCCTGCTGGCCCGACGCCTGGCCGAGCGTGGCGTCCGATTCACCCAGGTCTACTATGGCGACGGCCAGCCTTGGGACACTCACAGTGACCATAACAATCAGGTGAGGAAGCTCGCCAAAGATATCGACCAACCCATGGCCGCGCTGCTGCGCGATCTGAAGCGGCGGGGGATGCTGGAAGAGACACTCGTGATCTGGGGGGGTGAGTTTGGCAGAACCCCGACCACGGAAAACGGGAATGGCCGCGATCACAATCACTATGGCTTCACCATGTGGATGGCCGGAGGGGGGATTCGCGGCGGAATGACGTTTGGAGAAACGGACGACTTTGGTTTTCAGGCGGTACACAATCGCGTTCATATTCATGACCTGCACGCCACGATCCTGCATCAGTTGGGATTGAACCACGAACGTCTGACCTACCGTTATGCCGGCCGCGACTTCCGCCTGACCGATGTGGCAGGTAAGGTTCTGCACGAAGTGATTGGCTGATCTCAGAGCATAGGATTGAAGAATGAAATGCTGGCGGGCCGCGTTGAGTATTGTGTTTCTGACAATCGGCTTCGCGACAATCGCCGGGGGAGCCCCGCCGGACAGCGAAGCTGTTCCGACGGAACCCCTCCTGATGCTGAATGCCGGTGGGCATTCCTCCACCGTGACCCGTGTCTTCTTCACTCCCGATGAGAAACAACTGGTCTCCGTCTCTCTCGACAAGACGGTTCGAATCTGGGATCTGGCGCCGAATGAAACGACCCCGTTTCCCGGCCCGGGTCGTTCCACATCACGGGTTCTTCGCCCCCCTCAGCGGCAATCCATCAGGAACGTGCGGTTCGCGGATGGGATTGGTTCGATGTCGATGTCTGGCAACGGCGACTTGATCGCGATTGCCAGAGTTCCAAGCGGCGGGAGCCACACAATTGATCTGATCTCATTGAAGAACAGTTCGCTGGTCGCCAGTTTGGAAAATGACTTTGGCGCGATTGCCAACATCGCGTTCTCACCCAATGGACAGTTCCTGTCCGTCTGTGGCGGAAGTGAGACCGAGAAAACCAGTCACGTCACGATTTGGGATGTCGCTGGTCGACGAATTTTAAAAAAGCTGGCAGAGTCGAATGGTCCCGCAAACGAGGCGACGTGGGATCCGCAGTCGAAGTTGGTCGCGGCCGCGTGCGGAGACGGGAAAGTCCGAATCTGGAACTTGAGCGGACAGATCCAACAGACAATCGGCCCCCCTCGTGGCGCCGGTGAGGCCTTTCGTTGGGGGAGTGTTTCCTGGAGCCAGGACGGCGAGCAATTGGCAATGATGGGACATGAAAAGGAGATCGTCCTGTCGATCAGGAATCCCGCGGATGGGAAGCAGATCGTCGAGACGGGGATTTCCGGCGTCAATTTCCAGGCCTACTCAGTTGTATTCGCCCCCAATTCCTCGCAGGTGCTGATTCGATTTCCGATCGGCGCCAAGTTGCTGGATGCCAGAACACTGAACCTGCCACCGGGATCATTGGGAATCTCGCCCCGTCGGTTCCCCTATGAACACGCCTCATTCTCCCGCTCGGGGCGATACATTGCCCTGGCCAACGGAGACCTCAATCAGATCACCGTTTATCAGGCAGAAACAGGCAATCTCGTGCAGGTCATGACCAGCAAGGGAATTGCCATGAATCGAGTTGGCTGGAGTGCCTCAAAAAACGGGATCGCCTTCAATTATCACTTTGATCCCGAAACCGATCTTCCCGTGCCAGCGCTCACGGAGGAAGCCCTCGCCAAAGCCAAGCCGGCCACATACAGCGCGGGCTTCGATCTGGATGCACTCGGTCTGGCCGCAGAGGGAGGCTATAACTCATCACTCAATTGGCGCCCCAGCGGTAAGCCGACGATGTCAATCTTCAAACATGAATTGGGGATGATGCAGGCGATGCGATTGAACAATGGATACATGCTGAGCTGGTTCAATGACGAATCACGCGTCGCATTCGATAAACTGCCCAACGACATTCAGGGTCGCTGGCTGACCCCCAAGATTATTGACGGCCTTCAAGACGTCACCGCGCGCCAGGACGGAGAATTCCTGGCGACAACATCCGCCGAGCAAACCATCTGCATCTGGAAAACCGGCAGCCTGACACCGCTCCTGAGCTTGTTTTTCAGTTTCGGAAATGATGGGCAGCCGGATGGGGAATGGATCGCCTGGACCGAGAATGGCTATTACGCCTCGTCCGCCGGTGGCGAAAGCCTGATGGGCTGGCATGTCAACAACGGTCCCGACAAGATGGCATCGTTCTTTCCCGCTCAACGATTTCGCGCGTCGTTATATCGCCCCGATGTCATCAAGCGGTTGATTGAAGCGGGCAGCGAGGAAAAGGCTCTGGAACTGGCGGACGCGGCGCGTGGCAAGACCAGTCGCCCCTTCCAGATTTCCAAAGTCCTTCCTCCCAAGGTCGAGATTCTGACACCTGTTCCCACCACCAGTCTTTCAAGCAAAACACCAGTCACGATCGAGGCCAAGGCGGTCAGCGTCGGAGACCATCCTGTCAAATCCATGCGACTGCTGGTGGATGGTCGCCCCTACGAAGGGAATCTCGGACTGATCACAATCGCAGCACCGCAATTGGGCGAGGTCCGCAAGTCCTGGAACGTTCAGTTGACGCCGGGCAGGCATTCGATTTCCGTTCAGGCCGAGAGCGAAGTCAGCAAGTCGGTGTCGGATCCGATGGAGCTGACCGTGGCAAGCGAGCGAGGCCTGACCAAAGAACCTGTCACGTCGGATGAGAACAACGATGACCTGCCCAACTTGTACGTGCTGGCAATCGGGATTTCAGACTATCCAGATTCGCTCAAACTGAATTTTGCCCATCGCGATGCCGAGGTCCTGGCGCAGACCGTGCAATCCCATGGGAAGGGGGTCTTCCGCAGGGTTGAGGTCAAATTGCTGATGAACCAGCAGGCGACCCGCAAGGAGATCCTGCAGGGATTGACATGGCTTCGCAAGCAGATGACTCAGCGGGACGTGGCGATGATGATGTATGCGGGCCACGGTTCCACCGACTCCGATGGCAATTTCTATCTGCTGCCGGTTGATGTCGATACGGATGATCTGCTGTCGACCGGGGTTCCCGGCGATCAGGTCAAGAAGACCCTGGCCTCGATTCCAGGCAAGGTGATCGTCCTGCTGGATGCCTGTCATGCCGGCGCCGTTGACGGTCCCCAGCGACGAAGTGGCGGTTCGCTGACGGATGACCTGGTGCGGGACCTGGTCACCGACGACTATGGGGTGATCGTCATGTGCTCGGCGATGGGTCGGGAATATGCCCTGGAAGGACGAGACGTGCAGCATGGATTCTTCACGCTGGCCATCGTCGAAGGCCTGGCGGGAAAAGCCGACCAGAACCAGGACGGCGTCGTCTATTTCCATGAACTCGACTACTACACCACCGATCGAGTCAAACTCCTTGCCAAAGGAATGCAGCATCCGGTCACGACCAAGCCAACCACGATCCGGTCATTTCCCATTTCAAGACCCCGCTGAGTCGACGTATGGTCGTCTGCGGGTAACCGTTCAACAGTCGGGGACTGACGCATTTTCACGGCAAAAAGCAAACGACTTCCATGGACGCAATACGACTCCGAAGCGCCGATTGCCCGTGAAAATGGGTCTGTCCCGTTGCTTCCCCGCAAACGGTTACGTCCGCGGGGCTTAACAGGGTCTCTTAAAGATTCGGGCCGATTGTCATGATCATCGCTCTTGCCTCACCTCGCGTGGCCTGTACTCTGGACGACGGGTTGGAGAAGATCCGGCGGTTTCAGTCCCAAGCCGCTGCCCAGCATGCGAAAATTATCTGTTTTCCCGAGGCCTATTTGCCGGGGCTGCGTGGCCAGGATTTTGAAGTCCTGCCGTTCGGCCCCGCACAACAGGATCACGTCCTGCAGTTCGTTCGACATTGGGCGAAGACGTACTCGATTGCGACGATCGTCGGCATGGAACGGCTGACCGAATCCGGACGTCAGATTGCGGCCTGCGTCATCAACGCGGATGGCGCCATTCAGGGTTGGCAGACCAAGAATCAGATCGATCCTTCTGAAGATCCTTATTACGTCCCTGGTGACTCGCGACAGCTGTTCGAAGTTCATGGGGTCAAGTTTGGCGTGGCCATCTGCCATGAAGGTTGGCGCTATCCCGAAACGGTCCGCTGGGCGGCGGTCCGCGGCGCCAAGATTGTCTTTCATCCACAGCACACCGGGAATGAGCAGGCGGGAATCAAGCTCACGCGGTGGGGTGCGGCCGAAAACCCCTATTATGAGCAGGCAATGCTGATGCGCAGCCGGGAAAACACGATCTACTTCGCCAGTGTGAACTATGCACTCAACTACCCGGAGTCGGCGACGAGCCTGATCGATCCGGCGGGCCATTGCCATGCGTTTCTCCCTTATGGACACGAGGGGATCCTGGTTCAAACAATCGATGTCGAACAGGCCACGGGCCTGTTGGCACAACGCTATGCGCCCGATCGATATCGCGAAACGTCTCCGCCGCTTGATTGAAACATTTTGTCTGACGCTTCAGAATCCTGCGCTGACTTCCGGCACCCCCTTCTTGTCCGCTGTTGTCGCCTGAAAGTCGATTGGTCACAGGGTTTCGCCTTCCCATCTTGAATCCTCATCCGGAATCTCCACATGGCCAGGAAAAAGGGTGTCGTTCCTGTTGTCGACTGGGCAATTCTCAAACTGTCTGGCAAGACAATCGTGTTTGCCGGGCGGTTCGAAAAATGGGGCAAACTGACACTCGAAAACATGGAACGATGGGTTCGCCGGGAAGGGGCAACGATTGTCGATGCGGTCTCTGCGACCGTCGATTTCCTGGTCATGAAGGACGCGAAGGGCTCCTCGTCCCACGAAAAGAAAGTAATGCAGCTGAATGCCAAAGGGGCATCAATCCGGGTCATGGATACCAGTGAGTTCGCCATGATGCTCACTCCATCCTCGGAAGAAGTCCAGGGATTGCTTCTGGCCGGGGCCGATGGCCATGCGCTGCTGGCAGATCGACTCAAGTTTGCCGGATATCACCCTGAGAGTGCAGTTCGGGGACAACGTCCGTTCACGGCGGTGGGCCTGAATCTGGCAGGCCAGGAGATCAAATCAATTCCGCTCTGGTGCGTTGACCTGGAAGGGGCAGACCTGAGCAAAACCACCGTGCAGACGGAGCCTCACGAAAGTTACAGCATCGGCACGATGAGCCGGTCGAAGCTGGATGACGCCACAATCCATGCGACTTTTCCCGATCTGATTGAATGCTCGTGCCGCGGTGCAGACCTTTCGCAAAGCTGGGTCGGCTTCCTTCGCGACAAGTCCCGCTGCAGTTGTGATTTCTCCAAGGCGAAGCTGGTGGGCTTCCACTTCATCAAGGCAGATCTGACGGGATCGAACTTTGAGCAAGCCGACCTGACCAAGGCCGAGTTGCGCGGGGTCAACGCCAGCCGAGTCTCCTTTCGCGGAGCCTGCCTGAATTCCGTGACATCGGAAAAGGCCAATTTCACGGGAGCGGATTTTACGAAAGCCGACCTGACTGGCGCCGAACTGCTGGGCGCCAACTTCACAGACTGCAATTTGACGGGCGCCAAGTTGTGCAACGCCACCTTGATGGACGCCCGGTTTCAGGGCGCCTGCGTGGATGGAGCCGACTTTACCGGAGCAAACACATCTCAGGCGAACTTCACCAATGTTGATGTTTCCAAGGCGATCGGCCTGAGTGATTCGCCTGCCAGAAATCTGACTGCCGGACCCAAACTGCAGGACTTGTCGGACCTGATCAAGCAGGCCAAATCGTTTGAAACGACCATGGAAGTTCAGGCTCCGACGGAACGACTGCGTCTGTCCGTTTCGTTCGAGTGGGGACGACTTCGGGCCGCCTGGACTCGCGATTTGTGGGCCGACACCCTGACGGACTGGGTCCAGCAGTCGAAGTCGGTCAGCGATGCCATGATCGCCGCAGTCTCGATGTGGCCCCAGGCGACACCGCTCCCTCAGACGATCACGGCCACCGGCGTGAAGACCGGTCTGGTCAACAAGAAGCTGAAGCAGTTGGCGATGGAAGCCTGGTGTGAGACGTACGGCATTCCCTGTCCTGTCGGAGAGGAGCTTGATCAGCTGGCCGCGGCGGAAGAATCCCGCAAGAACGGGGTTCGCGCATCGTTACTGGCGGACTTCGATCATCCCGATGGTGTGGAACGTTGGAATGCCCGCAGCAACCTGGATTTGCAGGTTGTCAAATCGTTCCCTGGCGTCCAACTTCCCAGGAAGTCTCTCGACAAAGTCCGCTTTTACTCATTGGAGTTTGACGACGCGAATTTCGAGAAAGCGTCACTGGTCGAGGCGGATCTGCAGTTCAGTTCCTTCAAGCGTTCCAATTTCAAAGGGGCCAACATGTCCTCATCCAAGGGGACCTGCACGGACTTTGATGACTGCGACTTTACCAGCGCCAATTTGTCGAGCGCCGACTTCTCCAGCGCCAAGCTGCCCGGAGCAAACTTCAATAAAGCCGATTTGAAGGGAATCAACCTTTCCTCGTCCCGAATCACGGGGACGAATTTTACCGGCGCCAAACTGAAGGACTGCAATCTGACGAATGCCGAGTTTGACGAGAATACACTGTTTCCCAAGGGCTTTGAGATTCCTGACACACTGCGGTGGAAAGGGAAGGGACTCGATCCCCGCGCGCTGGCAGTGGCCGAGGCAGCGGCGGCCGGTCCCGTCGACATGGCTCAGTTCATGAAGATCATGGAGGCCTCGATTGAGAAGGAGCGGATGAAGAAGGCGTTGTCGATGCTCAAGGCAGAACGCTTTCGGCTGTTCGCCGAGGCGACCTCCGATCATCTGGTCGGTGTTGTCAAAAGCCAGAATGATCCCGACCTGGTTTACTCCTGCCGTCTGACCAGTGCGGGGGAATTTGGCTGCTGCACTCAGAACCTGAATCCGTGCGGCGGCCTGCGAGGCTCCCTTTGCAAGCACCTGCTGGTCCTGATCATCGGAATGACCAACGCGGGCGACATCGACCCCAGCCTGCTGAATGGCTGGATTGCCATGAGTCGCTTGAAGAAGCCCGAGCTGAACAAGGACCAGATGAGCGAAACACTGCTGCGATACAAGGGGGCCGAAGCAGGGGAAATCGACTGGCGTCCCACCGAAACCATCCCCGAGGATTACTTCGCGCTTTAACTCTTCAAACAGCGGCCTTCAACTCAGGCCTTCAATGGAAGGAACGGCCCATGACGGAAATTGCCGAAGTGGTCGACTCGCTGGAGCGGCTCCATTCCGAGTTGCAGGATCTGCTGGTACGCGGTCTGCGGATCTGCGGCCCCGAGCATCTGTCCCCGCTTCGCAGTCTTCAGAACGAACTGAAACGAATCGGGGCTTCGCACCTGGCAGGACGCCTGACTGCGTTGATCGGCGCCATCGAGACCGATGACCGGCAGTCTGCTTCGCTCCTGTTACGGACACAGGCCTCGCTGCGAGTCTTCGAACGCGTTCTGACGCTGCGCGTTGCCGCGGATTGCCTGGAGGAAGCCTTCCCAGCATCGGGGCTGGAATCGGACGGGGAAGGGGATGAAACCGAATGAGTTTTGCCCCGGCTGACAAACTGCCGCTGATACGACAATTGACCGATCTGTCAGGCGCCGTGGAAGAGATGCTGCTGACCGGACTGACCGCCGCCAGCGAAACCACGCGGCAGACTTTGGAAGTGACTTTCCGAGAAGCGTCCCGGCTGCGTCTGCTCCGGTTGGCCTCGACCTTGCGAGGCGCCAATGAAGAGATCGGGCGGTTTGTCAGCCGTCAGGGCGAATTCTCGGGAAAACGTCTGTCGTTTTTCCTCAACCGTGCCTGGTTGCTTGCGCAGGGATTGCTGCAGGCGCTGCAAACGGGTGACGAAGCCGCTCTCGCCCGCTTGATGTGGGTTCAACCCGCGCGGCCGATCGAGCGTCTGGAACTGGTGACGCTGGGTGTCACCAAGAAAGTGGCTCAAGGTTCCTTCTGTGCGTTCGAATTTCGCCTGCGGGAGGTTTCCGGAGTCCATCCGTCGCGTCTCACCTGGTCCTGCGTGTTTCCTTTAAAGCCAGGAAACGAAATTCCTGCGGAAGGATTCCTGCAACTGCCACAGAAGCAGAAATTCAAAACCACCGTCTTCCTGGAAGGGAAAACTCTGACGGTCACGAATGTCATGGTCGCAGATGACGGATTCGGTGGCGGACGAGTGACATTGACTGAGACCAGTACCGTCACCCCGGGGAATCCCTTCACCGGCTGGAGCCAATTCCATGTGTGGACCCCTGAACCTCTCAAAAAACGTTTAAGGGAACATCAGCCAGGCCCGTTCGATCTGGAAGTCGAGTTGCAGGACGAAATCGTTCTCCAGGATTGGTCGATCCAATCACCACAGGCGGCGGTCCGCGAAGGCCAGATCACGTATCCCATTACGTCCGGCGCATTGTGTTTTGATGCCGTGGTCTCAGCCGCCGATGATGGGGCAGCACTTCGCAAAGCGTTGGACGAACTCAAGAAACTCAAGACCAGACCACCGCTGTTTGGATTACTTCACTTTGAACGCGCCCGGTTCATCCTGCAGCCATTGTCCACTCTGATTGAAACGGGGCCAGGACTGCTGACGATTTCAACAGACGCCATCAACAACAAAGCGCTGCTGAAGACTCTGAAATTCTGATCGAACTCGTCCCCGGATCACGGAATTCGCGACTCTTAAACTCTCCCTGGAAAATCGTCATGGCCAAGAAAGCAGTGAAGCAGGAGTCCGCCACCGAAACCTCGGCAACTCCACCGGCCGTGGTGACCGAACAGCTTCGGTCGCCAGCGGAAATTCGACATGCCGATCAACTGGAAGCATTGCGTCAGAACGATCAGGACGCCAAACCGCAGGCATGGCGATTGTCACCCCGATCTGTCCTGGCCTACATCGTTGGCGGTAAGTCGATCAAGGCTGACATCAACGGCCACCAGGTCGAAGTCCCCATTACGCGCAAGTTCTTCGGAGATGACGGAATTGTCGAGCGCGCCATCGTGACGCTGGCGTCCGAACGGGCGTTGCTGCTGGTGGGTGAGCCGGGAACCGGCAAAAGCTGGCTGTCCGAGCACCTGGCCGCGGCCATCAGCGGGACATCCACTCTGACGATCCAGGGGACCGCCGGAACCACGGAAGAACAGATCAAGTATTCGTGGAACATCGCCCGGATCATTGCCGAGGGCGCCAAACCCGAGAACATGGTTCCTTCGCCGACGATGATCGCCATGCGCGGGGGAGCCCTGCTTCGGTTTGAAGAAATCACGCGTTGCGTGCCTGACGTGCAGGATTCACTGGTCTCGATCCTGTCAGACAAGGCGATTGCAATCCCGGAATTACCCGATGCCAACATGGTCTGGGCTCGACCGGGCTTTAACGTGATTGCGACAGCCAACTCACGCGATCAGGGTGTCAATGAACTGTCGGCGGCTCTGAAGCGCCGGTTCAACTACATCTATATTCCGGTCGTCGCTGACCAGAAGACCGAAGTGGAGATTGTCCGGCAGAGATCATCCGAGTTGATCGCGCAATACAACCTGCCCGTGAAGATCAGTCCTCCCATCCTGCAACTGCTGGCCACGGTCTTTCGCGAGATTCGACAGGGAAAAACCAACGATGGGGTCAGTATCAAGCAGCCCAGTACGACGTTGTCGACGGCCGAGGCGATCGGAGTGGCGCTCGATGCCGCTCTGCATGCTCGATTCTTCGGCTCAGGTACTGTCACGCCGGGAGATGTGGCCCGCAACCTCGTGGGGTCGATTGTGAAAGAGGACCGGGCGGATCTCGCGATCCTGAAGGAATACAACACACTCGTCGCCCGCAAGCGAGGGGCCGCCGATGCCGGCTGGAAGGAGTTTCACGAAACCCTCGCCGGACAGCTCGATTAGTGCGGTACAAGTTGAATCACGGAGGTCCGGGTGCCGAGACGGTTGGATCCAGAAATGTCGCTGTTTCAAGTTGCGATCATCGCGATCATGACGGCCGGGAGAATGGAATGCCCCCCGCAGTTCAATCTCAACTGAATGCTGAAGTCCTTGCCGTGCAAGTCGACGCGGTGCTGAACGAGGAGATCTACTGGTTTCCCGTTCGGCATCACTCGCCCGCTGTTTCCCGGCACCTGGAAGCCGTCATCACACAACGTCGACCCAAAGTGATCTTTGTCGAAGGCCCGGCCGAAGCGCAGCAATTGATCCCCTTCGTCACAGCGAGCGACACGCGTCCCCCGATCGCGATTTATTCGTCCTATCGCGACGACGACAATGTGCTGGGACTCGCCGGGATTGCCAGCGCAAGTGCCGACATCCCGGCTCGCTTCGCCTGCTGGTATCCCTTGCTCTCGTACTCGCCGGAATTCGTCACGATGCAGGTCGCCGCCAGGATCAAGTCCGATGTGATCTTTATCGACTTGCCGCATGCGGCACAGATCAAACCGCACAGTCCGGAAAAGCCTGATGATGACGCAACCCCGGAAGCGACCGACGAGTCGACCGAGGAGACCAGCCAGGGAGTCGGCGACACGCCGACGGCAGGCTCAGATTCGGATCACTTGTTCGTGCGCAGCGGGTTCTATCAGTCGCTCGCCCGGGCCGCGGGGTACAAGTCGTGGGACGAAACCTGGGACACGCTGTTTGAGAACGGGGACCTGACACAGGACGCCGAACAGTTCCGCAAGGAACTCGCTTCGTTCTGTGCGGCGGTTCGCGCGACACTGCCGCCAACCCTCCTGGAATTCGACGGAACGGTGGATCGTGAGCGTCACTTTCTGCAGACCATTCGCAACACGATGTCGGCCCGAAAACTGAAGCCAGCCGACGTGATGGTCGTCTGCGGTGGATTGCACCTGTTCCTGAACCGTGACGACCCGGCTACGCCTCCGCCTATTCCTGCGGGGACAATCTACACGACTCTGGTCCCCTACTCGTTCTTTCGCATCTCGGAACTTTCCGGTTATGAAGCGGGAAACCGTGCTCCTCAGTTCTATCAAACGGGTTGGGACCTGGCTCGCGCAGGTCGTGGCGACGACCTGTTGGCCGAGCATGTCGTCGCTGTCTTGAAGCAGGCGCGACATGAGGACTGTGCGGCCTCGTCAGCCGATGCAATCTCCATCACTCAACATGCGCGGATGCTGGCCGGTCTGCGCGGACGCTCGAAACCCGTCTTGGATGACATCCAGGACGCCGTTGTGACCTGCTGCTGCAAGGGGAATCCAGCGGATGAAGGAGTTCCGCTGCAACGCGCGATTGATCTCGTCAATATTGGAACGCGAATCGGCAAGGTCACCAGTCGACTGGGTCGGCTGCCGATCGTCAACGATTTTGAAACTCAAATCAGTGCCCTGGAGCTTGGAGACCTGTTCACTCACGAGAAACGCCTGGATCTGAGCCTGGACAAACGAAAGCCGCTGGATGAGCGGCGGAGTGTCTTTCTGCACCGCCTGCGGTTCCTGGAGGTTCCGCTGGGAGAAATGCGAGATCAACCGCAACCCGATGTTCTTTCGGGATTGCTGTTTCGAGAACGCTGGGGTTTGAAATGGTCCCCCAAGGTCGAACCGGCGCTGGTGGAGCAGAACCTGTATGGCGACACGGTGGAAGCGGCCGTCCTGTCCCGGCTGCGCGAACAGTTGGCGGTCAGCGGACGCCAGGCAGGCGCCGTCTGCGGGCACTTGCGACGGTCGATCGATATGGATCTTCCCAATCTGATCGCCGAGGTACAGACCGCCTGTGGAACGGCAGTGGACGAAGATTCTCACTTTGTTTCGCTGTGCGAAGCCCTTGGTCATCTTTCGATTATCGATCGTTATGCGGTCTACCGAAATCTTCGCCGATCCGAACTGGCGGACCTGATGGTGCGCTGTTTCGATCGAGCCTGCTTCGCCTTGCCCGACACCGCCTCGGCGCCGGACGACCAGCAGGCGGGGATTGTGGCGGGGTTGCAGTCGCTTGCCGAAGCCCTGTTGCGCTATGAACAGGGCATCCAACCTGGATGGTGTTTGGATCGCGATGTCTTCATCGAGCATGTCAGTATTGCGGCCAGGGAATCAACCGTCCCATTCCTGCGCGGGGCCTTCCTGGGAATGCTCGCGGAAATGCGGAGCATTCCTCCTCAGGAACTTGCCGATCAGGTCTGTGCCTATGCGCGAACAACGCCCGATCAGATGGTGTTTGCCGGAGACTTCCTGGAAGGAGTCCTGGCGGTGTCGCGGACATCGGTCATGCTGGGGGCCGAACCGCTGGTGACTGCGATCGATCAACTGTTGCGGGCCGCGGACTGGGAAGTCTTTCTGACGATGCTTCCGCGACTGCGAGCCGCGTTCGAACGACTTCATCGACCACAGGTCGATTCTCTGGCAGGGATGGTGGCTCGCCGCTATGGATTGTCGACCGATGCGGCCGAGGAGTTGGCGACACTGGGGACATCGATCGGAGCGGCCGCGTTGATCGCGGAAATCGATCGCGAAGTCAGTCAAATCATGGATAAGTGGAGCTTCTGACATGTCGACCGATGAACACTGGCTGGCAAGATGGCGACTGGTCCTGGGCAAGGATGCCGAGAATCACCAGATCACCTGTCACAGCGATGCGGGCTGCCAGAGGATCGAGGACCTGGTGGGATTCCTGTTCAATGAAGGCGAGGGAACCAAGCCTCAAAATACCCGGGGCAGGAAAGGAGGGACAGGGCCAGGCCACGCCATGAATGTTCCCGACTGGATCGAAGGGATCGCAGAGCTCTTTCCGCGCCAGGCTCGAGAAGTGATGGAGCGGGAACTGGTCCAGCGGCGCGGGATCGGAGAATTGCTGGATCAACCACAATTGCTGGAGAAGATCGAGCCGAATGTCGAACTGGTCAAGACCCTGCTGACTCACAAGGATCTGTTGAATGAGAAGACTCGAGTGCTGGCGCGAAAGATCATCAAGCAGGTCGTGGACGAGCTGAAGGCTCGCATGCAGATTCAGGTGGAACAGGCGATCACCGGCGCCATTCGGCGTGACAGACACTCACCGCGCCGTGTCTTCCGCAACCTCGACCTGAAGACGACACTGCGGAGAAACCTGCGTCATTTCGATTCCGAATCCGGGAAGCTGCTGGTCGACCGGTTGTATTTCTTCGCGGCGGAACGGCGCAAGCGTCCCTGGCACGTGATCGTGGCAGTGGATCAATCCGGTTCCATGCTGGAGTCCGCCGTCTTCTCGGCCGTCATGGCATCCGTGTTTGCAGAACTTCCCTCGGTCAAAACGTCGCTCTACCTGTTTGATACCGAGATTGCGGATCTGACCGACAAGGTTGGCGAACCGATTGATGTGCTGCTTTCGGTTCAACTGGGTGGAGGAACCCTGATCGCAAAGGCGTTGCAATATGGGTTCCAGCTGGTTCGCGAACCGGCTCGAACGATCCTGGTCCTGATCACCGATTTCGAGGAAGGGGGCGAAGACGGACCGCTCGTTCGCCAGGTCCGCGCCATGGCCGATTCCGGCATTCGGATGATCGGACTGGGCGCGCTCGGGTACGATGCTCGCCCTTCGTACAACAAGACCACCGCGGGGAAGTGCCGCAAGGCAGGAATGGATATCCTGTCATGCACTCCTGAAAAACTTGCCGAATGCATGGGTCAGATCATTCGCGGATAACGGCCCGATTCGGGAGAATATCTCGCCTGGCCTGGTGAATTGAATTCGGAATCAAACCAGACGAATCGTGTCAGAATCCCGCATCGAAATCCCTCGTAAAAGTGCACCATGAAACTCTCATTTCGAATCGTGTTATTGGCGATTGCGTGCATCGTTTGCGCGGAGCAGCCAAGTCCCGCTGCCGAGGCGCCGTTCACTCCCCAGGTCATCCTTCCGGGTGGTGTTGTGCTGCCGCTCTATCCGCCCGACTCGCCGCGGCTGAAGCGAGATCGGATCCATGAGCCCGAACGTTACAACACCGCGCTCAAGAACAAGTCCGACAAGACGATGACCGTCTTGAACATTCACAATCCTTCGATCGAAGTTCATCTCGCTGGCGACGAGCCTGAAAACACGGGCGCCGCCGTGATTGTCGCGCCAGGCGGGGGACACCAGATTCTCTGGGTGGGGCCTGAAGGGGCGGACTGTGTGCCGTTCTTCAAGAAGCTGGGTGTTTCCACCATCATTCTTCGCAACCGCCTGCGAGTTGACGGTTACGAACCAACGACCGATGCGGTGAGTGATGCGTTCCAGGCGATCCGGCTGGTGCGAGCTCACGCATCGGAATGGAAGCTGGATCCCGCCAGGATCGGGATCATCGGTTTCTCGGCCGGAGCCGAACTCTCTTCCCCAACCGCACTTTATTTCGAAGACTTTGAACG
>Ga0265327_10002484_pt1 | contig 19358 bp, 11 predicted proteins | sample 41621metaG_FD_202089 | JGI IMG/M metagenome (GOLD analysis project Ga0265327, IMG submission 202089) | Rhizosphere microbial communities from Carex aquatilis grown in University of Washington, Seatle, WA, United States - 4-16-21 metaG | ecosystem: Host-associated > Plants > Roots > Rhizosphere...
AAAACTCAGCAGGATGTCTTTGGAATCTTCACTGCCGAAGACTTTTTTAAAGGCGAAATCGGTACGGATGTCGAGAAACTTCATAACATTAAGGGATGAAAGGCAACGAATGCCGTCGCACCTACCGAAACGGCGGGATTGAATAAAGAAGCTTTGGCAGCCCGGTTAAAATACATTTTATTTACCGCCCTATCGCGTAATACGCCAATCCGCTTCGTTTAACCCGGTTCGGTTCATACATATTCCGGCCGTCAAAAATCACTTTATCCCGTAGCTGTTGACTCAATGCATCGAAATCGGGGCTGCGAAATTGCTTCCATTCGGTAACAATGATCAACGCATCGGCCAGGGCCAGGGCGTCTTTAGGCGAATCGCAAAGCGTAAGGCCCGGTTTGGCGCCATAAAGCCGCCGCGCCTCTTCCAGCGCTTCAGGATCGAAAGCCTGAACCGTCGCCCCGGCTTCAATCAACGCTTCCAGCACCACCCGGCTGGGCGCGTCGCGCATATCGTCGGTATTGGGTTTAAACGCCAGTCCCCACAGAGCGAATACCTTGCCGGCTAAATTGCCTTGATAATGCAGGTTAATTTTTTCGAACAGACGGTGTTTTTGCCGGTTATTGACATTCTCGACCGCATTCAGCAATTCGGCATGATAGCCTTGCTCTTTTGCGGTTCTTTCCAGCGCTTTGACGTCTTTGGGGAAACACGAACCGCCATAGCCGCAACCCGGATAAATAAAGCTATAGCCGATGCGGCTGTCGGAGCCTATGCCCTGCCTGACGTGCTCAATATCGGCGCCCAAGCGTTCGGCCAAATTCGCCAGTTCGTTCATAAAGCTGATTTTAGTCGCCAGCATCGCATTCGCGGCGTACTTGGTTAGTTCAGCCGAGCGTATATCCATGGTAATGACCCGTTCGACGCTGCGATTAAACGGCGCATACAGCGCTTTAAGCAATTCCGCCGTCCGTGGATTATCGGTACCGATAATGATCCGGTCCGGTTTCATGAAATCATCCAGCGCTGCGCCTTCTTTCAGGAATTCGGGATTGGACACCACATCGAACTCCAAGTCTTTGCCGCGCCGGGCTAATACCTCTTGCATAACGGCTTTAACTTTATCCGCCGTCCCGACCGGCACTGTCGATTTATCAACAATGACGCGATACTCCTCCATATGTTCGGCAATACTGTTGGCAACCGCCAGCACGTACTGTAAATCCGCCGAACCGTCTTCATCTGGCGGCGTGCCCACCGCTATAAATTGAAACACGCCGTGCCCTACCGCCTGCTTCACATCGGTGGTAAATCTTAAGCGTCCTTCGGCTTGATTTTCCTTGATCATAGCTTCAAGTCCCGGCTCGAATATCGGGATAATGCCTTGCTGTAGTTTGGCGATTTTAGCCTCGTCAATATCGATACAGATCACCTCATTGCCGACTTCCGCCAGACAAGTCCCTGTCACTAAGCCCACATAACCACTTCCGAATATCGTAATTTTCATTTTTTTCAACTTTAAGTTATTGGTTAAAAATATGACGTCGTCCCGTAAGCCTAACTATCATAAATTTATTTAATGACATTTCAACGGGATAAAATACTTATTGAGCGGATTAATTTTTCCGACAATGAAGGCTTGTTACCTTTACCGGCATTAACCTATTATAACTGCCACGTTTTCGAATTATTGACTGTCGATGCAAAAGAACACCGAACCGAATAAACAACTGTTTAGCGGATTTTCCGCCCCCGACACCGAGCAAATAAATCGGGCTCTGGCGATTATCGCGCAAATTCCTGAAGACCCTCATTATTATCGTCCCAAAGGGGTTGAGGTTGCGGCCATCTTGATGGACTTTAATACCGACCTGAAAACTATTCTCGCTGCAATATTAAGCGACCCGCGTCTAGCCAACCTGAATCCAAAACCCAACATTAAAGAACAGTTCGGCGAAACCGTCGCCGCGCTGGTTAAGGATGTCAACTGGCTGAACAAGCTGACTGTTTACTCCCTGGAAATGACCGATCAGCCCAGCCAAGCGGAAACTTTGCGCCGCATGTTGTTATCGATGACGCACGATGTTCGCGCCGTGTTAATCAAGCTGGCCTACCGGCTGCAACGGCTGAAGGTTTTACCCAAAGAATCCTATGAACTCAGGCGTTTTATTGCCCAGGAAACGCTGGATATTTATGCGCCGATCGCCAACCGCATGGGGATTCACCAATTAAAATGGGAATTGGAGGACATGGCTTTTCGTTACCTGAAGCCCCAATCCTATCGTCGCATTGCCAAGTCGCTGAGCGACAACCGGGTGCAACGGGAAAACTGCATCAATAACTTTATCGCCCTGCTGCAAACCAAGCTTGGCGAAGAAGGCATTTCCGCCAAGATTTACGGCCGCCCCAAGCATATTTACAGCATCTGGAAAAAGATGCAGCGCAAGCAATTGGACATTGACGAGCTTTACGACCTGTTGGCGGTGCGCATTATTGTCGACAACCTGACCACTTGTTACGCCACCTTGGGTATAGTACACAGCCTGTGGCAAACCGTGCCGAAAGAATTTGACGATTACATCGCCAACCCTAAGGAAAACGGCTACCAATCCTTGCATACCGTCATTATCGACGCCAACGGCAATCGTATCGAGGTGCAAATCCGCACCCAACAAATGCACGACTTTGCCGAACTCGGGGTGGCCGCGCACTGGTCCTACAAAGAAGGCGGCAAGCATGATACCGCTATCGAAAAAAACATTGCGTCTTTACGCAAGCTGCTGGAAGAAACCAGCCCTGAGCGGAAGGAAGAAAGCGATGATGTGCTGTCCGAAAATTTTCGCAGTGAATTATTTAATGATCGGGTCTATGTTTTAACGCCGGCCGGAAAATTAATCGATCTGGTTAAAGGCTCTACGCCCTTGGATTTTGCCTACGCCATTCACACCGAAATAGGCCACCGTTGTCGCGGCGCGAAAGTCAACGGCCGCATTGTGCCGCTGACCTATACCTTAAAATCCGGCGAGCAGGTAAAGATTTTAACCGCGAAAGACGGCGGTCCGAATCACAACTGGATCGATCTGAATCTGGGCTATTTAAAAACCTCGGGGGCTATCGGCAAAGTTAAAAGCTGGTTTAGAAACCAACAGCAAGCCCAGAATATGGCCACCGGCAAGGCCATTTTGGACAAAGAAAGTCAGCGCTTGGGCTTAAAAACGGTCAATCTGGCGGACTTGGCCAAGCATTTTAATCAGCCCGATACCGACAAGTTACTCGAAGCCATAGGCCGCAGCGACATTAACATCCGCCAGCTTGCGGCGTTTTTTAAGATCCCTGAATTGGAAGCGGCGTCAACGGCCCTTCGGCCCCGCTCGGAGCAAACCGTTCAGGGCAAAAAAACGGAGGCTAAATCGGTTATTTCCGTAGACGGCATCGATAATGTGCTGACGACTCTGGCTCATTGCTGCACGCCCATTCAGGGCAATGATATTATCGGCTATATCTCCCATAAAAAAGGCATCACCATCCACCGTAAAGACTGCGAAAACATTTTGCATCTGAGCCCCGAAAAGCAAAATCAACTTATTTCGGTGAACTGGGGGGCAAAGAAGGCCAGCTATGCGGTGCCTATCGTTATTCGCGCGTTTAACTCGCAAAACCTGCTCAGTGACGTTACCCAGATTCTGGCCCAGGCTAAAATCCATATTTCCAATGCCGGGCTGGATACGCATCCCGATTTTTCGGCGCTGCTCAATTTGACCATTCAAATCGAAAATACCGATCAATTAAGCCAAGTGCTGAATAAAATAAGCCAATTGCCTAATATCGTCGATGTTAAGCGCAAAACCTGAGGCGGTTAATAATAGAGCACGGATAACACTGATTTAGACGGGTTTAAACGGATCTTAAAAATAATTTTACCGGTGCAGCCTTTAAAAAAATCAATATTTATCAGTCAACTCCGTATCATCCGCATACTATTTTTCCAACTGCCGAATAGTTACACCCCTTTAACCTTATACTTTTAACCTTAATCCTATGTCCCAACACACACAAACCTGTTCCGCCCCCAGCCAAAGGGAACGCTTGATTCTGGTTGACGGTTCGTCTTTTTTATTTCGCGCCTACCATGCCATTCCACCCTTAACTAACGCTAACGGCGAACCCACCAACGCGGTGTACGGCGTCAGTAATATGCTGCGCAAACTGATCGCCGACTATCACAGCGATTACATCACCGTGGTCTTCGATGCGCCGGGTAAAACCTTTCGTAATGAGCTTTACGATCAGTACAAAGCCCATCGTCCGCCGATGCCCGATGACTTGCGGGTGCAGATTGCGCCGTTGCATAAGCTGATTCGGGCGATGGGTTTGCCGTTAATTATCGAATCCGGCGTCGAAGCCGACGACATACTGGGGGTGCTGGCTCAACATGCCGAGCAACAAGGCCTGGACGTCATTATTTCCACCGGCGACAAGGACATGGCGCAACTGGTTACCGAGCATATTATCCTGGAAAACACCATGTCCGATACCCGCATGGACATTCAAGGGGTTATCGATAAATTCGGGGTCAAGCCGGAGCAGATTGTCGATTATCTGGCCTTAATCGGCGATACCGTCGACAACATTCCCGGCGTACCCAAAGTAGGGCCGAAAACCGCGGCGAAATGGCTGGAGCAGTATCAAACCTTAGAAAACCTGATGGGCCATGCCGACGACATCGGCGGTAAAATCGGCGAAAATTTACGCGCCAGTTTGGAGTTTTTACCGTTATCCAAACAACTCACCACGATTAAATGCGACGTTGACGTGCCTTACGGCATCGAAGACTTGAAGCAGCAACCGATGGATGTGGCGGAGCTGAAAAAATTATTGGCCGAGCTGGGATTTTCGTCCTGGTTAAAAGCGCTTGAGACTTCGACGGCGAATAACGCCGGTCCTGTTAAAGCTGAGTCGGCGCGCACCGCTCCCTCTATTGCCGCTTCGACTTCCAAAGCAGCGGGAGATAGCGCAAGCCTACCGGTAACAGCCGGAACCCCACCGTCGTATGAAACGATATTAACCGAAGCGCATTTTAACGAATGGTTGGAGCGCTTGGATAAGGCCGACTTGTTCGCCTTCGATACCGAAACCACCAGCCTCGATTACAGTAAAGCGCGGATAGTCGGCGTGTCCTTTGCGGTTACCCCCGGCTTTGCCGCTTACCTGCCTTTAGCCCATGACTATACCGGCGCACCTGAGCAGTTGGATCGAGCCGAAGTGCTGGAAAAACTGCGGCTTCTGCTGGAAAACCCGAGCAAGCCCAAACTCGGGCAAAATATGAAATACGATATGCATGTCCTGGCTAATCACGGCATTGTCTTAGCCGGCATTGCCCACGACACCATGCTTGAATCTTACGTATTAAACAGCACCGCGACCAAGCATAATATGGACGATTTGGCCAAGGAATACCTAGGCGTTAGCACCATCCATTATGAAGACGTGGCCGGAAAAGGCGCAAAGCATATCGGCTTTCAAAAAGTGCCGATAGAACAAGCCGCGCCTTATGCGGCCGAAGATGCCGACATTACTTTGCAATTGCATCGCGTACTCAACGCAAAACTGGCGCAACAACCGAAATTGCTTGAGCTGTATAGCGCAATGGAAGTCCCGCTGATTAGCGTACTGACGCGCATTGAAGATAATGGCGTGTTAATCGACACCGCGATGCTCGCGCAACAAAGCCTTGAACTTTCCAGCCAGATTATCTCGCTTGAACAACACGCTCACGATTTGGCCGGACAGGTCTTCAATTTGGGCTCGCCCAAGCAAATCCAAGACATTCTCTACGACCGGCAAAACCTGCCGGTGTTGAAGAAAACGCCGAAAGGCCAGCCCTCGACCGAAGAATCGGTATTGCAGGAATTAGCGGAGCGCGGTTATCCGCTGCCCAAGCTGATTTTGGAGCACCGCAGTTTAAGCAAGCTGAAATCAACTTATACCGACAAATTGCCGCAGCAGGTCGATAGTAAAACCGGGCGGATTCATACCTCTTACCATCAGGCGGTGGCCGCAACCGGCCGGCTGTCGTCTTCCGATCCCAATTTGCAAAATATTCCGATACGCAGCAAAGAAGGCCGCAAAATCCGGCAGGCTTTTATCGCTCCGGAAGGCAGAAAAATAGTCGCGGCCGATTATTCGCAAATCGAGTTGCGCATCATGGCGCATTTGTCGGCTGACGACGGCTTGGTAAAAGCCTTTAGCGACGGCGAAGACATCCATCGGGCGACCGCGGCTGAAGTATTCGGCGTGGCTCCGGAACAGGTCACCACCGATTTACGCCGTTCCGCCAAGGCTATTAATTTCGGCTTGATTTACGGTATGTCGGCTTTCGGCTTGGCGCAGCAATTAGGCTTGCCGCGCAACCAGGCGCAAGCGTATATCGATTTATATTTTGCCCGTTATCCGGGCGTTAAAAATTATATGGACAGCATCAGGGAGCAAGCCCGCGCACAAGGCTATGTCGAAACCTTATTCGGCAGGCGGCTGTATTTACCGGAAATAAACTCGCGCAACGCGGCGCGGCGCCAATACGCCGAACGTACCGCTATCAATGCGCCGATGCAGGGCACTGCGGCCGACATTATTAAACGCGCGATGATTGCCGCCGACCGCTGGCTATACCAAGACAAACCGGATGCCAAAATGATTATGCAAGTGCATGACGAACTGGTGTTTGAAATTGCCCAAGAGCAGTTGGAGGAATGTACGCAGACTATCGGAACCTTGATGTGCGCGGCCGCCGATCTTGATGTACCGCTGCTGGTCGATATAGGCATAGGCAATAATTGGGATGAAGCCCATTAACGGTGAGTTATTAGTTTTCGGCCTAGTAACGGTATTGTATTATAGCGATTGCCTGACTTCGGATTGACCGGCCGATAACAGACAACTATTTTTCCAGCTATGCCCCTTAATCGATTATTGTTTAACAACGTACAATGCCAAACTCAAAAAACGAAAAACTCATCGTCCTGGTTGAAAAAATGCCCGCTTTTCCTAAAAGCGTCCAGCAGGTCGTACAATTGACCTCAGACATCAACGCTTCGGCGAAAGATATTGTCCGCGTTATCGAATGCGACCCGGTGATGACCGTTAAAATCCTTAAGGCCATTAATTCGCCTTTTTACGGTTTACCTCAAAAGATCACTTCGGTGCAGCGGGCCGTCGTCCATATCGGCCTGAATACCATAAAAAATATAGCCTTAGGCGTGGCCGCAATGGGCATGCTGAACCCCACTAACAAAGCTCATTTCAATACCGCCAATTTTCTGTTGCACTCATTGACCACTGCGGCTCTCAGCAAGATGCTGGCCGAGCGCATCAACCTTTCTTCGACAGACTGTAGCGATTGTTTTGTCGCCGGCTTGTTGCATGATTTCGGTAAAGTGGTGTTTGCCGAATTTATCGCGGATGAATTTAAACTGGCGTTGGAAAAAAGCCGGGAACAACAATTGCCCCTGCATCAAACCGAACTCGAATTTATCGGTCTTAATCATTCGCAAGCCGGTAAAATGTTAGCCGAAAAATGGGAACTGTCGGAACCGTTAATCGATGCAATCGCGCATCATCATGAGCCTGATTCCAGCCAAAATGTGTTGCGGGACTGCGTTTTCGCGGCCAATCAAATCAGTAAATACATGAGCTTTGGCGATGGCGGCAATCCCGTGATAGAAACCTTTCCTGACGCCATTGTCAGCCGCTTTGGCCTGGATCTTCCCGCCCTGTGCGAGGCCTTAGGGGATTTAGAGACGGTCAAAACAGAAGCTCAATCTTATATTAATTTGTAGTGCCGGGCTTGTGCTCCTGCATCGCCTAAAAGCGCCTGTTCCGGTTACGCTACCTCCTACATCCATGCCGTCGAAGGACAACCATGAAATTTAAATTTTGGGGCGTTAGAGGATCCATCCCGACGCCGGGACCTCATACCGTTAAATACGGCGGCAACACCACCTGCATAGAAATCAGAACCGATGACAATGATTTGATTATTCTTGACGCGGGCACCGGCATCCACGCGCTTGCGCAAACCCTGCTGAAAGAAATGCCGGTCCATGCGCATATTTTCATTACCCATACCCATTGGGACCATATTCAAGGTCTGCCTTTCTTTATTCCCATTTTTATCCCGAACAATCGGATTAATATCTATGGCGGCATTGATCCGGTCACCAATGAAACCATTAATAGGGCGCTTTCCGTGCAGCTGCAATACAGTTTCTTTCCGATACGGGAAGCCCAACTCAATGCCCGGATCGAATACACCACCGTTAAGCCCGGTGTGCCGGTTAAAGTAGGCAGCGCCACCATTACCCCCATCGTGCTGAGTCATCCGGTACTCAATTTCGGCTATCGCATCGATTGCGACGGGCAATCGATTTTTTTTACCGGCGATTACGAACCGCAGCTCAATATTTATGATCCGGAAGATGATGAATACACCGAATTCCAGTCTTTTGTCGATGCTAAATGGGATGAGGTCGTGCTGGCGATGAAAGAGGTCGATGCGTTGATTGTCGACTCATCCTATACCACGGAAGAATATGCTTCCAAACAAGGCTGGGGGCATGGCACTTATGATTCGGGGATTAAACTGGCAACCGCCGCAAAAGCCAAAAAACTGTTTTTCACTCATCACGAACCTACCCGTACCGATACCAGTCTTGAAGCCATTTATCAAAACTTGCTGCAAAACCGTTGCGCTGACAGTTGCGAGTTATTACTCGCCCAGGAAGGTGTCGATATTCACTTATAAGCTCACGGCTCGTCTCTTTAACGGCCCGTTCTCCCCATACGCGCCAACTTAAGAGCCATGCTATTGAAAGTTAACAGGTTTCGGTCGGGGCATTTGCCCCGACCGGAACGTTTAACGTTTTTTATCAATGGGGTGTATTGAACACTTAAACGGCTGGACGGGTTAAATAACCCGTCCAGCCGCCGTTTTTTCTTAAGTTGGCGCGTATGTCCGTTCTCCCCGATTGCGCCTTCATGCCTTGGTCAAAGGCAGGGAGCGAAAACTCAAGCAACGCCAAGGTTCGAATCTGCACGGCATTTTTTATTGCTCCGAATACTCATGATTTTTCCAGCGCCTCATACTTAATCTGTTCTTAATAATGCTCTCGTTATACTGGCTGAGTATCAACCTACCCGCGCTTATGCCTATGATGATCAGCGAAGAACATGTCAACCTCAAAAAACCGGCCCTGCCGCTCATTGCGGCAGTGGGCTTAATGCTGCTTAGCGGCTGCCAAACCTTGTCATCGTTATTTGCCGAAAAACCTGCAAGCCTTGAATTTTCGCAGCCTCAACCGGAAGCCGTCGTAGCCACCCACGAGTTCGAACTGGCTGACGGCGAAAACATGGTCGGCACGGTTGCCGCGATCAGTACTCAAGAAAACGACGCGTTGCCGGATATTGCCCGGCATTTCGGATTGGGCTTTAACGACATCAGTATCGCCAATCCCGAAGTCTCGCCGTGGACGCCCCAGCCGGGCAGCCGTGTTCTACTGCCTTTGCAATTTATCCTGCCCGATTCGCCGCACAAAGGCATAGCGCTGAATTTGGCTAACATGCGTTTGTTTTATTACCCGCAAAAACACTCTGACAAGGTTTATACCTATCCGGTCGGCATCGGCCGTCAAGGCTGGAATACGCCGATGGGACTGACCAGCATCGTCGCTAAAAACGCCAATCCAAGCTGGTACGTGCCTGAGTCCATTCATCGCGAACATGCCGAAAAAGGCGACGCCTTGCCCAAGGTCGTCGGTTCCGGGCCCGATAATCCGCTGGGGCTTTATGCAATGCGTCTGGCTATTCCAGGCTATTTAATTCACGGCACCAACAAACCCTACGGTATCGGCATGCAGATCAGCCACGGTTGCGTGCAGCTTTATCCTGAGGATATTGAAGTGCTGTTTAAAAAAGCCACGGTCGGCATGCCGGTGCGCATTCTTCATCAACCCTATTTGACCGCGTGGCATCGGGATATGCTCTATCTTGAAGCGCATGAACCCTTATCGAAATGGGCCAAGGATAAGGCCGAATTGAAACAACAGGTCACGGAAAAATTGCATAAAATCAGTGCGCAAAAAAGCGTGAGCGTCGATTGGGGCAAAGTCGAGCGCATCCTGCAACGTGCCGACGGCATGCCCACGCCGATATTGATGCAAAGCCCCGATGTGGCGGACATAGCGGCAAACGCGTTGCAGATGAGACATCCCGGACAGTTCTACCATCAACCCGTCGTTGAAGACTTAAAAGACAGCGACTGGTCCATTTTGGTGTCCAGTTTTAACGACGAAACCAAAGCGCAACAATTAGCCACCCTATTAAATCATCAGGGGCCGATTATCCCGGCGCGTAAAATCCGGAAAAACGACGCCTATCAGGTTATCGCCGGACCTTTTAAAAACAAAACGGAAATGAAAGCGGCGGCCAAACGCATCAAAATGGATTTCGAACTGGATGGCGAGCCGTTGAAGCCTGGTTTAACGGCATTGGACCAGGCTGAGTTACGCTCAAATTAGGCAGGTTTAAAAATTTAAAGAATTTCACCGCGAAGACACGAAGAAATAAAACTTCGTGCTCTTCGTGGTGAATAAAAAAATTTTAATTGGCAAAACCTTGTAATGAAGAGCACCCTAATGCGTTGACATGTTTTTTTACGGGCTTGTCGCCGTAAACCATCCGGATAATTTCCCTTTTGGCTTCCAGCCAATCGCACAGCTCATTTCCCGGCATAAACGCGCGTTTTTCCGCTTTGTAATAGGCCGCTTCGGCGATCATCGCTTTAAGATCCAACTCGGTTTCGTAGACAGGAACCGGCGTTGCCGGGGTAAAGCCGAATTTCACCAAGCCCAAAACGGTTTGCGGTGAATCGTTGTTAATGCCGATTTGTACCGGTTCCGCTTCTATCCAGGTGCCGAAAAGACGATCCCATAGCGAAAACACCGCGCCATAATTATTGTCGTGCTCGTTACGTTCGGTTGAATGATGCGCACGGTGCAGATAGGGCGTAATAATGACTTGTCCCAATCGTTTTTCGCCGGGAAATGAAATATGGGTGTGATGAAACATAATGAACACCGTCAAAACGGTTTCATGAGCGAGCACCATCGTTGTTTCCACACCGAGCAAAACAATATAAGCCGATTTCAGTGCCGTGATGATTAACAGCTCCACGCCGTGAATCCGAAACGCGGTTGAAACGTTTAAATAAGGATCGTTGTGATGCACTTTATGAAACATCCACAGGCTGTCAAAGCTGTGGCTGGCTCTGTGCCAGAAATAGAGCAGCAAATCGAGCAATACGAACGACAGCAGGGCTCTCCAGCCCGGAGTGGCAATATAATTGAGCAAGCCCGGATGCCGGGCATGTTCGGCGATAATGACCAAGGGTGTTGCCGTTAAAAACGAAACAACAAGGCTGTTAAAAATGAACAGGCCGATATTGGTTTGATAAGAACGCCGCAACTGTTTAAGGGGCAAGCGGCGTTTAGGATAGTTAAGCTCAAGAGCCGATAGCGCGACAAATACAATCAGCAAGGTAAATGCCGCCAATTTTTCCGATAAATGTGACAGCCACGTTAAATAGGCTTCAACAAAGGTGATGAGTGACGTAATTTCGCTAGACATTGACTTTACCTCTCAACAAAGCTAGGTGAACTTAGACAACAACATCTTAAGTAAAGGCAATGACGCTTTAATGAAAAAAGCTTGGCCTACAATCGGCTAGACTTAAGGTCATTACTTAAGCATGTTTTGATTAAGTAACAGCAAAACCCGCGCCATAGACTGCTTTTTTAACCGCCTCGAACCGGAATGTCGGCTTTTGGCGCTGTGTAAGTTATTGATAGCGTTATATTTTTGTGTTTTATTTGAAATAAGGCAAGACAGTTGGCCGTCTTGGTAAATGTTGATTTTAGGCGGCCAAATTGCATCGGTTGGGTGCAAGTCTGCCTTTTTGCGCACTGATTTTGTTAGCGCTATACAACATATATTAGCTTTATCGCCACTTGAGTCAGCGCAAAGGCGAAAAGAACGCACTGTTTATGTTTCTTTCCGATAAATAGACTATTTACCAAATACGAACCAATTTCTTTAGCTTTTTACTGGGTAAATACACGCATAGCACGTAACATAAAGACACTCCATAATTTATCGGGAAAAAGCGAATACCTTCACCGTCTCTGCTGTTAAGAGACAATACGCCATATTGACCACTCCGGGTAAGATTAACCATGTCGCCAACAACCTTAAAAACTGAAGCCAGCCCTACGATAAGCATTCCCAGAGGCTACCGGGAAATTCCATTCAACTACACTTCCGCCGATGATTGGCAGGTGGTGTCTTTTTTACTGGGCTCGGAAATCGCCCTGATTCTGGAAGAATTACGCGACCGCCGCGTAACCGGTCGTTCCGCCCGTTTGTTGATGCGTTTTTTCGGAGAAATCCTGATTTACCGCCGCAATCCTTATTTGTTCCAAGAGCTGGTCAGTTCGGCCGACAGGCGCAAACGCATGTTCGACAATGCCGAAAAACACCTGAGCATCATCGAACAAAATATCGGCGACGAAGCCCGCGTGCATAAAGTGCTGGTTGCATCCCGCCAGTTGCTGAAAGATTTCCGCAAGGATGTCGAAAGTGTGCCGGGCTTGCGCCGCCGTATGAAAAGAGAGCTGGGCGCGGTTACCGGCGTCAGTAACGTATTGTTCGATCCGTTTACATTAGTCTCTCACGCCACCGACGCGACCGATTGGCGCTTGTACCTGCCGGTTGCGGTGGTGATGCCGGACAAGGAAGCGCAACTGGCGCCGCTGCTGTCCGCCATCGCCAAGATGGGCCTGAAAGCGGTGCCGCGCGGCGGCGGTACCGGCTTGACCGGCGGCGCGATTCCGTTGCGCCCCGACTGTGTGGTAATTAACACCGAAAAGCTGGATCATATTCGCGGCCTGCGCGACATGGAATTTAAGCTTTGGGACGGGCAAACCGCGGTGGCTCAAGTGCTGGACGTTGAAGTCGGCGTGATCACCGAAAAAGCCCACCAATACGCAAGCAACCGCGGCTTGGTCTTTGCGACCGATCCGACCAGCGCCTGGGCGTCCTCGATAGGCGGCAACATCGCCGAAAACGCCGGCGGCAAATGCGCGGTGCGCTGGGGTACCTGCATCGACAACCTGATTTCCTGGCGCATGGCGATGCCCGGCGGCAAACGTTGGGAGGTGCGCAGAACCGACCATCAGTTACGTAAAATCCTGCCGGAAGATGAGGTGACGTTCGAAGTGCTCGACCAAACCAGCGGCGAGTCGATCAACACCATCGTTCTAAAAGGCAGCGAAATCAGAAAAAAAGGCCTGTGGAAAGACATCACCAACAAAGCCTTGGGCGGCGTTCCGGGCTTGCAAAAAGAAGGCACCGACGGCCTGATCACTTCGGCGGAATTTATCCTTTATCCTAAATTTGAAGCCACGCGCACGATTTGCCTGGAGTTTTTCGGCCAGGACATGGAAGAAGCCAGCCGGGTGATTGTCGAACTGTCCAAAGCCTTCCCGTTTCCGGATCAAGGCGAAGACACCTTGGTCGCGCTGGAGCATTTCGACGACGAATATGTGCGCGCGATCGACTATCAAGTCAAATCGAGCCGCTTTAAAACGCCGAAAGCCGTGCTGCTGATTGATGTTGCCGGGCATTCTTTAGAACAAGCGCAACGCGGTATCGATAAAATCCGCGCGATTCTGGACCAATACCCGAATAGCGAGTTGTTCGAAGCGCACGATGCGCACGAGGCGGAGCGCTACTGGGCGGATCGCAAAAAATTCGGCGCCATTGCCCGGCGCACCAACGCTTTTAAGCTGAATGAAGACGTCGTCATTCCTTTGGAAACGCTGGCCGAATTCGCCCGCTTTATCGATGAAGTCAATTTACAAGAAGAGCTTTACGCGCAGATGAAATTTCTGGATCGTGCGGCCGCTTTATTTCGCCAACCGCCGGATGAAGGCAATACCGATTCATTTAAGGCCCGCTCCAGTTTTGCCCAGTATCTTTATGCGACCGCCAAAAATTCATTGCCCCTGGCCGATGAAAAAACCTTGCGCAGCTTGTCCATCATCAATGACTTCAGGCAGGAGTTCGCCGAGCTGGCCCGCGGCTTTCCCAAGATTATCGCCGCCGTAGACCTTGCCTATCAGGAAGTGCGCGACCGGCGCATCGTGCTGGCGACGCATATGCATGCCGGGGACGGCAACGTACATGTGAACTTGCCGGTGCTGTCCAACGACCGGGACATGATGGAGCGGTCCGGCGAAGTCATCGATCAGGTCATGTTTAAAGTCATCGAACTGGGCGGCGTGGTGTCCGGCGAACACGGCATCGGTGTCACCAAGCTCAAATACCTGGAGCCGGAACGCATCGCGGCACTTAGTGACTATCGCCGCCAAGTCGATCCGAGCGGACTGATGAATCCCGGCAAGCTCGAAGATTTCGGGGCGTTGGAACATATTTTCACGCCGTCGTTCAATTTGCTCGGTTTGGAAGCGCGCATCCTGCGCCACGGCCAGTTGGAAGAACTGGCGAACAAAATCGCCCATTGCGTCCGGTGCGGCAAATGCAAACCCGATTGCGGTGTTTTTCATCCGGCGGGCAGCTTGTTTTATCATCCGCGCAACAAAAATTTGGCGATTGGCGCGATTATCGAAGCTTTGCTGTTTGACGCGCAACGCGAATACTCCACCAAATTCGAACTGCTGCAATGGCTGGAAGAAGTGTCGGATCATTGCACCACCTGCCATAAATGCGCCAAGCCTTGTCCGGTCGACATCGATTCCGCCGACGTCTCGGTGCTGGAACGCCGGATTCTGGCGGATTGGGGGTATAAGCACATGCCGCCGGCGACCAAAATGACGCTACGCTATTTGCACAGCGAATCGCCGGCCTTCAATAAAGTGTTCCGCTTCGGCGTGCTTCGGGCCGGTTTCGTCGGACAGCAGTTGGGTACGCTATTAGCCAAGCCCTTGCAACCGAAAAAAGGCCAGTCCAAGCATTATCCCTTGCAATTGCTGAGTTCGCCGATGCCGACCGTGCCGTCGCTTACCTTGCGCGACCTGTTGCCCGACTGCAAGGAGGATCAGGTGTTGGTGTTTGAACCGGATCAGGAAGCCGAGCGCACCGTATTTTATTTTCCGGGTTGCGGTTCCGAGCGTATGGTATCCAACATCTCCATGGCGGCCATTCACGTTTTGATGGGGCTGAAAACGCGGGTGGTGCTACCGCCGCCGTTTTTATGCTGCGGATTTCCGGCCTATGCCAACGGTCAGGCCGAAATGCATTCGCAAAACGGTTTGCGCGTGACCATTCTGCTCAATCAAATCCGGGATATGTTTACCCATCTGGATTTTGACGGTTGCGTGGTGACATGCGGAACCTGCCGGGAAGGTTTGAACGAGATGGAAGCGGCCAAATTATTCGGCGGCAGGCTGGTCGATATCACCCGTTATGCATTGGAGCGGGATTTGCATTTGGCCGTCACCGGCAGCGAAACTTATCTGTATCACGCGCCCTGCCATGATTCGCTGGATGGCAAGGCGCTGGATGTGCTCGATGAATTGGGCGGGTTCGGCAACGTTACCACCGTGCCCAACTGCTGCTCCGAGGCGGGAACCTTATCGCTGTCGCGGCCCGATATTTCCGCCGCGATGCTGCATCGCAAACGCGAATCGCTGGCCGAAGTGATGCCGGAAAAGGGCCGCGCGACCATCCTGACCAACTGCCCGTCCTGCATGCAGGGCTTGGGCCGGAACAAGAGCATGGGCGTCGATCCGCAGCATCTGGCCGTGGCCTTGGCTGAGAAATTGTCCGGAAAAGCCTGGTTGAAGCAGTTTAAAGTGCAGGCGGCTAAGGCTAAGGCGTTTAATTTTTGATGGGGATTAGGAGATAAGTTGTAACGGTTCCGCAAACACAATAAAAATAGGCGAGGCTTTGCTACTTTCATGAGCCGAAATGTTGGGTATAACAAAGATCCCGGTATTTCGGCATTCTGTTGGAGGCGATCCAAAAGCTGTCGCTATATCCGAAATATTCAGTAACGTCTCATTAATCACAGGCGATGATCTTAGAGCATGTTTTAAAAGCTCAGAGCTACATTATCCTGAGACAAGACAATTCGGGGTCTTGCTCAAACGCCATGATAACGGCGGCTTTGTTTCTCAAAAGCAGCTGAATTTGCCGATTTGAGCAGTTGCCGCGCCGAATCCAAATAACCTTTGGCGGCTGCCCATACAGTGCGCTTTTATCGTAGAAATCAGAATCCTTGCTTGCCAAAATGAAGCCCTGAGCTTTGGCATATTCCCAAACGTCGCTGTCTGGCACGCTACCCAGTCCCACGCGGTCTACATGCGCGGAATCCGGGAAAACATCAGCCAAAGCGGCAACCAGCTTAGGAGATAGGTTTTCGTCAAATAGCAACCTCACGAACTAATAACCAGCGAATGTTTTTCACGGTCGGCGGCATAGGCAAAACAGGCCCTAATGTCGTCTTGAGTCAGATAATCAAAGTCTTCAAGTATTTCTTGCTCGGTCATGCCTGAAGCAAAGTATTCGAGAATGTCATAAACGGTAATCCGTAAGCCGCGAATACAAGGCTTGCCGCTACGTTTGCCGGGTTCTATGGTGATGATGCTGTGATAGTCGATAGTCATGATCTTACTCACTGGGTAGTGATACCGTGTGCAATTGTACGGGCCCAAAAAAGCCGCGAAGTTCGCAGCTTGTATGGGATGTTGAGACGGGGTGATACGGCTTGATAGATTACTCGATATTTTGCACCTGTTCACGCATCTGCTCAATCAGCACCTTAAGCTCAATAGCTATCCGGGTCATTTCCTTATCGGTCGACTTAGATCCCAAGGTATTGGCTTCCCGGTTCAGCTCCTGCATTAAAAAGTCCAGCCGTCTGCCGACCGGGTCTTTTTGTTTGAGCACCCGCAACACTTCATTAATATGGGTTTCCAGCCGATCAAGCTCTTCGCTGACGTCCAGTTTTTGCGCCAGCAACACCAATTCCTGCTCCAGGCGGTCAAAATCGGGTTGGACGACCAGTTCGGCAATACGGTCTTTGAGTTTATTGCGGATCAACAGCAGGACTTCCGGCAAGCGTTTACCCGCTAAGGCGGCAAAACTCAGCATTTTTTCGCAGCGTTCTTCAATCAAAAGCTTAAGCTGGGCGCCTTCTCTTTCCCGCGCTTCCAGCAGTTGGAGCAGTGATTGATTAACCAGGCCGGCAATGCTCAAATTAAGTTGCTCTTTGTCAATATCCGGCTCTTGCTGGATACCGGGAAATGCCAGCACATCCAGCGCCGAGAAGGACAAAGGACCGAGCATTTGCCGCTCTATGCCGGCGGCTGCGGCAAGCAGTGTCGCTACGGCATCGGTATTAATGGTGAAGTTTTGCCCGTTTTTAGTCTGTTTTTTATAGCTCAATGAGCATTCGACTTTGCCCCGATTGATTTTGGCGGCGATGGCTGAGCGCAAGTCGGCTTCGGCAAAACGCAGACGATCCGGTAACCTTAAGCTAATATCGCAGTAACGATGATTGACTGAGCGCAATTCGCAGCTGATGGTTAAGTCGCCTATTTCTGTTTCATTACCGGCAAATGCGGTCATGCTTCTAATCATTTTTCACCTATAATTGACGGGCTTATACAGATATATAATCAACCCAATGGCTGAATACTACGATCCGCAGACTTATCCCAAAGAGTGGAATTACCTGCAAACCGGCACAATTATAGACCAGTATGTCATTGAGAGGGAGTTGGCGCACGGCGGCTTCAGTTCGGTTTACCTGGCCAGGCAGATAGCGGATCAGATCCAGGTTGCGATTAAAGAATATTTGCCCCGAAAGTTTGCCCACCGAACCTGGAACAATGTGGTTGTCGCCAACAGCGAAGAAGCGGCGGCTTTTTTCAAGCGCGGCCGGGTGCTGTTTTTTGAGGAAGCCAAGGTTTTATCGACATTAAAGCACCCCAATATTGTCGAGGTAATCGGTTTTTTTAAGGCCAATTCTACCGTTTATATGGTGATGACTTATGACTACGGCCTTACCTTGGATAAGCTGTTAAACACTAAAACACTGTCTGTTTCCGAAGATTTCTTATTGACCTTATTCAGCTCGTTGTTGGCGGGGCTAGGTCATATTCACAGCCAACAATTCATTCATCTTGACATTAAACCGTCCAACATTTTGGTGCGGCCGGGCAATGACGCGTTGTTACTCGATTTCGGCGCGATTCAGAGCTTCCCGAAATCGCATCTGGGCAAGCAAAGCAAGGTGCTGACCAAAGGCTACTCGCCGATAGAACAGCATGATTTAAGCGCCCAGCTAGGTCCGTGGACGGATATTTACGCAGTGGGCGCGAGTATGCGCAATTGTCTGGAACATAAGATCCCGGTTCCTGCATTGGACAGACTGCAACAGGATACGCTGGTTCCGGCGGTTAAAGCCTTTAAACGAAAATATCCCGAACATTTGTTAAAAGCCATCGACTGGGCCATGGCGGTGCAGCCGGAAAATCGTCCGCAATCGGTTGCCGAATTGCTAAAGGCGCTGGTCGGCGGTTGATTAATCGAAAATCAGGATTTTTCTGTGGAATACCTCAGCCTACAAGAAAATGGTCAAATAGCTATCGGGGTTAAAGTGTCGGCCGAGCAAACGCGTGAACCGGTGCAAAATATAGGGTAACATGGAAATAGACCATAGCCGTCGGACAGGTAAAATGCCCCGCTTGGAAAAAATCTTAGTGGAAACCGGATTCAAGGCTTCCCCGTTTTCAGCGGATGATCTAATGGTGAGTCCACCTTGCAACTTTAAGGAAAAAATTAATGAGTAACACCCTAAAAAAAGCGTCGACATTGAAAGAAGCTTACTTTTCATTTGACCCTGTGCGTGATCTAAACACCAAAGAAGAATTGGAAACATTGTATGTTGATCGGAATAGCCATGTCCGCGAACAAATCATGTTGTCTTTAGACAGTGACTTGGAACTGAAAAGGCCGGTGCATTTGTTATTTACCGGACATCGGGGCAGCGGTAAATCGACGGAAATCAATAAATTATGCGTTGAGTTAGACGATAAATTTTTTATCGTCAAGGTTTCATTCAGCAATCGACCTGACGTGGATTATGTCGATATGTTATTAAAAGCGGCAATGACTTTATTTAAGACCGCAACCGATGAGGACGTGATTAAAAAAGCCCCCGCGCAAATTGTGCAAGGATTTTGGCAAGACCTTAATCAATTCATTGAAAACAAACTGTTCGGCGGCAT
>Ga0265327_10002485_pt1 | contig 19358 bp, 13 predicted proteins | sample 41621metaG_FD_202089 | JGI IMG/M metagenome (GOLD analysis project Ga0265327, IMG submission 202089) | Rhizosphere microbial communities from Carex aquatilis grown in University of Washington, Seatle, WA, United States - 4-16-21 metaG | ecosystem: Host-associated > Plants > Roots > Rhizosphere...
TGAATCCCTTCGGTTGTCATCTCAAATCCAGTATCTTCTGTGTCGGTGTCCGGCCCTTGTCTCCAGAGTTCCCCGCCATGATCGCTGTACGTGCCATTGCGCTGCTGCTGACCCTGACTGTCACCGGGTGCAATTCTTCGGCCCCCCCCGCGCCAGCGTCCGCTCCGGTCATGCAGGACTATGGTGTGACGGATGATGCCATTCAGTTCTCGGACAACCTGGCGACCAACACGACCACCGATGACGACATTTCCAATCTGGTGTTCACCAATCCGGAAGGTCAGCAGGTCCCTCTGAAAAGTCACCTGGGCCAGAAGTCGCTGGTGCTGGTGATCACCCGCGGTTATGCCGGGTCCATCTGTCCCTACTGTGCCACTCAGACATCGCGGCTGATTGCCAACTACAGCAAGATCCAGGAGCGAAATGCGGAAGTGATCGTGGTTTATCCTCTGGAAAAGCCGTCTGACCAGCCGAATCTGGATCAGTTTGTCGCCCGCGCGGTCTCACAACTTCCCGCCGATTCCAGGAAAGTACCGTTTCCCCTGCTGCTGGATGTCGAGCTGAAGTCGGTCGACAAGCTGGGCCTTCGCAGGAACCTTTCCAAACCGGCGACCTATATCTTCGACCGGGAAGGCCGGGTCCAGTTTGCCTACGTCGGAAGCAGTCTCGCAGACCGTCCCTCGATCAAGGCGATCCTGGAGCAACTGGACAAGATCAATCAGCCGTGAGGGCGGGGCCCTCAACCCGCTTCGAGTTGCCGCTCGGACACTGCAACGCCGCTCCCGTTGGTCGCTATCGAAAAGAGGCGCTCCAATCACGCTCTTCCCCTGACGAAAGAATCGGAACGGCAGTAGAGTTTCATGTCACTCGAATCCACCCGTGAATTCTTCGAGATTGCCGGTCGGCAGGGGATGCTGCCGCTGGAAACGCTGCGCGATCTGCAGTTGGAAGCGACCAGTCGGCAGGTTGACGGGGCATCGCTGGTTTTGCAGAAGGGACTGCTGACTCCGCTGGATGTGGAGATCATCGAAACACTCAGGCAACCCGCTGCCGCCATTCCCGGTTACGAAATCCAGGCGGTCATTGGACGGGGGGGAATGGGAGTTGTCTATCGAGCCCGTCATCTGGCGCTCGATCGCACGGTCGCGTTGAAGATGATCCTGGTCAGCCATACGGCCAACCCGACGATGTTGTCGCGGTTTGAGCAGGAAGCTCAGACCGTGGCCCGGTTGCTGCATCCGCACATTATCACCGCGTATGACTTTGGCCGCCACGAGGGACGGCTCTTCTTCGCGATGGAGTACGTCGAAGGGGAGGACGCCGAAGGCTATATCGCGCGGTTGCATCCGCTGTCCGAGCAACAGGTCTGGAACCTGGTTCGTCAGACCGCCGCCGGCCTGGCACATGCGTCGGAATCCGGGATCGTCCATCGCGATATCAAGCCCGCCAATCTGCTGCTGGTGGACCCTCCCATGGGATACCCTCTTCCCCCCGGGACGCCGATGGTCAAGATCGCCGACTTCGGACTCGCCTTCCTTTCCAGCGATGTCGATGACCGGACTCGTTTGACGGCCGAACACACCACGCTGGGGAGTCCGCACTACATGGCGCCCGAGCAACTGCATGCCGGGCAGGTGGTCGATCAGCGCGCGGACATCTATTCCCTGGGCGCGACCGCCTTTCACCTGCTGGCAGGCCAGGCGCCGTTTCACGGGCTGACACTGCCACAGATCATCGCCCGAAAATTGGGAGACGGTCCCGCTTCGATCGCACAGATCCGCTCTGGATTGTCGCCGGAATCGATCCGTCTGCTGGAACGAATGCTGGCGCGCGACCCCGCCCAGCGGATCAGCAGCTATGCCGAATTGATGCTGGAAATCGATCGGCTGCCCGTCATGGTCGAAGCGCATTCGGCCGCATCCCCAAGCTTGATGAAGACTGGGGGGATCGAGAACCGACACCACCGACTGAAGTTGTGGGGGCTGGCCACGGTCGTGGGACTGGTTGCAACGCTGATCGGTTTCAGCCTGATACCACGAAAGGGGGAGCAAGGGGCTCCGGCCGTCGCCCCGTCTACATTGAAGGAAACGGGATGGGCGACAGAACTGTTTGATGGCAAGTCGATCCAGGGCTGGCGCACTGTCTCCGGTGCCTGGAATGCCGATGTGGATGATGAAGGAGGGCGGATCCTGTCGGGGTCGAGCGGCGAGGTCGCACGATCCCTGGTGAAGCCGGTTGGGCCGCGCAGCGAACCATTGAACTATTACCGGCTGACACTGGCGGCCCGGCTGCACAAGGGGTCGGCCATTGAACTGCATTTCAATTTCGGCGCCGCGTCCATCCGTCATGTCCTGCGACTGACGCCCGACCAGGTGGCGCTGGGTCAGCGAGCCGATGGCCGTTCACCCTTCAAACCGCAGGGGGCATCGATCCCATTCGAGATCGGCACGGATCGACTGCACGAACTTCGACTGCAGCGAGACGCAGCCCAATGGCTGCTGTTTATTGATGAGACCCCGGTGGGATCGGTTCCCGCATCCTCAACCCGTGAGCAACCCGAATTTCATCTGGTTGCCGAAGGGGGGCCTGCCTGGTTCGGTGATGTGTACGTGGAAGAGCTGGCCGAGCGGACTTCGAAATCGCCCGGGAACTGACGGGTTCCTCAGTCGCGTTCTCTGGTTCCACGACTGCAGTCGCGGAACCGCGACTGGAACCGGCCGGTTCATCGATCGATTTGTGGATCGGGCCGCGAACCTGCGACAGGATCCCCAGGATTCGAGCGGGATACAGCCCGACCACCAGCAGCAGCACGGCACAACACAATCCCGTCACCAGTGCGGCACGGCGTCCCTGTGGCAGGGTTCGCGAGATCGGCTGTTCCAAAAAGATCACTCGAGCAAACCGGATGACGACCCCAGCAGTCATCAATGTGGCGATCGTGGCCAGGACCAGCAACAACAACATTCCCGCGTGTGGCGCCGAGTCGTCCCGCCCGGCCTCGGCACGAACATTCAATCCGGCGACCAGCAGGAGCCAGTTGGACCAGAAACCCCACAATGGCGGCTGTCCAATCAGACTCGCCAGCACGACCATCAGCGGCCCGGCAGTTCCTGGTCGCAAGCGGCCCAGCCCCAGCAGTTCATCAATGAATTCCACGTCTCGATTGTCGCGCGACAGATGATCCAGCAGCACAAACAGACCTGTCAGGCCCAGCATTCCGGCGCCGCATGAGAACAGCAAGATCGCCAGTGCGCCCGGCTGACCGGCCGTTGCCAGGCTCTGCTCGGGCGACGCCAGGTCGGCTGTCGCCGACAGCAATCCCACTGTCAACCAGGCTCCGTGCAACATCGGAATCGAAATAGCCCAGCGGCGCAGGCGACCTTCACCGCTTAACAGCCCCAGACCCGACAGCGCGCCCGAGACGACAAACGTCAATCCTGCCAGGACCAGCAGCAGGATCAACAGTTCGTCTCGATACCCGGCCCAGACTGTGCCGCACAACCGGGCCAGGGCCAGGATCGCGGCCAGTTGACCTTCGACAAGCACACAACCTGCAGTCCAGTAACCGACGTTGCGACCGCTTTCGCGAAACGCAATCTGCCACGGGACCAGTCCCAGTCGTCCCCCCAGTCCAGCCACAATCAACCCGATGGCCAGTAACCCCAGTTTTGAACCGGCCCCAATCGCCGCGCGACCTGAGTTGGGAACATACGCATCGGTCAGCACGCGCCGGATTTCGTCGTAATGAGTCGATGCCGTCACGTTGGCGAGCAGCGCGATTCCGAGCCACAGGCAACACGACGAAACAATCCCCACCCAAAGACACGTCTCATCCCTGTCGCCCGTCGCCGTGGGCTCGGGAGATACTTCGTGCGAAGGGACCGACTCCAGCCGGTCGACTTTTCTGAGAGCCCACGAGGCAAATTGAACAATTTCGAACGACAACGCCATCGTCACCAGATCGATCGAGGAACCGACGAGCATGACTCCGGCGATCAGGAATGACAGTGATCCCAATCGGGATGCTGTCAGGTCTGAGGAAGATCGGATCCCGAACGAGCCCATTCCGAACAGCAGTCCCGAGATCAGGGCCAGTCCGCTTCCGGCGACCGAGAATGAATCGCTGCTCCACGTCAGTCGCGATCCGTCCGCGGAGAGCGTAGGGACGTCACCGGCGATCAGCAACCAGGCGGCGCCAAGCAGGGTTGCGAGCCAGATCCCTTCATACCAGCGGGATTGCTGGACACCCCGGCCCAGAACCAGCGCCATGGCTCCACCGGCCAGCATCAACGTCGGCACGGCAGGAATCGGCATGAACAGGAACCTGAACTCAAACGGCGGAAATCGTCGGACGCACCATGGATCTTATCAAGTAGCGTGTTTGAAGTCCTCGGAACAGACCGTGAAGGACTCGTGAGTTGTGCCATGGGACGCGTGACACCTCCGATTGGGAGCGTCGTCTTTTACTGCGATGCCAATCTGATGAGGGCTGTGCCCCGCGACAGGCGGTCGGTGCAGATGCGGGGTCAGGCCACCACCCCACCGAGCCCGACGAGCCACCTCCACAGGGATGGTGGGGCCCCCCTGACCAGGCTCGCCCTTTTTCTCGCCCCTCTTTCTTACTGCGAAATCGAAGATGTTGGCGGCAGGGTGGCCGGCGCGGGACCCGATTTGATCTTCGATTCAATTCGGCACAGTTTCCTCGTCGTCGACATCCGGGGTTGGCACGGCGGGGACTTCGAACTTTTCCACCGAGTCAGGTGCCTTCCGGACGCCGTGTTCTCCCAGCAGGGATTTCAGTTTTGAATCGGAGGTCAATCCCTGGGACCGGGCTTCAATCTTGCCGTTCGAAACGACGACACAGTGGGGAATCGACGTTACATCAAAAAGTCGTGTCAGCAGGGGCTCGTTGTCCACGTCGATTGTCTGAATCGGATATCCCTCCCGCTTCAGTCGTTCGAGAATGGGCTTCATCTGCTGGCACGGACCACACCACGCCGCCTCAAACACGATCAGCCCGTCTTTCAGCAACGCCGGGTTTTCCCTGGGGGTGGGCTTCGTCACCAGGGGGATGTTGAAGTATCGCGGGTTCTGTTTGGTCGCCATCAGGTCACTGAATCGGCGGAATTCGTCCCGCAACGAATTGACGTCCGCGCGCAGCGCCTGCAGTTCGGCATTCTCGGTCTGAAGCATCTTTTTCCGCCTCCTGGCAACCGAGACCTCGCGCTCCTTCGAATCCGTCACCCAAGGTGTCGGTACGACATCCCCCGGGATGGAATCACGTCGAACCGCTTCACTCTGCGGGGCTTTATGGCCCGTGTCGTCGTGGGGGATGGTTCGCCATGCCGACTCACCCGCCGGTTCGACCGAATCGGGGTCGGGGACCGGAACCAGCCTGGCATCGGAAGGCCCGGCGTGGTCGGAGACACCGACTTTCAGATTGGAGATGACCTGCGGATAAAACTGTTGAGCCACCGCGGTGATCAAGTCTTCTTCTCGCGCATTGGGGACGGTTCCAGACAAGAGAGCCATCGATCGGATCTCGGTCACCTTCACCCGCGAGTCGGGGAAGACGGCGCGAATGACCCCATCGAATTCAGACGTGTCCATCACGACTTCCACCTGCAGTTCACACCTCAGGATTTTGGAGTCGTGGTAACCGGTGTATTGAAGCGTTGCCGTCCCCGTTCGTCGGGCGGCGAACCGGCAGAAGTCTCCAAAACTCACGACATCCAGGGTCGGATCCGCGGCACAAAAGATTTCGCGATCTTGATTGATTTTCGTCGAGCCGACATTCGTCGATTCAGCGACTCTCCAATTGGTTTCGCCCAGCTTGTGGTCGAAAACCAGCGATCCCTCCCAGCCCCGCTTCACTTTCAGCACAAAGCGGCCTGCGCGAGGCTCGAACGCGATCCCGCGAGACAACTCTTCCTCGGTCTTCGGCAGTTTCGAAAGATCAACCACCGGCGATTCGGGTGGTCGTGCCGATTTGGCCTCGAGGGAAACTCGGGGTTCCCCGGCCGAGAGTGTGGCGGGGAGCATCGCCAGACCCACCAGCAGTGACGCGACCTGATGTCCTGACAGTCGCGCAGCCCACCATCCCTGAAATTGGTGATTCACCTGAGACTCCTTTCAATCGGTGCTTCGATATTTGATGTTGAACCGGCGTCCCCGTCTCCAGACCGTCATCCTTGGGGCTGGTCGACCTGCCGTGAAACTCACTTCTACGGTGGCAGAAGAAGGAAAGTCAAATGTTTTCTTTCTTCCCATCAAGTGCATTGAATCCCATCAGGCCGTTGTTCCGGTACAGGAAACGGTCGAGAGTGGGTCGGTTTGAAATCTGATTCAAGATCGGTCGGTCATACTGGCGGCACTACCGCCCACCAACCGAGGTCGTCATGACCCCAGCGAATTCCCATGCCCTGCGCGATTGTGCGCAGAAGTTCCAATTCTGTCCCCTCTGGGCCAGCGTCCGACAGGACGGCACTGACTCCTGTTCCATCACTCACGTTCCCCACTGGCGGTTCAGTCCGGACCCGGCCATAATCTTTAGACGGCACGTCTGACTGCGTTCGACATACGAATGAGGTGGTTCGATGATCCTTTCCCGGGCAAATCGACTGGCGAGCGGCGGTCGGCGCTGCTGGATGAATTCTCTCAGGTCACGCCACTCATGGACCGGGATGGCACTGATTGTCAGTTGCCTGTTGAGTCACAGCGTTCTCGGCGCGGACGAACCGCCCGCAGGACCGAATATCGAACCGACCGACTTCGTCGGGACCGCGGCGCCGCAGGCCGATGCCAATGGCGCTGCTCCCAGTTCCCCGTCGGGGTCGTGGACGTTCGCGGTCTTCTCTCCCGACAGCAAGTGGATCGCCACGGTAGCTCAGGCGGATGGTGACAGTTTCAAAGGAGACATCTCGATCTGGGATGCCGCGGATGGGAAGCGCATCAGCCAGTTTTCACAACCCGGTCGAATCAAGTCTGTCGCGTTTTCACCGGACGGGAAGTGGCTGGCCATTGGTCCCAACGGGCCTCAGTTCGGAGTCACGCTGATCGATGTCAAATCGGGAGAAGCCCGGCAGACACTGCCCGGGCCGGCGGCGCAAACCAACTGCATGGCCTGGTCCGCCGACGGGAAGCGACTGGCCCTGGGCAGCACCCTCGACAAATCCGTTCGAGAGTGGAATGTCGAAAAGCAGGCGTTTGTCAAAGCCCACGAAGTCGATCTGGCGCATCTGCTGGCCATCGGATTCACCCGGGATGGAACGCTGCTCGCGGCGGGCTCTGCTGCGCGCGAACGGTCGCAGTTGCAGATCATCAATGTCGCCACTCGCAAGCCAGTCCAGACGTTGACCGGTCACAAGGAAATGATTGATGGTGCGGAATTCTCAGCCGATGCGACACGCATCGTCACCGCCGGATGGGACGCCTCGGTCCGTGTCTGGGACGTCTCCAACGGAGAATCACTGGCCGAGCTTAAGGGTCACAAGAAGGGGATCAGCACGGTCTCTCAGTCTGCCGATGGTAAGCGCATCGCTTCGGCGAGCACCCGTGAGTTCAAGCTGTGGGATGGCGAGAAGAAAGACCTGTTATCGGACCTGGGTGAAGAGAATGCCGGCGCCAAACTGGTCGTGATGTCTCCAGACGGAGCCCGATTGATTTCGCTGACACGCGATGGGGTCGCCCATTTGTGGGACGTCGAGCAGAAGACCGAGAAAACGACGCTCGATGGAAGCCCGGCGGCGGCGGAATCGACGACGGATCCCTCCACCGGGGAAACTACGACCGCCCCCCCGCCGACGGATGCCCCCGAACCGGAAGCGATCCAGGCTCTAGCCTATTCCCGCAATGGGAAATGGCTGGCCCTGGCCCGCGAGGATGGCCGGATCTCCATTCGCACTGCCAGCGACGGCAAAGTGCACCGTGAACTGGATGCCTTTACCGACGTCGCGTCGAGCGTGGCGTTCAGCCCGGACACACAATTGCTGGCCGCGGGAAGTTTCGACAAGGTGATCAAGGTCTGGAATGTCGAGAGTGGCGAACAGGTCGCGGAACTTCCCGGTCATGCCAACTGGGTGTTTGGAATCGCTTTCAGTCCCAATGGTCAACTGCTCGCCTCGGCCAGTTACGACAAGACCGTGAAGCTGTGGAACATTGCGGAAGCAAAGGAAGTCGCCAATTTCACCGGACATACCGCGGGTGTTCGATCCGTGACGTTTACTCGTGATGGGAAGCACCTGATCTCGGGGGGAAGTGATCGCACCGCGATCGTCTGGAATCTGGAAACGCGGCAATCGGTCGCGACGCTGAAGGGACACACAGCCGCGATTCGCGACATCGCCTGTTCGCCCGATGGGGGTACCATCGCGACGGCCAGTGAAGATGCCACGATCAAGCTGTGGAAGACCGAGGACTGGTCGGAACGCGCAGTGGCCAAAGGGGCGGACGGAGTGATGTTCTGGTGCCTGGCGTTTTCCCCACAGGGCCGGACCCTGGCTGCCGGAGCGTTTGACGGCACGATCAAGTTGTTTGATCCCAGTGACGGCAAGGAGCGATCGACATTGCGCGGACCCACCGACGCGGTCACGTCCGTCGCCTTCGCACCGGATGCCCATGAAATTGTCGCGGGGAGCATCGACAAGACATTCCGGCGCTTTCGGGCTCAACGAGCCAGCGTCATGGCGGCGGCGACGGGTGAGGCCAAAGCCCCGGATCTGAAACCGGCCGAAGCGGTGGCCGCCTTGAATGCGGTGACATTGAAGGTCGATCAGCCAATCTCGTCGCTGGTGTTCGACAAGCCCGGCAAGCTGCTGGCGATCGGGACGGGGGGGTATCGCATCGCCGGTGGTCTGCAGCTGTGGGATGCGGTCAAGCACGAACAAAAGTGGAAGTCGCCCGACTTCAAGTTTGGTGTCCCCGGAGTCGCAGTGTCGCCCAACAGCCAGACGCTGCTGGCGGGAAGCTTCACGGACAACTTCCTGAGGCTGTATGGCGTTGCGGACGGTGAAAGGACGAAAGAGTTGCGAGGACACAGGTCCAAAGTTCATGGCGTCGCCTTTTCGCCCAACGGCAAGCAGTTCGCGACCGCCTCGCTGGATCGGGACATCAAGCTGTGGGACGCCGCGACCAATCGCGAGATCAAGACGTTTGTCGGCCACAAGGACTATGTCTTCTCGGTTGAGTTTTCGTCGGACGGCAAGTTGTTGCTGAGCGCCAGTGCGGACCAGACCTGCCGACTGTGGAATGTGGAGACGGGAAAGGAACTGCATGTTCTTTCCGGACATGGCGGCATGGTCCAGCAGGCCCGTTTCTCACAGGATGGGACTCGCGCCGCGTCCGCCAGTGCTGATGGTTCCGCTCGAATCTATGACGTGGCGAGTGGAGATTACCTTTTCACGCTGCGGGGACATCGCAACAAGGTGGAAACTGTCGCGTTCTCGCCGAATGGGAAACTGATCGCCACGGGTTCCAGCGACCGGACGGTCCGCTTGTGGGACGCCACGAGTGGAGCGGAACTGCTGAAGCTGTCGCAGGAGGCAATCGTTCGAGTGGTGGTGTTTTCTCCGGACGGCAGGCAACTGGCCACGGGCTCTGATGATAAGACGGCCCGGCTTTGGGACGTCGCGGGCTTCGGTCCGAAGTAAAACGACCATGCCAATTCTGATGAATCCTTTGGCGAAATGGCAAACTTACAAACTCCGATTGCCACGTTTTCGACCTTCTCCTAAGATCCGGCTCCGTGCTGATCAGGATGATTGGCGAGATTCAGGCGGCGTCGAAGGACGTCCTGAATCCGGGCACGATGGAACGTGTGGTGGTGGTCGTTCGTTCCTGGAACGACGTCGTCCGTACCGGTCCATTGCGACGTGTGAAAGAGGGATCTCGCTGGACGAGGACGACCCATGCGGTCAGGCATTCATGGAACATTTGCCACGCTGTTGTTGATGGTTCCGTTATTGTCCATTCCCGCGCTGGCGATCTTTGGCATCCCTCAATTTGCCCCAGTCGTCGCCTCACCGCTGGACGAAGGCCCGAAGCAGGATCGGGAACGTCGGGTCGGTCAATCCGCCCGGCATTCCGATGACGCCATGCTCGGTGATCTGGACGATGCCCCGGCTTTTGGCTCGGAAATGGACGACAACCGTCGTGAGCCAGGATCGGGTCCGGGCCGTGTCGGTGACTCGGTATCGCTGTCCCGTTCCGGCCGTGGCGGCAATGACAGAAACTTCAACGACAGAAATTTCGGTGACAGAAACAGCAGCGATCGAATCTCGCCCTTCGATCAGAACAATGCCCGCGATCAGGCCCCCGCTTCACGCTGGGATGATGAGAAATCCGAAGATTCCCGACGGTCTGGCGGGTTCGGCGATTCCGCGTCATTCGATCGAACGAATGATCGTGCGGCGGCTGAATTCCCGGATTCTCGTTCGGGATCCAACTCGCCATCCAATGACTTTCGGCCACCGCGCTTCCAGCGTACGTCGATGCCGATGACCGATCCGACGTCCGCTCCCCGTGCATTCCAACGGCAGCGAGATCCCCAGGCTCCGGTCGAGTCGAGTCTTCCAGCAACGTCCGCTTCAGAACCGCTGACGTGGCAGTCGGCTGTCCGTCGTTTGAATGAACTGGAAATCCGCAATTTCCGACTGCAGCCCGGCAGTCGTGATCAGCAGTTCGTCTTCATCTGCTCTTACACCCCCAGCGATTCGCCCCGCGTTTCCTATCGGTTTGAAGCCGAAGCGGATGAACCGCTGAAGGCTGTGGAAAAGGTTCTTGAACAGATCGTCGAATGGCAACAGCGCCGCTAAGCGTTGATTGAAAACAGGTGATTGGGTCGTTGAGGCTGAACCGCCGGGATGTACCCGTTGTGCAATCACCGGGGTTTCGCGAAGCCGCTCCAACCCCGGCCACCCCATCGAAGTTGAGTTTCTCTCCAAGCGGCCTCCAGGGTTCATGGGTGACATGCAGATACCTCATTCGTATCCCCCCGCCCGTGGTTGGAATTCCCCTGCGATAGATGGTCGTCGCTGGGAGTTTTTCGCCCGCCGTGATGACCGTCCCGATGTCGTTCCGATGTCGGGTGTGGATCCACTGTGTGTCCGCACACCAAAAATGGGTCGAGTCGAGGCCGCGCTCCTGGTCTCGGATGCGCCTCTCAGCATCCGGCGACTGATGCAACTGGCCACGCTCGCGGATGTTCCCGAGGCGCGGCAATTGGTGGATCAGTTGAACACCGCCTACGATCGAGACGGGACCGCCTTCCGCATTGAACGGGTCGCCAGCGGGTATCGCCTGTTGACTCGTCCTCATTTTGCATTCTGGCTGGGCAAGGTTCATCATCGGCAGGCGGAATTGAAATTGTCGCCGACCGCTCTGGAGACTCTGGCGATTGTCGCCTATCGGCAGCCCGCCACGCGTGCCGAAATTGAATCGATCCGGCGGGTCCAATGCGCCGACATGCTGAAGCAGTTGATGGATCGATCACTGGTTCGGATCTGTGGCGAAGAGAATTCGCTGGGGCGGCCCTTCCTGTACGGTACGACCCGTCAGTTCCTGGAACTGTTTGGGCTGCGTGATCTGGATGATCTTCCCAACGCGGCATCTCTGCGAAAGCAGGTTGAGCCGACGCTGTTCCCGGACGAAGAATCGGGTGAGACTGCGGCGTGAAGTCGTGAGCCGGCAGGTCCTGATCTGATGCCCGACGCGGAAACCCGAAGTTTCTTGATGATCGGCGCGGGTCTCTGACCCCGCTGAAACGCCCGACCGCAGGTCTCCTCCTCGCTTGTCTTTTTTGGGGAGTCGAGGCGTCAGATCTTCCAATTACACTATTGGCCCCCCGTTCTGCCGGTTTGTGCCTGCCTTCGACAGGTTTGCGCCCCGCCTTCTGCAGGATTCTGAAAGCGGGAAACCTGACGATCCTGGATCCCGCGAGAATTGGGGTAGCAGGACGACTTCCTCCGAATAGAATACCGCCCGCGTTACGCGAACGGGATTTTGTGGGCAAGGATCGGACATGGTTGAATCGACAGTATCCACGTCGACATCCGGGGGACCGCGAACCCTGGCAGTCGATGTTGGCGGAACGGGGATCAAAGCGCTGGTGCTGGATGAATCCGGTATCGCCCTGAGCAAGCCGAATCGGCAGTTGACTCCGCAGCCAGCCTTGCCGGAACCCGTCATCCGGACCATTGCCGAACTGGCCGCGGATCTCTCCTTCGATCGCGTGGCGGTCGGATTTCCCGGGGTGGTCCGGCAGGGTGTAACCATCACCGCTCCAAATCTTCACCCTGACTGGCGCGGATTCGCCTTCGCAAAAACCCTGGCGGAACGACTGGGACGACCGGTTCGTGTTGCCAATGATGCCGATGTCCAGGGGTTCGGCGCGATCCTGGGTGAAGGCCTGGAAATGGTGCTGACCCTGGGAACCGGCATGGGATCGGCGCTTTTTGTGGACGGGATCCTGGTCCCCAATCTGGAACTGGCTCATCATCCATTCGCCGAAGGGAAAACGTACGAGCAATGGCTCGGTCAGGCTTCGCTCGAACAGATTGGCACACAAGCCTGGCTCGAGTGGCTGGACCGGGCGATTGAGCTGGTGCGAAACACCTTCAATTTCGACGTGCTGTACCTGGGCGGCGGCAACGCGCGGATCCTGGATCCGACTGCGATGGCGGCGGATGTTCGAGTTGTACAGAACATCGCGGGTCTGCTGGGAGGTATTGCGCTCTGGACGGACATGTACAGCACCAAGCTGGTGCGGGCGCCGCACTCGCAAGGAGCCTATTGTCCGCTTCCCGATCGCGCCGATTAGTGCGGGTCGCACTTCCATGTCGCGTCGAAACTCGGGTCAGACGCTATCGATTTCATTCCGCGGGACGCCCACTGACCTGAAGTGCGATCGAAGTCGTCATGGGATGAAAGCCATTGGCGCGCCTCTCTTCGTCAGCGACCAACGGGAGCGGCTGTCACAGCTTCCGAGCGGTAGCTCGAATCGGGTTGAGGGCACTGCCCTCATTCGATTTTTTGAACGCGATTGGCGCCTCTCTTCGTCAGCGACCAACGGGAGCGGCTGTTACAGCTTCCGAGCGGTAGCTCGAATTGGGTTGAGGGCACCGCCCTCATGGCTGAGCCACGTTCAGACAGACCAGCCAGTCTTCGCTGCGCAGGTACAGTCGACCATGCGCGATCACGGGGGATGCCCACATCGGGTACTTCAATTTCGGAAATGAAGTCCGGCTGATCTCTTTCCATCCGTCACGACTCAGCCGTGCCAGCGCCAGTGTTCCGCGTTCCCCCAGGATGAAATACTTGCCGTCTGCCAGCGTCGCGGAACCGCGTCCGTAGAACGGCCACGGGATCACCTTCCCTGTTTTGGTATTCACAATCTGGCCGGAGCGGGGGTCCTGGCCCAGGTCATCGGGGTTGCCAGTGAATCCTGCAGTCTGCCAGACCTGTTCACCGGTCTTCAGGTCGACGCACTGCAGCATCCCTTCGTTTTCGTGGCGGCCACTGAAACCGTACAGGCAGCCATTTTCATGAATCGGTGTCGACCAGTGAGTCGACATCCCCCGCTTGTCGCGCCAGACTTCGTCAAACCCGTTCCCATCGGGATGAACCTTCAAGAGTGCCATTCCCGTTCGATAGGCGGCCGAGAGAAAGATCTGGTCGTCGATCACGACCGGGCGTGCGGCATTGACCGACTCGTGCTCGCGGGCACGGAACCAGTATTTGAACCGGACTTTTCCATCCTTGGGATCCAGAGATACCAGTCCCTGGCGCATCAGGCACAACACATGTCGCTTCTCATGAATCGTGACGGCGATCGGTGAAGAATAACTCACCAGCATCTCGCGACTGGTCCACGCCAGGGGCGGATTCCCGGGGTCGTCTGTGATGACTCCGTCCCAGGTGTCTTTGCCGACGCTTTCCCAGCGGGTTTCGCCAGTCTCCGGGTCGAAGGCGACGACTCCCGAATTGGGCTGTCCGCCGACGAGCACAATCAACAGGTTGCCTTCCAGGATGGGCGTGCATCCCGCGCCAAAAAAGTGCATGGGAATCTTCCAGTCGGCAGCGGTATCCCGGTCCCAGATCCGTTCGCCATTCTCCAGGTTCAGGCAGACCAGCCGTCCCTGGGGGCCAAATGTGTAGCACCGGTTTTCTGTCAGCAGGGGTGAGCAGCGCGGGCCGTTGTTGTACTGATAGGGATCGGCATAGTCTGTCTCATACTCGTACTTCCAGATCGGCGTCCCGTCGTCAGCTCGAACGCATTCGACGATGTCCTTGTCGCGCGGTCGATGGTGGACAACCAGCTTTTCACCGCGAATGGATGGGGCGCTGTAGCCCGTGCCAATCCGCTTCTCCCACAGCAATGCGGGTCCCTCGGCAGGCCACTCGTCCAGCAACCCAGTTTCATCGGAGATCCCGGTTCCGTGCAGACCCAGGAAGATGGGCCAGTCGGTCCGAACGGGATTCTTGACGGACTTCGTGGCGGCCCTGGCCGATGCGCCGGTCGTCTCTGCGTCCAGATCGGATTCCGTGGACGAAATCGTGGCTCGACCGGCATCCGGATCCCCTTCGCCCGAAGCAGCGGGGGCTGTGGCAGGCGCGGGTTTCACGATGGTTTCGGTTTGAGATTCCGTCTGGGCGACGAATTGCGGCGCCACATCACAACCCACCATCCCGAAGGCAATCCAGCTGCAAAGCAGAGCGAATCGTTTCATATCGGTTTCCTTCTGGTGTCGGCATGGCCCTGCGTCCGGGACCGACGGGCTGTCGTCGCGAGACCCGCCATCACGCACCGGCCGAAATCATGGCCAATGCGGAACAGATCCCCATCCGGCCGATCCGTCGTCTTGATGACACCAAGATGCACGAAGCCCGGCTTGCTCGCAAGCCGGGCTTCCCTGTTGAACAGGCTGATGGACGTCTGGCAGATCCTGGTTTACGTCACCTGGAATGATCGGGTGACCGGATTCCCGCTTATTTGCGGAAATCACCTGGGTTCCCGAACAGTCCGCCCCCACCATCACGACTGGTTCCGCCACGCAGCGGCTCTTTCCGCTTGCGTTCGTATTGTTGACCCTGCGACGGGGCCATGTCTTCGTCTTTCGGCTTTTCGGGCTTCTGCTTCAGAGCTTTCAGTGACAGGCTGATCCGTTGACGATCCGGCAGAACTTCCAGAACCTGCATTTCGACTTCTTGACCCACATTGACCACATCGCTGACCTTGCGGACGCGTTGGTGATCCAGTTCGCTGATGTGAATCAGGCCTTCGACACCGGTTTCCAGTTCCACGAAGGCGCCGAAGTCAGAGACTCGGGTGATGCGGCCGGAAACACTCTTCCCCTGGGGATAGCGATCCTCGACACCGGCCCAGGGGTTGTGAGCCAGCTGACGCATTCCCAGGCCGATCTTCTGCTTTTCGCGATCGAGTGACAGGACGACCACATCGGCGGCGGCCCCTTCCTGCAGCACTTCCGAGGGATGCTTGACGCGAGTCCAGCTCATTTCCCCGATATGCAGGAATCCATCGGCCCCGCCCAGATCGACGAACGCGCCGTAGTCCTTGATCGTCTTGACCGTCCCCGTGTACTGCTGCCCGACTTCGACCTGCTGCCAGAACGTGACCGCCGCCTCTTTACGTTCCTCAATCAGGATCACTCGTCGACTGACGACCAGGTTCCGCTTGGTCGGATTGACCTCGGTGATCTGCACGGTCAACTTCTTACCAACATACGTTTCCAGGACGGGTGAAAAGCCGAGGTCGACCTGGCTGGCGGGGAGGAAGGCCCGCAGCGCGCCGATCGTCACTTCCAGGCCACCCTTGTTGGTCTTGGTGACCATGCAATCCACGATCTGACCAACGGTCAGTTCTTCCCAATTCCCCTTGGCCCGACGCGTCGCCTTCGGCAGGTTGACGAGAATCACGCTGTTTTCCGGGTCGTACTTTTCGACAACGACCAGGAACTCTTCGCCGACGCGCGGCTGCTTCCCTTGGGGGAACTGGCGGGCGGGAAGAAGACCGGGAGAACGGAAGCCAACATCGCAGAAGACGTTTTCGGAGGTCACATCCTGAACCTTGGCCTTCAGCTTGGTTCCTGATTCCAGCTGATCTTCCGATTCCGGCAGTTCGGTGACGGTCGACTGGTGAGACGGCGTCTGGGCGCCGACCGGTGGCGCCGTGGGCTCAGACATTTGTCCGGCCATGGCGGCATCGAGTTCCTTTTCAAGATCCGCGTCGATCGCAAGTTTTTCCGAGGGGATTTCCACAGGCGCCGACGGAGCAGCCGGGGGGGCGACAGCCGCAGCGGGGGAATCTGCGTCCCCGCTGGCGGCGGGCTCGATGATCGACGGAACGGCGACCGCCTGATGGGGATCGATGGTCGGATTCAATCGCGGGCGACGTTCACGTGGCGCCACTGCTGATTTGACTTCATCGATCCAGGCTCGCGCCGCATCGACCTGATCGGTGGTTCCGAGCGACAGCGTGATGGTGGCGCCGTCGTCACCCTGGAACGCGAGCTTCACTTCGATTCGCCCATCGTCCTGAGATGCCGTTTCAAGGTCGACCACCTTGTCGGCGGACACGGTTGCGGGAATCGGTGTTCCGTTGGCGAGTTCCCCTCGCAATGCCATCTGACCTGATTCACGGTTGATTGCCACTGCTCCGGGCAATTGTTCCACGTCCAGGACCAGTTCCTGAGATTCCGACCGAAAACCTGTGATCTGCATGATAGTCTTGTTCTTCTCACGGGGGGCGCTCGACCCGATTCGCGGAATCAATCGGCGGGCGGGCATCAGCGATTGGCTTCAGACTTGTCGTGTCCGCGCGAAGCCAGAGAGGCATTAATGGAAATCGCCGATGGGCGACAGAATCCTGAATTGAGGTCGATTGAAATGGAACCTGGTCGGACGGTGCAGGGCTGTTTTGCTCGATCGATCACAACAAATCGAATGATCCCAACACATTCCGTTCCAAAAATAACGCTTGATCTATAAGAAGTTCCCGGGCATTCGTCAATTCTCGGGAAACCCGCCGCGGATTTCGCAGAGAAGATTCTTCTTGCCTTCATCTTCGAGATTTGATCCCGGGTTCCAGACGTCTGAACTTGGAGACATCCAAGTCCGGAAGGAGAGATTGACACGAGACCGACTCACGAACTCTCGCCGCCCCCACCCGGGATCGCTCCGGCTGGACCTGAGAGCCATCCCCTGATTGAATGGGACGCGCCGGGACCGGGGAATGGGAACCTCAACAGACGCGTGAACCACGGGAGATTGCCAGATGTCGCGAAAAGTTTTGATGCCGATCGGTGACGCGACGGAAGTCATGGACACGCTGTACCCGTTCTTCCGACTTCCCGAGGATGGGTTCGAAGTCGTTGTGGCCGGCCCGGAAGTTCGCAAGTACCACGGTGTGATGCACGAGGTGCCGCCGAATGACAGCATTCCCTGGGACATCACCCGGGAACAACCCGCCTACCACATCCAGGCCCAGGTCGCCTTTCGTGATGTCCAGCCGGAAGAGTATGTCGGACTGTTCCTGTCAGGGGGGCGGGCGCCGGAATACATTCGTTACGACAGCGACCTGCAGCGCGTGACCCGACACTTTTTTGAAACCGGCAAACCGATCTGCTCGGTCTGCCATGGAGTGGAAATCGCCGCCGCCGCGGGATGCCTGTCCGGACGGACACTGACCACGGTCGCCAAATGCGCACTGGATGTCACGCAGTGGGGAGGCCGGTATGTCGATGAACCCGTGGTGATCGACGACAACCTGATCAGCGGCCGCACCTGGCACGACAACACCCCGATGATGCGTGAGTTCCTGAAACTGCTGACACGCTACTCAGAATCGAGGTAGCCCTTGAGGACAAGAGTTCTCACCAAGGCACAGAGGCACGAAGTTTGAATGGGCAAGAGAACCAACGAAACCTCGACTGGCAGTCGGTTCGTTCTCCAGCCGCGATCCCTGTCCCGCCAACGTACGCGATTTCATGGGGAACCATGAGACCACGAATGCGTTGCGGGAGAACACACTTCTGGATCAGCCCGTCCGCCGCTGGCCGCGAATGAATTCGTGCAGTTGACGAACGGTCGCTTCCCATTCCCCTCGACGGCATTGGTCAACGTACTTCTTTAACTGGCGATGCGCCGCGGCGGGAAGTTCGCCCTGCTTGTGCAACTCGTCAATCCGTGTCGCGCTCTGGTCCAGTAGTTCCGTCCGACGTGATGCGACGGCGGTGTACAGCGCGTCGACGACCGACAACGCTTCGTCGCTGGGGCCAATCTGGGAATGGCCACAACCGATCACGAGGGTCAGCAACAGCAGCGCTCCAAACAACCAGATCGCGCGGATCGATCGACCCGATCCCGGACCGGGTCTGGAATCCTGTGGAGTGCCCAGAGGACGTTCGAGACGATGGCTTCGCATAGTCTAAAAGTCTCCTGCCACTTCACCGACATTTCGCGTGGACAGGGCGACCCAGGTAAAGGGATCGATGTACTGCGAGATGAAGCGGACGGATCCGTCTCCCATCATGATGTGCGCGCCGCCGATGTGTTGCGAGTACATCTCATCGGTATGTCCGAACGGGTTGTTCGGGGCATGAATGATCACCTGCGGATGGTCATGCGTGTCCGGGCCGCTATGAGCGCCGACCAGGCAGCCGCCGCTGTTGCAGTCCGAGGGAAACGGCGGCTTGGGACACGTTGCCGCATACGGAATCACCCCCACCCAGGTCTTGTTGCTCAGGATGGAACTGTGCTCGCCCAGGAAGACGGTCTGCGACAGGCCGTCTGTCACGCTGGCGGAACTGGTGCGGGAATTGCGATAGAACGGACCATCAATGATGGCAGGCTGGTTGCCGTTGGCCGGAATCGGCTCGGGGATCGAAAAGTCGGAATAGTCGGTGACACGACCCCAGGGTTGATGGATCCCGGCATTCGTCACGTAGTGCGAATGAGCCAGGTAGATGGTCGGGCTGTAGGGTGACTGGTTGCGTGGAGCATATGCGGGTGAACCGTTGTACCGCTCGGCAATAAACCCATCGCTTCCTCCCGTCGCCGACGGACACAGGAACGCCATCAACCTGGTTCGAGCTGGAACGGCGTTCACCGGAGCCCAGCAGGCCTGGTTGACATCGAACGCATTGTAGAGCGGCGCCTGATCCATCGCTGGCAGCAACAGCATCCCCCAGGCGAACCCCGACGGCCCGTTGCCATTGTCGTCCGGGAACGAGACGCCATTGACGGTCCCCGTTGAGTAGGGGTTCCCGATGTAAGCCGGCGGAAATACGGAATGCGTGTCGTGATAGTTGTGCAGCGCCAGTCCCAACTGCTTCAGGTTGTTCTTG
>Ga0265327_10002486_pt1 | contig 19349 bp, 18 predicted proteins | sample 41621metaG_FD_202089 | JGI IMG/M metagenome (GOLD analysis project Ga0265327, IMG submission 202089) | Rhizosphere microbial communities from Carex aquatilis grown in University of Washington, Seatle, WA, United States - 4-16-21 metaG | ecosystem: Host-associated > Plants > Roots > Rhizosphere...
CGATTGGGCAGCAGTGTTGCGCGCCTGCTCAGTGCGGCCCGAAAATTTCGGCACAACAATCGCGGCCAAAATACTAAGGATAACCAGCACGAGCATCAGTTCGATCAACGTGAAGCCGCGTTTTTTGGATTTAACAATGGATGTTTTCATTTGATGTATTGTTGAAGTGAGAAAATCGGGACGACCATGCCGATGACAAGAATCCCGATCATAGCTGCGACACAAAACAGCATCATCGGCTCGACGAGCGACACCGCTGTTTTTAAATTTCGATCCAGGTCCGATTCAGTAACGTTCGCCAATCGAACGAGTTCCTGGTCAAGCTTGCCGCTTTCTTCAGCGACAGAAATCATTTCCAACGCGGAACTGGGGAAGAGATCGCGACACTCGCTCAAACTCTGGCCGAGTTGTCCGCCTTCTTTGACGCGTTCGATCGCGTTTGCAACGGCGTCCACCAAAATCTGGTTGCCGATGGATTTGCGAGCGACATTCAAAGCTTGCACGAGAGGAACGCCGGCGGCGAGCAGCGTTCCAAGCATCCGACAGAAACGCGCCATTGCGAACTGCGCCGACAGTTTGCCAATAATGGGTGAACGCAAAATAACCGCTTCCCAGGTTCGCCTCCCTTTTTCGGAGATAAACCAATTGCGAGCCAATAAAACGGCCACGGTAATACCGACACCGACAAACAATCCGTAGTGACGCACGGCATCGCTGACCGCGAGAATCATTTTCGTGAGCAACGGAAGTTCGCCACCAAAACTGGCAAACACCGGCATGAAATTCGGGATGAACACGACAAGCAACACGATCAATACGACGATCGAGAGAACAACGAGAATGAGCGGATACGTCAATGCTGCGAGGACTTTACCGCGCAATTCTTTGTCGCGAGATTGGAAGTCGGCAATCTGCGAAAGCACCAAATCCAAAAAACCGCCGGTTTCACCCGCCTGCACCATCGCGACATAAACACGAGGAAAAACGTCAGGAGAACGCCCCATCGCATCCGCCAGCGACATGCCGTCGATGACCAACTCGTGAACTTCTTTCCACTTCTGCGAGGCCAGCGGCGTGGATGCTTCCTTGCGCAAAATCACCAACGCACGACTCAACGGCACGCCAGCGGCAAGCAAACTGGACAGAAGGCGCGTAAAGTTTTCGAGAATACGCGCCGAAATTTTATTACCGCCGCCAAGTGAAAATTTTTGAACCTTGGATGGTTCTACAGATGGTTCTTCCGTTTTGGCCGGGGCCGGCTTCCCGTTCGTTTTTGCGGCACCTTGCCGTTCCGCAAGACTGATCGGGCGAAGACCTTTGCCCTCCATTTGGCGAAAAGCTTCCTGGCGACCACCGGCTTCGAGTTCACCTGTGGAAATCGTGCCGTCGCTTTGCAGCGCTCTATATTGGAACGTTGGCATCGTTTACGCGGCCGGCGCTGCGGTCGATTTTTCGATCCCATCGCCGACCGATTGATCTTTGGTCACACGCAAAACTTCTTGCGCCGTCGTTATGCCCCCGCGCACCAAACGCCAGCCGTCTTCGGCCAACGAGCGCATACCATCACGTTGCGCCGCTTCGCGCAACTGATCCGAAGAAGCGTTTTTCAAAATGAGCTTCCGGACTTCGGGGCTGCTATCCATCCACTCGAAAATGGCTCGGCGTCCATGATAACCAGTCTGCCGGCATTCCCGACAGCCGACCGCGGCATAAATCGGCGTATTAAATGGAATTCCGATTTGAGTCTTCAGAGCCAACGCTGCGGGCGACGTGTCTTCCTGCTTGCAGTGCGGACAAAGAACACGAACGAGACGTTGCGCGAGCACTGCTTCCAACGATGACGCCACGAGATAAGGTTCAACCCCCATATCCACCAAACGGGTCAACGCACCAGGAGCATCATTTGTGTGCAGCGTGGAGAAAACCAAGTGACCCGTGAGCGAAGCCTGCACCGCAATCTGCGCAGTTTCCTGGTCGCGAATTTCGCCGATCAGTACGACATCAGGATCGTGACGCAATATGGACCGCAATCCACGGGCGAAGGTCAGCCCCGCTTTTTCAGAAACTTGAATCTGATTGATACCCCGCAGCTGATATTCAATGGGGTCTTCAATCGTAATAATCTTGCGCTCCGCGTCATTGATTTCGTTGAGCGCGGTGTAGAGCGTTGATGTTTTACCGCTACCGGTTGGCCCCGTAACGAGGATGATGCCGTGCGGGAGTTCGAGAACGCGACGGAAAGATTTCAGTTCGCGTGGATCAAGTCCGAGTTCTTCCATGCCGCGCAACGTTGCGTTCTGGCGCAGCAAACGCATAACGACCGCTTCACCGTGCAGCATCGGAATAACCGACACACGGATATCCACCTCATTATCTTGCACACGGATTTTAATACGTCCGTCCTGCGGCAAACGCTTCTCAGCGATGTTCAGGTGGCTCAGAATTTTGACACGCGAAACAATGGCCGGTTGAAAGCGCTTGATCTGCGGTGGAACCGGAACTTCCTGGAGCACGCCGTCAATACGATAGCGAATGCGCAGTTCGTCCTGGAACGGCTCCAAATGAATATCCGACGCGCGTAGTTCGATCGCATCTTGCAGAACCTGGTTAACAAAGCGGATAATCGAAGCGTCGTCTTCGCCCGCGTCGAGATTTCCATCGTCCTCGTTCGAGTCATCGACGACCTGCAGGCCCGCTTCGTCGCCCAACGTGTCGATCGTGTCAGCGCCGACGCCAAGGCGCTTTTTCATTTCACGAAGAACCGCTTCACTGGGCGCGAGAACTGGACGAATCTTAAGTCCTGTCAAACTACGCAACGCGTCGAGACCTTGCGTCGCAAACAAACGGCTCGTTGCAACTTCCACCGTGCCATTCACGCGAGACAAAGGAAGCAGTTCTTCCTTCAGCAACACGCGGGCGGGAAATAGAGAAAGTAATTCCTTATCCGGCTCGACATCATCGAGCATTGTGAACGACAAATCGTATTCTTTGGCCAACCAACGCAGAACGTTTTCCTCGTTGGATTCCAGTGGGCGTGAGCCGGAGCGCGCGTATTTTTCCCACACGCCGGCATCGAGCGCCGAGAGCTGCTTGCGCTTCACCATCGCGTCGAGCAACTGCTTGCTGTCCTGTGTTTGAGGCTGGGTCATTTTATTCTAAGGTTCGCAGTCTGTAGCCAACAGCGCGGCTGCTGGCTACTGACTACGAACAATTGTTACTTGAGCAATCCGTTCAACACAGCGACCGCTTCCTGGCGCGGGGTCAGGATGGCTTTGAGATCGGCCTGAGCTTTTTCGAGCTTCTGCTGTTTCACTTTGTTTGCCTTGCGCAAAGCAGAAAGCTTGGCCTGGATTTCATCACTCGACGCTTTGTCATCCACAGCTTTTTGGAGAGCTTCAGTTTCCGGCGCGGGTGTTCCGAAGAATCCGCCACGACGACGAGAAGAGCTTTGATCTGCCGAACTGGAGCTGGAGCTGGAGCTGTTATCGCTAGTGCTCGCACCGCTGCTGCTGCCGCCACCGCGAGGACCACCACGACCGAAACCGCTAAATTCGCTGGCCATTACATCACGGCGCGCATCGTAGACCTTGGTGATCTGGCCTTCGATGGCTTTCCATTCACTGTCATCTTTGACATCCATTTGATCGCGCAGACGCGTCATCATGCGTTCGCGCATCTGGGCGGGATCGAAACCGCCGCGGCCTTGCGCCAAAACAGAATTGCTGCCGGCAAGCATCAATGCACCAAGGCCGGCGATTACTAACATCTGGTTTAATCTCATATTTATTCTCCTAGTTGTATGTCTCAGCCGTCGTGACTGCCCCGACAATTCGAGACGGCACACTTAGGCCAGATGTTGGTAGGCATTTAATGTGCCAAGCGGGAAAACCGCCTGATTCGCACGGAATTATGGAGAACTCGCGCAACAGTTGCGCAAACTGATCAACACCGCTGCGCACTTATTGCACAGCTCGAGAACAGCGCGGGAAATATTGGAAGCGAATACCGCAGAGGTGAAACAGCGTGACCTTTAGTCCTTCTCAGACCCGGCCATCAGCGCACACAACCCACAACCAGCAGCCAAAACGACCACCACAATCGCGGCAATCAAGCGCGACGTGGACATTTGTTTAGGCCCGGTGAAGGCGATAAACAGAGCCAAACCAATCAGCAACGCGTCAGCAGCCAGAAAATACCAGCGAGGAATTGCGGGACCTTTTTGATTGCTGAACTGAGGAGCAGCTGCTTTCGGCATCGGGGAAGGTGTTGGTTTTAAAGCAGGACCAGGTTTTGGAGTGGCTCCCTGCATGAGAGTGCGCACGCCTGCGGCAATTTCAGTTTTGCCGCTCGGATTTTCACTTTCGCCCTGTGGCTTACCATCGGTCATCAGCGCACCGAGGCCGCGCCCCATCGTCGGTTTGGACATCGCACCAATCGTGCTAAAAATTTCGCCGCATGACAATTCTAATCAACCGCTCAACAACAATTTTGCCAGTTGCGCGCCGCGCACGGTTACACCTATCGTCTGCGCGGTGACGATTCTGGAAGTCATACAACGCAGCGCCGGGTTCCTGACAAAAAAAGGCGTTTCGTCGCCGCGCTTACAGGTGGAACTGCTCATTTCGCACGTGCTCAGGATGCAGCGCATGCAAATCTACCTGAACTTCGAACGCGTTCTGACCGAATCGGAACTCACCACATTGCGCGAAATGGTCCAACGACGCGGCAACCGCGAGCCGCTGCAATATATAATAGGAAACGTGCAGTTCTGCGGATGGGAATTGACCGTCACCCCGTCAGTCCTCATCCCGCGTCCCGAAACTGAGATGTTGGCCGAACGCGGCTGGCAATCACTTGCGGAACTCGTTACTCATCACTCGTCACTCGTCACCGCTTTAGACTTCGGCACCGGCAGCGGCTGTTTGGCGATTGCCCTCGCCTCGAAGGTGCCAGGTGCGGAAGTTCACGCGTTGGATGCTTCCACCGAAGCCTTGAACATCGCGCGGCAGAATGCCACCAAACAAAACGTCACGATTCATTTTCACCAGGGAAATGCCTTCGAGGCATTAAAAGCCACTGATTCGCGTTTCGACCTCATCATTTCAAATCCGCCATATATACCCTCCGCCGAAATCGAAACGCTCGACCCGGAAGTGCGCGATCACGAGCCCTGCAGCGCCCTTGATGGCGGCGCGGATGGTCTGGATTTTTACCGTTTGCTGGCCATGGAGGCTCAAAACTGGTTGAAACCTACCGGCAAAATCCTCCTCGAATTCGGCGACGGCCAGGCCGACGCAGTCAAAAAAACATTTGAATCGCAAAAGTTCGTTGTCGAATCAATAGAATGTGATTACAGTCAGCGCCCAAGAATATTGAGCGCGCGTCCTCCTCTTTCCTGACAACTAATTCGAGGAAAGAAACAACGCGCCAGTTCGATACCTAAATGGATAGTTTCCTGATTAAAGGTGGTGTGCCGTTACACGGCGAAGTAACAATCGGTGGCGCAAAAAACGCCACGCTCCCAATCATGGCGGCCACGCTGCTCACAGACGAGCCCTGCGTCATTCGCGGTGTGCCCAATCTAAGCGACGTCCGGTTCATGGGCAAAATCCTCGAATCGCTCGGCGCGGAAGTTTCCTTCGAAGATCACACCTTGCGTGTTCGCGCCAAAAAAATCAAAGGCGTTGGCGACTACGATCTCATCCGCAAAATGCGCGGATCAATCTGTATTCTCGGCCCGCTCCTTGCCCGTCTCGGCAAAGCGCAAGTCTCGCTGCCCGGCGGTTGCGTCATCGGCGCGCGTCCGATCGATCTGCACCTTAAAGGCGTCAAAGCCCTTGGCACAAATGTAAAAATCGAAGGCGGCTATATCATCGCCACCGCGCGTAAATTAAAAGGCGACTCCGTTTTTCTCGGTGGACGTTGTGGACCAACCGTGCTCGGCACTGCCAACGTTTTGATGGCCGCCGCTTTGGCCGAAGGTGTCACCGTCGTTGAAAGCGCCGCGTGCGAACCCGAAGTCACCGATCTCGCGAACTTCCTCGTCGCCATGGGCGCGAAAATTCAAGGCATCGGCAGCCCGACCATCACCGTTACCGGCGTTAAAAAACTGCATGGCGCGGAACACGAAGTCATACCCGACCGAATCGAAGCCGCGACATTCGCGATTGCCGCTGCGGCAACAAACGGCGAAGTCACCATCAAACGCGCCCGCGTCGATCACTTGCACGCCGTCATCGACAAACTCATCGAGGCCGGCGTGAAAATCGAACGCAACAACGGTTCGCTGAAAATTTGCCGAAACGGCCGGCTCAAACCCGTCGACATCACCACCCTGCCCTACTCCGGTTTTCCGACCGACGTCCAGGCACAGATGATGGCGTTGATGGCCGTGACTCCCGGAATCAGCATCATCACCGAACGCGTCTTCGAATCGCGCTTCATGCACGTCAGCGAACTCGCGCGTCTTGGCGCAGATATTTCAATCGAAGGCCCAAGCGCGATTGTCAAAGGTGGAAAACCACTGAGCGGCGCGCCAATCATGGCCAGCGATCTGCGCGCCTCCGCCGCACTCGTCATTGCCGGCCTTTCCGCCAAAGGCATGACCCAGGTGAATCGCGTCTATCATCTCGATCGCGGTTACGAACAAATGGACGCCAAGCTCCGCAAACTCGGTGCCCGCGTCGAACGCGTTGAAGAATCATGAACGGAGTCGTTAAATTTCTACTCGGCGTCATCATCATCATCGGCCTCGGCATGGGTGCGTACCAGCTTTGGGAATACTGGGGCAATTTCAGCTCGGTCAACGAATCCAAGTCCTCTCGGGCCGCAAGCGCAGCACCTGAAATCCCTGACACATCGTTGCCTGGAATGTCGCCGAAGCTCGAACCTATGCTCGCTTCCGCACGCAATCGCGGCGCGGCCGGCCTGCACGATTTCCTGCTCACCTACGGCAAAACCATTGGCGACCCGCGCCTGGCCTCGATCGAATTGGACTACGTCGTCCTCGTCGCCAAAGACGACACCACCGAAGCCCGCCGCGTCTTCGCCAAAGTAAAATCCCGCACCGGCCCCGCTTCCCCCGTCTACCCGCGCGTGCAGATGTTGCAGAAAACCTACGAATAAGCAGCTAGCTAGGTCTTGTCATCAGCCAAGGTATTTCAGCGCTTTGCTACCATCGCTTCCCAGACGGTCAAAAACTTACCTCTGGTGAAAGCCTGGGGAGCAGAATAATATTGGGGACACGCGATTTCTAAATATCGCACGTGTTCACTATGCGCATCCTTCTCGCCGAAGACGAACCCAAGGTCGCCCAGCATCTGCGCCAGGGTCTGGCCGCAGAAGGCTACGCGGTCGACCTGGCCATGGATGGCGACGAAGCGATTTGGCTGGCGAAGAATCATCCTTATGACGTGATGGCCCTGGATGTCATGATGCCCGGCAAAGATGGCTTCACGGTCGTTCGCCAACTGCGACGCGAACAGATTTTTACGCCGGTGATTTTTTTAACAGCGCGAGGTGAAGTGGAAGATCGTGTGCGCGGGCTCGATGCCGGGGGCGATGATTATCTGGTAAAACCATTCTCGTTGGCAGAACTGCTCGCGCGATTGCGCGCACTGCTTCGCCGACAGCGTCCGCAATCGTTCAATGTATTGCGCGTCGGCGATTTGGAATTGGATCTCGTCGCCCACACCGCGCGACGCGCGGGCCGCGAAATCGACCTGACCAAACGCGAATACACGTTGCTCGAGTTTCTGATGTCGTCGACGCCCAATCCGGTCAGCAAGACAGCCATCGTCGAACACGTTTGGGACCAGCATTTCGATTCCGAGACGAACGTCGTCAACGTCTATATCAATCACCTCCGCCGAAAGATTGATCGCCCGGGTTCAAAGTCGCTGTTGCATACTCTTCGAGGACGCGGGTTCGCCATTCGGGAGGACGAGCCGTGAACTCTCTGCGGGTGCGGTTGGCCTTGTGGTTCGGGTGCTGCATTCTCGCGATCACATTCGTATTTGCCTTCTTCACCTATCACCAGATGAAGGTGGAATTGACGCAAAAACATTGGCAACGCGATTACCCGGATCATCCGGATTGGAAATTGCACGGCAGTTTTTCTGAAGCAGAAGTGCGGGACATCATGGGAGAACTCGTCGAGGGCTGGGTGGGATATTCGCTCCCGATGATCGCGCTCACTTTGATCATCGGATACTATATTGCGCGCAAATCGTTGCGACCAATCCAACGCGTCAACGAACAGTTGCACCGCATCAACCCGAAGAATCTTGACCAGAAAATCGTCCTACATGAAGGCGACAAGGAATTTCGCGATCTACTGGACCACATCAATGATCTGCTCGGACGGTTGAATAATTCATTCACCGAAATGAGCGAATATTCGGCAAAAGTGGCGCACGAGTTGCGTACGCCCCTGGCGATCATGCGGCTTAAAGTCGAGCAGGCAGACGACAATATCGAACCGGATTTATCCGAGGACCTGCAGGAAGAATTGCATCGCCTGACCCATGTCGTCGATCAATCGCTCCTCATCGCCAAAGCCGAGCAAGGCAGACTGATTTGGCAACAGCAGGTGTTCGACTTATCAGAGATGGTGACCGACGTCGCCCGGGATTTCGAATTATTGGCCAGCGAGTCCGGCCGGGCCGTGCGCGTGCGAGCGCAACCCGGATGTTTCGTTGCTTCCGATGCGAAATATTTCAAACAAGTGCTGCACAACCTGCTGACCAACGCCCTCAAGCATGGCCAGGGCGACATCGTCGTGCGTCTGATGCAAAAGGAAAACCGGGGCGGCCTAATCATTTTCAACCGCGTTCCAAAACAACCGGTGCGCGCCGACAAAACATTAACCATGGGACTCCGTGTCGTGAACGCGTTGCTGATTCATCAGCCCGAGATCGAATTCCGTTCCGGCGCGCGCAATGGCCATTACGCCGCGCGAGTCCGATTTGTTTGCACAACGAAGCCGTCAATGACGTTGGGCAAGGAACGTAGATAAATGTTTTTTAATGTTGGCCTGTGCCTTTTCCTTATCCTTGCTGGCCTAATATTTATGAGACTTCGCCTTTGCATAATGAGCTGGCTCAGGCGAACACTGATGTGAACTTCTGTCAATTGACCGCCAACCACTTCGGGGTATCCCCGATGTCGATGCCAATCGCTGGCAGGCCCAACCTATTTTCCTGCATTCCGTGTCCATGAAATTTCTCCGAACCGGGGCTTATCAAATTTGCTCCAAACATCGCCGGCTCGCATTGACACTGGCGGTGTTGTTGTTTCTCGTGCGGCTGAGCAGGGTCAATGCGCAGGACAACACCAGCGGTTACCGTCACGAATGGTATGCGGAGGACAACGACCGTATCAAAGTTGAAACGGATACGTTCAACATAGACATGGCACTCGGCCCGAAGGTGCGAGCAACCGGCCAACTCGTGTTCGATTCGATTTCCGGCGCGACACCCACCGGCGCGCCGCCGCAAGCGCAATGGCCGTTTCCGACCTTTAACGATCTCTACCAAAACGCGTATCAACAGGCGTTCAACAGCCATTTTCAAAGCGCCAGCAATTTCAATTATCAGAACTTTGTCGTGACCGGATTGGAAACCCTGCAGACCATGACCAACAGCATCCTCCCGCAAGTTCGCGCCGATGCCGGGCACGACGCCACGAACAGCGCGACGTCGAGTTTCCAGAGCCTGACCAACAATCCCAATTACAGGAATAAAACCGTCCCGCTGACGCAAATGCAGGAATTCCGCACGGCCTTTGCTTTGGGTTTCCCGATTACCTTCAGTCGACACGAGTTCACGCCTTCAATCGCCTTCAGCGCCGAAAGCGATTACGTCTCGCGAGGAATTGCGGTCAATGACGCGTTTTATTTTAACAACAAGAACACGACGTTAAACCTCGGCTGGTCCGGCAATTTCGACATCGTGCGCGACGAAAACCTTGTTTGGGAACACAAGAGTACGCACGATTTTCTTGCCGGCGTAACGCAATTGTTAACGCCCAAATCCTACATCACAGCCAATCTGACATTCGGGACTGAAACCGGTTATTTGTCCGATCCTTACCGGGGGGTAATAACGGCGACCAATTTCTTCCAGGACAATCCAAGCGACGCCGCGTTGCTGCCGGAAAAACGCCCGCGCCATCGAACCAGCGAAATCATTTATCTCGGCTACAATCAATTCGTCGACCCGCTCAACGGCAGCGCGGAGGTAAGCTATCGCTTCTTCCACGATTCATGGCAGATCAACGCGCACACGATCGACCTGCGCTGGAACCAAAAGATCGGCAAGCGTCTCGTTGTGTCCCCAATGTTCCGCTATTACTATCAAACGGTCGCGAGTTTTTATTACGTGATCGTACCGGATTTCAACAACCTGCCGACGGCCTATTCATCGGACTATCGTCTCTCCGAACTGAACACGTTCTCGTTCGGATTGCGCGCGACTTATCGAATTCATAAACATCTTTCGTTGGATGCCGGGTACATGCGCTATGTGATGCGCGGTCTGGACGCCGCGACATCGCAAAGCGCGTACCCGGCAGCCAACGTTTTTACAGTCGGTTTACGCGGATGGTTTTGAACGCTCCAGATTCATTGCAGATGGTGCGCGAGCGCATTTGGCGCTCGGCGCAACGCACTGCTTCCGTGATTGGGAGCAAAGCCCCGGGCGAATCGTTCCATCAACTGACATTCACCGCGATGAGCACGACGTGTCGCGTGAACTTCCGCACCGCCAACGCGACGCTCGCGCGCCAGGTGCAGGATGAAGCGCTCGACTGGATAACGACATTCGAAGCGAAGTATTCCCGCTTTATTCCAGATAGCCTGATCAGCCGCATCAATGCCGCCGCGGGAGAGCATTGGGTGGAAATCGATCCGGAGACGGACGCGATTTTCAATCTCTGTCAGGAGATGATTTTTTTTACCAAAGGCGTATTTGATCCCACTTCCCTGCCCTTGATTCGGCTGTGGAACTGGAAGGCCAATCCGCCGGTGATCCCGACCGAGGACATGATTGCTGCGACTCGCGAGATTGTCGGCTGGCGAAAAATTCAGCGTCGCAAAGGCGGTATTTTTTTGCCACATAAAGGCATGTGCCTCGATCTCGGCGGAATTGGAAAAGAATACGCCGTCGATCGCGCGCTCACGATGTGCGTGAATCGCGGGATCACAAATGCATTAGTTGATTTCGGACAGGACGTGCGCGTTCACGGCAAGCCCGCTGACAAACCGGCTTGGCATGTCGGCCTCGATGATCCGAAAAATCCGGGTCATTGTTGGACTGGCGTGGCTGTCGACAATCATGCGGTCGCAACATCTGGAGATTATCTCCGTCACTTTGCCGTCAATGGTCGGCGCTTTGGTCACATCATCGACCCGCGCACCGGTTGGCCCGTCAACAATGGCGTGATGGGTGTTTCGGTGATTGCACCCACTTGCACATACGCGGGAATTATTTCAACGTCCGCTTTCATTCTCGGGGCGCGCGACGGCATCGAACTGATGCAACTCAGCCCAAACGTCGAAGGCGCGATCATCGCCGAAGCAGGCAGATCTCAAACGAAAGGATTTCACAATTATGCAACTTCGTAGAATCGTTATATCAATTTGCGCGAGTCTCACCGTGGTTATGATTGCTCGCGCCGATGTCAAAATCGGCGAATCCTTTCTTGACCTTTCGAAATACAAGCTCGACGGCAAATTACCATCCGACCTGAAAGGTAAAGTGGTGCTCGTCGACTTCTGGGCGTCGTGGTGTGGTCCATGCAAAGAATCCTTTCCCGTGATGAATGAATTGCAGAAAAAATATGGCGGGCAAGGGCTGATTATTATTGCTGTCAACGAGGACGAGAAAAAGTCGGACATGGACGATTTCTGCAAAGATAACCCGACGTCGTTCACGATCGTGCGCGACGCCGGTCCGGAGGGAAAGAAGGTCGTCGACAAGACGGAGATTTCTGTGATGCCCAGTTCCTTCCTGATCGATACTGAAGGCAAGGTGCGCTTCGCACACAGTGGTTTCCACGGTGCCGATTCCAAAAAGAAGTACGAACAGGAAATTGAATCACTTTTAAACAAGTAACTGCCATGAAATTGATTTGGTCCGCTCTTTTCCTCGCCGTCCTTGCCGGCACTGGCTGTCAAAATGTTAAACCATGGCAACGCGGCACGCTGGCCGATTACACAATGCGCGCCGATCGCGACCCGATCGGCACCGCGCAGGAAGAACACATCTTCTTCTCGCGCGAAATGGCTTCCGGTGGACGTGGTGTTGGCGGCGGCGGCTGCGGTTGCAACTGAGAATTAGATGAAATGAAACGTCTCCTCCCGATGTTTTTCATGTTGCTGGCCTGCGGGCTGGCGCATGGCGAACGCGCCCAAAGTCCGTTTGGGCCGAAAGGGAGCGTCGACGCGCAAAACGGTGTCGCGCGCTTTGACTTTTCAATCCCGCCAGAACATGTCATTTACGCGGACAAACTACATTTTCTGAATAATCAGGGTGAGGACGTCACGCCGTCCAAAATTCCAGCCCCCGTCACAGCAGTCGATAAATTTACCAAACACGAAAAGCAGCTGTACAACGCATCATTTGCGGCTGAATTGAAACTCGGCGCAACGAGGCCGGTGACGATGACCGTCAAGTTTCAGGGGTGCAGCAATGCCGCGTGCTATTTCCCCGAGAAACACACGTTTGTGATTGATGACAAAAATTCAATCGCCGAAGTGATCCCATCGGTTGCCCCGCCCGATTCCGTCGTCGCCAATAGCGCCGATTGGAACTCCGAGGCAAAGCAGTTCAAAGTCGTCGCACGGAAGACAGGTTACCTCGCTTCCGGTGATTTCATCAGTTTTCTAAAACGCTCTGCGACCGGCGCCGCGGACTCGGAAACCGAACCGCTCGCGCGTTTTCAAAAGGCTGGCATGCTTGTGACCTTGGTTCTCATCGTCCTGGGTGGACTCGGCCTCAATCTCACGCCATGTGTGTTGCCGCTCGTCCCGATCAACCTCGCCATCATTGGTGCGGGCAAAACGGCGACCAGTCGGCGCGAAGGTTTTTTCAAAGGCGCGATATATGGTGCGGGAATGGCAATTGCCTACGGCCTGCTGGGAGTCGCGGTTGTATTGACCGGCGCGAAGTTTGGCACCCTCAATTCTTCGATTTGGTTCAATGCGGTGATCGCGATTGTGTTCGTCGTTCTGTCTCTCGGGATGTTCGGAAAAGTGAATGTTGATTTTTCGCGTTATGACGGCAGTTTCAGCGCGAAGTTACGATCGTTCCAGAGCCATTCGATCGTCGCATTTGGACTCGGCGGAATGTCGGCATTGCTCGCCGGCGCGTGCGTCGCTCCTGTGGTTATTTCTGTGTTGCTGCTCTCAGCGAACCTTTATGCGAAGGGCATGGTGGTTGGTCTGTTGCTTCCGTTCCTGCTCGGGGTTGGCATGGCGTTGCCTTGGCCGCTCGCGGGGGCGAGCCTTTCGTTCCTCCCCAAGCCCGGTAAATGGATGACGTACGTCAAATACATGTTCGGTGTTTTGATTTTAGTATTTGCCGCCTACTACGCGCACTTGGCTTATGGCCTTTATCGAACACAACGCGCCAGCACTTCGCTCACCGATGCGCCCGGTTCGTCTGGCACAAACGCAGACGCCCGACAGGCGCTTCTCGACGCCATGAAACAGGCACGCGCAGAAGGCAAACCGTTGCTGATCGATTTCCAGGCGAGTTGGTGCAAGAATTGCACTGCTATGGAAGAAACAGTTTTTAACCAGGGCACCGTGCAGCAGCAAATGAAAGATTTTGTGACCGTCAAATTTCAGGCTGAACGGCCAAACGAGTCTCCGGCGCGGGAGGTTCTTGATCACTTTGGCGTGATGGGACTGCCGACCTATGTAGTGCTTTCAAAATCTAATTGAAAACAACGAAACTTTTTTAACAATTAACAAATCAGTCGTAAGTATGAAGAAGAAGATCGCAAAAACATTACCGTTGGTTCTAGCGGGCGCGCTGCAAATGGCGCCCTTTTTGCGAACCGTGTTGCCAGAAGCCCGAGCCATTGCGCCTTCGACGTGGGCGATTGTCTTGAGGTTGACGACCGGCGCGATTGGCCTGCTTGGCTTTGACGCGGTTTCCAGCGCCTCGAGCATCGCAATTTCACCGGTGACCGCGACCAACGGCGTCTCTTACATTGGCACCATTACCTATTCAGGCAGCCATGCCGGCTCAGTGAGCTCGATGATGCTTTCCAACGTCTGCATGACGAGCCAGCTCAGTTTTCTGCAAGGGTTGAAAATTTCATATGCAGGCGTGAACAAAGCTACGGTCAGTGGAACACCAACCAACTCCGGCACCTTCCCATTTACACTGAAAATTTGGGACGGAAACTGCAGCGGATTGACTGACACTCGCAGCACGTCGCTCATTATTGCGCCCACCAATGCCGCGCTGGCTTCGCCGAGTTTCACTTCGCCGCCGCAGAGCGTTACCGCACAGCAAGGGGCGGAAGTACTTTTCAGCGCCGGCGCTTATGGAAACCCAACTCCAACCTACATCTGGTACCAGGGATTACCGAGCCCAGCTACGCAGATTGGCACCGGCTCGAGTTTGACGCGGGCGAGTGTTGATTTGACCAATGCGGGCGTTTACTCCGTTGTGGCCTCGAACTCACAAGGCACCTCGACGGCCGCCGCGTATATGACCGTTTGCCAAACTGCCGGAAGCAATCAATTGGCGTTTCATTACACCAACTATTTCACCGTCAGCAACGCACTCACATTTAAAAGCTACTTCACCAACTTCTCCACCGCGACGAACACTTATAAATGGCAGTATAATTATGCAGATTCTTTCGGCGGTTTCAGCCAAAGCGGCAGCAATCTGACCCTTGCTGCCAACCAGATTTACGCGGCGCACAGCGGTATTTATTCGATCGTGTTCAACAGCGTTCTTCCAGGCGGGACGGTTATTGTTAATCAACAGGAATACGATTCTTATTGGGCATTCGGCACGCCACCGGTGATTACATCGTCACCCGCAGGCGTCACCACTAATAGCGGTTCCACTGTTGTTCTGAATGTTTCCGCCTCGGTTCAGCAAAATCCTTACGGTGCTGCGTTGAGCCAGGGGTATAACTGGTACAAAAATGGCAGTCCCGTATTTTCGCAAAACATCATCGGCACGAATGTTAGCACCGGTCTGACGATCGGCGGGGCGACGACATCTGATTCTGGAACCTACACGGTTGTCGTGACCAACTACTGGGGGAGCATAACCAGCGCACCAGCGATCGTAACGATCAGCAGTCCGCCAACAGTTACGTCTCAGCCCGTGTCTAAATCCGTGCTGACTGGCCAAAATGCCACCTTCTCCGTCAGCGCTTCAGGAACCGCCCCGCTAACTTTCCAGTGGAATAAAAATAACTCACCATTATCGGACGTCGGAGTTTTTACGGGCACCGGCACCAGCACTCTGAGCCTGACATCATTGACTGCGAATGAGGCGGGAAGTTATTCAGTCACGGTCGGCAACGGCTCGGGTTCTACCAATAGTAATCCGGCAACCCTCACAGTTGCCAACCCGCCCTCAGTTGGCTTCGACCCGGCAAGCGGGACTATCACTGGCAGCACGGTGGCTGGCCTTACTTACATCGTCCAATCCGCGGCCAGTCTGACCGCTCCCATCCAATGGACGCCGATTGCGACCAATGTCACCGATAGTTCCGGCACTCTCTCGTACACGAATACGCCGTCTGGCACGCAACAGTTCCTGCGAATCCTGTTCCCGTAACAAGCGAAAATCGGGGTTGAACCACGGGCTTGCAGGGGCCATGTTTTGAGTTATGGACAGCAATGCATACACTCGCCGTGACTTCGTCAAACTGACCGTCGCAACCGGCATCGCCGTTGGCACGAGCGCCTCGACATTCGCAGTCGAGAAACGAGGCGACATCCCCTACCGCACGCTCGGTCGCACCGGTGAAAAGGTTTCCTGCATCGGCGTCGGCGGTTTTCACATTGGCAATCCCAGCGAAGAGGAAGGGATCAAAATCATTCGCACCGCACTCGATTCCGGCATCAACTTCATGGACAACTGCTGGGATTACCATGACGGCAACAGCGAAGTGCGCATGGGCAAAGCCTTGCGGGACGGCTATCGCGAAAAAGCGTTCCTGATGACGAAGATCGACGGCCGTAACAAGCAAGCTGCCGCCAAACAGATCGACGAATCTTTGCAGCGCTTACAAACGGACCATCTCGACTTGCTGCAAATGCACGAGATTATTCGCTTCGAAGATCCCGATATGATTTTCGCGCCGGGGGGTGCAATGGAAGCCTTGGACGAAGCGAAGAAGGCCGGCAAAATTCGTTTCATCGGTTTCACTGGTCACAAAGATCCACAAATTCATTTGCGCTGCATTGAAATCGCCGATCAACACGGGTTCACGTTTGATACGGTTCAAATGCCGCTCAACGTTCTTGACGCGCACTTCCGCAGTTTCGAACACAAAGTTCTTCCCGTCGCTGTAAAAAAGAATATGGGAATTCTCGGCATGAAGCCCTTGGCCAGTGGTGGCGTCATGAAAACTCACACCGTCACCGCGATTGAAGCCTTGCATTACGCGATGAACCTTCCAACCTCTGTCGTGATCAGCGGCATGGAAAGTATGGAAAACCTGCAGCAGGGGCTCGAAGCCGCCCGCACGTTCAAACCGCTTTCTTCCAGCACCGTCAAAAAACTGCTCGCCCGCACCGCCGAAGCGGCAGCGAATGGTAAATTCGAAAAATTCAAAACGACATCAAACTACGACGGTACCGCCCATAATCCGAAGTGGTTGGGGTAAGTTCGTCGTCCCGGCTTCAGCCGGTCAGGCGTAGTTTCCGATAAATCTTTCGGCTAAAAACCGGCTAAAGCCGGAACTACAAACATCATTTCCTTGTTTGGCTCCGTATTTGCAGCTAAGAACATGGGCGACACAGCACCCATGCAACGCAAACGTTTCTATCATCATCTTTATTTTTGGGTGCTCATTGGAACACTAATCGGAATCGCCACCGGCATTCTGCTTCCCGAAAAAACTCTGCAAAAAGTTCCGGCCTCATTCATCGGTCCGCCGAAAATGGAGACGCGGGAATTCTCGGGCGTCGTCTTCAAACCGCTCAGCGATGGCTTCATTAAACTGATTCGCATGGTGATCGCACCGATTATCTTCACGACTGTGGTCGTCGGTATGGCGGGAATGGGAAACCTCAAACGAATCGGACGCATCGGCGCCAAAGCTTTTATTTATTTCGAAATCATGACCACGCTCGCGCTGGTGATCGGCTGGCTCGTGGCGAAAACAGTCAGACCTGGTGAAGGCATGAACGTCGCGGTGGCGAGCCTCAGCATTACAGACCTGCAATCCAAACTCTCCGGCGTACAAGAGCATCACGGTTTCGTGGACATGCTGTTGAACATCATTCCTGACACCATCGTTGGCGCATTCGCGCGCGGTGACATTTTACCGGTTCTGTTTATTTCCGTGCTATTCGGAATGGCCATGTCGGCTCTTGGCGAATCAAATCGGCCCGTCATCCTCGCTCTCGAACAAGTTGCGCGAGCGCTGATGGGGATGATCGCTATGATTATTAAACTCGCGCCCCTGGCAGTGTTTGGCGCGATGAGTTTCACCATTTCCAAGTTCGGCCTCAAATCTCTCGTCCCGCTCGGCAAAATGATGGCGTGCATTTATCTGACGTGCCTGAGCTTTGTGCTGATCTGTCTCGGCGCGTTGTTGCGCTACAACAATCTTAACGTCCTCAAGCTTTTGAAATATTTCCGCGATGAGCTGTTCATCGTGTTTGGGACTGCTTCATCGGAATCGGTCCTGCCGCGCATGTTTGCGAAATTGGAAAACCTCGGTTGCTCAAAGCCTCTCGTCGGCCTTGTTCTTCCGGCGGGTTACTCATTCAACCTGGACGGCACAGCGGTCTATCTCACCATGGGCGCGTTGTTCATTGCGCAAGCGACTAACACACACCTAACGTTGGGGCAGGAATTTGCAGTCTTGATCGTCTGCCTGCTCACCTCAAAAGGCGCCGCCACCGTCGTCGGCAGCGCGTTCATCACGCTGGCCGCAACACTGTCTTCGATGAAAACGATTCCGGTCGAAGGGATGGTTCTTATTCTTGGCGTCGATTGGTTCATGGCCCAGGCCCGTTCCATGACCAACCTTATCGGCAACGCCACCGCAACCATCGTCATCGCTCGATGGGAAGATGAATTGGACCTCAAGCGAGCCAAAGATGTGTTGAACGACCGGCTACCGGAATCAGAGTCAAAACTCCCGCCCGACTTGGCCACCGCACGCATAGAAAGCGAACTGCCGGTCTCCAAGTAAGAGACCGAAACGCGTGGCCGATGACGAACGAATTACTTAATGACGAAGATCGAAGTTCGTCATCAAGCCTTCAGTCCCTATTTCGTCATACCTGCTTGCTTATTCATCGTTTACTCAGCGCAGTTATAACCTTCGTCGCGTTCACGACACTGGCTCTGCCTCCCCGGGAATCGCTCAAGAAGATGAACGTCCCTCCCGGCTTTATCGTCCAGTTAGTCGCGAACGAACCTGAAATCCGACAGCCGCTCTGCCTCAATTTCGACGACCGTGGCCGCCTTTGGGTGCTGCAATATATTCAATATCCCACCCCTGCTGGACTGAAACCCATCAAGGTCGATCAATATTTGCGCACAACCTACGACCGCATTCCCGAAGCGCCCCCACGCGGTCCGAAGGGCGCCGATAAAATCACCATCTGCGACGAATTCGATGCCAACGGCCACGCCCGCCGCTACAAAGATTTCATTACCGGCCTCAATCTCTGCACCGGATTCGCAATTGGTCACGGCGGTGTATTCGTCATGCAGTCCCCTTACCTGCTCTTCTATCCCGACAAAAATCACGACGACGTTCCCGACGGCGACCCGGAAGTCTTGCTCACCGGCTTCGGCATGGAAGACGCACACGCGTTTGCAAATTCATTGACGTGGGGACCGGACGGCTGGCTCTACGGCGTCCAAGGCAGCACGGTGACGGCGCACGTTCGCGGCATCGAATTTCAACAAGGCATCTGGCGCTACCATCCGATCACGCATCAATTCGAACTATTTGCCGAGGGCGGCGGAAATCTTTGGGGCCTGGACTTCGACGACGATGGCGAAATTTTCTGCGGCACCAATGCGAGTGAACAAATGCTCCACGCACTGCAGGGAGCGTACTATGTGAAAAATTTCGGCAAGCACGGCGCACTCCACAATCCATACACGTTCGGTTATTTCGAA
>Ga0265327_10002487_pt1 | contig 19345 bp, 13 predicted proteins | sample 41621metaG_FD_202089 | JGI IMG/M metagenome (GOLD analysis project Ga0265327, IMG submission 202089) | Rhizosphere microbial communities from Carex aquatilis grown in University of Washington, Seatle, WA, United States - 4-16-21 metaG | ecosystem: Host-associated > Plants > Roots > Rhizosphere...
GGCTAGTCGCCTAAAAATTTATATGGATAAGGCTATCTGAAGACCAAACTAAAAAATGAATCGAACTACCTTCATCAAATCAATTAAGAAACACCCTAAATCTGTCTAAGGATTGGGGAGTACCTCAAACTGAAGGATTTTCAGTTACATCTACTAGATACAGCGGGTATTTTTGAGGAGAAAATTACTTTGGGGAACGCATTACTTTACTTTATTTCTGAAACAAAAATCAAAGATGTAGATCAATTTAATGATTTATTAGAATTGTATAAAATGCTTATTGACCAATTAAGAAAAATTGGAACAATAAAGTAGTGGAGGTTTTTGATAGAAGATTGAGCAAACTTGTTTTACTACTATGGCTCCTCGATATTATGTAATAATGCTCCTGGTGTTTATGTTTAGTGTACCAAGCATTCTATGGCTTGGATACAAAAATCCAAATGAAATGCCTGCCGGATGTGGAAATAAATTCCCAGACGAATCTCAGTTACTCAAGCCTGCTGATTCTGCCGGCAAGGTACTTTTCCAGGCGAATTGTGCTTCATGTCACCACCCATTAAAAGATGCAGTAGGTCCAGCGTTGAAAGGAATACTAACAGGTAGGGATTTCAATTTTCTTTACTTATTCCTTACCAAACGTAACAAAGTGAAAAATGATAAATTGGTTCAAGCACACAAAAAAATTTATATATTTAATTGTATGGAATTTCGTTATCTAACCAAAGTAGAAGTTAGAAACCTTGAAGCTTTTATTCACGACTATGCTGCTTTATGAATGCCATGATTTGAGATTTATGCAACAGCTACAGCGCCATTTCTTCAACGCTTGCGGTCAGATTAGCGACTGTCCCTAATCATAAAAATAATGACCATTGAATTGATACCAGTAATAGAAATCGGATATAACAATCATGACGTAACAGTTCCTGATAAACATCCTTATTGGGAAAATTCAGAAATTTGGGATGTGTATTACAGAGAATGTAATAAATATGCTGGCTTTAAAGACAAGTTGACACCATATTTAAAAGGGTCTTCATTGTACAAACTTTCGAGCATTACTGACGACAATTTAACTAAACTAACAATTGACCATACCCAGGAATTGAGAGATGGGAAATATGAAAGATCACCCGAAACTTATGCGTTTTTGGGAGGTTATGTTTTGCGAGTGGACGGTCAAGACAAATATTTTCCTCAATGTTGTGGAGAATTAAGCGACATAATTTATTGGGACAGGCTTTCAAATGGACAAAATTCTTATTGCGAAGGACATCCTGCACCACAAATCAAATTTGAAGGCAACAATATTGTATTTGATTTTTCGGTTGACGCGTTTAACGAACCTTTTCAACCGACACCGACACAAATTACTCTACCAATAGACAGACATGAACTGAAAAAAGCAGTGGAAAAAGTAAAGGCAGAACTCAATAGTTTTGAGCTGCGGCTTGATAAAATAAACGAAGACGAAAAATTAAACATTGACAACATAGGCGGTCTTTTAATTTTGGGACAGTGAAAACTATAACTGAAGTAAAACCGAACCGCTTGCAAGGTTCTTACTTCATTTGGGCTAAAGTGAAAACTCAACAATTGTTATAAAATTAAACTTTGGCTTTTGTGCATCGATTTCCCGTACGAACACAATGCCTCCTTTTAAGGTTACCCCATATTTCATAATACTATGCTTTGCGAGAAAGATTTTTTTTTGAGCGGGGAATTACTTCCGACTTGGGGCTGAATTAAGAACAAGGCTTCATACACCATGCCGATCTTTGCGCCATTCTTATCAACCGATCAAGACCACCATGAACATACCAGCCTGGAGCCACTTGCTCTGGCAACAAATCATAGCCACCGACCTCCTGACCTGGATCGCCGTCATCCTGGGTATCGCTGAAGTCCTGCTCGCCAAAGCCAACAATATCTGGCTGTATCCTGCCGGTATCATCAGCACCCTATTGTCCATTTACATCCTGATCATCGCGGGACTCTATGCCGAAAGCCTGCTTAACGGCTATTATATCGTCATGAGCATTTACGGATGGTGGTATTGGATAAAGAAAACGAATGAACCAGCCGTAAAAATTACGCCCTGCACACCTAAGGACTGGATCATCACCGGACTAATCACAGGCATTGGCTTCATCGTATTGGCATTTCTGCTTAAATCCTATACTCCATCCACGGTGCCATATTGGGATGCCTGGGTTAGCGCTACCGCGTGGGCAGGGATGTGGTTACTATCCAAACGCAAGATCGAAAACTGGATCCTGCTCAATATCTCCAACCTGTTTGCCATTCCGCTTTTGCTTTACAAACAGTTACCCATGTTTGCCCTGCTCACCATCATCCTATTTATCGTTGCCATCTTCGGATATTTCGAGTGGCGGAAAATTTTGCGGACGGAACCATCCCCGAAATTAATCTGACCAGAAGCCCGACAAATCAGCATAAAAAATACTCGCGATAAGAAGAATAAGAAAAACTACTATTAGAATTTTCTTTAGATTCAGCGACATATCACAATCATTGAGTGTTATCATTTAATAGTATCAATCCATACTTTGCCCAACCTTCCGGTAGGAAACAAAGAAGAACAGTGGGAAGACAAGAAGTGTTAGTAGGGTTGCCGTGATCAGGCCTCCAATTACCACAATGGCTAAAGGCTTGGATGTTTCTGAGCCAATACTTGTTGATAAGGCTGCAGGTAATAATCCGATAGCAGCCATCAAGGCTGTCATCACGACCGGTCTTACTCTTGATTTAACGCCATCCGTGATGGCTTTTTCCAGGGAATGATGGTCAAACTCACTTTTCCTGATTTGCTGAAGATTATTTTTGAAAACGGAAATGAGGATAACGCCATTCTGAATACAGATCCCGAATAGGGCAATAAAACCAATTCCGGCCGAAATACTAAAATTGGTACCTGTAATCAGCAGCGCTGCTATACCGCCAATGATAGCGAAGGGTACATTTAAAAGTACAATTCCGGCATCCTTTACATTTCCGAACATGATAAACAAAATGAAAAAGATCAGTAAAAGACTTATTGGCACTACTTGCTGAAGTCTGCTTGTCGCCCGTTGCTGATTTTCGAAATCACCCGCCCATTGCATCTCGTAGCCTTTATCCAGTTGAACCGCTTTATTCACTTTCGTTTGAGCTTCGGCAATGGCACTCCCCATGTCCCGGCCCCGAACGGAGAATTTAACGGCACAGTAGCGCCGGTTCTCATCTCTGAATATCAGGCTTGGCCCTGTAAGTCGTTGAATGCTTGCAATACTTTTGATCGGAATTTGTGATCCTCGGGATGTAGGAATCAAAAGATTACTAATGGCCTCCGCATTATTACGATAGGATTCCTCATATCGCAATCGTAACTGGAAGCGTTTCTCCCCTTCATAAATTTGTGAAATCGCTTTACCTCCGATAGCCATTTCGATGACGGCATTTGCACTGGCTGTTGTCACGCCATAAAGCGCCATTTTATTCTCGTCAAGGTCAATCCTCAACTCGGGCTGTCCAAGATTCCGGATTACGCCAAGGTCTTCAATCCCTGAAATGTTTTTCATCGTTTTATAAACCTGATCCGCTTTAGCTTCCATGACGTTGAGGCTATCACCATAGATTTTGACTACTAGCGAACCTTTTACTCCGGATACAGCTTCTTCAACATTATCGGATATCGGCTGTGAAAAGTTTAAATCAATACCAGGGAATAAAGCCAGTTTTTGCTGCATTTCACTGACAAGCTGTTCCTTTGAAATATTCCGTTTCCATTCCTTTTTGGGATAGATATCCACATGAAATTCGATATTGTAAAAACCGGTAGCATCAGTGCCATCATTAGGTCTTCCCGTCTGTGACATCACCTGCTTAACTTCTGGAAATTCACGAATGATCGTTCTCATCTGATCCGCAACATGTCTCGAATCGTCCAATGACACACTCAAGGGGCAGGTTGCCCGGATATAAATAGCCCCTTCATCCAACTCCGGGAGAAATTCAGTTCCTAAAAATTTAAAGCAGAAAAATCCTACCACTACGGCACTGAACGCCAGAAGAAGGGTAAGCCGCTTATGATGATAGGACCAGGAAAACATACGCATTACCCCATTGGTTAATCGTTCAACAAACCAATTATGCTTTTCTCGTACATTCTTTCGAAGCAGGAGACTGCTTAATAAAGGAACCAGGGTCAGTGTCAAAAGAAGCGCTCCCAGCAAGGCAAATCCAAGGGTCCAGGCAAGCGGGGAGAACATTTTCCCTTCCACTTTCTGAAAAGCAAAAATGGGAAGCAATGCAGAAATGATGATGAGCTTTGAGAAAAATATGGCTTTCCCCAAATCTCCACCCGTGTTTTTAATAATCCCCCATTTTGAAAGCTTATTGAATCGTGGCATTCCGATCGCTTGTGCCCGATGATCCAGTATCACAAAAATGCCTTCGACCATCACCACCGCTCCATCAATAATGATCCCAAAGTCGATCGCGCCCATGGATAAAAGATTCGCACTCATCCCTCGGAGGGTCAGACAGATAAAGGCGAAGAGTAAAGCAAGTGGAATAACGATGGCTACAATAACGGTTGTACGCCAATCGGCCATGAAAAGAAATACGATAACGGTTACAAACAGAATTCCCTCCAGCATGTTGTGCAGGACGGTATGCGTTGCAAAATCAATCAGATCATTCCGATTATAAAAGGTGTTTATCTTGACATCCGATGGAAGTACTTTTTCATTCAGATAGGCAATTTTTGCCTGGACATTTCGGATAACATCACTAGGGTTTTCCCCCTTTCGCATGACAATGATTCCTTCCACCACATCATTCTGTAGATCCCTTCCCACCTGTCCTAACCGGGGCAGGCTTGAAACACTTACCTGAGCTACATCTTTGACTAAAATGGGTGTCCCATTTATATTGACGATAATGATGTTTTTAATTTCCTCTTCATTTTCCAGAATTCCGATACCTCTCACCACATAGGCCTGTGAATTATCGACTATAACATCCCCCCCCACATTAATATTGCTCTTTGAGGCCGCGTCATAAACGTCTAGTGGGCTAATGCCATACGAAGCCAGTTTTTGAGGGTTTACCTTTATCTCGAAGGTCTTAACGGCACCGCCAAAACTGACGACATCCCCCACCCCTTTCACACCCAGGAACTGCCGCTCAACCACCCAGTCCTGTATCGTTTTCAGATCCTGAGCCGTACGATTCCTGCTGGTCAGTGTATATCGGAATATTTCCCCCGTTGGGCCTGTAGGTGGCTGTACATCCGGCACCGTATTATCAGGCAGATCCACGCTTCGCAGCATGTTATTTACCTGCTGACGGGCAAATGCATCATCAACATCATCCTCAAAAATCACTTTCACCACGGATAAGCCGAATACGGTAGTTGAACGGACCGATGTTTTTCGCTGGACCGGATTCATGGCGACTTCGATCGGAATAGAAACAAATTTCTCGACCTCCTCTGCGCTCCTGCCGGACCATTGGGTGATAATGGTTATCTGCGTATTGGTGACATCCGGAAATGCCTCTATCGGAATATTCTTAAAAGAAAGAATACCCCAAATAATTAGGCATAGGGTGGCTAAAAAAACGAACAGCCGATTCTTCAGTGAAAAACCAATGACCTTCTTTATTATTTTTAACATGGTTGGTATTTGGACTCGGGAAACGATAAATAAGGATCAGGAACAGGAGCTGTTGAGCACTATATGCCTCCCTAATTGCTTTGTAAGGCCTGATAGAAAAACACCTGCGAAGCCGTTACTACTTCATCCCCTTCCGAAAGTCCTGTTATGAATGCTTTTCCCTCCACCCGATTTATCAGATTGATATTCTTAACCAGCAACTTTCCGTTTTTACGAATGATCACATAATTCCGGCTATTATCCATTACAATGGCATTTGCCGGAATCATCAATTGCGGGGTACTCGGCTTTCCTTTTACCTGAATCGTAGCAAACATTTCAGGCTTTAATTCATTATTTGGATTACTCATGGTAATCCGCACTTTCATCGTTCGTGTCGCTGGGTCCAATACATTATAAACTTTATCGATCTTGCCACTATAGGTTTTGTCGGGATCTGAAAGTGTATTAACCTTAACCATGTCACCAATGCTGATGTTGTTGATATCGGCTTCATAAACATTCGCGATAACCCAGACGTCGCTAAGATCCGCAATGGCAAAAAGATTGATATTGTTATCGGGCCGTACTTCCGTATTTGAGGTTACGTTCTTTTCAATAATATAGCCATTGATCGGTGAAGTAATGGTATAAGAAGCCGCTTTACCACCCCCCGTGATTGATGCGATCTGACTGGCTTTATTTCTAGCGGCCACCGCATTATTGTAAGTAATTCTGGCATTCAGATAATCCTGTTCAGTGGCAAGCTTACTATCATATAAATCTTTCGCTGTCTCAAGGCCCTTTTTGGCCAGTTGAACATTGGACTCTGAAGTAATGAGATCACTCGAGAAACCTGCAATTTCGGTACTGCTCATGACTGCAAGAACCTGACCTCTATGGACATAATCTCCCATCTCAACATTGACCGATTTAATCCGGCCACTGACCAAGGCAAACACTTTCGCCTGCTTCGCATCATCCGCCTGAATTTTACCATTTAGCTTTATTACATCCTCTTCTGAACTGGAGACTACGGGAGCTGTTTGAACATTGCGGATGACGCTGTCCGGAATGCCCGCCCCCTCCTTTGGCGTTTCTGCATGTTCATGAGTACATGACATTCCGGACACTAAAGTGATCGCAATCAGTATGGTATTAAGGGAGCTTTTCATTTTCGGTAATTGCAGGTTTAATAAATGGATTGACCAACGGCAAATTGAAGAAGTTCAATTGCCTGCATGCGTTCATTTTGAAGGGTATTGATCTGAACGATATTATTTTTATAGCTTTCGTAGAAATCAGTCAGGTCAAGCAGGCCAATATTCTTTTTCTGAAAATTCTCAGTAATTGCTTTCAGTAAACGGTTATTTTCCGCTTTGAAATCCGCATCAAAGGAGCGTAATAGCCTATTCGTGTTAAGCGCTTTTGCGTAGGCTGTTTTGACCTCATTTTCCACCTGATTCTGTTGCAGATTGGCAAGCACCTCACTTTCTTCAACATTGATTTTTGCAGCTTTGATATTTCCCTGATTCCGATTGAACATTGGAAGGTCGATCCCAAGGGTAAAAAACGAGGCATTGTCAACGAAACTTCCCCGCTTATCGAAACTGACACCTAGGCTTAGGTCAGGTATCGCCGTTGCTTTTTGGAATGCCAGATTCTGCCTGTTGAACAGGATCCGGTTATTGGCCATTTTCAGATCGCGTCTGTTATTGAAGGCGGAATCGATCAATGCAGTCAGCGTATTGTTTCCGGGGAACGCTTCAGAAGGGAGGGTATCAGCCACCGGAATAATAATGGCGCGATTGTTCTGAATGAGTAATTGCAACTCCGCATTGATATCACTGGCCTGATTCTCCAATAAAGCCATTTCTGCCTTTAATGTATATAAGAGTGATTTTATCCGGATGGCATCTTTTAGTGTTACAGCCCCCTTCGCCTCCAGATTCTGGTAGACCGTATTTAAGTTCTCCAGGTAAACAATTTGCAGGGTATAGGAACTTATGGAGTTTTGAAGAAAAAAAAGTTTGTAGAAATCGCTTCTCATAGTAAAGCGAAGGGTTCTTAGCAAATCATAATATTGATCTTCCTTCATGTCCTTTCCGGTAGCAGCCATTGAAAGCTGCTTATTCCGCTTACCGGCAAGGAGGATTACCTGCTGAATATTGAAGCCGTATTCTCCGGTGTTGTTGGAAAGGTCAAATGGCTTTTTTAATTGTGGATTGTAAATATTCCCCGTAAACTGGAAATTGGGATTATTATATAAACCCGCCTGAATAACTTGCGCCCGTGCAATGTCGATTTCATATTTCTGGGCAAGTACCTGAAAATTTTTAGTCAAATAAATCGACTCCAGATCGTTTAGGCCAATTCTTAACGTATCCTGGGCCAAACAAGGAATTCCATAAATAGCCGCTGTGATACCAATAATCCATGCTTTAAGATTCCTCATAAACAACTCTTAGATTGAAGGGGATCTAATGCCGTACAGCCTGACCTGTGATCCTTTTGGATCCAGGACTGACGTTCCGATTTACCCGAAGGCAAAGCTATTTTTGATAGATTAAGGCGGGATTAGTCCTGCATTAGAAGTCAGTTATAACAAACCCTGAAATACTTCCGAATCCGGAAGCTAAATAGAGTTACTATTAGCAGCATATGGAGGCCTAATGAGAAGCGGTACCTTCAACGTATGCGTTCAACGCTCTTTATCTATTCCGCAGTTAGCTCCCAAACTATTTGGAGGAAAAACCAGCGTTATTGAAGTACCCAAACCAGGGCTCGATTCAATATTTAACCCGATATTATGCATAGCCAATATCTGTTTGGTTATATGAAGGCCCAATCCTTGCCCTCTGATGGCTTTGCTGGATTCACTGCGGTAAAAAAGATCAAAAATATACGGTAAATCTTCCTTGGCAATGCCCGCGCCATTGTCGACAATCTTTAACTCAAGGCTATTTCCTTTGGAAGAAAAGATGACGTCAACCTGTTTAGAATCCGAAAATTTGATGGCATTGTCCAGGATATTCGAAAAAGCGATAAAAAGCAGCTCGCGATTTCCTGAGACGGTCAAACGATTTTCATCTTCCGGTTGGATCTCAAAATTGACAGCAATAGGAGTTTCGGGATATTCCTGGGTTTTACGCTCCAGTACATTCCATAAAATTTCATCCGCCCTTACCAATTGCTCTTGTTCTCTGTCCGACAACTGAATACCGGAAAGGATCAGCAATCCCTGGAGTATGGACTTCAAATGCAAGGCCTCCTTTTGTGAGGATCTTAATACATTTTCATATTCCGCAATGTTTCGCTGGTGATTTAATACAACATCGATATTCCCGATAATTATGGTAAGCGGCGTTCTTAATTCATGCGATACGTTCTTCAGAAAATTCTTTTGATTACTGACACCATTATCAAGCCGTTCCAGGAGATAATTAAAATTTATAATTAGTTCATTGATTTCATTTTTTCTACTTGAGGGTAATTTCAGCCGGTAGTGAAGATTTTCCGTGGTAATCGTATTTACTTTATGAACAAGTCGGGCAAATGGCCGAAACGTTTGTTTTGCAAGAATGGATGCGAGAAAATACTGTATCGGGATACTAAGCAGGTATAGGATCAACAACATCATGTTTAAGGAATCCAGTTGATTATTCCCGGTTCGGTCCACTCCGGAAACTACAATTATAAAATCACCCTGATTATCCCTGTAATAGAGCCCCGCAAACTGTCGATGTTGGATCGTAAATGTATAGTTTCCCTTTGCAATGATCCGGTTTAAACGTTGCGTGTCCAATGACAGGGGAAGTCGGTCTGAAAGAAATAATTTTTTATTGTCGGCATAATAAACACGGACGGATTCATCCGTTATGCGACGGTATTGAGAATCAATTTCATGATAACTATCATCATTGATTTCATCTTTTTCGAAATAAAAATAGGCCGTTGTATAGGTGCGCTCCAGCAACCTTTGAAAGTATAACTCCCGTGTATGCGACTTGAATAAAATGGAAGTACCGATAAGCACCAATCCCAACGTAATGGCAAAAAGAACCGTAGAAAGGAAGGTTAGTTTACTCTTTAAGGTCATTTGCTTTTTGTTTTAGCATATAGCCTGTTCCTTTGATCGTATGGATCAAAGCCTGGGAAAAGCCTTTGTCAATTTTGTTGCGTAAGTAGTTGATATAAACGTCTACGGTATTAGAGGTGGTATCAAAATTAATATTCCAGACCGCTTGAGCTATTGACACACGGGATAAGGCCTTCTCCCGGTTTTTCATCAAAAAGACCAGTAATTTGAATTCTCTTGGCGAAAGGTTTAAATCCTTACCATCTCTTGTGGCACTCTGTTCGCTGGTATTGATTACAATGCCTGCATAATTATCGTTACCGATAATGCCGGTACTAAATGCGACCCGACGAAGTTGTGCATGGATACGGGCCAGTAACTCATCGAATAAAAAGGGCTTGGAAAGATAATCATCCGCTCCATTTTCGAGACCCCTGACTTTTTCTGCGGGCGTATCTAATGCACTAAGCATTATTATGGGAGTGGTGATCCGACGCTGTCGAAGAAGTTTGCAAATATCGAGTCCATTGATATCAGGAAGCATTACGTCGAGAATGATAATATCATATTCATTTTCTGAAATTTCCCGGATGGTATCCTGACCATTGCTTACGACCTTAACCTGATAAAGATGTTCTGCTAATCCCTTTTGGATGAAGGACGCTACCCGATTATCATCTTCCGTTAATAGTATTTTGTTCATTTTATTTCTAATTCCAAAGAACCATTAGCCTTCTGTAAGGATTAGTACTGGATTAAAAAACCTGGTAATTACTTGTTCGGAGGCTTTCACTTTGAGAAGGTAAGAACTATTCCTGCATGGATTCAAATTATTCAGTCAATCTAGGAAAAGACATAAATGTGGAAAATGCTGCGGACGGAATAATCCACGAAATTTGCAGTTATTGAAAAAGGTCATTGGGCGATAATCCCGCCAGCAGGAACGACCAATAAAATGCCCCTACTCCCCCATCCTTCCGCCTTTATAGCCCATTCGCTAGTGACCACCATTCGTTCGTATGCAGCGGAAGCGGAGCAATGGAGGACCTTACATACCGAACAATTGGGCATCATCTATGAACAAAACTGGTTCCGGCTATTTGTCCCAACGCAATTCAAGGGTTTAGAATGCTCCTTACCAGAAGTCTTATATCTGGAAGAAGCTCTTGCCTGGACGGATGGTTCACTTGCCTGGACCGTTACGCTATGTGCCGGCGCCGGATGGTTCGCTGGTTTTTTAGACCCCGAACTTGGGGCGGATATTTTTAGTTCGGATGCGGTATGTCTTGCTGGGAGCGGTAAGCCGGGTGGTATTGCCAAGGTAATTGATGGTGGATACTTAATAAGTGGGATCTGGGATTATGCAACCGGAGCAAATGTCGCCACAGCCTTTACCGCCAATTGTATGCTTGAAGAAAACGGAGTTTTGTTAAGAAATGCAGATGCTAGCCCGGTGGTTTTATCCTTTCTATTCCTGAAAGAGGAAGTGCTGGTTCATGACAACTGGAAGACGATAGGGATGATCGCAACCGGGAGTCATCGTTTTGAAGTCAGGGAATTGGTGGTAAACAAGAACCGGGCATTTCGGATAGACCCGAAGCATATCATGATTGATCTTCCGATCTATCATTATCCGTTCCTGCAATTGGCCGAAACCACGCTGGCAGTGAATAGCAGTGGGATGGCCCGGCGCTTTATGGATCTCTGTGAGGAGATTTGCGATAATAAACCATTGCTGCAGGCGGTTCTGAATAATGCGGTTCAGGAGCTTGGGGCGGCAAGGGAGGTTTTTTATCATACGGTCCATGAATCCTGGGGCGTCTGCGTTGCAGAAAAACAGAATTCAATGCAGCTATTAGAATATGTCAGCGCGGCGAGTCGGCAATTGGCCAGCATATCCAGGAAACAGGTCGACGAGCTTTATCCGCTTTGTGGGATGTATGCTGCCAATCCGGAAACGGAGATCAACAGAGTCTGGCGGAACCTGCATACTGCCAGTCAGCATAGTCTGCTTGCTGGGAGGCGGTGATGGTACATCCAATAATGGTACATCCGATAATGGTACATCCAATGTTCTTTTTGTCATTCTCGGAGTGAATCAGTTGTGTTGCATCATCCGCCCTTAGCAACCGTCCACTGCAATCGTCCACTGTGCACGTCCACAACCACCTTTTGAAGAAAATAAGGCATTCTGTTTCCCCGAATACTTTTGTACCAGAATTTGCTTCCAATTCCCCATCAGGCAATATTTTCAAAATTCTTTGACAGTACTGGCGCGACTTACACCCTGGGGGCGCCACTACCGCCAACAAATAAATCGAATGGGTTCTATGTCTATAAGTTGAACATACGAAACGTATCGTAATACTCCAATCATTCGACCTTGAACACGCAATCAGGTCTCATCATGTTACAGGCCAGCCTGGGGGATATTGCATCCTTGAATACGATCGGATTATTGAAATTAAGGATCTGCCCAATGAACTCTTTATACCTTATACCAGTGTTGATTTATCATGCTGTTCCATCATTGAGTTTACTAAAAGGTCTACTCCCCTTAATCCGTTTTGCCAATTTTACAAACTCAAACCACAATACAGCGATTAATCCTGTGGCGGTGCATGTAAGCAATTGAAGCGCGTTCAAAGGCTCAAATTCAAAAAAACGGGTCAGTGGCCTTATATAGAGGATCATTCCGAATAAGACTATTGTAATAGCTATGACCATAACCACCATATTGTTCTTATACCGCATCGTTTGTAGTATCGAATAATAAAATGACCGGTTGATTAAGGTCAGGAAGATATTCGCTGAAATTAGAACGGTAAATACCATGGTTCGGGTCAGTGCCTCATCAACTCCCTGGTAAATGGCGTATTGATACGTTAGTAAAGTACCTGCTGTGATGACAAGCCCTTGAATGATACTTATTGAAAGTTCTTTCCAGTTGAAAAAGGTGTTCGATAATGCCTTCGGTTGCTGTTTCATTGTATTCTGCTCCATTGGTTCATTTTCATAAATGATGGAACAAGTCGGCCCCATGATCAATTCTAAGAAAATGATATGAATTGGCGAAAAAATATTGGGGTATTTCCATCCTAAAGCCAGCGGAATAAAGACAGTGAGAATAATTGGGATGTGGATCGAAATAATGTATTGGATGGCCTTCTTTAAATTGGCATAGATCTTTCTTCCCATCGCCACTGCAAGAACCATTTTAGACAGATCATCCTCCAATAATATCAGTGAGGCTGCCTGTTTTGCGATTTCAGTTCCTTTTTCTCCCATGGCGATTCCGATATGTGCAGCCTTCAATGCCGGCCCATCATTCACCCCATCGCCCGTCATGGCAACAATTTGATTGTTGGATTTTAAGGCATTGATTATTTTCAGCTTTGCATCCGGAAACATCCGCGTAAAGAGTGCCGTTTCCATAACACAGGATTGCAATTCCTGTTCTGATAATTTCATCAACTGATCGCCCGAAATGCTCTTTTCATAGCCTTTGAGACCAATTTGTTTCGCAATCGCCGTGGTGGTTGCCGCATGATCGCCGGTAATGATTTTAACCGCAATACCTGCGGCATAAAAATCCTCTAAAACCTTAGGAATGTTTTTCTTAGGTGGATCATAAAAGGCAAGGATTCCAATAAATTTAATGGGCAGATCTTGTTGCTGGTCTGGATAGACATCACCCAAGAAATCAGATACCCCAACCCCAAGCACCCGATAGTCGTCAGCAAGAATTTTTAAGGCCGCATTGATCTGCTCTTTTTCCAGAACGGTAAGCTTGGATCCATGAATCAACGCTTCCGTAGCACCTTTGATTGCAATAATTCGGGTCCCTTTTTTGTTTTCAAATACATGCGTCATCATGGGCGGTTTGCCCCCTAATGGATATTCATGAACCAGTTTGAATTCAGGACGCTGATCGACTGAAATATACTCCGTGTAAGCCTGGTGTAATGCCACTTCCATAGGATCAAACGGAATGGGTTCGCTGGCCCACATGGAAAGCGTTATGAGTTCCTTTTCATTTTCCGATAGTTCCATTCCGGGTTCAAATACTTTATTAGCAGATAGCAAAAAGAGCTTAGCCAATGTCATTCTGTTTTCTGTGATCGTTCCGGTTTTATCCGTACAAATGACCGTCGCACTCCCTAAGGTTTCCACCGTTTTCATCTGCTTCACAACAATACCCATTTTCATTAGTCGCCAGGCGCCCAAGGCCATAAAAGTGGTGAAAGCAACCGGAATTTCTTCCGGTAAAATGCTCATGGCTAAGGTGAGGGACTGTAATAAACTGTTCAGCCAATTTTGAGAATGCCAATAATTAATAAACCAGACTATAGCAAAAACGACTGCACCTGCAATAGCCATCTTTTTTACGAAATTGGCAATCTGTAATTCCAGAGGTGTTTTTGTTTCTTCGATACGTTCCAGGCTGGTGCCGATCTTGCCTAACTTAGTTTCGTTGCCAATTGAAGTAATCGTTGCTATAGCCAGGCCACCGGCTACGGATGTGCCACTGTAAATAAAATTATCCTCGCTCGCTTTATCTTTTAATACCGCAAAGGATTCTCCGGTTAATATGGATTCATTCACTGAAAAATCGTTGGAGTGAATGATCGTTCCATCGGCCGTGATCGATGTTCCTTCCTCCACCATCAGGCTGTCACCAACTACCAGCTCTTCACTTTTTATTTCTACAACAACACCATTTCTAATTACTTTACAATTGGGTTGAGAGAAGGCTTTCAGTTTTTCGAGGGCATTTTTACTTCTGGAATTCTGGTATAGTGAGATGGCGGTTTGAAAAATAATGGCGGCAGTCAGAAAAATGCCATCGCCAATTTTACCGCTGATAAAATAGATGGATGCTGCCACCAACAATAACAGCATCATTGGTTCTTTGGCAAGATTGAAAACTGTAACTAAAAATGAGTTCTCCGTTTTATAATCGAGTTTATTTAGTCCATATTTTTCGCGTGCAACAACTACCTGTTCATTTGAAAGACCTGAAATGTTGAATTGATTTACCGGCATTCTTAAAGGTAGCTGGACAATCGAGTGAAATGAATGATCCTTATCAACTAACTCAGAGTTGATGTGTTTGCAATGGACTGGGAATGACATACCATGATTCCTGTAACTACAAAGCATCCCTAATAACAATCCCCGGTTACTGAGCGAAGTCGAAGTGGCCGGAGTCGAAACGAAGGCTATCGAAGTGATCAGATCCGAAGCGAGCAGATTCAGGTTCGCTTGTGAATGAAGGATAGTTGTTCGTCACTACCACTATTACGTAACGCCATTGAATCCTCAGGATAACGACTCTTCGACACAGCATAAGTACTGAAGTTCTACAATTGTAGATTGTTGAAACTTACCCTTTGACTTCGCTCTGTGGCTGGGGATTTGAATTTATTGGAAGCCTTGAATCGGATGATAACGTAGCAATTTTCAAATAGTACATCAGATACACCACTGTGCCTTTAGGGTTCCAGTAGCCCGGCGCCCGCCGTCGCAACGCTATGGCGGACAAGCGCCCGCCGGCGCAATGCTATGGCGGACAAGCGCCCGCCGTCGCAATGCTATGGCGGACAAGCGCCCGCCGTCGCAACGCTATGGCGGACAAGCGCCCGCCGTCGCAACGCTATGGCGGTCAAGCCCCCGCCGTGGCCGAATAGCGAAGGAAGGCCCGGGATTAGTAGGTACATCAGGTAGAGCAGGTCTTTCAGGCCTTTTGTGCCATATTTTTAGACGCTAATATATTGATGGAACCTCCATTTTATCAACGGACTGATTAACGTTATTCAGAAAAAGACACACAACGGCGGGTTGCTTCGTCTGGGATCCTCCACCCCTAATCCTCCCGACTCCCATCATCCGCCATCCGCACAATCTTAGGTGTAAACTTTGCCACCACATCCACCAGTTCTGTCTGCGCCCGCATCACCTGATCGATATCCTTATAAGCCATTGGCGCTTCATCCAGACCAGCTCCAATCAGGGATACATCATGTTCCTTCAGGATTTTATTCATCTCCCCCCGGGTGACCGTCTTGATGGCCTGAGTCCGGCTCATCTGACGACCCGCTCCATGGGAAGCTGAATTGATCGAGGCCATCTGTCCCTTTCCACGAACCAGAAATCCCGGAGCAGTCATCGATCCTGGAATGATGCCCATCACCCCCTTACCAGCCGGTGTGGCGCCCTTCCGATGAACAATCACTTCTTCTCCATTCCACATTTCCTTCCAGGCAAAGTTGTGGTGATTCTCTACCCGTGTCAGGATCTCTGCTCCGATTGCTTTTGTCAGCTTCTCGTGGATCACCTGATGACAAGCCGATGCATAATCTCCGGCGAGGTTCATGGCCATCCAGTATTCTTGTCCGGCTTCACTGTTCATATCCAGGTAGGCAAGATTGGCGGCCTCCTTCGGAAGCGTGCAAAGTTCTTTTGCAAGACGGGTATAATGCCCGGCTATCGTGGCGCCAAATCCTCTTGATCCGCTATGCGTCAATAAGGCCAGATATCGGCCGGCATCGATATTCAAAGCTTCATCCCGTTCAGCGAACTCAATGATCCCCCACTCCACGAAATGATTCCCGCCCCCTGAGGAGCCTAATTGCGAAGCGGCTTTATCATATAATCCACTGACGAACTTGTTCATTCTGAAATCCGGATTGCTCAAAACTTCATGGTCGGTTCGTTCGAAGGGCTTAAAGCCATGTCCGGCGCCAAACCGGGTATGAGCCACCAACTCCCGCTTGTATTGCGACCGGTTTTCATTAAAGTGCTGTTCCGGAATATCAAATACGGATAAGGCCATCCGGCAACCGATATCCACCCCAACTCCATAGGGAATGATGGCATTGCGCGTTGCCAGCACACCACCAATCGGCAAACCATAGCCCTGATGCGCATCGGGCATTAAAGCACCGGCGACAGTCACGGGTAATCGCATGGCCGTATTCATTTGCAATCGGGCCCCTTCCTCAATACATTCGGATCCATAGATCGAGTAGGTATCGGTTGCTTCATTCAAAAGAATGGTTGCATCCACGGGTGCCAGGGCATCTTCTACGATGGCTTTAGCTAGTGGTGCCAGGGTGGGATCATCCAGAAAACTCTCCGGGTATTCCACTACTTTTTTAAATAGTGCCAGGGTTTCCGCTTCGGGTATTTGATTGTAATGAATCAACAGACTGATAGCGATACCTAATATTTTCCCTTCCTGGTAGCCGAGCAATTTCAACTGATTACCGGTAATTGTTTGTGTCATTTTTTTACATTTTTAGGAGTCCATTAATCCGGGATAAAGATGCAAGCCGATTTGATTCGGCTTGCATCGGACCATGAACGCGTACACTGATTGAATATAATTCTATTCACGCTTTATCCTTGTTTCACGAATATCTGTTTCAATTGATCAACGATCTGTCCGCTTCCGGAGACGCTGATCGTATTGATCTTCTCCGCGATCTTTTCTACGTATTCCATCTCCTTCAGTTTATACAGCATCGCATTTTCTTCCATCAGTTTGGCAGTATTCAATAGGCTCCGGGTAGAGGCTGTTTCTTCCCGCCGCGTGATGATATTTGCCTGGGCCCGCTTTTCAGCGACCAAAACCTGATTCATGATATCCTTTACATCACCTGGCAGGATGATGTCTTTTACACCACAGGCGATCAGGTGTACTCCCAGACCGGCAGCGGCATCCAGGGTTGTACCCATTATTTTTTGAGAAACCAGGTCCTTGCTTTCCAGTAATTCGTCGAAGCTCAGTCACCCGACATACTCCCGGATAGCCAGTTGCATGACTACGTATAATTGCTTGTCAAACTCCCTATTGTCCCGAAGGGCTTTCAGGATATCGGCAACCCGATACTGCAGTGTGAAATTAATCCGCAATTGCGCCTTATCCTTAGTCAGGATTTCTTGTCCCGCAATGTCCATAGTCAATTGCCGCATGTCTGTTTTCACCACCTGGATATTGGTACTATTCTTCCACCAGGAATAATTTCCGGATTCAAGAATCGTTTCAAATTTTCCATCCAGGTATAACAGCGCTTGTTCGTGCGGCTCTACTTTGAAGCTCCGTACATAATGTAAAAGGGGTTGCTTTTCCAGCAGGTTTTTGTCAATAGTGCTATCGATCGTCAAATTGCTAATGTCCACACGAACGAATTCGTATTCCTTGATACCCCTCCAAAAGATATGTTGGCCTGCGGACAGCAGATTCCGGAAATTTTTTCCTTCATATACCAGGACTAATTCATTGTCGCCAACCTCCACCAGGTTGATTGCTTCGGCGAATTCCTGATTTTGCAGGAGCACTTCGATAGCTAGTTCAGAACCGAACTTCTTGCTCATATCATAACTAACACTCGTCTCACCGAAGCCCAGCCAATGGCTGCCGGCATTCAGGACCCGCACTAATTCTCCCTTCTTGAAAACAAGGGCCTTTTGATTTGTATTTACGTAGATCTTTTTCATCTTTTATTGTTTTTTGTTTCTGTGATTCCTTCCTATGGAAGGATAGTGCTCGCTTTGACTATCCTTCCTTCATCCCGATTTTTTTACTCGATTAATAATAGCAGTCGAAAAAAGCATTCATCCAGGTAAAACGGACGGAGGCGCAACCTGATGCTTGAATAATTCGTTGCCGTTTTATTAAACTCCCGAATTCAAATCCAGTGGATCTGAATTGAAAATTTCAAAAAAACCGCTTCTTAACTATCGCACAAAAGGATATTGAATCCGTGCAAAGCCTTGCCCAAACGTTCCCGGAAATGTTCTATTTCCTTCGGAATGCTTTTTTTCTCGTGCTTTCTGAGCATTTTTAAAAGTTGCTCTTCTTTCTTCCTACCGTGGATCCATACCTAATGGAGCAGGATTCGAACCTGCAAGGGTGGTTGTTGCTCTAACCAGGCTGAGCTATCCCGGTTACCCGGGAGCGGGAGTTGAACCCGCGACACACAACTGAAACAATGCGCATTACTGAACACCAGTATATACTTGCAGACACTTTGGGGCTATACAGAAACCCTCAATCAGGATATCCACTTTTGCCACATTGCTGTTCCCGATCCGGGAACCTCTTTTTGCACGAGTGCAATTATTTTTCAAAGAACGTATTGACTTCCTTCCGACAAGGCAAATATGGCCTTGTACCTATGCAGCATAACTGCGTAGTAGAATTATTTTTTGAAAATATTTTTTGAATGCAGTTGGGACAATGGTTTCAGCGGAATAATAATTTCACTCAATCTGGATTACCTTCAAACTGCGCAAGTTGATTGCGTAGTAAATTGAATGATTCATTCCACCCGCCCCCTGAGCGAAGTCGAAGGGTCCACTTCAATAGCCAATAATCAAAGTATATCCCCCTCCCGATCCCTGAGCGAAGTCGAAGGGTCCACTTCAATAACCAATAATCGAAGTATATCCCTCTCCCGATCCCTGAGCGAAGTCGAAGGGTCTACCTCAACAACCTACAATCGAAGCATATCCCCCTCCCGATCCCTGAGCGAAGTCGAAGGGTCCACTTCATCAACCTACAATCGAAGTATATCCCCCTCCCGATCCCTGAGCGTAG
>Ga0265327_10002488_pt1 | contig 19333 bp, 19 predicted proteins | sample 41621metaG_FD_202089 | JGI IMG/M metagenome (GOLD analysis project Ga0265327, IMG submission 202089) | Rhizosphere microbial communities from Carex aquatilis grown in University of Washington, Seatle, WA, United States - 4-16-21 metaG | ecosystem: Host-associated > Plants > Roots > Rhizosphere...
TCGCCATCTCGCCGATCTCGTCCCGACGATCCCGCGCCGGGACCTCGGCGTCCAGATGTCCCGACGCCAGGCTGCCCATCGCCGACGTCATCGCCGTCACCGGACCGACGATCGAACGCGCGATGGCGGCCGCGAGGATGATGCCCAACAAAAGCGCCAAACCGGAGAAAACGCCTGATGTCATTCGCTGGGAACCGACCGCGTCCTTGGTCTCATTCCCCAGTAGCTCGACGGTATCGGTCTGCGATTTCTTAACCTTGGTGACGACCTCGGCAAACTCGGCGGCGACGGCGGCGTTCTCGACGTTCACCAAGCGATCGATGTCGAGGACGGCATCGCTGACCGTCGCGAAGGCGTCGATATAGGTTGCCAACAGTTGCGGCAGCGCCTCGGCCGGCTTACGGAGCCGGCCGTTCTTCGCCGACAGTTCGGCCAATTGCCGCACTCCCCCCGCCACGACGGTGAAACGATTATTGGCTTCCTCGACCATGAGCCGCGAGGGCGTGACCATGAACCTGTTAACCGCCAGGCGCGCCTGAAGGATATCCTGTTGGGCCCTGCCGGCCAGCGCCGCCGCTTCCCAATCCTTATCCGCGATGGCGGCGTCGATCACCGGACCTAGTTGCTCGGTCAGCTTACCGCCGGTCGGTTGCATGGTCTCGGAGAACATCTTGTCGCGACGGACACGGAGGACGACGATCTTTTCCACATTGGCGGAATAGCGCTCGAACAGCTGGGTCGCCTTCTCCAGCATCGCCTTGCGCTCGGCATTGTGGGTGGCTTGGATCGCCTTGGCGAGATCCTCCCGCAAGAACCCCTGCAACTCGCGGACACGGCCCAGCGCCCGCTCGTCGCCCGCCGCCCCGGTATAGACCAGGGTATTGCGGCGCAGGCCGACGACGTTGCGCTCGATGGTCAGCACCCGGACGGTGTTGTCGCTGACTCGATCGAATTCCTCGACGTTGCCGCCAATCCGCGTCAAACCAAAAAAGCCAATCGCGGTGACAACCAGCAGGATTGTCAGCACAAGGGCGAAGCCGCCCCAGATGCGAGCCTTTACCGTGATACCCATGGCGGGGACTTCCGTGCAGAGAGCGATGAAAACAAGAATATCCGAATATTAGGATATGGCAGATGGCGACTGGAAGTAAGCTGAAAAATCCATCAATGCCCAGAGCGGAAGGGATTCCAGTCCAGTGCCGCCAGGGCCGCCCAAGCGGTCGCCCCCAGGTGCGGCCGCCGCTCGTAAGTGAAGTCCGCCGATGCGCTGTCGGGCCCGATCGCCAGGCCCGTGGTGATACGCGCCTCCCGCGTCGCCCACAAATAGCCGCCGGGACTGATCTGGCGGGCGATGCCGGCCAGCAGCCGCTCGGCCTCGGACGGCCGACCAAGCCGCCGGTAAACCAGCGCCGCCTGGGCGGTGCCCTCCACCCATAGCCCATCGCGGTCGTCGTTGAAGTCGAAGCCACCCGGCACGGCGTGGGCCCGCTCGACATAGGCGATGGCGCGACGCCATCCGGGCGATGCCTCCGGCAGCAGCAATGGCCAAAGCTGGGCGTCGAGTCCCGACAGCCGTCGATTGGGCGAGCCGTCCGGCAAGGTGCCGACCAGGAACCGCCCCTCGCCCTCGTCCCATTGGGCGGCGACGAAACGACGGGCGCGCTCGGCCTCGGGCCGCCAGCCCAGCCAGACGAACAAGGCGACGAGATCGACGTTATGCTCGGTGGATCGCCATGTCAGCCGCCGAGGCGTCGCTCGATAGCCGAAGAAGCCGCCGGAGAAACCGTCGGCGAGGCCATCGCCCGCGTTGGCCACCACCCAGGCGGCGGCCCGCTTCGCCCCCTCCGACCAGCGGGAATCGCCGGTACGTTCGGCCAGCGCCATCAGCGCCAACCCCGCCCAGGCGACATTTCCGGTGGCGGCGCCGACCTGATAAGGGTCCTCGGCCCAACGATTGTCGGCGGCGCTCCACCAGCCGTTGGGCGGCGGCGGGTCCTCGGTCTGAGCCCCCGCCCGGTAGGCGTTGCTGAAGCCGGTTGCCGACGCCTTCAGCAACGCCTCGCCGATCCGGGCCGCCTGGGCTTCGCGACCGCAGGCGATCAGGGCGACGACGGCAAGGGCGTTGTCGTAGGTGAAGGCGGCACCGGCGAGCGCCGTATCTTCGGCTGGGCCGCGTCCCGTCCTTCCATCCCAGCTGCGCAGGAAAATCGGGCCACCGCCGGGGATCGCGTCAACCCGGGCGGTGATGGCGGAGCAGGCCGAGGCGGCGAGCGGCGACATCGCCGCCATCGCCGATGGCGCCCATAGCATCAGAAATAGTGCGGCCAGGAAGCGCACGCCGCCCTCCGTCCATTTGCGGTGAGGCGTTGAGGAACCGATCAGAATTGGTAGCCGCGACCGCGTGCCGCCGCCATATGCAACTGCCGGCTTTCGAGTTCACTCAGTCCAAGCGCGGCGGCGATGCGGTCACACATCTCGGCCGTGGCCTCCCGCCGCCCGGTCACCAGGCGGGCGATGCCCACCCGATTGATTCCCAGCCGTTCGGCCAACGCCGTCTGCGATACCTTTCGCTCGGCCAGCAAGCGCCGCAGCAGGGCGTCCAAGCTTTCGCTCGCGCCATCGAGCAACGGCGCGATCACTTCGATGCGATCGCATGTCGGGCACCAGCAGGCCAGTCCCGATTCATCGGAAAGTATCCGGCGGGTTTGGGCGCCGCAATGGCGGCAGACGGCACTGGCGACGTATTTCATGCGAACGGCATTGATGGACGGGAAACCCCAGGGTAGCAGCTTCCCGGCGGAAGACGCAATCCAGAGCACAACTTCCCGACAGGATATTCGCCGCAAGATGGGAAAAGGAAAGACGTCGTCCTTCAGCCGGCGTGGATGCGTTTCTTTTCGCTTTCGGCATCCGACGCCCAGACATCGAAGCGCTGATCCTTACCAATCCTTTTCAGGCACTCGATATCCAGCGCCATTCGACCCGCGCTCCCCATTTCGGGAAGGGCGTAGGCCGGGGAAGGTCCGACCAGCACTCGGGCGGCGTGGACCACGGCGGCGACGTCGATTTCGCCAGCCGCCGTGTCGCTGGGCCGCCCGGCGAAGGCGACGCCTTCAACCACCGACTGATTGAATCCCCACAACCCCAGCAGATAGGCCCCGACCTGGAATGGCGTCGCCCCGAAGACCAAAGCTTCCGAATCCAGCACGTCGCAGCCTTCGCCGATCCGTTTCCGCATCTGGGCGAACTTGTCGGGCATGTGATCGAGCAGCACCAATGTGCCGATCGAGCCCAACATGCCGGCACAGAACGCCTCTTCGGCCTGACGCTGGTCGAAGCCCTCCAGGGCGGCGATCCGCTGAGCGATTCGCGCCACCATCAAACTGTCGCGGTTGAGGTCCTCCATCAACCGACCCGTCGTCGCCAGCCCCTGGAAACTACGAAAGATGCCGATTCTCAGCACCAGCGCCCTCAGGGTCTCGAACCCCAGAATGCGGACCGCCTGCAACGGCGTGGTCACTCGGGAGGGGACGGTGAAATAGGCCGAATTGGTCAATTTCAACAACTCGGCGGTCATCGCCACGTCCTTGGCGATGATGTCGGCCAACCCACTCGCCGACGCCTTGGGATTATCCATGTATTTGACCAGGGCGAAATAGGTCGCCGATGGCGTCGGCAGGCTCTTGACGCTGGCCAGCAGTTTCCGCAGGTCCTCGCTGTCCAGCACGCGGCGCAATTCCAGCGCCCGGCGGATCACATCCACCAGATTCTGCGCTGAGCAGGGCTTGGCCAGGTACTGGTGCGCCGGACCGACCGTGCGCATCACCGCCTCGAGCTCGGAATAGCCGGACAGGATGACGCGGACGACACCGGGGTAGCGATTGCGAACCTCGGCCAGCAATTCGGCCCCGTCCATCCCCGGCATCCGCATGTCCGAGACCACCGCGTCGAACGGCCCGCGCGACAACGCCTCCAGGGCGGCGGCGGCACTTTCGACGTAACGCACGTCCCATTCGCCGCGCATGCCACGCAGCATCCGCTGCAACCCTTGCAGGACGTTGGGATCGTCGTCGACGAAGAGAATGCTGTAAATGCTCATTGCCCCCCCATCAGCGACGCCGGATTCCCGTCGATTGGCAAAGTGATGGTGAATGTTGTGCCTTTTCCCTCCTCGGTGTCCACCGCGATCCGCCCGCCATGCTTGGCCACCACCACGTCGCGACAAATGGCCAGCCCCTGACCGGTCCCCTTGCCGACCTCCTTGGTGGTGAAGAAGGGATCGAATATCCGCTCCCGCACCTCTTCCGACATGCCGGTGCCGTCGTCGCTGACGACGATATCGACGGCGCCGCCGCGGCGCCGGGTGCGAATGCCGATCCGTCCCTTGGCCGAGGGCTTGGCCATCTGGATGGCGTGGGCGGCATTGACTACCATGTTGAGCATCACTTGGTTGATCTCGCCGGGGAGACAGACCACCTGCGGCAGGTCGGGATCGAGATCGAGCGCCAACTCGGCGACGTGCTTCCACTCGTTGCGGCTGACCGCCAAGGTGTTCTCGACCGCCCGATTGAGGTTGATCGCCAGCTTTTCGCGCTCGCCCGGATGCGAGAACTCCTTCATCGCCAAGACGATGCGGGCCACCTGCCCCACGCCTTCGAGCGACTGGGCGATGGCCTGGGGAATTTCGGCCATCAGGTAGTCGAGGTCGGCGGTGGCGAAGGCCTCACGCAGAGCGGGATCGATTGCGGCGCCCGGCGCTTCCGCCTCGACGATCGTCCGGCATTCTTCGAGCAGCGGCGACAGCACGCCATAGGCCTCGCCGATAAAGCGAAGGTTGTCGCCGATATACTGGGTCGGCGTGTTGATCTCATGGGCGATACCGGCGGCCAATTGACCGACGCTCGCCAGCTTCGACGCCTGTAGCGCCTCCTGCTGCGCCTTCTTCAGGGCATGGATGTCGCGGAAGGAAATGATCGCCCCGGCCCGCATGCCGCCGTCGATCAGCGGCGAGCAGGCGAAGGCCACCTTCAGGGAACGGCCGGCGGCGGTCAGGAAAACCGCGTCATCATCCTGATGAACCGCGCCGCTGAGCGTCACCCGCAAAAACGGGCCGTCGAGAAAGCCGATCTTTTGCTTGTCGACCACCAGCATGAACACGGCGTCGATGTGCCTGCCGGCCAGCGCCCCCCCGGATGCTTCGCCCAGCAGCTGATCGGCGGACAGATTTGAGAAGATGACCCGACCGTCGCGGTCGATGACCAGCACCCCTTCGAACAGATTGTCGGCGATGGCCTGGACCCGGTGCCGATTGGCCCGCAATTCGGCTTCGATGCGGCCACGGTCGGCGATTTCCTGGGACAGCTTGGCGGTACGCTCGACCACCAGTTCCTCAAGTCGCTTCTGGTGCTCGGCGATGGCGGTCTCGAAGGCCCGCTGCACCCAGGTGCGTTCTCGCGAATAGCGGATGACCCGTCGCAACACGTCGCCGTTGATTCGGCTTTTGACCAGATAATCCTGGGCCCCGGCCTGCAGCGCCGCCGCGCCGACATCCTCGTCGTCCCTCTCGGTCAGCACCACCACCGGCGGTTCGACGGCGACGGCCAACACGGCCGCCAACTTGCCGGCGGTCATCGCCACCGGATCGCCGAAATCCACCAACACCGCGTCAAAACTTTCTGACGCCAACAGGGCCAGCGCGTCCTCCAACTGGGCGGTGTGGGTGACGGCGAATTCGCCGCGCCCGCTCACCGCCAGCATCGAGATCACCTTGGCGGCGTCGCCGGCATGCTCATCGACCAGCAGGACCTTGGTAACCATTTTGAATGTCCATCGGCGTTTCCGCTGACCGGCATCATCGCCAGTCGGCTTACGCCGTCAAGGCCGCCCGTGAATTCCGGTGCCTTGATTCTCGGCCAGGACCAGCATCAGCAGCGGATCGTCGGCGGCCGAAGCCGGGACGATCTGGTCCTCGGGCAACGAGGATTGCCACAGGCAAAAACTTCCCCGCCCCTCCCGCGCGCCGGCGGGGACCTCGAGTTCGGGGAACACCGCGCCGGCGGCGATCATACCGGCCAGCGGATCCTGGATCCCCAACGTCCACAGCAGTTCGCGAACCTTCAGCCGCTGAAGGCCCGCCGGATTGATCCCGAAGCGGGCGACGAAGGCGTCGTTGCCCCACCGGGCGTAGCCGTTGCCGTGAACGAGGATCGGCCAGGGAGCGGAGGTCGACCGGTTGCCCTGCTGCTTCATCATGTCCGCCTTTCGCGCGGAGAGGCACTTGCACGCCTACGCCGAGCCCACTATTACTGAGCCTATCGTATCGGGCGAAGCTTGCCTCGACAGTCCCCAATCGAGGACTGCGGAAGCCGGGGCGGGAGTTGGGGAAGGGCGTAGATGGAAGCCGGGAGCAGGCCACGGATTCTGTTCGTCGACGACGAGGCGCATGTCCTTGACGCGTTGCGCCGTTCCTTGCGTGGCTTCGACCACCGCTGGGAAATGGCCTTCATCGCCTCTCCCACCGATGCCGTCGCCGCCCAGAAGGCGACGCCCTTCGCCGCCGCCGTGGTCGACATGCGCATGCCGGTGATGAATGGCCTGGAGCTGATCAAGGCTTTGAGCGCCATTTCGCCGTCAACCGTCTGCATGGTTCTGACCGGAACCGCCGATCTCGACACCGCCATCGCCGCGATCAACGAGTCCAGCGTCTTTCGCTTCTACACCAAGCCGTGTTCGGCGGCGGTGCTGGCCGACGGCATCGAGCAGGCGCTTGCCCTTGCCGTGGAAAAGGCCGCCGCCCAGGGTCCAGGATTGCCGCCCGAGGCGGCGGCGTTCGGGGTCGCCACCCTTAACCGTCTGCCCACCGGCGTGGTGGTGGTCGATCGCCGCGCCCATGTGCTGTTCATGAACAGTCGCGGTGCCGAATACCTTGCCGGCGGACATGGTTTCACCCTTGGGCCGACCGGCACCTGTCGGGCGTCGCGACCGGCGGAAACCGCCGACCTGCACCGTCTGATCGAATCCGTCATCGACCGGGCCGAAACCGGCGAGGTGCGGGCGATTTCGCTGTCGCGGAAGGTCGACGAACAACGACCGTTATCGGTGGTGGTGGCGCCGCTGGTAGCCTCGCCCGGTGCCGAACCGGTGGCGGTGCTGCTGGTCAGCGACCCGGACAAGCAGGCGCTGCCCAGTGTCGAGACCGTCGGTCGCCTGTTCGAACTGACCGAGGCCGAGGCCAAGCTGGCCCTGGCCCTGGCGGAAGGCCAGAGGATCGAGGAAGCCGCCGAGGCCCTGGGAATCACCCTCAGCTCGGCGCGGACCTATCTGAAGCGAATTTTCGGCAAGACCGGCATCGACCGCCAGGCCGAACTGGTCCGGCTGGTGATGGCGGCCCCCACCCTGGCCGACCTCAAGGCGCCACGGTAGTCAGTCCGCGTCGGGGCCGCAGCCTCGCCAAGACCGTCGCCAACGCCGAATGGGCTTGCGACGCATCCACCAGATTGACGCGGCAGCGCAATGCCGCCGCTTGATGGAAACGCCGGGTATCCGCGCTTCCGGCGGCGTGAGCCATGGCGATTTGGCCGAGCCAGGCGGCGGCGTATTCGGTCGCCAGTCGACGATGCAACCGTACGCGTCCGCCGATGTCCGCCTCGATCCCCATCGGCATCGGCCCATCGTACCGCCGCTCAAGAGCGGCACGCGTTCGCCAATCGAGCCATCGCATCTCGGCCTCCCGCATCAAGCGCCGGGCCAGAGATACGCCACCCGCACCTTCCGGTCAAACGGAAAAATGCAAATTCGTAACGCGCCGACCGACGCGCCGGTTACGCTCAGATACCGAGGAGTTCGTTGGTCCGCAGAACCCGCAGGACCTGCTTCACCTGGTCGAGAGGCAACTCGACCGGCGCTTCCGGGTTCAACTGCGACAGCACCAGTTTGGTGGGAGTTTTGCCGCGATAGGTCTTCAGCAGCGCCTTCTGGCGGCCGAATTCGTCGGTGGCGTTCAATTCCACCACCACGTCGCAGCCGGGAACCGGCGGCTTGCCGGGATGGACGAAAATCAAGTCGCCCTCGTCGTAACGCGGTTGCATCGACGACCCGACCACATACAGCGCGAAGGCGTTGCGGGCGTTGAGGATGCCCGGCGGACGACGGACGCGGTCGATGACCTCGCCATTCATCTCGAAATCGGCGTCCTGACCGCCGACGGCGGTACCATAGACCGGAACGTCGAGCGGCATCGCCGCCGGCGCCGGCACTTCGGCGGTCTTTGGCGCGAAGGCGCCCTGGGGCGGCGGCAGGTAGCCCGGCAGCGGGAAAGCCGCCCGCACCTCGGCCGGCGTCGACGGCGGGAATACCGGGCCACCGCCGGAGGAATAGGAATCCTCGCCGATGCCGGGGGGACCGACCATGCGCCCAGCCAGGCGCGCGATCACTTCCTTCTCGGTCATCTCCAGATACATGGCGATGGTGGTGACCTCGTCGGCTTTGACGCCGCGACGGCCGCCGATGATCTCGGAGATCCGCGCCTTGTTGATACCGAGCGCGTTCGCCAGGCCTTGGCCTGTCTTTCCGAGCTCCTTGATTCGCTGTGCCAGCCAGTCATTCCGTCTCATGGCACGATTATCGCACCAAGCCCGATCAAACGCCAGTTACTTTTTTTCGCAAATGCCGCTTGACGGCATCGGTGCGTGTTCGGTACCTATTGCGGTTATGCGGACCGCAGTTGCGGTTGCGCCAAACGTGACAACAGGAGAACCGCCTTGCCGCCGCACGAAACCGGGCCGCCGGTCGCCATTGGCGATCGCATCGCCTTCATCACCCTTGGGCGCAATCCCCGCGCGCTCAACGGTACGGTCATCGATCCCCTCGCCTTCGATGGCGCCGGTCGCCCGCGCATCCGCGTCACCGTCGATCGCCGCCAATATTTCGCCCGCCCCTGGGCGATGCGGAAACTGCGTCCCTATCCACGGAGAGACACCATGGCCTACAACTTCAAGGATCTCAGCGTACTCGCCTATGCCAACGGCTTCACCCTTTGGCACTACCTGACCACCGACGCCGCCTCGGACCTGACCGACGGCGGGCACCTCGACCCCGCCGCCGAGATGCTGCGGGTGGGCGACATCATCATCGCCAACACCGGACCCGGCCCCAGCGGCGCGAATACGCCGTCGGCGGCGATGCTGCTGGTCACCGCCGTCGCTAACGAAGGCACCGGTCAGGTGACGCTGACCAACATGCTGGCCAACGCCGCGTGAGCCGTTCCCGGCCGCGGGCGCCCGCTTGGGGCCCGCGGCCGCCATTCCGCGCCCTTCCAGCCTTGGAGCACCGGCGATGTTGGTACCTTCCTTTCTGGCCGATTCGCTTTGGGCCGAGTTCGGCCGCGGATTGGGCCTGGGCGCCCTGGTCTGCTGGCTGGGCGCCATGGCCTGGGCGATCATCGACTTCCCCGGGAGGCGGCGATGAGCGCCCCCCGCCGAATTCGCCTCGACCTCACCGTCCGCGAGGAGATCACCATGGTCGAGCTGCTGACCTGGACCTACCGACGGCAGAAGGCCGACCTGATGACGGCCAAGCCGTTGCATCTGCCCGAGGCCCCCGCCCCGACACCGCCGCCGGCCTGGTCGCGGGACGGCTGCGTCGCCGTCGCCCGCGACGCCTTGCTGGGCGCCCGCATTCCCACCACCGCCGCCGCCCAGCGCCCGACGCTTCATCCCGACGCCGACGCGGTACATGACCGGGTGGTGGCGCGGTCGATCGCCGATCCGCTGGGGGCGATGCTGCTGTTGCGCCACGGCCGTAGCGGCGAGCCCCCGACCTGGGGCGCCGAAATCCCCCGTCCCGAGCCGGTCACCCGCCATCGCGACGGGCGGGAGGAAATCATCGAGGACGCCACCCTGCCCGGCCAGTCGCATCTCGAACGCCGGCGCCCCGCCAAGGGCGTGGCAGCCGCGTGGGTTGAAGTATTTCACCCCTATTGTCCGTTGGAATATTGGCCATCCGTTGCCGTAATCGACCAGACACGCCTCGAGTACGCGATGTGGCGAGCCGCGCTTGTCGCCGTCTTCGACGTTCTGCCGCCATTGAAGCGCTGGGTTATCCGGGATATCGGCGCGCCTAGCGAGCCATGGGCCGCTTTTTGACTTTGTCGAAAATTGTTTTATTCTGATGTTACGTTTTTTCTCCGAGACCGACTTGCCGTATCCTCTGCCGCAAAGGTGACGCCCCGAAAACCGCTTATTCCGCAATAAGTTACCGGTTTCGTATTTTTTCGCTTGACGCGGAAATCGAAACGTGATTTGACTCTCTGCACAGCCACCCATGCGCCCGGAGGGAAACCTCCGGGCGCTTTCGTTTTGGGAGATCCGCATGTCCGGCCACGAATGGGAGGCGATCGAACGCGCCTGGGGCGCCGGTACCCCGTCGATCCGCGCCCTCGCCCTTCGCCACGGCGTCGCCGAATCGACCATCCGCCACCGCGCCCGCATCTACGCCTGGCCCGAACGGGGCAGCGCCCCCGCCGCCGAGGAGGATGTCGGCGCCAAGCACCGCCGCGACATCGCCCGGCTGAGCCGGCTGCGCGAGGGATTGGCGGCCAAGGCGGCACGATTGGTCGAAGCGGCCGAATCGGTGCGGGAACTGGCCGACGCCGCCGCGGCGGTCGAACGCCTGGGCCGCATCACCGAACGCCTGATCGCCCTGGAGCGCCAGGCCCACGGATTGGAGGCCGAAGGGGCGAACGGCGCCGACTTCGCCGAGACCCTCCGCAAGGCCCGCGAACGGGCCGAGATGGTCTAATAACGCCCTCGCCGGGCGGCTCGCTTGGCGCGCCCTCAATGGGCGCTGGCCCCTTCGCGCGGCAATGCCGGCGGGCGGCTGATCGCAAATTTCTCTAATGGAGGGACCGCCGATGGCACGCCCACGGGCGGCGCGGAAGCGCGCCGACGAGGATACGCTGGCTGAATTGATGGCGTCGTGCGGCACCGACCCGCTGCGCTTCGTCCTTGCCGCCTTTCCCTGGGGCGAGGGCGAACTGGCCGGGCATGAGGGGCCGGACCACTGGCAGAGGGATGTGCTGACCGCCATCCGCGACGGCGTCGCCGGCATCGAGGAGGCGTTGAGGATCGCGGTGGCGTCGGGCCACGGCATCGGCAAATCGGCGCTGGTCGCCTGGCTGGTGCTGTGGGCGCTGGCGACGCGTGAGGACGCCAGGGGCGTGGTCACCGCCAACACCGATTCGCAGTTGAAGACCAAGACCTGGCCCGAGATCGCCAAATGGCACCGGCTGTCGCTGGTCCGCCCCTGGTTCGTCCACACCGCCACCGCGCTCTATTCCGCCGATCCCGCCCACGAGCAGACCTGGCGCATCGACGCGGTGCCGTGGTCGAAAAGCAATCCGGCCGCCTTCGCCGGCCTGCACAACCAGGGCAAACGCCTGCTGCTGGTGTTCGACGAGGCCAGCGAGATCGACGACCTGATCTGGGAGGTGGCTGAGGGGGCGCTGACCGATTCCGCCACCCAGATCCTGTGGCTGGCCTTTGGCAATCCCACTCGCAATTCCGGGCGCTTCCGCGAATGCTTCGGCCGGCTGCGCCACCGCTGGACCACCCGCCAGATCGATTCCCGCCAGGCCCGCATGCCCAACAAGGCGCTGATCGCCCAATGGGTCGAGGATTACGGCGAGGACAGCGATTTCATCCGCGTCCGCGTCAAGGGCATGTTCCCGCGCGCCGGGTCGATGCAGCTGATCGGCTTCGACCTGGCCGAACGGGCGGCCAAGGCCGAGGCGCTGGCCACCCAATTCGATCCGCTGGTGATGGCGGTCGACGTCGCCCGCTTTGGCGACGATCAATCGGTGATCTGCTTTCGCCGCGGCCGCGACGCCCGCACCCTGCCCACCGAAAAGTATCGCGGCCTGGACACCATGCAATTGGCCGCCCGCGCCGCCGCCCTGATCGCCGCCCACGCCCCCGACGCGGTGTTCATCGACGAAACCGGAATCGGCGGCGGCGTCGTCGACCGCCTGCGCCAGTTGGGCCACGCGGTGATCGGCATCCAGTTCGGCGCCAAGCCCGACGGCGCCGTCGATGGCGAGCTGGTCGCCAACAAGCGGGCCGAGATGTGGTGCCGCCTGCGCCAGTGGCTGAAGGCGGGCGGCGCCGTCGCCGACGATCCGGAACTGGCCACCGACCTGACCGGCGTCGAGTACGGCTACACCATCCGGAACGAGATCCTGCTGGAACGGAAGGACGACATGAAGAAGCGCGGCCTGGCCAGCCCCGATTGGGCCGACGCCCTGGCCCTGACCTTCGCCTATCCGGTCGCCCGCCAGGAAACCGGCCACGCCCGCTTTGCCGGCGGCCGGGGGCTGGTGCCGTCGGAATTCGATCCGTTCGGATGAATTATCGGCCGCCGAGTTCCGTCTCTGTACACGCCAAGGACGTCACTCGTGAATAAAATGCATAGTCCACATACGTTACCATATTGTCCAAAAACCTATTTAACGTTCTTCTCAGCAACGCAGATCCACCCTATTGGAAATGCACTATCATATATCGCATCATCCGTCATTTTGTTCACATAGTTCAACATCAGCGTAAGAAGTGGAACTAGTGGAACGACATCACCATCGGGGAATGTAACGCCTTCGAGTGTAATTCCCCTTGCTGTGCATTCATGCTCAATCGCATTGAGAACAAACGACGTGGCGCCGTAAGCGGCGTTTGAGGATGGCATCAATTTAACGATACAAAACCCGGCGTCCTCCAGCCTTTTTCTTAGGCCATAACGTGTAAATCTATTGTAATCAAATGGCGCCTCGTGCTCCACATAGGTGAATGGGCAGTGAATAAACAGCCTCCCACCTTCCTTTAACGCGTTAAACGCGTTTTGAAAAAACTTCTCTGGTTTAGCTATGTGCTCTAGAACCGAGTGATTGTAGATTGCATCAACGGATCCACCGTCTACAGCAAAGTCATCACCATCTAATTCACATACAAAGTCATAACTAATACCTTCCATATTTTTCATATCAATGCCTGAATGGTGTTCAAGCGACAAGTAATTTGAGTTTTTGAAAAATGGCTCAAATCTCTTATGTCCAGCGCCGGCATCTAGCACTGTCTTCCCTTTTGCAAAATTACGCACCTCAATGAGAAACTCGAATGATAATCTTGAGTGCAGGTCATCACCAAAACAAAGCGTTTTAACAAAATAGTCGTACAGAATACGCTCATCCTCATTAAGATACTGATCCCTCGTTCTTGGCGTGTGCAATGGTGACATCAAGCTGATCCTCCATACGCGCTACATGATTACAAATATGTATCGCCCGACCAAGGGATAACGCAGGCGATTGAAACGGCGTTTGCCCGCCAAGGCTCTGTGTTAGCGAGGGACGGTGCATCGATCCGCCATGCTTCTTGGCGTGGTGGGTAATACAGGCACTTGATGGGAACGCGGTCTCGGGAACGATAGGTCCGCTCCCGCTCCACGACCAATCCGGACACGAGCAGCGGTGCAAAATCCTTGATCGGAAAATAGCCGCTGTATTCGGCGACCTCGCAGAACCGCGCCAGCGGTTTGCGGCCGGCGACCATCAATTCGAATTCGCGGCCTTCGTGCGGGCCGACGCCTTCCGGCAGGATCAGCTTGTTCATGCCAACGGCCCCCTCTCCGACCGCTTAACACAACAACCGTCGTCACCGCAACACCAGCGGCACTGCCACGCCAGACGCGCCCAACACGGGAATGACATTCGACAAACGAGAACGATGGACGGTGACACTTCCCCTTTTGTTCTCTACGATGTCCTCGCCATATTGGATCGTCTTGAACGGTGGCGATTTGCCCACACGGAGACCCATGACCGCCCTTAACGCGCCGCGACAGCCGATGGGACGACGCCTGATCCATTCGCTGACCGCCTTCGCCATCGGCATGTCGTTCGGCATTCCGGTCTCGCCCGCCCAATACCAATACTACCTGTGCCCGGATGGATTGCGGCCGTCCTTCATGCCCGGCGGCCCGCTTGACGCCTGTCTGCCCGCCACCCCCGAGCCCACCCTGATCATCAAGCAACCACAGTCCCACATTCGGTTCGACCGGGGCTCGGCGGAACTCACACCGGCGGCCAAGGCCCGCCTTGATCAACTGACGGCCGCCCTGCGTCAACATCCGGAAATCTTCATCGAAGCCTGGGGCCATACCGATCCGCTCGAGGCCGCGACGGACCAGGCCCGCCTGGCGCTGGGGTTGGCGCGTGCCAGGGCGGTGATGGACGACTTGATCGCCGGGGGCGTTCCGCCGGATCACATCGAGGCGCGGACCCGTGGCTCGCGTGCGGAACTGGTATCCGAGAACGCCGAGGAAAGCGTCCTGGCCAGCTTGCGCCACGTCAGCATCGAACCCCGCGCCACCCGCTCCGCCCCTGGGGAATAGCCCCCTCCTTCGTATCCATCCTTGGCAACCGCCTGACCGCCGACGCCCGAGCGTCGCGCGGCCACTTGCCGTTGTTCCGACCATCTCCAACCCAAAGAGGTGAAACCATGTGCATGGGTTCCTCCCCGAGCGTTCCCGCCGCTCCCGCCGTTCCGCCCGCCCCGGCGCCGGCCCCGCAGCTGCCCGACCAGGCGGTGCAGCGGGCCGGCATCGACCAGCGGGCGCGCGCCATCGCCGCCGCCGGGCCGGGCTCGACCATCCTCACCGGCCCGCTGGGCCTGACCCAGTCGGCGCCGACCACCAACAAGACCCTGCTGGGGAGCTGAAGGCATGGCCGCCCCCCCGTTCTCCCCGGCCAAGACGGCCGATACCACCCGGCTGCGCAGCCATGTCGATCGGCGCCTGGCCAGCCTTCGCAACGAGCGCGCCTCGTATCTCAACCACTGGCGCGACCTGTCCGAGTACATCCTGCCCCGCCGCGGCCGTTTCCTGGCCGCCGCCAACCAGGGCAACAAAGGCGATCCCCGCAATCAGCGAATCATCGACAGCACCGGCACGCTGGCGGCCCGGACGCTGGCGTCCGGCATGATGGCCGGCATCACCTCGCCGGCGCGGCCATGGTTCCGCCTGACCCTGGGTGACAACCCGCTGGTTGACACCTCGCCGGTCAAGCTGTGGCTGGACGAGGTGACGCGGCGGATGATGCGGGTCTTCGCCAAGAGCAACTTCTACAACGCCCTGGCGGTGCTCTACGAGGAGCTGGGCGTCTTCGGCACCGCGGCGATGGTCATCGTCGAGGATTTCGAGGACGTCATCCGCTGCCAGCCGCTGACGGTGGGTGAGTACTGCCTGGCCAATTCCGAGCGGATGGCGGTCGATACCCTGTTCCGTGAATTCAGCCTGACCATCGGCCAGTTGGCCGGCCAGTTCGGATTGGAGAACTGCTCGGCGACGGTGCGCAGCCTGCACGCCTCGGGGCAGATCGACCGCGAGGTGATGGTCGGTCACGCCATCGAGCCCAACCAGGATATCGAGGCCGACGATCCCTCGGCCCGCGGCATGCCCTGGCGCTCGGTCTATTGGGAGATCGGCGGTTCGCAGACCCAGGTGCTGGCGGTGCGCGGCTTCCGCGAATTCCCGGTCTGCGCCCCCAGATGGCACCTGATGGGCAACGAGGTCTATGGCCGCAGCCCCGGCATGGACGCGTTGGGCGACGTCAAGGCCTTGCAGGTGGAACAGAAGCGCAAGGCCCAAGCCATCGAGAAGATGGTCAACCCGCCGATGCTGGCCGACGCCTCGTTGAAGAACCAGCCGGCGACGCTGCTGCCCGGCGGCGTCACCTATCTGCCGGGCGCCGCCAACGCCGTCGGCTTCAAGCCGGTCTACGAGGTCAGCCCGCCCCTGCCCGGCCTGGTCGCCGACATCCAGGAGACCCAGCGGCGCATCCAACAGGCCTTCTATGCCGATCTGTGGCTGATGATCAGCCAGTTGGACACCGTGCGCACCGCCACCGAGATCAACGAGCGCAAGGAGGAAAAGCTGCTGATGCTGGGCCCGGTGCTGGAACGCTTCCACGCCGAATGCCTGAACCCGGCCATCGTCCGCACCTTCGCGGTGATGAACCGCGCCAACCTGCTGCCGCCGGCCCCGCCCGGCCTGGTCGCCGACAGCCTGCAGGTCGAATACATCTCGATGCTGGCCCAGGCCCAGAAGGCGGTGGCCACCACCGGCATCGAACGCCTGGCCGGCTTTGTCGGCAACATCGCCGGCGCCCACCCGGCGGTGCTGGACAAGATCGACTTCGACGAAGCCATCGACGAATACGCCGACATGCTGGGGGTGTCGCCCAAGCTGGTGCTGCCCCAGGCCCAGGTCGCCGCCATCCGCCAGCAAAAGGCCCAGCAGGCGGCCAGCGCCGCCGCGATGCAGAACGCCCAGGCGATGGTCCAGGGCGCCGCCACCCTGTCGAAGATCGATGTCGGCGGCGGCCAGAACGCCTTGCAGAAGATGATGGGCACCGCGCCGGTTTGAATGCCGCCCTCCCTCCAGCCAGGAGATCCCCAATGATTCCGCTTCCCGACAACCTGCGCCGGCCGCCGGCGCCGGTCTCGCCGGTGCACAGCGCCCGCGACGAGACGGCGGTGGATGCCGCCGTCGCCCGCGCCGCCGCGCGGCTGCACGGCCTGCAATTCAATCCCGAGCACGGCTATTACGGCTGGAAGGGCGAGGACGCCGCCGACGGCCACGCCACCATCCGTCAGGTCGCCCACGAGATCGTCCGCGACGCCCGCCAATCCTTGGCCGGCGAGCGCCGCCGCGCCCTGTTCGACGGCGCCATCCGGCCGATCCTGGACCGCACCCTGGCCTCGCTCGCCGGCCACGCGGCGGCCGAGGCGGCCGGCCTGCACGCCACCGCCGCCAAGGCCCGCCTGGAGGCCGCCATCCGCGACGCCGCCGCCCATCCCGGCGACGACGGACGCTTCGCCCACGCCGTGTTCACCGCCGACGGCGAATCCCGCCGTCTGGCCGCCATTCACGGCTGGGACCAGCCGACCACCCAGGCGTTCCATCGCGCCGGAAGCGAACGGGCCCACGCCGCCCGCCTGCTGGCCATCGCCCAGATCGACCCGAACCGCGCCCTGGAATTCTTCCGCGCCAACCGGGACCAATTCGATCCCCGGCTGGGCGCCCACGCCGAACCAAAACTGACCCTGCTGGCCAAAAGCGCCAAGGCGCGCGCCCTGGCCGAGGCCGTCCTGCGCGGCGAAACCATCGCTGGAACCCCAGGGGTTCGGCCGACAAATAGCGATTTCGCAACTCACTTTTCGGCCTGGCGGAGTCATGCGAACCTCGCCGCAACCGCCTGCGAACCAGGCGATTGCGATTTTGCAAATGAGGTTCTGAACCACGTTCAGGGCCATGTCGAACGGCTGAATTCCGAGGCGGCGGCCAAGGATCGCGACGATCGCAACCTGCTGCTGACGGGGGCGCTTGACCCGCGCCGGCCACGCGACGAGGCCGAGTTGCTGGCCCTTGATCCCCGCCTGAAACTGGCCTGGGTCGATGCCCGCCCCGAGGTCAGGGCGGGCATCCGAGCCCGGCTGCGCCACAACGCGCGGGGGTACGAGCCGCCGCTGGACGGCGAAGCGCTACGCCACGCCCGCTGGGCCGAGGGGCTGCGCCACGCCCATCCCGAGGCTTTCCGGCGCCTCGACCTGGCCCATTCGGTCTATCGCCGCCTGCCGGCCGATTTGCACCAAGCCCTGCTCGACGCCCAGACCGATGCCAACCCCAACCGAGGATCCGCCGATCGCCTGCGGCGCCTGACCTTTCGCCCGAGGAGACATGGATGATGGCGACCGACGCCCCCGACTTTCCCGACCTCACGGTTATCGATGAAGTCCCCTCCGCCCCCCTTCCCCTGGTGGTGACGCCGCCAGCCGACCGCCAAGCGAAGCCCGACATCGCCAATTTCCGCCCGGGAGAGTTGGACGGCACCGTCCAGCCGAAGCCATTGCCCGATTTCCTGAAGCCCGAGCTGACGGACCCCATCGCCCCCATCAGCCCAACGCCCTATTTCGCCGATCCCATCGACCGGCAATTCCATTATTACGGCGCGCTGATCGACCACGCCGACGCCTACAAGGCGGCGAACGGCCGCGACCCCGAGGGCGCCGACCTTGCCGCCATCCAGGACCGCGCCGCCGCCGAGGCCTTTCCGCCCGGCGAGGAACCGGTGGCGCTTCGGCCCTATGCCGCGCCGGCCTCGGCGGTCACCTCCACCTCGGCCCCCGTTGGCGACGGACCGGCGATGTCCGACACCGGCGAGGGAGGCCCCGTCCCCCAGGAGCAGCCCACGCCGATACCGGAGACCGAAGCGCCGACAAGCGAGCCGCCCCCTCAAGCCACGGGCGATCAGGGACAGCAGGTGGCGGAAACTCCCGTTGCCCCAACGACACCAACTCCGCCCCCCGCATCGCCGGAACCGGCACCGCAACCCACACCCCAGCCAGGGGATGCGCCCCCAAGCAATGGCGGGGTTCAAAGCCCGGTTCCCAACCCCACGATCCGCGACGACACCCAAGGCCATGGTGGCTTTGGAGATCGTCGGGATGGCGGACGCCGCAAACACGAGGGCGTCGATCTTCAGGCCGATCCGGGTACGGAGGTAAAAAGCCCGATCGCCGGAGAGATCGACAAGATTGGCCCCGCCTACAAGGACCCCAAGGCCTACGGCGGCGGGTTCCAGGCTGTCCGCATCCACGGTGACGACGGACGGGATTACATCATTCGCTATGTCGAACCCGGGGAAAGCAATGGGAGGCCCTTGGTGAGAGGAGACAAAGTGCAATCGGGCCAGGTGATCGGCCATGTTCAGGACCGCGCCGCCAAGGATCCGAGCGGCCAGATGCGGAACCATGTCCATTTCGAGGTCAAAGACGAACACGGACGCCTGATCGATCCCACGCCGATCATCGGTGCCCAGCGTCCGGGGCGCCGGCAAGGGGGTAAATAAAAGTGACAAGAGGAGGGGGGCGGTTCCCCGCCTACCAATCGTCCAGGTCGAAATCAGTCGCGTCGGGCAGATTCGCGGAGTTGCTAGACACGACGAACCAACGACCATCCTTTCTTGGCGCCAGCGTGAAGCCGCGCTCGCCGTCGATACACGGCATGTCCGGAAAGCACTGACGCGATTTCATTTCAATTTCTACGTAGCCGATCTTCGCCCTTCCTGGCATGCGCCTATCGAAATCGGCCTGAGTCTGGTAACGCGCGGACACAAATTCGTAGGTTTCGGATGTCGCGATAAAGGAAGGGATGACTTCCACTCCCACCACCCGACAGAGCTTCACGTCACGACGAATCGAACAGGCCATCAGCGTCTCCGCCGCGC